>WNGB01005665.1_pt1 | contig 30044 bp, 28 predicted proteins | sample 5400681 | NCBI WGS metagenome assembly WNGB01 (sample SAMN13153367, study PRJNA577476) | soil metagenome | isolation source: 115 cm soil or saprolite under grassland replicate 2 | place: USA:California | collected 2016-06-15
TACCCGACGCAGATCAAAGTCACCGACGAGGAGATCGCCGCGGTCCCGATCACCAAGCACGGATTCCACGGAGAGTGGAACTACACCATCCACCCCAGCCCTCAAACTACAACGGTGTAATTATTCTTGGACGGGCCCTTATCGTCTGTCGAACTTCCCGACGGTGAATCGATGTCCCCAGAGGCAGCTGCCGTCAACGGGGAGGGCGTGTCCTTGGACAGCCTCCCGCAGGCCACACCGAAGACAAGAACCACGACACCCATACCTAGCAGCGAGCGACGTGTCCTCATACCGGCTCCGTCCAAACCTTGAAGTGGCCCTGCGTCGAATCGCCGATGGGGACGAAATTGAAATGATATCTCTCATAGGTGTCGTTGCATGACGGCTGAATCGCAGTCCCATTCTTCAGGCAGCGAATCAAGTCCGCCGGTGTGTGCCAAGAGCCGCTCGGGTAGTTCCGAATCTGGATCGCATCGAAGTGGGCAGTGTCGGTATTGATGCCGGGCATATCGGTCGACACATCGTGCGTTTCCCCAGCCCAGGCCCCCCCCGAGGCGCCCCAGCCCGCTGATATGGGATTGAAGTCAAGCTCCGGTGGTGAGTGGTCCGTGCAATTCCCGCCTGTCCCGGCGTCGCAAATCTGCACGTGAAAGTGATAGTCACCATCTTCATCCCAATTTATCCGGAAACGCTTGGTTGTACCTAGCGACGGTGTGTCAAAGAAGTGGACAAATCGGTCGGAGGATGAGTTCTTCTTAAACTCATAGTAGAACCTTAGGCAATTGCCGCATGCCTTATGGCGGATCCACCCGATGCTGACCCAGCCATTCCCGATGGTGTTCTCCACCATTGAGAACGCAGCAGAGACCACTTCATGACCGGGGTCTCCACTTGTGTTACAGAGGTTGTTCTGCCTGATGTCTATGTCACGGGGCATTTCAATCAACAGCCTTCGTCGGAACTGAGGGCGGATGACCGCCTCGGGCGTTCGAGGACGCATTCGTCGGGGGACTTGTCGGGTCGGAGGCCCTTATAGCTGGGCGCGCGGAGCTTGCCGGCGCTGGTCATCTCCAGGAACTCCACCTCGCAGACGAGCTCGGGTTCGACGAACTTCGCTCCCTTGATCCGGCGGAGCTCGGGGTCGTCAGCGGCCGGTCCCTTGCGCTGCAACGGTTGCAGGCGGGCCATGAGATCGTCCAGCATCCGGTCGGTGAACCCCGTCCCGACCTGGCCGATCCACAGGAGCTTCCCGTCGTCGTACGCGCCGACCAGCAGCGCGCCGAACGACCGCTCGCGCGAGCCCGTTCCCCGTGTCCACCCCAGGATCACGCAGTCCTGGCGGTTCAGCAGCTTGATCTTCCGCCAGTCGGGCGACCGTCGGCCCGGTCGGTAGACGCTCCCGAGCTTCTTCGCCACCACGCCCTCGAAGCCGTTCGCCCGCGCCGCCTCGGCCAGGGGCGTCCCCTCCCCATCGACGTAGAACGTGGTCAGCACCCGGTGGCCGGGGACGATGAGCGGCTCCAGCCGGGCCCGGCGCTCCTCGAGCGGCAGGCGAGTGAGGTCCTCGCCATCCAGCCACAGGATGTCGAACACGTACACCTCCACCGGGATCCGCTTGCGGGCCCGTTCGATGTCCGCCGGGGAGGACAGGTTGATGCGCTGCTGGAGCCGTTCGAACGACGGCCGGCCCTCGTCCATGGCCACGATCTCGCCGTCCAGGACCGCCGACATCTGCGTCACGTACTCGTGGACCGTGGCCAGCTCGGGGTACTGGGCGGTCTGGTCCCGACCGCTCCGCGACACCAGCCGGGTGGAGTCCATGTCCACCTCGATGAGGGTCCGGACGCCGTCGAGCTTCGGTTCGAACCGCCATCCGGGGTGGTCGAACGGCTGGTAGCCGCCCTCGGCCATCATCGGCGCGAACACGCCACGCGGCGTCACGCCCTCCGGGATGATCTCGGGCTTCGACAGGAAGACCAGCCAGTCCGTCGACGTCTTCACCAGGTGGAACTCGGCGCCCCGGTACCGCTCGCCGTGCAGGCGGAACGTGATCTTCTTGTCGGTCCACTCGAGGGCCTCGAACGTACCCACGTCGAAGATCCTGACGGGCCCGGCGCCGTAGTGGCCCTCGGGGATCACGCCCTCGAACGTTCCGTACTCGAGCGGGTGGTCCTCGACGTGGACCGCGAGGTGCTTCTCGCCCTTCTTCACCGGAAGCCCGCGGGGCACCGCCCAGGAGACGAGCGCCCCGTCGCGCTCCAGGCGGGTGTCGTAGTGAAGGCGGGTGGCGCGGTGCTTCTGGATCACGAACGAGTCCCCCCGCGCGGGCGTGCCCCGGGACGGGCCGGGCTCGGGCGTGGTATCGAGGTCGCGCTTGCGGAGGTACTCGCCGAGCTCGGGGTCCTTCGACCGGGCGATGACCTCCTCGCTCGTCGGCTTTCGCTTCGAGGGCCTCCGCGCCGACGACGTCGCGGACGTCGGCTCCGGCGGTGGGGGCGGATTCGGCACGTGGCTCCGGGCCCGGCCCCGGTCCCGCTGGATCACGCCGGGCAGCGGGGGCGCCTTCGACAGGTCCACGCCGAGCGTCTTCATGGCCGGCTCGATGTCCTGGGGCTCGTCGAGCACCGGTCGGAACAGGTCGTCGACCCGCTTCAGCCGCCGGAACACGTTGTCGATCCGGAAGTCCCCGGGCATGACCCCCCGGGCCACCTCCTCCCACTTGAGGGGCGTGGAGACGGTGGCCCCCGGCTCGGGCCGCATCGAGTACGCGGCGGAGATGTTCGCGCCGCTGCGGTTCATGTTGTGGTCGATGAACACCTTGCCGGTGCGCCGGCGGATCTCCCAGTCCATGGTCACCCGGTCCGGATCGGCGTGGCGGATCATCACGCCGACCAGCCGGACGAACTCCCGGATCTCGTCGTGGGTGAACCGCGGCTCGACCGGGACGTAGATCTGGGCGCCCGTCGCGCCACTGGTCTTGGCGTAGCTCCGGATCCCCAGCGCGTCGAGGGCCGCCTTCACGTGGCGGGCCACCACCAGCACGTCGTCGAACTCGACCTCGAACGGGTCGAGGTCGAAGAACGCGTAGTCCGGGTATTCGTAGGCGTCGCATCGCGAGTGCAGGGGATGGAACTCGATGCACCCGAGGTTCGCCATGAACAGCAGGCCGGCCACGTCGTCCACCATGAGGTAGTCGATGCGCTTGGCCCGGCCCCGTTCGTCCTGGCCCTCCACCGGGCACCGGCGCATCCAGTCGGGGGTGTGCGACGGCGCGGACTTCTCGTAGAAGAAGGACCCGGAGATGCCGTTCGGCATCCGCTTCATGGTCAGGGGCCGCCCCGCCAGGTACGGCAGGATGTACTCGGCGACGTTGAAGTAGTACGCGACCAGGTCGCCCTTCGTGTACCCCTCGTCCGGCCAGAACACCTTGTTCAGGTTCGAAAGGCGGAGCGTCCGGCCACCCGAGTCCATCCACCAGTACTCGCCCCGCTTCTCCGCGGGCAGCGCCTGCGGGAACTTCACGGTGAACGCCGGGCCGGCCGGCGCGCGAGGTGCCATGGATTCGGCTACCGGCGGACCAGGGCGATCTGAAGGTCGCCGAGCCAGCCGGTGCGGAACCCGGCCTCGCAGTACGCGAGGTAGTAGCGCCACATCCGTCGGAACCGCTCGCCGAACCCCAGGGCCTCGACCTCCACGGCCGCCGCCTCGAACCGGCGGTGCCACTCGGCCAGCGTGAGGGCGTACGACGGGCCGATCTCCCGGGCGCCGGCCCACCGGAAGCTCGCCTCCGCGGTGAGCCGCCGGAGCACCGACACGGCCGGCACCCGCCCGCCGGGGAAGATGTAGGCCATCACGAAGTCCTGGTGTCGCGAATGGTTGTGCCAGTGCCGCTCGGACATCGTGATGGACTGCAGGCCGAACCGGCCTCCGGGCTCCAGGGCCCCGGCCACCGTGTGGAGGAACCCCGGCCACTGCCTTTCGTCGATCGACTCGATCATCTCGATCGAGACCGCCCGGTCGAAGCGGCCGTCGATCTCCCGGTAGTCGCGGAGCTGCACGTCCACCCGGTCGGCCACGCCGGCCCGGCGGGCGGCCTCCCGAGCGTGGGCGGCCTGCTCGCGGGCGATGGTCACGGTGGTGACGTGGCAGCCCAGCTCGCGGGCCAGGTACACGGCGAACGAGCCCCACCCGGTCCCGATCTCCAGCACCCGGTGTCCGAGGTGGAGGTCGGCGGCCTCGGCCAGCAGCCGGTACTTGCGGGCCTGGGCCGCCTCGAGGGTCTCGTTCGGCGATTCGAACACGGCGCAGGAGTACGTCATCGAGTCGTCCAGCCACAGCGAGTAGAAGTCGTTCCCCAGGTCGTAGTGCTCGCGCATCGAGGGGACCGCCCCCGCGCGGACGCTCCGTACCCGGTCCCACAGCGAGGCCACCGGCTCGCGGAGGCGGCCGGCGGTCCCGGCCAGCCAGGCGTCGGCGTTCGCCGCGGCGAGCTCGAGGAACCCGGCCAGGTCCGGCGAGTCCCACCAGCCGTCCATGTAGGACTCGGCCAGGCCCATGGCGCCGGAGCGAACCAGCCTCCGGAACAGGCCCTGCCGGTTCAGGACGATCTCGCCGTGCGGCTCCAGGGCGTCCCCCGCGGCGACCCGGCGGGAGCCGTCCGGGAACACCACCTCGAGGGTCCCGGTTCGAACCACCGGCGCCAGGACGGACCGCCGCGTGGGTGTCCATGCGTCAGCGGCATCCCGCAGCATGGAGCCGGGGGCGGCTCCGGTCCGGATCTCCGCCATCTCCCGATCCTGCCACAGCCCGCCGATGTCGTCGCTCCGGGGTATGAATGCGCTGGTACGAAGGGCTCAGGACCTACAATCGAAGACTCGCCGCCCGGATGAAGGGGCGGCGCGCGCGAAAGGACAGGAACATGCCACGGACGATGTGGAAGGGAGCCATCTCCTTCGGGCTGGTGTCGATCCCTATCCGGGTGTTCCCCGCGACGGAGGAGAAGACCCTCCGGTTCAACCAGCTGCACGACAAGGACGGGGGTCGGATCAAGTACCAGCGGGTGTGCTCGGTGTGCGGGGAGGAGGTGTCGTTCGAACACATCGTGAAGGGCTACGAGTACGAGAAGGACCGGTACGTGATGCTCAGCGACGAGGACTTCGACGCCGTGCCCCTGGAGTCCTCCCGGGCCATCGACATCGTGCAGTTCGTGGACCTCGCCGAGATCGACCCCATCTACTACAAGAAGACGTACTACCTGGTCCCCGATGAGACCGGCGTGAAGGCCTACACGCTGCTGCGGGAGGCCATGGCCGACTCCTCGAAGGTCGGCATCGCCAAGGTCTCGTTCCGGGACAAGGAGCACCTCGCCGCGCTGCGGTTCTCAGGCGAGGTGTTCGTCCTGGAGACGATGTACTGGCCGGACGAGATCCGGGAGGCCGAGTTCGAGGAGCTCCAGAAGCCGGTGAAGCTCCGGCCCCAGGAGGTCCAGATGGCCCAGGCGCTCATCGAGAACCTCACCGAGGACTGGGTGCCCGAGCAGTTCACCGACGAGTACCGGGCCGCGCTCATGGACATCGTGGAGAAGAAGGCCGCGGGCGAGGAGATCGTGGTGGCCGAGCCCGAGGCGGAGGCCAAGGTGGTCGACCTCATGGAGGCCCTGAAGGCCAGCGTGGAGGCGGCGAAGAAGCCGGCGAAGGCGAAGAAGGCGACCGGCGCAGCCCGGAAGCGCAAGGCCGGCTAGTCCGGATCGGACCGGGGGCGGGTCGTGTTCGGACGCAAGCGCAAGCATCGGACCCACATCGCGGGGTGGCACCCCGAGACGTTCGTGTGCTCGCGGCGGGGCCACGTGGCCCCGGCCGCGCTGGTGGAGCGGCTGCGCCGAGAGGACGCCGGCCTCGGGGTGGACCTCCCGGACGGGCGGCGGATGGCCCGGTGCACCCGGTGCGACGTCTGGCTCGCCACCACGCCGCCGGAGAAGCCGCTCCGGGAGACGCTGCCTCCCCTGAAGCAGCTGAAGGTCCCCCGCCGGGGCAAGCCCCTGCGGGAGGCCATCATCATCCGGGTGATCGCCATCGACCGGGGCCTGCACTCGATCCTGTTCGGGGCGCTGGCGGCCGTGCTCGTCCTGCTGGAGCTGAACTTCGGGGCCCTCCGCTCAGAGGCCCAGCGGATCGTGGACCTGACGAAGGAGACCGGTCAGCAGGCCGGCCGGGGGTTCATCGTCGACGAGCTGGCCAAGCTGCTGAACCTGCACAAGAACACCCTGATCATCCTGGCAGGCACCGCCATCGTGTACTGCGTGGTGGAGGGGGTGGAGGCCGTGGGGCTGTGGCGGGAGCGCCGGTGGGCGGAGTACCTGACGGCCATCGCGACGGCGGGGTTCCTGCCCTTCGAGATCCATGAGCTGATCGACCGGGTGACGGTCCTGCGCGTGGGGGCGCTCGTGGTGAACGTCGCGGTGCTGGCGTGGCTGGTGTGGCGCAAGCGCCTGTTCGGCCTGAACGGCGGCCGGAAGGGGCTGGAGGCAGAGCTGGAACAGGTGGACCGCGAGGCCCTGTTCGGCGCGCCGCAGCGGACCGGCGCCGTCGTCACCCGCTGAGCGTCTGCGCCCGGGCCGTCGCGAGGTCGAGGAGGCGCGCCAGCTCGTCCTGCGACACGGGCGAGGGGCCGCCGGGGTTCGTCGGGGCGATGAGGATCATGTCCACGACGCTCGTCCCCGACCGGGCGGCGTAGGTCTCGGACACGGTGAAGGCGGCGTCCCCGATGCCGGGGAGGTTGCGCACGGCCTGTCCGCCGGATCGCTCCTCCCGCAGGTCGTTGAACGCCTGGATGGACTCCTGTTCGCTCGGCAGGATGCGGGCCGTGACGTCGATCCGGCGGCTCCCCGCGTCGTAGCGGCACTCGCCGAACCCCGGCTCCGAGCGGCCCGGCGTCATCGTGGCGCGGCCCTCGAGCGCTCTGCTCACCTCCGGGATCCGGAGGAGGGCGCAGGCGTCGAGGACCTCGGGCGAGGGAGACGCCGACGGTGTGGCCGACGCCCGGGGGGGCGGCGATCCGGTGGGCGACGATGTGGTCGCGGCGTCGCGGACGTCGATCGCGCAGGCATCGCGCGCGACGTCCCGGAGGGCGCTGATCTTGATGACCTGACCGACGTGGATCACCACCGATCCGGGCCGGAGCGCGACGAACGTGGCGACGGTTCGGCCCTCCGTGCCCGTGGCCGATGTCTTGGCGGCAGGGATGTCGAGGCGATCGACCCGTGATCCCTCCTTGGTCAGGAACGCGACGCCGCCGCCGTCGTCGCTCGACCACGTCCAGCCCGCGAATCCGAGATCGTCCTCGCTGTCGCCCTTCCAGTCCGCGGACGCCGTGGCCCGATCGCCGACCAGAATCGATCCCGGGCAGCCGTGCACGAAGAAGGTCCCGGCGCCTGGGGCGTCCCGCTCGACGTTGCACGCGGCCGCGCCCACCACCAGGATCGCCAGGCCGATCCGCCGTCCCATCCCCGACCACGTGTTCGGCATGCCATCCCTCCCGAGCGGGCACCCCGGAGACTACCGACCGAGCGTTCCCCCCGCGGTCCCACCGCCCGACCGGTCGAACCAGCCCGAATTTACGCGCCGGAAACCATTGGGAAACGGCGGCGCAACCTCGATCCCCTACAAATCACTGGGTTACCTGGAGCCCGATCCGATCGAGGAGGTGCCTGTGAAGGTGAATCCCGGCGACACCGCGTGGATGCTGGCGTCGACGGCGCTGGTCATGTTCATGACGCCGGGCCTGGCGTTCTTCTACGGCGGCCTGGTCCGCGCGAAGAACGTCCTGGCCACGGTGATGCAGTCGTTCATCGCCCTCGCGCTGGTGAGCATCCTGTGGACCCTGATCGGCTACACCCTGGCCTTCGGGCCGGACAAGGGCGGAGTGATCGGGGGCCTGAAGTTCCTGGGCCTGTCCGGCGTCGGCGCCGACCCGGTGGGGTTCGCGCCGACCATCCCGGCGAGCGTGTTCATGGTGTTCCAGATGATGTTCGCCGTGATCACGCCGGCCCTGATCACCGGCGCGTTCGCCGAACGGATGAAGTTCTCCGGCTGGCTCGTGTTCCTGGGGCTGTGGTCGGTGCTGGTGTACTCGCCGCTCGCCCACTGGGTGTGGGGCGGCGGGTTCCTCGGCCTCGGCCACCTGGGGGCGCTCGACTTCGCCGGCGGGACGGTGGTCCACATCAACGCCGGGGTGGCGGCGCTGGCCGCCGCGATCTACCTGGGCAAGCGCAAGGGGTACGGACACGATGCCTTCCGGCCCCACAACGTGCCCATGGTGATCCTGGGCGCGGCCATCCTGTGGTTCGGCTGGTTCGGGTTCAACGCCGGGTCGGCGCTGGCCTCGGGCGGCCTGGCCGGGTCGGCGTTCGTGGCCACCCAGCTGGGGACGTGCGGCGCCGTGTTCGGGTGGCTGATCCCGGAGTGGATCCGGCACAAGCGAGCCACGACGGTCGGCGCAGCGTCCGGCGCGGTGGCGGGCCTGGTGGCCATCACTCCCGCGTCGGGGTTCGTGGCGCCGGTTCCGGCCATCATCATCGGGCTCGTCGCCGGGGCGGTCTGCTTCTTCGCGGTGAACCTGAAGCCGCGCCTGGGGTACGACGACTCGCTCGACGTGGTGGGCGTGCACATGGTGGGTGGGATCGTCGGTGCACTCCTCACCGGCGTGTTTGCCTCGCTCGTCATCAACCCGGCGGGCGCGGAGGGCTCCCTGGCCCAGTTCGGAAAGCAGGCCGTGGCGGTGGGCGTGACGCTCGTGTTCTCGTTCTGCATGACCATGGCCCTGCTGAAGATCAGCGACCTGCTTGTCGGGCTCCGCGTGAGCGAGGAGGATGAGGCCACCGGACTCGACCTGTCGCAGCACGCCGAGGCCGGGTACGTGTTCAACGAACGCGGCGGTTCGCTGGTCCAGTCGCCGGTGGAGGAGGCCTCCGCCATCGTCCGGACCGCGGTCGGCGGGCCCACCGCGGACCTCGAGACGAGGGAGTGATCCAGTGAAGCTGGTCACCGCGATCATCAAGCCGTTCAAGCTCGACGAGGTGAAGGAGGCCCTGAGGTCGGTGGGCATCAACGGCATGACCACCACCGACGTGCAGGGGTTCGGACGGCAGCGCGGCCACACCGAGGTGTACCGGGGCGCGGAGTATCAGGTGGACTTCGTGCCGAAGGTGAAGATCGAGGTGCTGGCCGACGAGGACCAGGTCCAGCAGGTGGTGGACGTCATCCTGAAGACGGCCCGGACCGGGAAGATCGGCGACGGGAAGATCTTCGTCCTGCCGGCCGAGCAGGTCTACCGGATCCGGACCGGCGAACGGGGACCGGACGCCATCTGAGGGGCGTGTACCGACGCCTGACGTGAGCGAGCTCACTTCCCCGAGCCAGGCGCGGGTGGCACCGGGGCCGGACACGGCGACTCGTCCGGCCCCGGTGGCTCGCCTGCTGGAGGACCTCCATTCGCTGGACCGGGCCTACTCCCCCGGCCACCACGGGAGGTGGTCGGCGCGCCGGCGGTCCGGCCTGATGGACGCCTGCCTGGTGGAGCTGTTCCGGGCCGCCGACGTGCCCGAACGGGTGGCGCTCGTGGCCCTCGGGGGGTACGGCCGGGGCGCGCTGGCCCCCGGCTCGGACATCGACCTCCTGGTGCTGCACGACCTCCGCGACGCGCGCGCGGTCCGGGAGCTGACCGAACGCCTGCTGTATCCCCTGTGGGACGCCGGGCTGGAGGTGGGGCACGGGGTCCGGACGGTCAAGGAATCGATGGTCCTGGCGAAGGACCGGTTCGACGCCGCCACCGCGATGTTCGACGCCCGGCTCCTCGACGGCGACGGGGAGCTGTTCCACGAGCTCCGGGAGCGGGTGTGGGAGTGGGCCCGGAAGGACCGCCGGGCCATCATCGGAGCTCTCCAGGCCGCCGCGGTCGAACGGCAGGGCCGGTTCGGCTCGGTTTCGCGGATGCTCGAGCCGGATGTGAAGGAGGGCGCCGGGGGCCTCCGGGACATCCACACGCTGGGATGGCTGGCGGTCCCGGTGGCCGGGGACGTCGGGCTGCGAGGGCTGGAGTCGGCCGGCGTGCTGCGGGCCGCCGAGCGGCAGGCCCTGGAGGCGGCCGAGGAGTACCTGGTCCGGGTGCGCAGCGCGATGCACCTGGAGGCCGGGAAGAAAGTCGACGCGCTCAGGCTGGACCGGCAGCCCGACCTGGCTCGGGACCTCGGGTTCGCCGACGAACCGGGCCTCAGCGCCGTGGACGGGCTGATGCGGGCCGTGTTCGAACACGCCCGCGACGTCGAGCACGCGTTCGAGCAGGCCTTCGACCGGGTGTGGCGGGAGGCCTCGACGGGAGCCGCCGTGCCCGGAGTGAGCGGGACCCCCGAGGCCGTGGTGGCGGCGTTCGCCCAGGCCTCGGAGCGCGAGACCGCGGTGGCGCCGGCCGACCTCGACCGGATCGACGCGGCGGACCTCCCCGAGGTGGCCGAGTGGACGCCCGCCATCCGGGAGTCGTTCCTGGCCATGCTCCGGTCCGGCCCCGCGGGGGTGGCGGCGCTGGAGGCCATGGACCGGGCCGACCTCCTGGTCCGGTTCCTGCCGGCCTGGGCGGCGGTGCGGTGCCGGCCCCAGCGAGACCCGTACCACCGGTTCCCCGTCGACGTGCACCTGCTGGAGGCCCTGGACCGGGTGGGACGGCTGCTCCGGGGGGAGTCCTCGGACGACCCCGTGGTGCCGCTGGCGGCAGCGTCGCTCGGCGACGCCGCGGACGGGCTGCTGCTGGGGACGCTCCTGCACGACATCGGGAAGACCGGGCACGGGGGGCACGTGGCGGCGGGGGAGCGGATCGCCCGCGACGTGTTGGAGGCCATGCTGCTCCCGGAGGCCACGGAGGAGCTGGCCCAGTTTCTGGTGGCGAACCACCTGTTGCTGGCCGACACCGCGACCCGGCGGGACCTGGAGGACGAGGACCTGGTGCTGGACGTGGCCTCGCGGATCGAGACCGAGGAGCGGCTGGCGGCGCTGTACCTGCTCACCGTGGCCGACGCGGGGGCCACGGGCCCGCACGCGTGGACGCCGTGGCGGGCCACCCTGGTCCGCGAGCTGGTGGCGAAGGTCCAGCACGCGTTGGAGCGCGGGGACATGGGCCCGGAGGCCGCGGAGCGCCTCGGGGAGCGGGCCGAGGACGTCCGGGCGCACCTCCGGAGCGAACGGCCGGGCGACGTGGACCAGTTCCTGGTCCGGGTCCCGCGGAACTACCTGCTCACGGTGCCGCCGGAGCGGGTGGCCCGGCACTTCCCGCTGGTGTCGCCGTCGCTGGGGGCGTTCGAGGTCCGGGCGGCCAGCGAGCCGGGCGCGAGGCCCGGGACGCACGGCCTGGCCGTGGTGGCCCGGGACCGGCCGGGGCTGCTGTCGCGAATTGCGGGGGCCCTCGCTTTGAGCGGGCTCTCCATCCTGTCCGCCCAGGTGTTCACCACCGAGGACGGCGTGGCCATCGACCTGTTCGAGGTGGAGGGCGCGTTCCACGGCGACGTGGACGAGGACCGCTGGCGGAAGTTCCGCTCGACCCTCCGGAAGGCCGTGGAGGGCCGCTTGTCACTGGAGTACCGGGTCAAGGAGAAGCGCGCGTACTACCCGGCGCCCCGAGCCGGCGTGAAGGTGAAGGTCACGGTCGACAACGGCGCCAGCGACTTCTTCACGGTCATCGAGGTCGCGGCCGCCGACCGCATCGGCCTGCTGTTCGACATCACCCGAACCCTCACCGACCTCCAGCTCGACGTCCACATCGCCAAGGTCGCCACCTACGGCGAGCGAGTCATCGACGCCTTCTACGTCCGCGACGTCCTCGGCCGCAAGATCGAAGACGACGACCACCGCACCGAGATCGTGAAGGCCATCACGGCCGCGCTCAGGGACTGAGCCGGTCTATCCGGCCACCAAGCATCCGCCGAAGTCCTGGAGGTAGCCGGTCAGATGCGGGAATCGGCGCGTGATCTCGCGAGCGGGAACGTGAAAGCGCCGCGTGCGGGAGGGATCCAGAACGAGCGTGCTTCCCGCCAGTCGATAGGACTTCATGACGATCGGGACTATCCCTTCCAGCTTTCCCACCGTGGTCACGACCACGCTCCCGCCCCGACACGAGACACCCGTAGCGCCGGTTCCGAGGCTCGAGCCCGAAGCCAGCAGATCCGACCAGGGGCCCATGGGCGGCTGGATGGTCACTGGAACGAGCCCCTCGGACCCCGGATCCCACGTGAAGACGCGGAAGAAGTAGTACGCCGCTCCGCTGTCCACCTTCACGACCACCTGGAGACCCGGCTCGGATCGCAGGGCGGCGAGCCCCAGCAGGAACGGGTCGGGCTCGCTTTGGTCGACCTGGGCCGAAACCGCCGATCGGCCGGATCCGGTGATCGCCTCCACGACGAATCGGCACGCGCCCTTGGGTTGCCCCTTCCTGAGCAGCATCACGCGATCGGAGGAGCCGTCTCCATCGACGTCGCCACGAAGGGGCTCCCCGACCCGTCCGACCGCCTGCGGAGGGGTTCCGCAGGTTGTCGGGACAGCGGGCCGCGACGGCTTGGCGGGCGGCAGGTCGAGACGGAGCGACTCCAGCGTGCGCTCCGACGCTCCACGGTCGGCGGACGTGACGTCGACCCCGACGTACAGGCGCACGTTCATCAGCCAGACGCCGTTCCGCCAGACGGTCTCGTACCAGTGCGCCGGGCCGCCCCGGATACCGTGGCCGCGATCGAGGTCGCCCTTGTGGATGGGGAATGCCGTATCCGGCTGCGGTGGAAAGATGCCGTGCATGTGTCCCACCGGCTCGATCTCGAGGGCGATGCCGTCCGAGGGGAACCCGGCGAAGACCCAGCGCCCGCCGTTGCACGTGCCGGTTGCGGTCCCATCCGGGTGATGCCAGTCGAAGGGGAGGTTCGAGATGAAGGCTCCTCGGCGAACGGGGGTGCCGGCGCACCCGCTGTCGTCCGTCTCCGTGAGGTGCCACGTGCTCGGGTACCGGATGCGCCATCCTGCCTCGGGGCCGCCGACGGCCGTCCAGGTCGTCCTCTCGTGGCTCGGCTCGTGATTCGAGCGGCGGGACACGGCCGTCACGGCCACTGCTCCCACCAGCACCGCGACCACCGTGAGGACCGAGGCGAGCTCCACGAACCGCCGTCGGGTCCCGCGCCGACGGACCTCGCGGAGACGCCGGTCGATGCCCGGGTCCACCCCGGCCACGGCGTCGTCGAGGAGGGCGGCCAAGCGCTCGTCGCGGTCGTCGGTCTTCATGGTTCGCGGTCCTCGACGCTGAGCGACTGGCGGAGGCGCTCGCGGGCTCGGGCCAGGTGGACCCGGACGGTGCTCTCGCGGATGCCGAGGAGCCTGGCGACCTGGGCGGTCTCGAAGCCAGCCCAGTCGCGCAGCACGACTGACTGGCGCTGTCGCAGGGGGAGGGCCAGTAACGCTTTGGTCACGTTCTCGCGGTCCAGCGCGGCCGCCATCTCGTCGGCGGGCGCCTCCGGTGCGGGCGCACGACGAGCTCGCTTGCGGAGCTCACGGGCCGAGAGGCGCATGGCGGTCTTGAAGACGTAGCCGCCGGCGTGGTCGGGGCCGTGGATCTGGCCCCACCGGGCCCACAGCCTGGCGAACGACTCCGCCGCGACGTCCTCCGCCAGCGCGCGGTCCAGGGTCACCAGCGCACACGCGCGGACGATGCGGGCGAAGGTCTCCCGGTAGAAGGCCTCGAACGATGCGGCATCGGGCACACGTCCTCCTACCGATATCCAGCCCCGACCGCCTCGGTTCGCTTACTCGGCCGGCGCGGGCAATCCGAGCAGCTCGGCCATGCGTTCGGCGTATCTGGGGCCGATGCCCTTCTCCTCGTGCTTGAAGTAGCAGAACACGTCGTGGCCGGACTCCAGTCCCGACCGGATCCGTGCGGCCCACGCGGCCAACTCGTCCTCCGAGTAGGCCTCCTTGCGGAGGCGGAGGTAGGCGAACGGCTCCCAGGAGTCGCGGGGGGCGGCCTGGTCGTCGGTCTCGGCAGTACACCACGCCACACCGCGCGAGGTCAGCAACTCACGCGCGTCCTCCCACGACGGGTGGCGGAACTCCATCGCGTACCGGCCGCCGGGTGGCAGCGCCGCCAGGAACGCCTGAGCCCGGTCCTCCTCGAACCGGAGATTCGGCGGGCACTGGAACAGGATCACGCCGAGGCGCTCGCCGAGCAGCCGGGCCCGCTCCAGGAAGAACGCCACCTCGGCTTCGGCGTCCTTCAGCCGCCGCCGGTGCGTGATGTTCTGATGGGCCTTCAACGTGAACAGGAACCCCTCGGGGGTCTGTTCGCGCCAGGCGGCCAGGGTCTTCTCGGACGGGTGCTGGCGGAACGTGTAGTTGATCTCCACCGAACGGAACCGGGCCGCGAAATAGCGCAGCTGGTCCTTCGTCTTGAGGTCCTCCGGGTAGAACACGCCCTTCCATTCGGCGTACGCGTACCCTGAGGTCCCGAGGTACAGCGTCCCGGCCATGGGCCGGCAGTCTACGGGAGCAGCGGTGGCGGAGGAACGCATCACGATCGAGACGGCGAAGGGCCCCGTCTCCGGCCTGTGGGGGGGGCCGGCGGGCGCGCGGGCGGCCGTCGTGCTGGGGCACGGCGCCGGCGGCACCATGGAATCCCCGCTGTTCGACGGGTTCTGCGCCTGCCTCGACACCGCCGAGCTCGACACCCTGCGGTTCAACTTCCCCTACGCCGAGCAGGGCCGGAAGGCCCCCGACCGAGCTCCCGCGCTGATCGAGGCCTTCAACGCCGCGATGGCCGCGGCCCGGGAACGCGACCCGAACCGGCCCGTGTTCGCGGGAGGGAAGTCGATGGGCGGGCGCATGGCCTCGATGGCCGTGGCCGAGGGGATGGAGGCGGCCGGGCTGATCTTCATCGGCTATCCGCTGCACCCGCCGGGGAATCCCGAGAAGATCCGCGACGAGCACCTGTACGGCATCCGGGTCCCGATGCTGTTCCTCCAGGGGACCGAGGACCCGTTCGCCCGGTGGGAGCTCCTGGAGTCGGTGGTGCAGCGCCTGGGCTCGTGGGCCCAGCTGCACAGGGTCGAGGGCGGCGACCACTCGTTCCGGGTCCGCGGGGCCCGCAAGCCCGACGAGGAGACCGGCCGGCTGCTCGGGTCGGTGGCCGCGCAGTTCATCCAGAGCGCGCAGATCTGATGCCCCGCAAGCACCGATCAGCACGCGAACGATCCGGGCCGCCGCCCGCGGTCGAGCCGCGCCTGGCGGCGCCCATGTGGGCCCTGGTCCCGTGGGCCGACGTCCGCGCCGTGGTGGGCGACAAGCTGTACCGCTGCCCCGGCTGCGAGCACGCGATCCGCAAGGGCGTCTCCCACCTCGTGGTGGTCCCGGAGGACGACCCAACCGAACGCCGCCACTGGCACACCGAGTGCTGGCGCCGCGAGCTCCGCCTCCACCGCGGCCGCTGAACGCTGCGTCAGGCCCGTGGGTTGACTTCCGCATACGAATCCGTCACAAAGGGGCCGCCATACCACCGCACGCCTGCCTGCTCGCAGTCCAGGGGGGAAATGCCATGAAGCGGATCGCCGTCGTGTTCACCGTCCTTGCCTCGGTCCTGGCCTTCGGAAACGCATCGACGGCGAAGACGTCATCATCCTGGTGCGCCGACGGCGCCTCGCCACCGTGCATCGAATCGGCGACGCTCAACGGGGGCACGATCACCTCCGCCGATCCCACCTGGAGCCTCCACACGGTCGTCCTCCCCACTCCGGGATCCAGCCAGTTCATCTGGACCGTGGAGAAGGACGGCAGCGCTGAGCTGGGCTCGGGCTCCCTCAGCGACGACTGGGTCGTCGAGTTCGACGTGGGAAGCGAGATTCCCCGGGTCGTGTTCACGCACGGCGACGACGTCACCGTCACCCGGACGCCCGACGGGGGCGGCCTGTACCACGTGACGGTGGCCGCGACGCCGATCGTGATCGTGGGCGAGTGCGACCAGACGTCGTGGCCGTGGACCTGCCCCGCGACCGCGACCCAGGAGTGGGACGGGTACCTCGACGGGCAGATCACCGACTACGAGGTCTGGTCGGACCCCGCGCAGCGCGACTCGTTCTACGGGATGAACTACTCGTCGAACGTGGCCGCGACCAGCCTCCCCCCCGAGATCGTTCCCGATCCGGCGACGGGGGAGGAGCGAATCCTGGTCCGGCTGGCGAACCCGCACTTCCTCATGGACGGCACCACCGTGTTCCAGGGGTTCGCCCACCAGCGCATCCCGAACGCGTTCCTCCGGACGGTCTACGGGATCGACTCCCCCGGGACCCTGACGACGTCGGGGCTCGCACCGACCGTGACGGGGGCGGGGTCGGGGACCGTCGCCGTCACCGAGGACCCGGGAGGTGGCGCGATGCTGGTGGACGCCACCGGGCTGACGTTCTCGGCGCGGAAGCTGCTGATCAATCGGGGAGTCATCACCCCGACGAAGCCGCTGAACGTGCGGGCCCGGCGAGTCAGTCCGGGCGCGGGGCGTGTTCGGTTCGACCCCGCCACTCCGCGTGGCTCGAAGATCACCGGGTACCGGGCGCGGTGCGTCCACGACGCCTCGGTCGTGGTGGTCACCGGGAGTGGCTCCCCGATCACGGTGAACGGGCTCCAGCATGGGGTGGGCTACGACTGCCATGTCCGAGCCCTGTCCAAGGCGGGGCCCGGAACGCCCTCGGCGCTCGCGCACATGCCCGCCCATCCGGCGTAGGCGCGGTCTCCGGCCGTTCCGGGATCGTGTCGGTGGCGGGGGATACGATGCGGCTGATGGATGAGGCCGCGACGATCGACGCTCCGGAGGCTGTGGCGAACGCCCCGGCCTGCTCGCCGGTGAGGGAGTCGCGACGGCCGCCGTGTCCCGTGTGCCAGTCGCCGATGGAGCCCGAGCACGCCCACCACAGGTGTCCGGCGTGCGGCTACATCGAGCCCTGCTGCGGCTGGTAGGGAGCGATCCCGGCTTGCCCCGGTTTGTCCCCGCCCCCGTGCCGGGTAGGTCCCACTGGAGGGGACGTCGCGTCCGGAAGGAGGGTGTTCGCCGAAGCCGGCCACGGGGGCCATCGCAAGGCGTCATAGGACGCCCGCGCGGACACCGCGTCGCGGAGAGGGGATGACGTGAGCGAACGCGGTGCGGGGGACCGGCGGCTGTTCCTGGTCCGCCACGGCCGGGTGGACTTCGACTCGCGGCGGTTCCGGACCTCGCCACGGGGGCGGCAGTGGGACCCCGAGCTGGGGGAGACCGGCGTCGAGCAGGCCGCCGCCCTCGCCGCCCGCCTCCACCTGATGGAGCCGCCCGCCGGCGTGTACGTGTCGCCGTTCACCCGATGCCGGCAGACCGTCGAGCCCTTCGCGAGCCAGTCCGGCCTCGAACCGACCCTCGACGAGGATGTCGGCGAGGTGTTCATCGGCGAATGGGAGGGGCGCTCGTTCGAGGAGATCATCGGTGGGAACGAGGAGCTGGCCCGGCGATTCCGGGAGTTCGAGGCCATGTTCAGCATGGCCCCGGGCGGGGAGTCCGCCGCCGAGCTCCGCGAACGGGTGGTCCCGGCCGTCGAACGGATGCTGGCCCGGCATTCCCGGGGCGACGTGCTGGTGGTGACTCACGGCGGCGTCATCAACGCCTACCTGTCCCACGTCCTGGGGATCGACGAGGATATGTTCTTCCTGCCGGAGAACACCTCGATCAACACGGTAATCGTGGCGGAGGAGCGCCGCCGGGTCCGGTTCCTCAACGACGTCCGCCACGTCACCGACCCGAAGGTGTTCGTCCCGCCGGCGGGGGCACGGGACGACGGCCGCGAACAGGGCGAACGGACGCCGGGGAGCTGACTGACCGGCGGTCAGTTGGGGCGGGGTCGCCCCGCTATACTGCCCGGGTCGTCCCCGGAACAAGGAGGCAGCAGTGGCCGTGAAGTTCCTGTCGGAGGAGTGGGCGAGCGAGGTCAAGGGCGCCCTCTCGCAGAGCGACGCCGTGAAGTCCGCGGCCGGTTCGATGACCGCGCGCATCCAGCAGGTCGTGAACGGGCCCGATGGCGAGACCAAGTACTGGTTCAAGCTCGAGGGCGGCAACGTGGACCTCGGGCTCGGCGAGATCGACAACCCGGACGCCACCATCACGCAGGACTACGACACGGCCGCGGCCCTGTCGAAGAACGAGCTCACCGGGACCGCTGCGTACATGAGCGGGAAGCTCCGAGTGTCGGGCGACCTCATGAAGCTCATGCAGTTGCAGGGGGTCCTGGGGCAGCTCCCGCAGGCCCTCAAGGACATCGACGTCGAGTACTGAGCCCGAAGGGCAGACGACCACCACCATCGGCGGGTCGGGGCGGCGACGCTTCGGCCCGCTGTTCGTCGCGGGGGCCGTCCTCGCGGCGGTGGCCATCGTGGCCGGGGTGGTACTGGTCCGCGCGAACGGCGACCGGCGCCCCGCCGCCCGGCCCACCTCCACCGCGGGCGCCGGCGTTCGGGTGTGCGCGGTGTCCGGCTCGCCCGGTCCCGACGGTGCCCGGTTCCGGGCGCCGGTGGCCCGGGCCCTCCGTCGGCGCCGGGGGGTGCGACCTGGTGATCGCCGTGGGCTCGGAGGCCCCGGCGGCCACCGACGCCGTCGCCGGAGACCACCCGGACACCCATTTCGCGGTCCTCGGAGCGTCCGGGCTCTCGGATCGGCCGAACGTCCTGGCCGTGCGGTTCCATCCCGAGCAGGCCGCCGTGCTGGCCGGCTACGTGGCGTGTGCGGTGTCCACCACGGGCATCGTGGGAGCGTTCGGCGGGGCCAGGACGCCGCAGGTCGAGGCCGTGCTCGACGGGTTCGCCGCCGGGGTGCAGCGCTGCCGCAAGGACGACGTGGGGGTGGGTCGCCTGCTGGGATGGCAGCCCGACACGATGACCGGCCGGTTCGCCCGGTCCCCGGACGACGTCGAGGGTGGCCGTACGGCCGGCCAGCGCCTGGTGACCTACGGGGCCGACGTGGTGTTCGCGGCGGCCGGACGGGCCGGCAGGGGAGCCGCCGAGGTGGCCATCGGCGTGGGGGACGTGGCGATGGTCGGGTTCGGGACCGACCAGGGGGCCACCGCCCACGTGCCGGACGTGTGGCTCGCGAGCGTCCAGGAGCACGCGTCGGCCATGGTCCGCTTGCTGATCGACCTGGAGGTCGGCGGCTCGTTCCGTCCGGGGGTCGTCGAGGCCACCATGGCGAACGGCGGCGTGGGGCTGTCGGCCCTCCGGGGCACGGCCGGCTCCGTCAGCCTCGCGGTCCAGTACAAGTTGGGCGTGCTCCGCGACGGGCTCGCCGCCGAGACCGTTCCCACCACGCCGTCCCCGCCCGCGAGTCCGGCTCCGACTGCCACGCCGGCCCCGACCCCCCGGGTGCCGACGCCGGTCGCGTCCTGACCCCTCAGAACGCCCCGGGGGCGGGGAGCACGATGAACGTCGCGCTGGCCCGGGCCAGGAGGCGGTCCCCGGAGTCCACGACATCGGCCTCCCCGTAGCCCATCCGCTGGCCCAGGTGGATGGAACGCCCCCGCCCGATGATCCGGGTTCCTTCCCCCTTCGACACGAAGTGCACGTTGAGCTGGGCGGTGCGGTGCGTGAACCCGGTCCGGAGCATCGATCGCAGCGCCAGGCCGATCGACGTGTCGGCCACCGCGGCGATGATCCCGCCGTGGACGATGCCCTGGGGGTTGAAGTGCTGCGGCGCGAGGTCCATGGCCACCTCGGCCTGCCCGCCCCCGACCGACAGGAGTTCCATCCCGGCCCACTGGTGGAACGGCGAGTTCCTGATCCGGACCTTGAGCTCCTCCAGGTAGCGGGGGTCGAGCTCCTGGGAGACGTCCTCGCCGTCCATGTCCCCTCCTCCGGGTGCGTCCGGGATCACCCTGTCGTCCGCGCGGGACACTAGCCCATCGCGCGATACTCGTCCGACACCGGCGAAAGGACCCCAGCGTGGAACCGAGCGAGATCTGGGAGCGGATCGTGAAGGCCGACGAGGCGCTGAAGTACGCCACCGAGGACAAGGCCGAGGTCCGCCGCCGGCAGGCGGAGGGCCTCCTGCGCGAGGCCCTGGCCGAGGCCCGAGCCGCCGGCAACATTCCGCTCCAGGAGCAGGCCCTCACGCGCCTGCGGGATCTGGGCGTCCCCGACGCCTGAGCGTGTTCGGCGTCCGGCCGGCGTCTGGGGCCGCCTAATCCGAGCTGGAGCTACTCCTTGATGTAAGGCTTGCCGTCGGCCGCCGGCGCCCGGCTCCGACCGGCCACGCCCCGATGGGGTTCCACCGGCCGAAGATCATCGCGGCGAGGCCGATGAACCCCCGCCCGGCGCTCATGTTCTCGTCGAACCGGCCCACCGCCCCGAGCGTGAGGTACGCGCCGCCGATCCCGGCCACGATCCCGCCAAGGATGACGTTGCGGTACCGGGTGAACAGGACCCGGATGCCCACCGTGTCGGCCGCCTTGGGGTGTTCGCCGACCGCCCTGACCCGCAGCCCCCATCGCGTGTAGTACAGCCCGAAGTGGATGGCCGCGACGAACAGGAACATCAGGTACACGAAGATGTTCTGGCGGAACAACACCGGCCCGATGATTGGGATCTTCGACAGGACCGGGAGGGCGACCGGGTCGAACGTTCCCGGGCTGTTGAGGGACACGTTCCGCTGGAGGAACCGGGCCGAGAGATAGCTCGTCGCTCCCAGCGCGAAGATGTTGATGAACACGCCCACGATGATCTGGTCCACCCGGTATCTGATGGCCAGGACCGCCAGGAGCCAAGCCAGTGCCGCCCCCACCAGGGCCCCGCTGATCAGCCCGATCCACAGGCTGTGCGAGACGCTGCCCACGAACGCGCCGGTGAACGCCCCCGACAGGAGCATGCCCTCGATCCCGACGTTGATCACCGCCGACCGTTCGCACAGGACCCCCGAGAGGGCCCCGAAGGTGATCGGGACCGACAGGCCGATCGTGGTCTGGAGCATCCCGATCAGGTTGAACGACTTGTCCCGGGCGGCCCAGGTCAGGAACGCCACCACGAACAGGGCGACCACGATGCCCAGCACCGCGTTGGCCTTGCGCCCGAATCCCTTGACCAGCTGCCAGCCCCCCAGGAACAGGCACGCCGCACCCAGCACGTAGGAGGTGGCCCGGGACGGAAGGTCGAGGTCCCCGATGTGCCAGGCCTGTTCCGTGTTCACCGGGTTGAGCCCGAACTTCGAGGACAGGCCGCCCTTCGCCCCGAGGCCGAAGCCGAGGATCATGAAGGCTCCGAGGGCCAGGAAGAAGAACCCCATGATCTTCTGGCGGCGGCTCACCGCGACGGGAACGGCGGCGGGCGTGGCCACAGCGCTCATCCTCCCCACCCCTTCGTGAACACCTCGGGGCCGACCACCCGGCGGGCCCGGATCCGGTAGATCGCCCGGACCAGTGCGGGTGCGGCGACGAACATGATGATCAGGGCCTGGATGACCGTGACGATGTCCACCGGGGTGGCCGTGGCCGCCTGCATGTTCCGCGACCCCGCCTTCAGGATTCCGAACAGGAACGCGGCCGCCACCACGCCTGAGGGCTTGGCCTTGCCCACCAGGGCCAGGGCGATGGCGTCGAACCCGAACCCCGAGGAGAACCCAGGGGTCAGGCTGGGCGTGGGACCGGTCAGCTGGGCCGAGGCGGCCAGCCCGGCGACCCCTCCGGCCAGCGCCATCACGGTGACGAATGTCCGGGTGGGGCTCATGCCCGCCGCCCGGGCTGCGGTGGGGTTCGCGCCGACGGCCTTGAACTCGAACCCGATCGTGGTCCGGTTCAGCAGCCAGGCCACGCCGGCCGCCACTCCCAGCGCGATCAGGATGTTCACGTTGGCCCGGTAACCCGACCCAAACAGGTGTGGCATGGCGCTGGTGACCGGCTTGGAGATGGGGTCGAACCTGTCGGGACGCCGGTAGAAGTGCGTGGTCAACAGGTAGTCGGCCAATCGATACGAGACGTAGTTGAGCATGATGGTCGTGATGACCTCGTGGGCCCCTGTCCTGGCCTTCAGGATGCCGGGGATGGCCCCCCAGATTGCCCCTCCCAGGAAGCCGGCGCCGACGATGAGGGCCAGGTGGAGGGGCCCGGGCATCCCGGCGAACGAGAACCCCGCCGCCGTCGCGGCGATGGCCCCCACGGTGATCTGCCCCTCGGCGCCGATGTTGAACAGCCCGGCTCGGAACCCGATGGCCACCGACAGGCCGGCGAAGATCAGCGGCGTGGTGACGAGCAGCATCTCGGAGACGGCGCTGGCGCTGCCGAAGGCCCCCAGGAACAGCGCCTTGTACGCGTTGTACACGACCTGGCCGAAGACCTTGAGGGTTCCCCCGGGGTCGGTGAACAGGTACGGCCAGTTGTCGAGGGCCGTCTGGTCGGTGCCGATGATGATCAGCGCGCCGATGACCAGCGCGGTGATGATGGCCAGGCTCGGGACCGACAGCGCCTGGAGGATGGAGCCGGCCTTGCCCCCCGCCACGAGGTCGCCGGCCGCGAGCGCTCCGGTGTCCTCGGCCGCCGCCGGGGCCTGTGTCGGGAGCGCGTCCGCCTCCGGCTCGCCGTCCTCCGGCTCGCCGGGCTTGGCGCCGCGCTGCTTGATCTCAGCCACCGGCCGCCTCCTTCGCCGGTTCCTCGAGCGAGACCCCGGCCATGAGCAGGCCGAGCTGCTCTCGGGTGGCCTCGCCGGCGGGGATGACGGCCACGATCTGGCCCCGATACATCACCGCGATGCGGTCGGCCAGCGACATCACCTCGTCCAGCTCCGAGGAAACGATGAGCACCGCGGTTCCCTCGTCGCGCTTCTGGACGATGCGGGCGTGGATGTACTCGATCGACCCCACGTCCAGCCCCCGCGTCGGCTGGCTGGCGATGAGCAGCTTGATCGGCCGGGAGAACTCCCGGGCCACGATGACCTTCTGCTGGTTGCCGCCCGACAGGGTCGATGCGGGCTGCAGGACCGACGGCGTCCGGATGTCGAAGTCCTTGGCCCGTTGCTCCGCCGCCTCCAGCACGGCCTTGTCGTCCCGGACGATCCACCGTGCGAACGGTTCCCAGTCGTAGGTGTCGAGCACCAGGTTGTCGGCGATCGAGAAGTCGACGATCAGGCCATCCTTCTGGCGGTCCTCCGGGACGTGGCCCACGCCGGCCCCCAGGACCTGGTGGGCCGAGGCCTTGGTGACGTCCCGGCCGGCGAACCGTACGTGGCCGGCATCGACGTGCCGGAGGCCGGTCAGGGCCTCCACCAGCTCGGTCTGGCCGTTGCCCTGGACCCCCGCCACGCAGACGATCTCGCCGGAACTGACCTCGAACGACACCCCGTTCACGGCGCTCTGGCCTCTCTGGTCCACCACCACCAGGTCATCCACCTGCAGGACCACGTCCTTTGGCTCCGCCGCCTCCTTGTCCACCTCGAGCTGGACGGCCCGGCCCACCATCATCGATGCCAGCTCCTCCTCCGAGGCGTCTCCGGGAGTGGTGGTCCCCACCACGCGGCCTCGGCGGAGGACCGTGATGCGATCGGCGATGGCCAGCACCTCCTTCAGCTTGTGGGTGATGAAGATGATGGACTTCCCGGCCTTCTTCAGGGACCGCATGACCGCGAACAGCTCCTCGGTCTCCTGCGGCGTGAGGACGGCGGTGGGCTCGTCGAGGATGAGCACCTCGGCATCGCGGTAGAGGGCCTTCACGATCTCCACGCGCTGCTGCACGCCTACGGGGAGCTGTTCCACCAGGGCGTCCGGCGGGACTTCGAGCCCGTACTGCTCGCTGATCTGGGCGACCCTTCCGCGGGCCGCGCCCCGGTCGAGGATCCCCACCAGCTTCCCGAAGGCCGCGCCGCCCCGGGTGGACTCCACCCCGAGCATGATGTTCTCGGTCACCGTGAACACCGGGACCAGCATGAAGTGCTGGTGGACCATGCCGAGTCCCGCTGCGATGGCGTCGCCGGGGCTGGCGAACTTCACGGGTTTGCCCTCGATCAGGATCTCGCCGTCGTCCGCGTGATACAGCCCGTACAGCACGTTCATCAACGTGGTCTTGCCGGCCCCGTTCTCCCCGAGCAGCGCGTGGATCTCCCCCGGCTCCACCACGAGGTTGACGTGGTCGTTCGCGATCACGCCGGGGAACCGCTTGGCGATGTCCTTCAGCTCGAGACGCACGGAGTCGTTTTTCCCCCTGCGGATCATCGCCCGGGGCGCCCGAGGGCGCAAGAAGAGGGGTGCCGGGTCGCCGGCACCCCTCTTCCCCGCAGCGGACGTGCCTCTACTTGAGGTAGTCCTTCGGGTCAACCGAGATCGACCCGTCGATGATCCCCGCCTTCAGCTCGTCGAGCTTGCTCGCGAGGTCCGAGGGGACCTTGCTCTCCAGGTTGTGGAATGGCGCGATGCCGACGCCGCCGTTCTCCAGCGTGCCGGTGTAGATGCCACCCTTGAACGACCCGTCGATGACCTGCCCCATGGTGTCGCTCACCGCGATGTCCATGTTCTTCTGGATCGAGGTCAGCCACAGGTCGCCGTACTCTGGAGCCGAGACGAACTGGTCGGTGTCGACACCCACCATCAGCACGTTCCCGGCATCCTTGGCCGCCGCCGCGGCGCCCAGGCCCACGGGCCCGGCCACCGGCAGGATGATGTCGGCGCCCTCGGAGATGAACTGCTCGGTGACCTGCTTGCCCTTGTTCTGGTCCTCGAAGTCCCCGGTGAACGTCCCGTCCTGCTTCTTCGGGTCCCACCCGAGGAGCTTGACGTCGGTCCCGTTGTCCTTGTTGTAGGACAGGATGCCGGCCGCGAACCCGTTCATGAAGATCGTCACCGGCGGGATGTTGATGCCGCCGAACGTGCCGATCTTGCCCGACGTCGACATGCCTGCCGACAGGTATCCCGCCAGGAACGCCGCCTGGTCCGTGGAGAACGTCAGGCCGAGCACGTTCGGGATCGTCGGGTCGTACGCGAAGTCGACGATCGCGAAGTCCTGGTCGGGGTTGTCCTTGGCCGCCTTCTCCGTCGCGTCGCCGAGCAGGAACCCGACAGTGACGATGAGGTCGCACTTGCCGATGAACGCCTGGATGTTCGGCGCGTAGTCGTCCTCCGTCTGGGACTCCAGGAACTTCGGCGTGATGCCGTACTTCGTCGCCGCGTCGGTCAGGCCCTTGTACGCGGTGGCGTTGAAGCTCTTGTCGTCGATCCCACCGGTGTCGGTGACCTCGCACCCCGTGAGGCCGGCGCCCGGTAGCGCCGACGGACTCGGCGGCGCGACGCTGGTCGTCGCAGTGGTTGCCGGCGGGGCCGGGCTCGACGCCTCCGGCGTCTTCTTCTTGCATGCCGAGGCCACCAGCGTGAGCACCGCAAGCACGGCGACCACGCGGAACAGTTTCTTCATCCTGCCTCCTTCCCCTCGAGCGCACGCCCGTCTCTTCCATGACATACGGGAGCCGCTCCCCCTACAGGTCGACTACGGCGCATACTCTGGCGCGTCCGGCCCAGCGGGTCAAGGTCAGAGGTGACCCGGATTCGTCCTGGTTCGTCCGCCCCGCCCCTGCGGGAGGCTCGGCCAGGCACACGACCCCTATCCCTCGGTGCCGAACAGGCGGTCCCCGAAGTCGCCCAGGCCCGGGAGGATGTAGCCCCGGTCGTTGAGCTGGCGGTCCAGGGCGGCGGCGAAGATCGGGATGTCCGGGTGCTCCGCCTCGAGCTTGGCGACCCCCTCCGGCGCGGCCACCACGCACACGAACCGGATCCCGGCGGGTTCGCCCTCCTTCACCGCGGCGCACGCCGCAGCCCCGGAGCCGCCGGTGGCCAGCATGGGGTCGAGGACCAGGACCTGCCGCCCGGCCAGCGGGGGCATCTTCCGGTAGTAGGACTGGGGCAGCAGGGACGCCTCGTCGCGCTCCAGCCCAACGTAGCCCACCGCCACCTCCGGGAACAGCTCGGTGACGGCCTCCAGCATCCCCAGGCCGGCCCGCAGGATGGGGACCGCCACCAGGTCCGCGTCGATGAGCGTGCCCCGGCTGTCCTCGAGGGGTCCCTGGATGTCGGCCTCCCGCGTGGGCAGCCCCCGCACGGCTTCCAGGACCAGCGCCAGCGTCAGGCGCTTCGTGAGCGTCCGGAACACCGGCGGCGTCGTGCGCGAGTCGCGGAGGGAGACCAGGAGGTGCTGCGCCAGTGGATGGTCGACCACGGTGAGCGTCACGGCGCGCCGAATCCTACTCCGGCCCGCCGCAGGCGGGCGGCTGACGATGAAGAAAGGGGGTCCAGGGGGGCAGCAGCCCGCGGAGCGCAGCGGAGCGGATCAGGCTGCTGCATCCCCCCTGGCGGAAGCGGCCCGCCGCAGGCGGGCGGCTGACGATGAAGAGGAAGGGGGTTGATTGAACTCGGTGGAATCGGGGATACTCTCGCCACGATGCAGCGGTTCATCTTTACCTGGTGGTATTTCGCGGGGCGTCGCCCGGCGTAGTCACCTGTTCGAGAAGAGCACAGGGACCCCGGGCACGAGACCCGGGGTCTTTCTCTTTCCCCCGGGTGGCCCGGCCGAACGGGAGGTCGGAATGGTGGTCGTGATGAGGACGGACGCGACGGAGGCGGACGTCGAGCACGTCGTGGACCGGGTCCGGGAGGCCGGCGGCGACGCGTTCGTGTCCAGGGGGAAGTTCCGGACGATCATCGGGCTGGTCGGGGACACCGAGGCCTTCCTGTCGATGCCGCTCGCCACGCTGCCCGGCGTGGACCAAGTAGTGAAGGTCGGCAAGCCCTACAAGCTGGTGGCCCGGGAACTCCATCCCCAGCTCACCACGGTGCGCGTCGGGGATGCGGCGATCGGCCGGGCCACGTTCTCGATGATCGCCGGTCCGTGCGCCGTGGAGACCCGGGAGCAGGCCCTGGGCGCGGCCCGCGCGGCGAAGGCCGCCGGCGCCACCGTGCTCCGGGGCGGCGCGTACAAGCCCCGGACCTCCCCGTATGCGTTCCAGGGCCTGGCCCGCCGCGGCCTGGAGATCCTGGCCGAGTGCAAGGCCGAGACCGGCCTCCCCATCGTCACCGAGGTCCTCGACGCCGGCGACGTGGATCACGTGGCGGAGGTGGCGGACGCCCTCCAGATCGGGACCCGGAACATGCAGAACTTCGCGCTGCTGAAGGAGGTGGGCCGGGCCAACATGCCGGTCCTGCTGAAGCGGGGGCTGTCCGCGACGGTCGAGGAGTGGTTGATGGCCGCGGAGTACGTGGCGCAGCAGGGCAACACGGAGATCATCCTGTGCGAACGGGGCATCCGGACGTTCGAGACGGCCACCCGGAACACCCTGGATCTGGCCGGGATGGTGGCCGCGCAGATCGAGACCCACCTGCCGGTGGTGGTGGACCCCTCGCACGCCACCGGCCGCCACGACCTGGTGGCTCCGATGGCCCGGGCCGCTCTGGCCGCCGGCGCCGACGGCGTGATGATGGACGTCCACCCCGAGCCCAGCGAGGCCCTGTGCGACGGCCCCCAGGCCCTCACCCCACCGGAGATCGAGGCCCTCGGGGCGGAGCTGGCCGCGCTGGCCCGGGCCCTGGGCCGGCCCATGGCCTGACGCGTCACCTCGCGGGAACCGCGAGGGCGTTGCCGGGGTGGGGGCCCTGCAGTGGCACCCTGGGGGTGAACGCGGGGAGCTCGCCCGGGTTCACGAACCTGCTCCCCGAGGGCCCGGCGCGCACCGCTTGGTGCAGCGCGCTGCCCTCCAGGATCTCCTTCCAATTGAGGAACCACACCGTCCAGCCGTCGTCCCAGGCGCCGGCCAGCGGGCTCCCGACGATGGTCACGGGATCACCCGGAACCGACAGCTTGTAGTACCGCTCGGCGTTGGCCGGGGCGATGTTCACGCAGCCGTGGCTCACGTTCTCCGACCCCTGCTGGTTCACCGACCAGGGCGCCGCGTGCAGGAAGCTCCCCGACCAGGTGAACCGCACCGACCACGGGACGAAGATGTCGTAGTCCTCCCCGATCATCTCCTCCGGGTTCGACTTGGTGATGGTCAGGTAGGTCCCGTTGGGCGTCTCGTGGCCGGGCTTCCCGGTGCTGATGGGCCAGTCGCCGAGGAGCTTCTTGTCGAGATAGACCTGCATGTGGTGCGTGCGGGTGCTGGCCACCGCGACCAGTGACCGCCCGATGTGGAAGTCCTGGGTGAGGGTATGAACTCCGAAAAGCCCGGGACCCGCCCGCACGCCGTCCAGGTGACCGGTGAAGTGGACCTGGGTGTGGGCCGGCCAGTACCCCCTGGGCCGGAACATCAGGGTCTGGTCGCCGTTCCAGTACCAGGCGCCCACCACGGGCTTCGAGGTCCGGAGCTCGAGCGACCGCTCCACGGCCTCGCGGTCCGCGACGGGTTCGTCGAACTGCAGGATGATCGGCATCCCGACGCCGTATTCCTTGTGGTAGCCCTCGAAGATGATGGTCCGCAGCGTCGAGGACGGCGTGAGGGTGCGGAACTCACTCGTCACGGTCACGCTCCGTCCGGCGTCATCGACCGCCGTGGCCCGGACGGTGTACTCCGTTGAGGTGTTGAGCGCCCACCGGCTGTGCCAGGACGTGGCGCGGGCATCCATGGCTCCCTCGATCCGGTCGCCGTCGGTGTGGACGGTGACCCCGGTGATCCGCCCGTGGGTCACCGTGACGGAGATCCCCGAGTCCGGCCGTGCGGACCGGCTGCCGTCCGCCGGGGTGATGTGGACACGAGCCGCGCTGGCCACGGGCGTGGGGCTCGGAGAGGGGGCGGGAACCGTGGCGCCCGGGCTCCCTCCGCCCGGAGCCGTGCTCGGCTCCCGCGACGCCGCCCCGCCGCTCGCCGGCGGGTTCGCGGCGCCGGATGTCTGGCAGGCCGTCCCGAGGAGGCAGAGCATCGCGACGATCGAGCCTATGACCATCGGCGAACGGGTCCACCGGGCGGCCACGGTTACAGCGAGACGATCGGGGTGAGCTCGGCGACGACGCAGGAGTCGCGCCAGCGTTCGATGGAGTCCTGGGGCGGGCCCACCCGGCTCCGGCGGCGATCGGCCAGCACGGCCAGGGCCTGTTCGTACTCCGGGCCCTCGGTGAGCATCCGGACGCCGGCCGGAAACTCGTCCAGCGAGGTGTCGCGGCCCTTGCGCCGGGTGATCACCGTGATCTCGGGGGCATCGCCGAGGCCGGGGATGGTCTGCTCGGCCTCCCCGTGGCTCCGCTGCGACAGGACGAAGATCTTCCCGCCCTTGTACGCGAACCACGCCGGGATCATCGTGAGCGGCCCGGGCCGCCCAGGGCGCCGCTTCAGCAGCCCCCGGCGGGGGCGGCCGTTCGACGGGACCCCCACCCAGATCACGTCGGAGCGCTTCAGCCCGTCCTCCACGTGCTTGGGCAGGCTGGTGGGGGACTCCTGGAGATACACCGGGACCTCGACCTCGGCGATGATCTCGTCGTCGAGGATGAACGAGGCCACGTACGTGCCGCCCTCGCCCAGGACGGCATCGGTGACGAGGTCCTCCTCGATCGTGAGGTCCATGGATCCGCGCATGCGCCGGGCGGCGGGGCCCCACCGGTACCACACCCGTCCGGAGGGGCCGGTGAGGCGGACCTCCTCGCCCACCAGGCCGGTCGGCACCTTCCAGGCGCGGTAGACCGTGAACGGCAGCGCTCGCCCGGGCAGGGTCAGGACGTAGATCCCCGGCGGGCTCTCACGGCCCTGGGCCTGGTACACGCGCTGGTCGACGACGTTGGCGAAGACGAGCTCACCGACCGGCATGGCGGCCACAGGATATCGCGGTCCCGGACCCGTCCCACGAACGGCGCGGCCGTGGCCCCGGGGCAGGCCGCCGCGGGCGCGGTCACGCCGGCGGGATCCGGCGGAAGTCCACCACTCGCGCGATCCCGCTCTCGGGGAACCGGCCGAGCTCGCGGTAGATCCGCTCGGCCTCGCCGAGGCTGGTGGTCGGGCGGATGCTGCGGACGTCCGTGGCCACGGTCTCCAGGA
>WNGB01004378.1_pt1 | contig 30039 bp, 21 predicted proteins | sample 5400681 | NCBI WGS metagenome assembly WNGB01 (sample SAMN13153367, study PRJNA577476) | soil metagenome | isolation source: 115 cm soil or saprolite under grassland replicate 2 | place: USA:California | collected 2016-06-15
CGTAGAGATCTCCGGGAGCGGCGTTCTTCTTGGTGACCCCCTTGCCCTTCAGACGGGCGACCTGCCCGCTCTGCGTATGCGGCGGCACCTTGAGCGTGACGGAGCCATCGGGCGTGGGAACCTTGACCTTGGCGCCGGAATAAGCCTCACCGGCGGTGACCGGCAGGTCGAGGTGGAGATCGCTCTTTTCGCGGCGGAAGAACGGATGCGGTCGCACGTGAATGTGGAGCAGCAGATCGCCGCGCGCGCCGCCGTCCGGCCCAGGCCCGCCCTGTCCTGCGATCCTCAGCCGACTTCCCTCGTCGGCACCGGGCGGAATCCTCACCGTGATTGGCTCGTCCGACTCGCTCTTGCGCAGCGTGAAAGTGCCGCCCTTCACGGCGGAGGTGAAGTCGATCGTGATCTCGCTCTCTTGGTCGGAACCTCTCATCGAGGTGCGTCCGCCTCTGCGCCGCCGGCCGCCGAACAGGTCGCCGAAGATATCGCCCACGGCGCCGCTACCGCCGACTCCGCCCCCATCCCCAGCGACCCCACCGGCGCCGCGAAACAGGTCTTCGATGTTGAAGGGCATCCCCCCGACGTTGCCGGGCGAACCTTGCCGGCCGCTCCAGTTTCGATACTGTCGCATCCGCTCGGGATCGAAGCCTTCGCGCAGCGCCTCCTCCCCGAACTCGTCGTAGAGCGATCGCTTCTTGGCGTCGCCGAGCACTTCGTAGGCGCGGTTGACGTCTTTGAACTGCTGCTCGGTCGATTTGTTGCCGGGACTTTTATCCGGGTGCAGCTTGGCCGCGAGCTTGCGGTAGGCCTTCTTGATCTCGTCGCTCGTGGCCTGGCGCGACAGTCCGAGGACGGAGTAGAAATCGCGAGCCATGGTTCCCGGGCAACCTAAGTCACCCGCCCGGTGCCGGCAACCACCGAGCTCAGGCCTCGAAAGTCCGTGCCCGCATGCGGCGCGCGCGAGCGGTGAGCACCATCGTTTCGCTGTAGCGGTCGAGCTTGCTCCCCTTGTAATCCCCCCATGCATTCTCGACGGCAAAGCCGTTGTAGTGGAGCAGGGCCTCGAGCTCCTGCGGGTAAAACTGGCGATGGGCGAGCGGCGCCATCCACGACGCCTTCGGCCGCCCCTCGGGAAAGAATTCCATGGTGACGAACAAGATCTGGCGGGCTTGGTCGTAGTCGAATCGCTCGGTGTAGCGCACCATCTCGCCCGTCGAAGGATAACGGAACCGCGGACAGTGGTAGGCGCGGTCGGGGTCACGCACGAATTCGTGCGGATTGGGCACCGACACGTCGAACGCGAAGACGCCACGAGGTGCCAGGTGCCGATGTACACGGCCCAAGAAGCGCTCGACATCCGCCCGCGTATAGAGGTGTAAGAAGGCATTGAACGGGCAGGTCACGAGGTCGAAGCGATCTCGTAAGCGCACATACCGCATGTCGCCGCGCACCAAGGTCACCCGCCGGCGCACCTCTTCGTTCTCGTCTTCGAGGCGTGCTCGAAAATCATCGAGCATAGGCTTCGATAGATCGAGCGCCGTGATCGGGAACCCTGCTCGTGCCGTCGGCAAAGCGATGCGGCCGTTTCCTGCGCCATATTCGAGCACCGCGCCGCGGCGCTTGCGGGCGAGACCGACGTAGAACGCCACGTCGTCAGTGCGAGCCCGATAGGTCTTCGAGTAGTAAGCCGCGTCGTCGTAGTGCGCGCGAGACCCAGCTTCGAGTTCTTTGTCCCCGGCCCAGGGGGACCGGGGCGAAGAACGGAGCGGCTTCAGGGATAAACGATTCTCTTCGCGGTCCAGGCAATCTTCGGCTGTAACGCGTGCCATGAACGAGCTCCTTTTGGCGGTAACCGGTGGAGACCCCGGCTTACAACGACCTGAAATGTTTGCTGAATCTTCGGAGGAGCCACGAGCGAAAACCCGCGCCACTCCCGTAGGACCGCGAACCTTAGTCGGCCGGCGCCGGCCTTGCAAGGTCACTTGAGCGAGCCTCGAAGCAGACGCACCCGCCGCAGGCGGGCCGAAGGCCGCGCCGAGTAACCACGCAGGCCCCGAGAGCGAACCCGTTCGTTGTCGGGTCCGCAAAAAAATTCCTCAAGTTCCACCAAAAACCCCCGTGGGGGGGAACGCTCCTCTACGCAGACCACGGTTCGGGGCCGAACGGTGCGTAGCTGTATCTTGGAGCGATCGACACCCGACCGCGGCAGAAGTTCCGAACCCTCCGCGGCTCACAACGCATGTGCCGGCAGTGTAGCGGCGTTACTCACGATGTGCGCAGGTCGCCGCCCACTTTCGGCGCGTGCTCGTAACTTTTTGACGTGAGCTGCGTAATGGGGCGCCACAGGGGCAGCGAGTTGGCAACGCCGCACGAGGCCTGCAACGGCTCGGATGGATCCGTGTACCCCTCGAAAGGACGAACCCATGTTGAAACAAGTGCGTGCGGCGGTCATCCCGCCGGTGATCGCGGTACTGGCTGCTTCACTCGGCTCCGGATGCGGTTCCGACGATCCCAGCGGATCGCCGAGCTCCGCGGGAAGCGGTGGCTCGGGCGGACAAGGCGGAAAGAGTGGAGGTAGCAGCGGAACAGCCGGCAACGTCGTGAGCAGCGGCGGCGCGGCGGGGAACGAGACCGTCGATGCAGCGCCGGAAGCCGCTTCCGATTCCGCTAACGACTCCGCCCACGACTGCGGTCCGACCGGACCACTCACCACGCCGGCGGTAGCGGCGGGCTTGGAGGCGCCTCAAGGATCGACGCTCGTCGCGAGGTACTACGCCAAAGGCTCGCAAATCTACAGCTGCGCCGCCAGCGCGAGTGATGCAGGCGTGGATGGCGGGACGACGTACGCGTGGGTTTTCAAAGCACCGGAGGCAACGCTTTACGATGGCACCTGCGCGGTGCTCGGCTCTCACTATGCCGGTCCTACCTGGAAGTCGAGCGACGGCAGCGCCGTCGTCGGTAGTCGCGTCGGTTCTGCACCGTCGCCCAATGCCAACTCCATTCCGCTTTTACTGCTGAAAGCCGTGTCGAACAGCGGCGAAGGGATTTTCGCGAACGTCAGTGCCGTGCAGCGCCTCGACACGAACGGCGGCGTTGCACCGAGCGACGGCTGCACCGCGAGCACCATCAACACGGAACAAAAGGTGTCTTACACCGCGAACTACTACTTCTATGCGGGCGGCACATTCCCGACCGACGCGGCGGCAGAATGACTGACATTACTGCCGCAGACTTCTCGCTACCAGATCGATCATCGGAGCGACTTCTGCGGCCACTCAAACTGACCGGACAGGCAGATTCTCGGTTCGGCGAAGCGTGGCTGGCCGGGCCTTGCGGCTGGTTTTTTCGAATGCGACCGTGCGCCAATTCCTCGCTTACGACGATGCATCAGCTAAAGGACGTCGAGGATGGGTGCGCACTCCAGCGCCGATAGCCAGCGACAGCATCAGCGTCAGCGCTCACGTTGGATCGAAGCGGCGAGCGAAACTCTCGTCCAATTTCTGGCAAGCGGCACTAGTGCCGCGATTCCATCGAGATGATGAGTGCTTCGCACGCGCGGCTGCGCCGCGCATCGCGGCACTAGACTGTTTTTGCTGGGCTTCGCCCAGACCCAAAATTCGCTCCGCGAATTTTCTAGTGCATCGTTTCGATCGAAACGATGCACTAGCAGGTGAGCGTGCCTCGCGGATTGATACCGAGCGCGCCGCAGAACTGGCGATAAAGGCCGACGCGCGAGTTTTGCAGCATGCCGCCACACTCGATCCCATTGATGATCCGCGTCGTCTGTCCGAAGCTTCCCCCGAGGATGGCGGTGTGGCACACGCCCACCGCCGATTGCGGCGTCATCCAAAACCACACGGCGGTGCCGAAAGCGAAGTCGACCGAGGTCGCCACGAGATCCGGATTGTTGACGATGCCCGCGAAGCCAGCCGATTGCGCACTCTGGTAGTTGGCGACGCCCGTGAGCTGCAGTGCGCCCCGTCCGTAGTAAGGCGTGGAGGTGCAGGCCCTCGTGCGTTCGGAATCCGCGCACTGGAGGGGAGGGGAACCCTTTCCGCATGTCTCGCTGCATTTCTCCTTCACCGTCGTGAGCGATCCGGTTTCGTGGGCAATGTGAGCGAGGAACGCCGCCGCTTCGTGCTTGTTGTCGAGAGGGTTCGCGGTACCGGCGAGCGCATTGCCGTACTTGGCGACGGCCGCCACGAATCCTTGGTACGTGTAGGGAGCGACCGCTCCTCGGAACATCTCGCTGTAGATCGCTTCGCTGACGACGTTGCCGAAATTGTTCGCCGGCCGGGTGTCGATGTCGAAGGTAATGTCGTCAATCCAAAAATCGAAACCCTTGCTCGGATCCGGCTGCTGAAAGCTGATTGAAAGCACCTGTTTTTGCGGCTGGAAATTAGCGGGCACCGGGGGCACCGTATCCTTGCAGCTCAGTCGCTTGAGGTCCGACCAGGGGACTTTGATTCGGGTCCAAGTGGCCGTGATGTCCACCATCTTGGCAAAGTGATCTTGACAGCCCGCGGTGCAAGCCCCTCCCGACATCGCCGGCTCGGTGACCGGGGTCTGGACGTTGAACTTGACTTGCGTGTTGCCTTTCGAAGGATCGCCCTTGATCCAGAAGCTGATGCCGTCGTAAGCGCTCGCGTCGTAGCAGTTGGCAATCGGAAGGGCGAGCGACGCTCCCCACGGACCTTTTCCGCCCCAGTAATGCAGGGCTTGCGCGCTGTCCTTCGAACCTCCGCTGGTCGTCGCCAGCACCATCTGGGCGGCAGCAGAAGGATCGCTGTACTGGTGCCAGGAACCGGTGCGTGAATCGCGCGAAGGCCAAGAAACGGGAATGGTTCCCGGTCCCGTCACCGGCGGCATGATCAGGTATTCGAAGTTGTCCAGCGTGAGAAAGCCGCCCTTGGCGATGGCAATTCCGCAGGTGCCGTCGGTGCAAGCCTTGGCGTCGCAGCGCCCCAGCAACGGACCGGTGTAGGAGCCGCTCCATCCGCAGGCCGGCCCGCCGCCCCCACTGCCGCCGGTTCCGGTCGTCGTCGTCGAACCGGTGCCACTCGTTGCGGTCGTGCTGGTCACGCCGGTGCTGCTGCTCGTGGTCGAACCGCTTCCGGTCGCGCCCCCACCTTGGCCGCCTTGGGTGCTGCAGTAGCCATCGGCTGCGCAGACCAACCCGGGATCGCAGGTGTTGTCGCTGTAGCAAACGCAGTCACGAGAACCGCGCGCACAGTCGTCCTGCAGCTTGCTTCCGGTGCAAGCGGCGATGAACAATACGACCGCGATCGACGCGCGGATGAATGTCATTAAGAAGAAACGATGCTGCATGGGCTGCTCCTGGATCTCTCTCGACGCGGGACCCGTCTGCCTATCATATGGCACTCGAAGAACCAACCGGCGCGGCCGCTTTAATCCCGCACCGGATTGGATTTATGCGTTCGGTACGTAAGGCCCAATCGGCGAGCGCTGCGGCCGCTCCGTCCGCGACGTGCATGGGTCGACCTTGCGCGCGACAGGAGGGGCAGATACAAGCGATGCTGGCGACTCGGGTCGATGCGGGGCCGGGCAGCCTTTTCCTTCGAGCTTGGGGCGAGCACGCCGGTTGGAAGGCACGCAAGGCGGGCCGCAGGCGCGCCGAGTAACTCACGCGATGCTGATTCGTGACTGATGAAAAGACTCGTTGCGATCGATGCCGCGCTCACCATCGGGCTGCTCGCCCTGCGCGTGTATGGCCAACCTGTCGACGAGCCGAAGCCCGATCGCCCGCCGCCCGCCCCCGCGGCGGAGCCTCCGACCTCGGCGGACGTGCCCCCGACTACGCCGCCGCAACCACTCGGTTCTCCCGACGATCACGAAGGAGTGTGGTCGCCGAGCGCCACCTGGAGACCCGTCGGAGCCGCGACCTACGACGCTGAGGAGCTCGCCTTGGCGGCTCTGCTGAACATGAATGCGACGGTTGCGACCAAAGAAGCAGCCACCGTCTCCCGCAGTCCAGGCATGGTCACGGTTTATGGAGAGCAGGACATCCGGCGACTCGGCTACTACACGCTTGCCGATTTGGCCGACGTGACGGTTGGTTACAGCGGCTACCTCCAATATGGCGAGAAAGTGTTCGAAACGCGGGGCCAGAAGGCAGGTAGCTTCAACAACAACAAGCACCTGGTGCTCATCGACGGCATTCCGGTCAATCACGGCCGCGGCAACAAAGCCATGATCGACGAGAATTTTCCGCTCTTCTTCGCGAATCGCGTCGAGTTTCTGCGCGGTCCCGCCTCCGCGTTGTACGGTACCGGTGCGTTCTTCGGCGTCGTGAACATCGCGCCCAAGGAGCTCGAAGAACAAGAGTTTCGCGGTTTCCGTGCGGAAGGTCGAGCCGGCTTCGGAACTCAACAGTTCGACAAGCGCGCCATGGCCAATGCGATGTACCGGGATCCCGAGCGGCGGGCCGCCATTTACGCGAGCATTTTCGAAAAGGGCCCTTCCGCCGCTTACCTCGGCGATGGCAGGAATCCCGACAATCGCTTTTGGGACAACCAGCGAAGCGAATTCTTGTACCTCACCTATGGCATCGACAGCGGGCCGCTGGCCGGCCTCAAAGCCGGGCTGATCTACGCTTCGAAGAATGGCGGACTCGGCGAAAGTTGGGTGCCTGGCTATTCGCCGAAGTACGACGATCTGACCTGGGTGCAGATCGCCCCGTATCTGAAGTACGAGCGCAGACTCAGCAGAACTCTCGCCGTCGACGGCTATCTCAAAGTGAGCCGCGACATCGAAAAGGGTACGGTGGCCGCTCTCCCGGGGCCGGTGTCCGGGGGCAGCGGCGATCTCGTTCTCATTTACGAAAGCAGCGTCTCGACGTACGAGGCCCTGGCCGAATTGCGGTGGGAAGCAACGTCCGCCACGAGCATCATCGGAGGCCTCAACGCGAATCTCAACTACCAGAATAGCGGAAAGGGCAATTACGGGGGAAACATCCAGGCCGATCCCGGGCCGGTGTTTCGAGAGAATCGACGCACGCTGACGAGCAACGATCTCTTTCTGACCTATTCGCCATTTCTGCAGGTGACTCACACCGTTCCGCTGCTCAGAGGTTTGCACGCCACCGCGGGTGCGCGCCTGGACACCGGCCGAGCGCTCGACGCAACGTTTTCGCAGCTCTCGCCGCGCGTCGGCGTGGTCCAGGAGCTCACTGATTTTTTGAGCATGAAACTCCTCTATGGCACCGCCCTGCGCGCGCCCGGGAACAAAGAGCTCGGGCTCAACAAGGAAGTACGCGACGAGCTGCTCAATCCTGCCGAAGCGGCAGCGGTCAGGCCGGAAACCATCCGCTCGTTGGAAGGCGGCGTCGCGTTGAATACGAGCCACGTGAGCGCCAACGCTGCCGTGTTCATCAACGAAACGCGCGACGCCTTGGACGGCCGGCCCACGCAGGGCAACGACGGCAACCCGCGAAACATCTTCACCAATACACCGGGCAAGATCGTCGCGCGCGGAGCCGAGCTCGAGCTCGGCGTGGCCGCGTCGCCCGACGCTCGGGTCTTCGCGAATTACGCCATTGCCAAAGCCGAGCTCGAGGACATTGCGCTGCCAGCGCCGGGGCGAATTGGGTCCGATTGGATGGTCTCCAGCCAGGCAGCCGCGGTGAGCGACGTCCCTATCCACAAGCTCAACGGTGGCGCGAGCTACCGCTGGTACAGGCCGATTGACATCACCGGCGCCCTCGTCGCCAAATGGGTGAGCGGCTACAGAGGCCTTCGTCCCTCCCTCGGCGACTTTCCGCTTCTGCACGACGTCCCCGACCCGCCCGGCCACTTCGTGCTCGACGCGAATGCCATCGCGCGGCTCACGAGTCACCTCAGCGTGGAGCTGCTCGTGCGCAACATCACCGATTCGGCATACAAGCTGCCCCAAGGCGGGGTGCCGTACATTCCCATGCCTCGTCGCAGCTTCCACGCCACGCTGGATTATCGGTGGTGACCGTCAGAACGTTCCGCGCACGGCCAGCATCGCGCTGGCGGGTGAAGCGGTCACGTTGACCGGAGGGGCGGAGCGCGGCCACAGAAGCACGGCCAGCCCCGATGCGGCAGCGACTCCCGCGAAACCAAAGCCCACGGCAGCCCACGTGTTGCGGGTGTGGATCTTCTCGTTGATGCTCTCGAGTTGCGATTCAGGCGTGGTGGGCGTCGTCGACGCGCGAAGGTCGTGCGCCGAAATCAGGCTGGCCGATGCGCCGATCGCGCTGGCCGTCGCCGCGCCAAGCAGACCGACACCCGTGTAGAGGCGCCACTCGGGCAGCGACGGGACGTTCTCGGCCGGCGCGCCGGGATGCCACGGCCGGAGGGAAAGGCTTTGCACGGCGTGACGATCGAAAGGCAGAGAGAACAGAGCGTCGAACGCGTCGTTGGCCGCGCCGCGTGTGCGGCTGCGCGGCTCTTGCGCCGTTAGATCGGCGAGGGATACGATTTCGGCGCCGGTCGGTATCACGAACTCGGCTTCGTCGTCCAAGCGATGAAGGTAGAGCCGCCCCGCTATCGACGGCTTGAGAAGATAGGCCGGCTGCAAGTCGCCATTGTGGAAGTCGGCGAACCGGATGCCCCGGCTATCCTCGAGGAAGTAATGCGCTCCCCGTGAGGCGGGCACTTCGATGCGCGCCCGAGATTTCTCTCGTAGATCGACGAGCACATCGTTGCCCTTGGGCGGATGGGCGTACACATCGGGTCGAAAGCGGGCGTTCGCAATCGAGGCGTTGGCGCGGTCGATGAAGGCGGCCATCTCCCGATAGCTGACCCGGCCGTCGCCATCGGCGTCGGCCGCTCCGTAAAGACCCGAGCGTACCTCGTGGCTGAACACGCCGGCCTCCACGCCCGACCATTCGTGGCTCTCCCGGGCAGACGACGTCGACAGGAGGAGACCCACCGTCTCTCGCTTGGCCAACGCCCCGAGTTGGGTGAAACCGTGGACCTCGTGGCGCCCACCGCCGGGCCCGCGCTCCAGCGTCAAGAAATAAGAGTAGCAAGCGTCGACGATCATGTGGGTCTGATCGGCGTGGATTCTTCCTATGACCTGCGCTTCGAGCTCGAGCGCATCGAGACGTCCGTCCTCGAGAGCGACGTACCCGCGCCCGTCTTTCACGTTGCCGTGGCCGGCGTAGACGAAATAGAGGACGGTCTTGACACCCCGCTGTCGAGCCTGCTCCACGTCCCAAGCGAGAAACGCGGCCGCTCGGTCGAAGTCGGCCCGCGAAGGTAGCATCGCTTCGGCGGCGACCTGGGGATGAAGCCTGCGGGTGTTGGCGTCGGGGCGGGTCAGGACGTAGCTGCGGGCTCCGAGCGAACGGAAGAGCTCGAGGTAGCGCGCGGCATCGTCGTCCGCGTAGCGAAGGGGCGTCACTTCCGGATCGATGCTCTTGTTGACGCCGATGATGAGCGCGAAGCTGGCATAAGCCGCGTCGCCCGCGGTGAGCGCTTTGTCTTCGGCGTGCGCCGAAAAGGACGCCGACAAGAGCAACAGTGCGCAGACGAAAATGATGGCGCGCATGGGCTATCGCTCCACTCGGAGAGTGAATTTTTTGACGACGCCCTTCTTGAGCGGCAAGGCGTCGGCCGGCGACTTGCTTTGCTCGATCAGCTGTTCGACGCCACGAACCGATAAATCTTCGTTCGTGAAAACGGCAAAAATCTGGAGCTCTGTGCCGTCGAGCGCGTGGGTGATCGCCGCAGGGATTTCATGAACCGCGGTGTCGGCGGAGATCTCGATGGCGTGAGGGTCAGCCGCCGCGTCCGACCATTCGGGATGGTACCAGTACACGTGCCGATGCTCGTCCACGCCGAAGATCATGAGCTTTTTGTAACCGCCGGGATTGGAGTAGGCGAACGCAAGCTCGTCGGTTGCGCGCATCGTCGTGCCGAGCGACTGAGGAAGCGGCTGCTGACCAAGACGATACACGAGAAGCTTCGGCTCGGAAGTCGCAACGGCCGGGCCACGAGCGGCGAAGTCGTCGCTGCGCATCGTGCGCAGCGGCGCGATGGCCAAGAACAGCGCCGCCAAAGCGCCGACCGCGACCACACAATGGGTGAGCGTCGCTCGCCTTCTGGAAACGTCGACGCCGAGCCCTGCCGCCAATCTCTCTCGTGCGCCGGGGGCACGCGGGTCCAGACTCGCAAGGAGCAGGTGCCGGTCGTAATAGCCACGGCATTCGGGGCAATCCGGCAAGTGCTGGCGAAGGTCGCGCTCGCGCGCGGGCGAGATGGTCCCGGAGAAGTGCGCATCGACGAGCGCACGGCCGGCGGGAAAAGAGCACCTCATTGCAGAGTTCCCTTTCGAAGCACGAACCGTTTGAGAAGCGTGCGAACGCGATATTCCTGGTAGATGAGCGTCGTCCGACGCATCCCGAGCTGTCGCGCCGCTTCGACTTGATCGAGCTGCTGCACGAAACGAAGATCGAACACTCGGCGCCACTTGTCGGGCAGACATTGGCTGCAAAAGCGCTCGATCAAAATCTGGGCCTCGACCCGATTTTCGAACCGCGAGCCGTCCCCCCGGTCGCCCATGATCTCTTCGGGCGCGCCGGCCGGTACCTCGAACTGTTGGCGTCGCCAATAGTCGACAGCGTGATTTCGGGCGATGGTGCTGATCCAGGCACGGAAAGAGCCACCTTGAAAGGTCAAGCGCAAGTCCTCGCTGGTCATGAGACGGAAGAAGATCTCGTGGATGACGGTCTCTTTGTCGGCTCCTCGCAAAATGCGCCCTACCGCTCGCTCCACGCTGCGGAAATGCTCGACGTAGCACTCGGTGAGAATCTGGCGCGAGCCGGCGTGAAATTCGGTGAGCCAATTCACGCCTTCTGCCGCGACGGGAGGACCGACGCGGCTGCTACTCATGGCGAGGTCGACCTTCACGTAGGATGAAACGAACGAGAGTCCCCGAACTGACCAAGCTTTTTGGGGTCGGATCCGCGCCAGGCTGAATTCCGTACGTGCTCGATCTATCGAGCCACCCCGTTGTTCGGATTCGTGCGGCCGCGGGCAAGACCTTCAGTCTTGGCACGTCATCCGTCGACCATCAAGAATCGACGACGAAAGTCTCGGCTGCTCGGTACTCCACCGACGGAATCGAAGCCAAAGCGGACGAACGGCGACGTCAGGAGGCGAGCGGCCCCGGCCCACCATTCGCGTCGCCCGGCGGGCCACCGAACACCAACGGCGCGAAATGCGCGGTGAAGTGGCGTAACTGCGGGGGCTGCCAAATGATCTTCAGACCGCGTAGCGAGCTGCGCCGCGCGACGATGTCACCGAATACTTCGATCACGTAGTCGGCATGTGACTGCGTGTAGACACGGCGCGGCAGGGCGAGCCGCACCAGGTCCATCGGAGCCGGCTCTTCGCGGCCATCGGGTTTGCGGCCAAACATCACCGTCCCGATCTCGCAGGCTCGAATTCCTCCCGTTTCGTAAAGTGCGACGGCGAGCGCCTGCCCCGGGTATTGGAGCGGCGGAATGTGGGGCAAGAGGGCGCGTGCATCGACGAACACCGCGTGACCGCCGACCGGCTTCACGATCGGCACGCCGAGAGAGCCGAGTCGCTCGCCGATGTACTCGTTGGAGCGTAGCCGGTAGCGGAGATAGTCCTCGTCGACGATCTCGCGCAGCCCCTGCGCGATGGCGTCGAGATCGCGTCCCGCGAGACCTCCGTAGGTGAGAAAACCCTCGGTGAGGATCAGGCGATTGCGGGCGGCTGCCGCCAGAACATCGTCATTTAGCGCCAGCCAGCCGCCGATGTTGGCGAACGCGTCTTTTTTGGCGCTCATCGTCATGCCATCGGCATCCGCGAACATGTCGCGCACGATGTCGGTGACCGGTCGCTCGTGTTGCCCCGGTTCGCGCAGCTTGATGAAATAGGCATTTTCGGCGAAGCGGCAGCCGTCGATGAAGAGCGGTTTGCCGTATCGGTGCGCCAGCGCAGCCGTCGCGCGAATATTGGCCAGGCTCACCGGCTGACCCCCGCCCGCGTTGTTGGTGATGGTGAGCATCACCACCGGCACGTCGGCGCCGCGCGCTTCGAGAAGCTCGGCGAGTCGGTCGAGATCCATGTTCCCCTTGAAGGGGTATTCGAGAGATGGGTCCCGTCCTTCGGGGATGACCAGGTCCACGGCATCCGCGCCAGTCGCCTCGATGTTGCCGCGCGTCGTGTCGAAATGGGTATTCGACGGAATCACGCGCCCAGGGCCGCCGAGCAACGAGAAGAGAATGGCTTCGGCCGCACGCCCCTGGTGGGTGGGGATGATGTGGCGGAAGGGCATGAGCTCGCGCACCGCCGCCTCGAACCGATAAAACGAGGGCGAACCAGCGTACGATTCGTCCCCTTGCATGAGCGCGGCCCACTGTTGCGAACTCATCGCGCAGGTGCCCGAATCGGTGAGCAGATCGATCACCACGTCGTCGGCATGAAGCGAGAAAAGATTGTAATTTGCCTTGGCCACGAGCGTTTGCCGCTCGGCCAGGGTGGTCATGCGGATAGGCTCGACGGCTTTGATGCGAAACGGCTCGATGATGGTGCGCATGTGGAGTACGTAAACTACCATCCACACGGCGCCGCGCCGACACACAACGACCAGCGCCGGTTGGGCGAGCACGCGTACGCGCTCGCCCAACCGCGATGATCGGCGACTGGCTCGATCTCAGGCGCTCGCGACCCTATCGGCCCCGCGCGTGCTCGTGAGCGACGAAGCGGTTCTCGACATCAACTCGGCGGCGCCGTTGCCCGTCGTGTCGACGGTGCGAACGACCGCGAGCCCGACACGCTCGCCGGAGTCGATAAACGCGTTGACCACTTCATCGACGCGCTGGTTGAGGGTGCGGAGCAGGCGCATCGAGCCTTGTTGCGCGCCATCGACCCAATCGATCAAACCCACCGTTCTTTGGCTGATTTCGCCACGCGCATCGCGAAGCATGCCGAAGCTCGCCGTCACGGCCTTTTCCCCCAGATTTGCCGCAGAGCTAGCGGCGACCGAAAGAAGCCCCCGGTCATCCTTCTTGATCTCCATCCGTTGCTCGGCCATCGATGCCCTCCTTTGGTTCACGCCGTGGTGTCACCGGCACCGAACGCGATTATCTCCCCCGATTCGCGACGTCAAGCGCACCAGCGGCCGACAGGCGAGCATGACATACGACATCGACCTGAGGGGGAAGACCCAACGTCGCGATTCCACTCCTCCGACCCATCCCTGCCAGTGCGGCTGCGCCGACGTTTATGTTACTCGGCGCGGGCCTGCGGCCCCGCCTGCGGGTTATGTTACTCGGCGCGGGCCTGCGGCCCCGCCTGCGGGTTGTGTTACTCGGCGCGGGCCTGCGGCCCCGCCTGCGTCTGCGCCCCTCAACCTTCACGTCGAAGGCTTGAGCGCCCAATCCACGGCGGCCCGGAAGAGTTTCTTGGCATCCTCCGTGCCGCCGGTGGGCCGATGCCAGAAGAAGCCGAGTCGCTTGGCCGGCGCCTTGTAGCCATTCACCATCGTTGCGCCGGCAGCAAACGCGTAGATGACGGCACGATTGTCGGTCGTGGTCGTCGCGATGATCGTCGCTTCCGGTCCCGGGTTCCCGGTGATGAGACGACTGCCCGACGGGAACACGGTGATGACGCCGGTCAATCCCGCCGCCATCGGATCGTCGGATTTGACGATTCGGATCTGGGTGTCGTTCGCTGGATCGGTGGCGCTGGCATTGGTCACCATTCCCATGTCTTTGCCAACAGGATCCTTGCTCACAATGATGGGGATCGTGACTTCTTTGAACTTCATGGCCAGCTGCCCGTCGTAAGGCGCGAACGCTTTGCAATTTCCGGAAATGACGATGAGTGCTTTGCCGTTGGCCGTTGCCGTGGTGGTCTTCACGTCTTCCTGCATGTCGACAACCACGCCGTGAGAGGCGGCCATCGACTCGAGCACTTCTTTCATTCCGTCGCGCGGCGCATAATCGCGTGGATTCGTTTCGCTGCCATAGAGAAGCAACACCACCCGAGGCCCACCCGAGGGCCCGTCGTTCGCTCCGGAATCTTGCGTGGCCGCGTCCGGTCCGCTCGACGACGCGTCGTTGCCGACGCTGACGCCTCCTGCGCCGCTGGCCCCGCCCTCCACGCCGCTTCCGCCGACTCCACTCGCGTCGCCGGCGTTCCCGGATGCGCCCACTGCAGTCGTGATGCTACCGCCCGCACCTGTCCCGCTCGCTCGTGAGGCCGAGCTGGAGTCATCCGCTATCGATGAACAACCGAAAAAAGCACCTGCGCTGAAACAGATCGCTGCCAGCGCGGTTGCGAAGACCTGATTTCGCAGCCGCATGACTCCTAGTTGCCTCAGCGGGTAAAGGGAGGCCCACGAATCCACCGGTCGAGGTCGGCGATGCGAATGCGATGGCGTCGTCCGAGCCCGTTCGAATTTGGAGAACGACCGCCACGGCGCCGGGTCGCCAGGACTTTCGGGTGCGCCTTGCAGACTGTCACGTCGCGGTGTCGTGGCATGGCGAAGCCGCGACGCCCTAGTTCAACTGGGCTTATGGCCGCTCCGACCGTCGATCTGGAAAAGCCTGAGGCGGTAGTGCTAGGCCGGTCCGATGGCTTCCAGCGTCGCGGTCCCACCGGGAAGCTTGTGGGCGGGCAGCGTCGTTCGAATGATCGTGTCGAGGCTGGTATTCGACCCGGGAAGGTTTGCTACGTCGAGCGCCCATATCGTGAAACGATAGAGCCGCCCGCCTCGCGCGCCAGGACCGAAGTAACCTTTGCCCCCGACCAGGTTGAGCTGCTTGGCCCCCGCAAGCTCGGCGGGCATTGTGAGCGGCGATTCCTTGGGAAGATCGGCGGGCAAACCCGCCGCCGTCGCCGGGATATCCCAGATGACCCAATGCGATTTGCCGTTCGGGAGCTGCTCACTCATGTCGGTGAGCGACATTGCAAAGCTCCTGGCCGTCGCCGTCACCCCACCGCTCCACGTAAAAGGAGGCGAGTGGTCACCGCTGTAATGTGTGGCCGAGTCGAGGAAGTACAGCTTCGTTCCCATCACCCGGAATCCGCTGCTCAGCAGCGTGAGCATTCCGGTGTTGCCGCCTTCGGTGCCGCCAGCGTCGGATTTGGCTGCGTCGCTCCCGGCGTCCGAACTGCCGCCACCGCTTCCCGCCGAACCGCCCGTCTCGCCGGCCGAGCCGCCCGAACCGAACGATCCCGCGCTGCCACTCGACGAACCTCCGTTGCCTGACCCGCCGGAGCCCGATGCCGTGCTCGTGCTCGAGCTCGTGCTCGTGCTCGTGCTCGAGCCGCCACTGCCACTCGTCGCCGAACCGCCCGACCCTCTCGTCGTTCCCGGGTTGGTTGAATCGTCGCTCGCGCACGCTGAAACACCGCCCGAGAGGGCAGCGGTAAGAATCAGGACGCCAGAAAAGAGCTCACGTATTTTTTTCATTCTATTGCTCCAGCGACAAGCCCGCCTCGCGGTGAGGGGTTGGCGCAGGCGGGCCAAAGCCGCGCCGAGTACACGACCGCAGGGACGCGCCGAAGGCCGCGCCGACTCACTCAACTTTCAATCAATCGAAGAGTAGGATGGCCGGTGCCCTCCAAATTGGCTCAACAAACTGCCAAGCGATCTGGCAAGGTGCTCCGACCACCCGACCTTTCGGCCCGAAAAGCTGCCCGACGATGACATTGCCTTGCCTATGGATCTCTTGACGATTTTGCTAAAGTGCGCCCCTGGCCGCGGGCAGAGGGCGGCCACGGCAGCCCATCTTCCGGTAGCCGTGCCGTTCGTCGCGTGGGAAGTCTAGTGAACCGGAGTCTCGCAATGGGCGCTCCCCGATCCACCAGCCTTTTTCACACCGCTCCTCGCAACGGGGACACGATCGACTGCCTGACGCCGGACGAAGCGTTCGCTTACGTGGCCGGCTCGGCCATCGCGCCACGCGCCATCGAAGTGCAAGCTCATCTGGACGAGTGTGAGATCTGCCGAATCGTGGTGGGCGAAGCGGCGCGCGCCCGGACCGAATGGAAGGCCGCTGTCGAGAACCGGGCACCCAACAGCCGTCGCCGGACGCTCTCGCCAGGCGAGCTCATCGCGGATCGCTACCAGGTGGTCCGCTTCGTGGCGTGCGGCGGCATGGGCGAAGTCTACGAAGCGGTCGACACGACACGAAACGAAGTGGTCGCGCTGAAGACCTTGGTGCTCACCGCTCTCGACGACACCCGCGCCATTGCTCGTTTGAGGCGTGAAGTGAAGCTCGCGCGCAGCGTCGAGCATCCCAACGTGTGCCGCATTCTCGAGTTCGGCGAGCACCGACCGCCGACGACCGGCGAAGCGATTCCATTTCTGACGATGGACTTCCTCCGTGGCGAAACGCTGGCCGATCGGATCGCACGCGAACGTCGCTTGCCTGAAACCGAGGTGGCACGTTTGCTCGAGCAAATCCTGGCGGGAGTCGCGGCCGTTCATGCCGCCGGAATCGTGCACCGCGACATCAAGCCTCAGAACATTTTGATCCTACAGGGGCCGCCGGAGCGGGCGGTTGTTATGGATTTCGGTCTGGCCCGCGCTCTCCGGCTGACGCGCAGCGCGATCACGGGTTCGCTCGTGGTGGGCACGGCCGACTACATGGCTCCCGAGCAGATTCAGGGGCACCCGGCCAACCCGAGGTTCGACGTTTATGCGCTCGGCGTCGTCATCTTCGAAATGCTCACTGGGCGAAAGCCCTTCATCGGCGACACCATCCAGGTAGGGCGCGCGCGCCTGGCCGGAACACTGCCACCTCGACCGTCGGAAGTGCTACCGGAGCTCGGTCCCAAATGGGACGAGCTCGTGAGCCGCTGTCTTGCCCCCAAGCCCGAGCAGAGATTCGCTCGTGTCCAAGATATTGCCAGCAAACTGCGGCAGGTCTTCGGCACGTCGAGGTGGAGCACGCGCCGTGCTCGCTGGGGGAGCGACGCCCTCGCTGCACTGGCAGCGATCGCGGTGCTGGTTGCGGTCGTTTATCTGAAACGGACCTTCCAGTCGCAAGCCCCCAGCGCGCCGAGCGCACAGGCGTCGATGCCGAGCTCGATGACTGCAATACCCCCAGTTGCAGCATCGGTTGCTGCCACGGTTTCGCCCGCCCCGTCGAGCGTGCCGTCCGATCTCGGAAGTAGCGCCCCAACGGCGGCGAGCGTCGGCATTGTTGCTCCGCTGGATTCCGCTGCCGTGAAGCCAGCCGTGAAGAATTCGGGACGGCTGGGTCTCCGCGCAGACAAAGCCGACCCGGACCCCGTGCCCGCATCGGAGGTGACGGGACGGTCTGAAACGGAGCCGCCTCAACCAAGGGCGCCCGCACCTCGACCACACGACCCATTCGACCAGCGCAAATAACACTACTGCCGCAGTCTTGGCATCGGCAGATCACGTTCTGAAGATTGCAGATTTGGCGCCGACCCAACGCAAACTACGGCGAGGCCGTCGGAATCACCCCTGCATGCGAAAACGAGCCGCGACGCCTGGCCAGCCTCGCTCCGCAACAACGAGAAATCTGCCTGTTCGGTCAGTTTTAAGTGGGCTTTTGGCCGCTCCGACGATCGATCTGGTAGCGGAAATCTGCGGCAGCAGTGGTAACCGCAGGCGCCGAATCACACGACGACGCGGAAAGCGGTTGACCCCGCAAAGCATTACCACTAGCAAGTTAACGTTGCGCGACTCGCGGCAACCCTGACCGGTCGTGCCATAGACAGTGGTCAATCCTTACGGATAAGGAGCAACGAAATGGAGAGCGGCGGCGGCACGCAGCGGCAGTGCTTCGTTTTCTCGTGGAGCGCGGCGGCGTTCACGGTGGCAATGGCGTGGCAATCACCGGCTTCGGCGGCCACCCTGCCCGCCGGTTTTGCCGAAACGAGACTGGCGAGCGCCATGAACAACGTCACCACGATGACGCTGGCGCCCGATGGTCGCATCTTCGTTTCCGAACAAGCAGGTCGCTTGCGGGTCATCAAGAATGACGCATTGCTCGCGGCGCCGGCGCTGACGCTCACCGTCGACGCCACCAACGAGCGCGGCCTTTTGGGGACCGCCTTCGACCCCGAGTTCGCGAACAACGGCTTCATTTACGTCTATTACACGAGTCCCACGCCGGTCCCTCACAATCGCATCAGTCGCTTCACGGTGAACGGCGACTCGGTCGCACCGGGCAGTGAATTGGCCCTCATGGATCTGCCTCCGCTCGGTCTCGCACCGATCCACAACGGGGGCTCGATCCACGTCGGCGTCGAAGGCAAGCTCTACGTATCGGTGGGGGAAAATTTCAACGCGCCGAACGCACAATCGCTGAACACCACATTGGGCAAGCTGCTGCGCTTCAACACCGACGGCTCGATACCGCAAGACAACCCCTTTTTCGACTCGCTGGCCGGCGACAGCCGCGCGATCTGGGCCTATGGCCTACGAAACCCCTTCACCTTCGACATCCAACCCGGCACTGGGCGTATTTTCGTGAACGACGTCGGCGACAAGCTGTTCGACGAGATCGATGACATCGTCAGAGGCGGCAATTACGGCTGGCCGGAGACCGAAGGACCGCACGACGATCCTCGTTTCGAGAAGCCGTTTTACTACCAGCCGTGGTCACCGTCGACCTGCACGCTGATCGGCGCGGCATTCTACAATCCAATGATCAGAGATTTTCCGATTGCTTACCTAGGCAAGTACTTCTTCGCCGACCTCTGCGGCGGCTACGTCAAGACGCTCGACCCCGACACCAAGGAGATCTCGGATTTTGCGACCGGCCTCAGCACGCCCGTCGACCTCGATGTATCCGCGGACGGCAAACTCTATTACCTGAACCGTGGCTCGGGAACTGGCACCGGCGCCGTGTTCAGAGTCTTTCACTCGCATCCGGCTCCGACGATCTCGATCAATCCCGAGGACCAGCTCGTCTCCGATGGTGAGTCGGTCACGTTCAGCTGCTCGGGCAACGGGGCCGAACCGCTTCGTTATCAGTGGGCACGAGGCGGCATTCCCATACCGGGAGCCACCGAGCCGAACTACTCGTTTGCCGTGAGCCTGGGGGACGACGGCGCGCGCTTCGGATGCGTGATTTCGAACGACGACGGCGTCGCGGCGACCAACGAGGCCATCTTGCATGTCACTTCCAACCGCACGCCCCTGGCCAGCATTCTCGCGCCGACTCCAGGTGCCACCTACGTCGGGGGACAAACGCTCTTCTTCGAAGGGGATGCGTCGGATCCGGAAGATGGGCCTTTGCCGCCGAGCGCTTTATCGTGGGAGGTGGTCTTCGATCACGACACCCACACTCATCCCGGCCTCGGTCCCATCTCCGGCATTCGGAGCGGCAGTTATCCGATCTCGCCCATCGGCGAAACCTCCACCCACGTGAAGTATCGCGTCATTCTGCGAGCCAAGGATTCGACGGGCCTCGTTCGCACGATCCAACGCGACGTGCGGCCCGAGCTCACGGCGATCCTACTGGACACGAACCCGACCGGCCGCAGCGTGAAGCTCGATGGTCAACCGAAGACGACGCCCCTATCGTTCGACGCGGTCGTGGGAATTCGCCGCACGCTCCAAGCGCCCACGTTCCAACAGGAAGCCGAGGCGTCGCCGGTCTGGTACGAGTTCGTTTCTTGGTCCGATGGCGGAGCCGCTACCCACGAGATCGCCGTGCCGAGCGTGCCCACCACCTTCAGCGCCGAATTCAAGCGCATCGAGTTCCCCGAGTGCATCACGTTCGAAACGCTTTCGCGTTTCATCAACATGCCCTTCGCCAACCAGACCGGGGTGTTCACGGCGGAGTTCGACGCGACGCCCACCGCTTTTCCGGTCAATGCGAATGTCGGGCTGTCCGACCGTCCACGCGGCGGGCTTCCGGGTCAGGCGGCCTTGGTCGCCTTCGGCACGAGTGGCCGGATCACCGGCCGTGACGTGACCGGCGGTCGCGCCGACACGCCAATCACCTACCAAGCGAACAACGTCTACCACGTCCGTATGGTGGTGAACCTGTTCGACAGAAAGTACGACGTGTTCGTCACCCCCCAAGGGGGTGCCGAACTCTTGCTTGCCCGCAATCTCGGCTTCCGCGTGGAGCATGCCTTGATCACGCAGCTCAACAACTGGGGCGTGTTCGCATCGCCGGCGGCGTCGGGCGGCACCTTGAAAGTGTGCCATTTCGAAGTGAACTGCTCGGGCGAGAAGAACACCCCGCCGCTCGTCGTGCCACCGGCCGCCGTGATCGTGCGGACCGGCGCCGGAGCCACCTCGTGCAGCCGGTTCGTCTCCGACGCGGAGCTAGGACAGGCGTCGGCGACCGACAACTGCGGCCGTGTCAGCGTCGCACGCAGCGGCGGGCCCGCCGATAACATCTTCCCGGTGGGTACCACGCTCCTCGCCTATACGGCCACCGACGCCGCCGGCCTCACCACCACCGCGGTTCAGCAGGTGACCGTGATCGACGATACGCCGCCGGTTTTGAGCACCGTCGCCCTCGACAAGAGCGTACTCTCCCCGGCGGACCACCGGATGGTCGACGTGATCGTCAGCTACGAAGCGTCCGACAATTGCCGCGAGGTCACGTCATCGATCGCCGTGGCGAGCGACGAGCCGGTCGACGGCATCGGCGATGGCCGCACCTCTCCGGATTGGGAAATCGTCGACGCGCACCAGGTGCGGCTCCGGGCTGAGCGCTCGGGCTTGGGCGACGGGCGGGTCTACGCCGTCGCCGTGACCACCGTCGACGCAGCCGGAAATCATTCTACGGAAACGGCGAGCGTCACCGTGCCGCACGGCGGCAGGCGCGGGAGCTCGATCCGCTCTGCGATTGTGGAACTTCTGAACAGCCTGTTGCGCTTTCTCGGACTCGGCAGCTGATTCAACTTCAGCGTTGAAACACATTCTCGCTTTCAATCAGAAGAGAAGCATTCAGCCGAGCTGGTTGAGCATCGTCTCCGCGTTCGAGACCTCGAACTCGCCCGGGCTCTCGACGTTGAGCTGCTTCACGACACCGTTGTCGACCAGCATCGAAAAGCGTCGCGCACGAATGCCCATGCCTGCCGCCGAGCGGTCCTGCTCGAGGCCGAGCTTCTTGGTGAACTCGGCACTGCCATCGCCTAACATGCGAATTTTGCCGAGCGCTTTTTCATCGCGGCCCCACGCGGCCATCACATAGCCGTCATTGACGGCGACGCACCACAGCTCGTCGACCTGCTTGCGGCGCAGATCGTCGTAGTGTGCCACGTAACCAGGCACGTGTTTGGCCGAGCAAGTGGGCGTGTAAGCACCAGGTAGGCCGAAGATGACGATGCGTTTGCCGCGGCTCGCTTATGCGACGGAGACTTTTTGCGGAGCCAGCGGGCAAGATTCACCGAACTCAGTGGATTCGAACAGGGTTGCATCCGGAAGACGGTCGCCGATTTGGATCATGGGGGCGCAGCGTGGCACGGAGCGCTCGGATGGTCTAGGCGATCCATCGACCCCTTGCACGTCGTACTCCGCTAGGGGGTTCCAGAACGGGTGAGGAGGGTGAGTGGGATCGCTGCGACCGCGGCGATGACGATGAGTACGAAAAGGATCGTTGCCACGACGTTCATGAACTTGCCGTTGGCATGTTTGCCCATGACGTTCTTGTCGGCAGCGGTGCGCAGAATGGGGAAATACGTGAAAGGCAAAACGACCATTCCGAAAACGATCGAAATATTCACCAGAGTGAGCGGACGGATGCCGGTGGCGGCGAAAATCAGCGCCAGCACGAACATCGAGATCCAGCTTGCGGTGAACTCGGGAGCCTTTTTGATCCCGAGGTTCTTTCCCCACGTGAGATTGAAGAACTGACACACGTTGTAGCCGCCCGACAGAGCGGTTTCTACGGCGGCGCCCGTCACGCAGGCGAGTATGCCCAATGCTGCGAGCAAGAGCGCCTTTTGCCCAAACGGCAAGGCGCCGAGCATGGGAGCGCTGCTGAGCAGGTTCGGAAACATCCCACGCGGCCGGCAAACGATCGCACCGAGCACGAGAAGGGCGACCGTGAGCACGGCGCCAAGCACGGAGCCGAGGCTCGCGACCATGAAGTTTTCTCCGAGATCTTCTTCCTTCCAGTTCTCTTCCAACGCGCCGCTCGAATAGAAGTGCACTTCGTACTCCATCAACATCGCGCTGAAGATTCCCACTGCGAAGTAGGCATAGAGGAGCGTCGATTTCTTATCGTCGAACGGAATCGTGGGCACCAGGCCATCTCTCATGCCGTACCAGCCCGGACCGAGCACCAGGGCCGAAACTGCGAAAACGATCATCATCAGACCGGCCAGACCGATGGTGCGCTCGATCCATTGAAACCGGAGCAGCAAGACCAACGTACCGAGCAGCAGCGTCGCTCCAATGAGAAGCGGTTTTTCCGGCCAACCGGTGAGGAGGCGCAGGACGATGGCGATGCCGCCGAGCTCCGCCGCGCAGGTGACGAGGTTGAGAAGGTTCGAGGCAACCAGCGTCACCAGGCCCAGCTTGAAGCCAAGCCGATCGCGCACGATCGCGAACACAGGCTCGCGAGCGACGACCGCGATGCGTCCGCACATCTCCATGTACACGATGATGGCGACCGTACCGAGCACGATGGCCCACAGGTGCCGATAGCCGAAAAGCGAGCCAGCCTGCGTCGTGAACACGATCTGTCCGAGGTCCACGAACCCGCCCAAGGCGGTCATGATGCCGAGGGCGACCGAGAAGACCTTTTTCACCGAAACTCCCGCTCCGAGCGAATCTCGACGACCAGTGGTCGAGGCGTTCGGCCGACATCGTGAGCTCGGCGAGCGATGCACCTTTGCTCATGCGCCCGAGGTTCGGGCCGGCAATGGCGATGTCGTCGCGCAGAGCACCGACCTTCCCTGCGCTACCCAATTTGCTCAATTTCTCTTCGCGCTCTTCGAACTCGCGACGCAAGTAATCGGCGTGCCCATGAAGATAGGCCGATGTCGCACGTCCCTCGGCAGCATAGTGGGCCAGGAGAGCACTCTCCGCCGTGAGGGCGATCAGCGCTTTATGCTCCGACGCGAGGTCGTCGGCATCCAAATGCTGCTGGCCCGAGCAGCCTACGACGCCGAGGACGACTAGCAAAACTCGCCAAGAGCGCACGCAGGCATGGTGCCCCACGCCGGGGGCAGGCGTCCACGCCTAAGGTTGGCGAGTTACAGTGCGGTCGCGCCGAACGTGTCGCAGTTTTCGAACTTACCGTCGCGGTAGCCGCGACCGAACCATCGCGCGCGCTGCTCGGACGAGCCGTGCGTCCATTTCTCCGGATTGACGGTGCCGCGGCTCATGCGCTGAAGGCGATCGTCGCCGATGGCGCGCGCCGCGCCGAGGGCCTCGTCGAGGTCGCCCTGCTCGAGCAGGTCGCGGCGCGACGTCGAGTGCGCCCAAATACCAGCGTAGCAGTCCGCCTGAAGCTCGAGGCGGACCGATTGACCGGTCGCGCCCTGTTGGTCGGACGCGAGTCCGCGATGCACGCGGTCGCTGGTGCCGAGCAGGTTTTGCACGTGATGGCCGACTTCGTGGGCGATGACGTAAGCTTGGGCGAAATCTCCGTGGGCTCCCAATCGGCCGGAGAGCTCACGATAAAAGCCGAGGTCGATGTAGACACGCTGATCCGCCGGGCAATAGAAGGGCCCGGTTGCCGCGTCGCCGTAGCCACATCCCGTGGACGTCGAGTCGGTGAACAGCACCATTTTGGCGTGCTCGTACGTGCGCCCGCGTTCGCGAAAGATCTCCGACCAACCCCGTTGGGTGTCGTCGAGAACGAACGAAACGAACTCGACCATCTGCTGATCGCCGCGCGCGGTGGCACCTTGCGGTTCATGTGCCGCGCGTTGCGCGCTGCCGCCGAGCCCGCCGCGCAGCAGGTAAAACGCTCCCGCGCCGAGCAGGATCAACCAGCCGAGCTTCGAGCGCAGCAAGAACGGCAAGAGGGCCAAGAGGCCGCCCATCGGCATGCGTCCGCCCTCCCCTCGTCGGTCGATCAAGTCCGGGCTTTGGTGACCTCGTTCCCAGCGCATGCAGGCCTCCTTGCAAGTGGTTTGCCACCGAAGCAGCTCCCAGCGTCATAGCACCGACCGCTTTGGGCGAAAGTGGCCGGTGTCGGCGAGCGCCAACTCGCGGTTGGCTCGGGCGGTTTGCACTGGTCCCGATGGAGCCATGGTGACCAAGCTCGTTGTCGATTTTGCCTCGAGACAACGCGATGTTCGTGCATGGCCTGACCATTGCACTCGCGCCCACGCGACGATGGATCGGCTGACCCTCATGCTCGAACGAGGTTCGCGCGGAACATCGTTGGCCGCTTTGCTGACACTCGCCGGCTGTAACGCCCTTCTCGATAACGAAGCCGGCCAGGCCGCAGGATCGGGCGGCGCAGGTCAGGGAAAAGGCTCGGGCGGCGGTGACGCAAGTACGACCGCCGACGGCGGCCCGAGCGACGGAAGCGGCGGCGCCGAACCCGATGCGACGGATGCGAACCGCGGTTCCGATGGTGGACGCGAGTGTGATCCGGGCCAGATGATGCCTTGCTACACCGGCCCCAGCGGCACGTCCGGCATCGGCGCGTGCCACGCCGGCATGCGGACCTGTCTTCTGGAAAGCAGGTGGTCCGATTGCATCGGCCAGCAGGCGCCCAACGCCGAACAATGCAACGGCGTCGACGACGACTGCGGTGGTCTGGGGGAGCTTGACCATGCCGCGACAGACGTTGTTCACCGACACGTGTCCCGATGGCCAGGCGGTGATCGGATTGACCGGCAATTATGGGTCCGGGATCGATTCAGTTGGCGTGCGATGCGGCAAGCTGCAAATTTCGGAGGATCGCTCGGTCAAACCTTATCGCTACAGCGTGACCACTTCGCCCGGTCAGGTTTTTCCGCCGCAAGGTGGAGGGGGGGGAATCGTGAATGGCGCCGATCAGTACCTGCGCTGTCCGCCCGATCAGATCATGACCGGTGTCGCCGGATGGAACGATCCCACCGCGGGAGCGTGCCCGACGGACTACTGCATCATGAAAGACGGGCGCCTCTGCCCGAGCGTCTATGGCCTCGCCGTGTATTGCGCCGGCTACGACGTCGTCGGCCGGCCCGGCGCGTTCACCCTCGTCCAAAAGACACCGCCCGCGCGGACTTCCGATCCGATTGCGTCGGCGAACGCCCCCAACCTCGAGGCCAGATTCTTCTGCCCGTCCGCTGGTCTCGTGCGCGAGGCGGTCGGCGGTTATGCCGTCTGGCCGCACGATTGCATTAACATCGTGGTGAACGGGCTTCAGGTGAGCTGCACGAGCCCGACCATCCCATTTCGTTGAGGCGATTCATGACTCGTCGCCTGCGCGCCTGCGAACCTCCACACCTGCCGCGCGCGCGAGCTCGCGGTGGATGCGCCCCACGCGCTCGATCTGACCCTTGGCAGGAAACCGCTCGTAGAATCCGTCGGACCGAAACATTTTGGTGAGGTCGCTCCACGGTGCGAGCCGCTTTTCCCAACGTTTCACGCGGCCGTCGGCCGGGTCGGCGTCCTCGCGCGCGAGATCCGCGCAGACGCGCAGCATCGCCTTGATCGTCACCGGCCGCGTGACCATGTAGCCGGCATTGCCCCAGGCCGTGTCCCACGCCTTTTCCGCCACCCGCAAGAAGTCGCGCACCACCTCGTAGAACCGCTGCACCTCGCGAGCGGGGCTGCCGCGCTTGTGGATCGCCTTCCAATCCGGAGAAACCCATCGGAAGATCTCGTTGAAGAGCTCGGCCTGCAAGATCCACTTCTCTTGCTTGCTGCGCCCGCCCAGCCGATTGATCTTGTAGCGAAGCGGGCTGTCGCTTTCGCTATAGAGTCGTTCCACGACCCGCGCGGCGAACTTGCGATCGGGCGATGCCCACGAAACGCGCTCGTAGAGGTCGACGAGATGACTCTTGTTGATGCGAGTGGGGGTGGAGTTGATGATGACGAACATTTCGGTGGCGAAGTCTTCGCTCTTGCCGTCGAAAATGACGCAGGGGACGTGCATCGTTTTCGCGTCGTCGGGACGCTCGTTGCGATAGAAATGCAGCGCCGCCAGTCGGTGTTGCCCGTCGATGATGAGGTACTTTCCACGCGGTTCCTCGAGATGCCCTACGTTCTCGAAGCCGCGCACCGGTTCGAAGCGCAAGCGCTCCGCGGTGAAGAGCAGAACCGTACCCGGGATGGGCGGCTGGCTCACTGCCATCTCGTAGAAGTTCTTGATCGCCGCGACCTTTGCCTTCGAGAGCTGCCTCTGGAATGCCTGGTCGGTCTGCTCGATTTTGGCGATGAAGCGGCCGACTTCGTCGTTCTCGGCTACCTCCTCGGCGGCGATCCGCTCCCCTTCACCTTGGAAGCGACTGATGAAGCGCACCTTGTCGAGCAGGTCCTCGCTGGGGTACGACGCGAAGTAAAAGACGCCGTCCTTTTGCCGTAACTGGGTCGCAAGCATGAGAGCCGATCTAACACTTCGGCTGTCGGAAATCCCGGCTTCGCAATCAACTCTCCCGCGCGGCGTTGAGCTTGCGTAGTTCGACCAGAATTTCGTCGAGTCGGCCGACGACGACGGGATCGGAAGGCCCCGGGAGGGCTGGGGTTTCCTTGGCTCCGCCGAGCGCTCCCGCCGAGAGAGCGGGACCGACCATCATGACCGCCGCGCCGATCGCTTTACCCATCGGCGTAACGGGAAAAATCTTTGCATAGCCGACCGAAAGGCACGTCGCGATGTAATGCACCGCATCCCAGTAACTGCGCACTTCGGGATTGTGGTCCTTTTCGGCCCAATAGAAGGCGATGGCACCCGCGCCGACGAGCGCACACAGGTTCTCCATGGGAGTCGGTTCTCGACTCGGAGCTGCCTTTTGTACGGAGACGTTCATCGCTGGCTATGGCTTGGGAAGGACGGTGCCGGCCACGTGTGGCCCCTTGGCACCATGCGCGCCTGCCGCTTCACCGTTGGAGCTCGTCAGATCGGGAAGGACGGCGGAGAGTGTTTTGGCGTCGGCGAACTTCATGAGCTCCTTGACGATCGGCATCATCGCCGACGTGTCGAGAAGGGTCTTGGCAAGGGGCCCCAACGCATTGCCGAGCACGGGACCCATGCCGAATTCGCCGTTGGCCGACGGACCGCTCGCCCCCTGCAGACCGCCCAGCTGGAGAATCTTCATCTCGGTGATCTTTTCGGCAGGTTTCACCATCTCGCGGATGATCTGCGGAGCATTTTGAATGAGCGCGAGCGCTGTTTCTTGCAAGATGATCTGAGGCGACTTGGAGTTGAGCGCGGCCGCCTTCTCGCGCTGCACCTCCGCCTCTTTGAGGCCAGCTTCGCGATGTGCTTCGGCCAGCCGGGTGATCGAGATGGCTTGTAGCTCGGCGGCGTCGGCGTCGGCCTTCGACTTGATCTTGACGGCATCGGAGCTGCCTTCGGCAGCGGCGCGTTGGGCGGTCGCCAACGCCTCGGCCTCGATTCTCTTCTTGTAAGCTGCGACGTCGGCCGCGATCTTCTCCTGTTCGGCTTCTTTTTGTGCGGCAACCACGGCCACTCGCTTCTGCCGCTCGGCTTCGGCGACCTGCTGCACGGTGATGACTTCTTGATCCGCCTTTTCGCGCAACGCGAGCGCCGCCGCCTTTTGGGCGTCCGCCTCGGCGGACTCCTTCGCTTTCAGCGTCAAGGTGATCTGCTTGTCGACCAGCGCGGCCTCGATCGTCCGTTCCTTGTCGACGACCGCGGCCTCGACGATCTTCTGCTTCTCGATGCCCGCGGCTTGCTCGAGCCTCTCTTTTTTCGCCAGCTCGACGGCGATGTTCGCCTGGCGCTGCAGATCGCGCGTTTCGACGGCCTCGCTCTGGGACAGCTCGGCCTTGGCAGCCGCCTCTTCTTCGCGCGCCTTGCCCTCGCGCATGAGGCGATTTTGCATCGCCACGTTGATCTCTTGCTCGCGCTGGATCTCGGCCGTCCGTTCCGCCTCTTCCTGCACCTTGCGTTTCACGGCGATGTTCTTCTGAATGACCGTGTTGGTCACCGTCTCGCGGCCGGAAGCCCCGAAGATGTCGTCGACCCTCATTTCCGAAAGGGGCGTCTGATTCAGCTCGGTGATGGTCACCGATTCGAGCGTGAAGCCGTTGCGACCGAGATCTTCGCGCAGCGCCGTGGAAACCTCCTGAGCGAAGTGTTCGCGGTTGATGTGCAGCGCAATGAAGTCCGACTGCGCGGCGACGGCGCGCAGAGCACCGACCAGCTTCGGCTCGAGGAGCTGCTGTGATTTGGTGCGGATGGCCTCCGACGACGCGTGGCCCTCGTCGATGCCGATCGTGCGCGCCGCCTTCTTCACGTCGTCCTCGTTCGGTTCGACGCGAATGTAGAACTCCGCGGACAAGTTGGTGGAGATGTAGTCTTTGGTCACGAGAGCGTCGTGACTGGCGCGCCGTATCGTGAGCCCGATGGTGGACAGCGACATCGTGGCCGCGCGATGCAGCACCGGCACGATCCAGCATGCACGGCCGATGAAGACATCGGTCGTCGCGCGCCCGATGCGGATGATCGCTTCCGACGGCGAAGGCCGTTTGAGGAACCGCGCCATCGCGCTCACGAAGACCAGCAGAAACACGACGATCGTTGCGACGAGGGCGACCGCCACTTGCCAGGCTTCGATTCCTTGAACTGCACTTCCGATATCTTTCATGGACGTTGTCTTTCTTCCTCTTCGGGGCTGCGGGTGACCCAAAACAGCTCGCGCTGGGGGTCGTAATCGACGAGCACCACCTTTTCGCCACGCTTGAGAGCCGGTTCATCGGGATGCAGGCGCCCGTGCAAGAGCAACTCGTTGCCTCGCGCGTCGCGCACGCGCACTTCGCCAAATCGTTGGTCGAGCTCGAGGCTGGCGACGACGCCGCTCTTGCCGGATAGCTCGTGTTTTCTAGTGGATCCCCGTCCGCCCACGTCGACCAACCGCGCCGCCATGCTCGAAAACATGCGGACGGCGACGAGACCGAGAAGGAGGGAGGCGCCCGCCGACGCGGCGAGCCCCCAGACCGGGAAAACCCCCTGGTGGTTCACGAAGAGCGTACTGTTCACGAAGATTCCCGTGAAGCCGGCGAATATGAAAAACGTGACCCACACCACCATGATGGGCACGCGGCCTACGCCGAAGAACGAAAGGGCCGAGGTCCAGCCGACGCCGGTGCCTGCCGCCTCGGCATCGTGGTCGACATCGGCGTCGTGATCGATGTCGTGGTCGGGACCGTCGAGATCGGCATCGTGATCGAAATCGGGCGCGGCGTCCCCGTGCGCAACTTCGGCGTCGTTGTCGCCTCCACCCAACATCCCGACTATCTGTAGAACGAAGAAAGCGGCGACAAGCCCCAACATGACGAGGTAGGGCAGGTTCCACCAGTGGTTCAGGAACTCGAAAAGTCCGCTCTGGTTCATGGTGGCCCCACCCAACTTGGAGGGCCACCGTAGGTTAATCATGGGCGGCTGCGCGACAAGGACGAATCGGTCAACGGCAACCGAGAATCGGTAGCGGCTATTGGCATGCTCTATGCGGAACGTACGGCAGCTCTCTTATTGCCACTGCAACAGATCGGGGCAGGCAGCGAAGACAGCCACGCACGATGGAAGCGGATAAACCGGAGTGCTCTGACCGGCCATGGTCATCGTCTGGCAGGGTGGAACGTTCGAAAGCTGCGCTTCGCGGTCGGCCAGGCAGGCATCGACCGCGCGGACGGTAACGCCGACGCAGGAGGGGACGTAAGGCGAGACGCACTGCCCGGCCGCAGCGACCCAAGCTTGGCGGTCCGAGCAGTGATAGACGTAATAGTCCTGCGACGCACAGGTGATGCGCGCTTCGGCGTCGTCGCGGGGGGTGAAGCTGGTGCCTGTCTGGCGGATCGTGTTTTCCAATCTTTCCAGACATTCCTTTGTCCACAGGCGCGCGTCGCGCGCGCGGACGGCGCGGCAGATGGCTTCCGCCTGATTCGGTGCAAGCGTCGCGTCCAGGTTCAACCCGAGGTCCCGCAGTTCGTACGTTC
>WNGB01007691.1_pt1 | contig 30008 bp, 28 predicted proteins | sample 5400681 | NCBI WGS metagenome assembly WNGB01 (sample SAMN13153367, study PRJNA577476) | soil metagenome | isolation source: 115 cm soil or saprolite under grassland replicate 2 | place: USA:California | collected 2016-06-15
TGGCAGTGCGCGAGGCCGGCCCTGTACTCGCGGTCGAGCGCCTGAAGGCGCGCGACCAGCCGCGTCGCAGCCGGTTGGTCGTCCATCTCCTGCCCGACCGCCTCGACGATCGCCTCGAAGCGCACCGGGTCCAGCCACACGTGCGGATCGCCTGGACGGAGATCCAGGCCGGGGGTATCGAGCAGCTCCACGACGCGACCGCCGGCGTTCTGCGCCGCTCGTTCGAGCGACGGCTGGAACCCGTTCCCGAGCAACAACACGAGATCCGCGGACTGCAGGGCCTGGACGTCCTGGGGCGTCGGTTCGAGATCGTGGGGTTCAGCCCCGGGTGGGGTCAGGTTCTGGACCTCCGTCCCGGGTCCCCCGATCTCCTCGGCCGCGAATGCGAGCGGGTAGAAGCCCGCGACCACCCTCTCGTGGCCGCCGCCGGTGCTCGTGCCTCCCCCCAGGGTGAGTGCGAGCACGACTGCGGCTACAAGCAGGCTAAACACAAGAACGATAATGATTCTCATTCTCATCAGGTCGCTAATATACACGGGCCGATGGCATATGACACGCGACAGGCGGCGGAGGCGTGGGCCGACCAACTCCGGGCGGCGGGAATCCGGCCGACCCGTGGACGCCTCGCCGTGCTGGAGGAGCTCTCACTCGAGCCGGATGACGTCACCGCCCAGGCCCTTCACAGGCGGCTCGTGGCGCGGCGCAGGCGCGTGGGCCTGGCGACGATCTATCGGACCCTCCACGACCTGACCGAGGCGGGGGTGATCGACGCTCTACCGCACGGCGGGGCCGAGACGTGCTATCGGCTCTGCGGCGCGGGACATCATCACCATCTCGTCTGCTCGCAGTGCCATCGAGTGGTGGAGCTCACCAACTGCCGCCTGGGGACCTGGTTGGGGCGCGCCGGCGCCGCGGAGGGCTTCGTCGTCACGGGCCACACCCTCGAGGCCGCGGGGATATGCGCGAGCTGCCGCAGCTGATCCGGGTCGGCTAGGCAGAGCGCAGCAGACCCCCGTCGAGCGGGATCACCGCGCCGGTGAGGTATGCGGCGCGCTCGGACGACAGAAAGGCGACGAGGTCGCCGAACTCCTCGGGGCGGCCGAGGCGCCCGGCCGGCACGCCCTCGGGCGCGCGGCGCTCCATCTCCTCCCACGAGCCCCAATTGGAGGCCAGCCGGTCCGTGGCGAACCTGCCAGTGGCCACCGTGTTGACCGTGATCCCGTCGCCGGCGACCTCGCTCGCCAGCGTCTTGAAGAAGCCCACGGCGGCCATCCTGTGGACGTTGGAGAGCGCCAGGTGCGGGATCGGCTCGATCACCGAGCTCGAGCCCACGTTGACGATCCGCCCCCAGCCCCGCTCGCGCATCCCCGGTAGCACCGCCTCGATCAGGACGCGGGGCGCGAGCACGAGCGAGCGATAGGCCTCCTGCCATTCCTCCAGCGGGTTGTCCAGCGCGCCGCCGAGCGGCGGGCCGCCCGTGTTGGCCACCAGGATCTCGACCGGTCCCAAGGCCCCTTCGACCTCGCCGGGAAGCGCCGCCATCCGATCGAGATCGGACGTATCCGCCTCCAAGGCGAGGGCCTCGCCCTCGATCTCGGCGGCCGCCTCCTGCAAGCTCTCGCGGGAGCGGCTGGCCATCGCCACGCGCGCTCCCTCGCGTGCAAGGGCCTCGGCGATCGCCCTTCCGATGCCGCGGCTCGCGCCCATCACGAGCGCAGTGCGGCCGGAGATCCCGAGATCCACGAGCGGCAACGTACCTCAGGGTGGGGTACGGTGCGCTCGATGGCCGAGGGCGGCGATCTCTACGAGCAGCTCGTCGACACGGCGAACGCGATCTACGGGGCGCACGCGCACCATCGCGCGCTCCACAGCAAGGGAACATGGTGCAGCGGCACCTTCACGGCGAGCCCCGAGGCCGCCGCCCTCTCTCGCGCGAAGCACTTCCGGGGCGAGCCCGTCCCCGCGCTGATCCGCTTCTCGAACGGCAGCGGTGACCCCGAGTCCCACGACGCCCAGCGCGAGGCGCGTGGGATGGCCGTGAAGCTGCGACCGCCTGACGGCGAGGAAGCGGACATCCTGGCGGTCACGACGCCGGCATTCGTGGCTCGAACGCCGGAGGATTTCCTGGAGCTTCTGAGGCTTCGCATCCCCGACCCGGAAACCGGTCAGCCCGACATGGAGAAGCTCGGCGCCTATCTCGGCGACCACCCCGAGGCGCAGACCGCCATCCAGGCGACGATCGGAAGCGAGCCCCCGGCGAGCTTCGCCACGCTCGTCTATTTCTCACCCCACTCGTTCAAGCTCCTGAGCGCGGACGGAGGTGAGACGTGGGTCCGGTACCGCTGGCGCCCGGAGGCCGGCGAGGCGACGATTCCCGACGACGAGGCGCGCGAGCGCGGCCGCGACTACCTCGGCGAGGAGCTAGCGGAACGCCTTCGTGCCAGTAGCGTCGGATTCGAGCTGCTGCTCCAGATCGCGGCGGAGGACGATCCGATCGACGACCCGACCGCCGTGTGGCCCGACGACCGCGAGCTCGTCGTCGCGGGTCGCCTGGAGATCACCGAGGTCGTGGACGACCCCGAGTCCGACGATCACATCGAGGTCTTCGACCCGACGCGCGTGGCCGATGGCGTGGAGCTCTCCGAGGACCCCGTCCTCCACGCTCGGGCACGGGCGTACTCGGTTTCGGCGTACCGGCGGCTCGGGCTCGACGTCCCGAACCCGTCGGTCCCGCCGGGCGCCACCGCACCCGGCACCACGGAGTAACTACCAACCGAGGCGAGTGGGCGGTGCCGGACTCGAACCGGCGACCCCGCGCGTGTAAAGCGCGTGCTCTGCCCAGCTGAGCTAACCGCCCAGGTTGGATTGTTCCAGCGTTGGCTGGACTGAGATTCGCCCGGGCCCGTTGTAGAGCCCGGCACCGCCCATGTCACCGAACGGACACACGGCTCGTCCGAGCCGTTTTTCCGTCATCGCTGTGGGGTACCGGGAGTAGCGCTACGAACAGGGGGTGCGGTGCTCCCCGCGGGGTTGCTGGATCGCGACCCGTGATCTGGAGGTGAGGTATGGAACGCAGCACGATCGATGAGCGCCCGAGGACGGCTCCGTCCGATGACATCAGGAGGCGCCCGCCGCGGCCGAGGACGGCGCGATCCGATCGCGCACCCCGCCGGACGATGCGGGTCCCGCGAAGCCGGGGAGCCGTTAGCGGCTTCCTGCTCGTCCTGCTCGGGATCTGGGGCGGGCTGATCCCGCTCGTCGGACCGTACTTCGGCTACGAGTTCGGAAGCGACCAGACGTGGCTCGTCAACTGGAACCGCGTCTGGCTCGACATCCTGCCGGGCGCGGCGCTGGTGCTCGGTGGCCTCATCCTGCTCGGAAGCGCGAACCGCGCACGCGGTGCCTTCGGCGGTTGGCTCGCGCTGGCTGGCGGGATCTGGTTCGTAGCCGGGCCGACCGTGAGCATGCTGTGGGACGGCACGCTCGGGCCAGCTAACGCCATCGGGCAACCGCTTGGGTCCAACGGCGGCCAGGTGCTGGAGCTCTTGGGCTACTTCTATGCGCTCGGCGCCGTGGCGACCGCGCTCGCTGCCTTCGCTTTGGGGCGGCTCGCAGTGGTCGGCGTCAGGGACGTCGAGCTGGCGCGTGATGCGCCGGCGTATCGTCGCCCGGCGGCGACCGCGCCGGCGACTGCGGATGGGGACGGCATAGATGAGTCGGCGCCACCGCGTCGCCGTCGCATCTTCAGCCGACGCTGATCAACTACTTCATGGAAGGAGGGAAGAAGAGATGCTCTGGCTGATCCTGGGGATCATCCTGCTGGCGATCGCCATCGCCGGCGGCGCGATCGTCCACCCGATCATCTTCGTGCTCGCGCTCGTCGCGCTGTTCCTTTTCTTCAGCGGCTGGCGCGGGCGGACGATCTGACGGCACTCGCCGAGGCTCTCACCGCTTAACGCCTCGCAAGGCTCGCGGCCCCGCCCTGCAGGGCGGCCGCCGCGGGCCTATGCTCGACCGACTAGTAATCACCGGAAGGAGCAGGAATGGCGGTCGAGCAGGCACTAGCCCAATACAAGGAGACGGAGGCGGCGGAGGCGTTCAGCCTTCAGAACTCGAAGCTTCTCAAGGTCGAGCTGGCGGACGTGACGATCCAGGCGAAGCTCGGGACGATGGTCGCCTATCAGGGCGAGGTGAAGTTCGAGCATGCCGGGTCGGGCGGGATCTCGCGCATGATCAAGAAGGCCGTCACGAGCGAGGGGACGAAGCTGATGAAAGTCTCCGGCAGCGGCGAGGTGTTCCTCGCCGACTTGGCGCAGGAGGTCCAGCTGCTGAAGCTCGAGGACGACAAGATCACCGCAAACGGCGCCAACGTGCTCGCCTTCGAGGATGGGATCGACTGGGACATCAAGAAGGTCGAGGGCGTCTCGGGCGCGCTCTCCGGAGGCCTCTTCAACATGGAGCTTGCCGGCAGCGGCTGGGTTGCGCTGGTCTCGGACGGCCCGCCCGTGATGCTCGAGATCGATGGTGAGCAGACCTTCGCCGACCCGCAGGCTGCGATCACGTGGTCGAGCGGGGTTACGACCTCCGTCAAGACGGACGTCAACGTGAAGACGCTGACCGGCCGGGGATCGGGCGAGACCGTGCAGGTGGCCTTTACAGGATCGGGTTGGCTCCTCATTCAGCCCTCCGAGGGTCGCGTGGCGGCCACCGGCGGCTCAGGAGGCGGCGCCTCGGGCGCGCTGGGGAACCTGCTGGGCGGCGGTTAGCCGACCGGGCCCCAGATCACCCGGTTGTGTAGGAGCTTCGTCACGGTGACGAAGCGGTAGCCGCGATCGCGCAAGGTCTTGATGATGTGCGGGAGCGCGGCCACCGTCTGGCTGCGATCGCCGCCGCCGTCGTGCAAGATCACGATCGAGCCCGGACGTGTGGCGCTCACCACTCGGTCGTAGATGGCGCCGGTGCCCGGGCGCGACCAGTCCCTGGGATCGACGTTCCAGATCACCGTCGTCATCCCGAGACTTCTGGCGTCGTCTACGACACGCGCGTCGTAGGAATCGTTGGGCGGCCGGAACAGACACGGCGTAAAGCCGGTCGCCGACTTGATCCGCTCGTTGGTGATCGCCATCGAGGTCCGCCCGCGATTCGTCTCGTGGTGGAGGCTGTGGTTGCCGAGCTCGTCGCCCGCCTCGATGACCGAGCGCGAGATCGACGTCCGACCCGGGATCAGGTCTCCGACCTCGAAGAAGGTGGCCTTCGCATGCCTGTGCTCGAGGACGGAGAGGATGTTCGGCGTGTAGTCGCTCGGCCCGTCGTCGAACGTGAGCGCGACCTTCTTGGGTCGCTCGGAGCCATGGAACACCGGACTCGGCCCGCGATCGGTGCACCCGATTGACTGCACCTCGCGGAGCCGAAAGCGCGCCAGGTGGTGGTTCGGTGCGACGTCGCCGCAGGGATCCCTCGCGGCGCCGGGCGGTGGACACTGATGCCCGCTCCATTGACTGATGTAGCGCCACCGGTAGGTGTGGGGGGTGAGCCCGGCATCAGAGGGGCGAAAGCGCGCGATGATCGAGCGACGACTCGGGCGCTTGACGTGGGCCTTGATGGGGTGAGAAGCGCGGGTGGACCCGTCACCGGCGAGCTCCGCATAGCCAAGCGTGTTGGGATCTCCGTGCGACGTGGTGCCGAAACAGAGCTGGCGCACGAGCGCCGCCCCGCTTCGGTGGATCCGCAGGCATAGGAAGCGCTCGTCCGGATCGCCGACGCGCGGACGCCGGTTAAGCGCTCCGAGGCTGAACTCGGCCTGCGTGTGGACGGTGAGCCGCACGTTCCGCCTCACCTGCTCGACCCCCACCCTCTTCAGATCCAGGGGCCCCGACGCGTCGAGCGGGTCAGCGTGTAGCCGCGCCCAGGCACCGGGAGCGGTCCCAAGGGCGACCGTGATCGCGAATACGGCGAATGGCCCCGTGAGCCGGCGTTTGCGCATACGCTGTTGCTTGGTTCCTCGGCGCTTCCCTCGGGCACCGGTTCGCGCGATACTACCCTGGGGAAGGCGCCGGGCCGGGAAGGATCCGGTCCGTCGCCGGAGCATTTATGTGCGCTCCGAGCATCAACCGGAGGCCGGCAGGCAGGCGGCCCGCAGCATCTGCGCCTTCGCGGCGAGCGCGGCCGATCTCCTCTGTCGGGGTCGCGGTGGCGGTGGCAGCGACGCTGCTTGCGATGATCCTCGCCTCGGCCTCGCTCGACGGCGCCACCGCCTCAGGAGGCGGAACCGGCACCGGCGGAGGCGATGGATCGGGAGGCTCCGCGATCCCCTACCGCGACGACGGGATGTGGATCTGGTATGTGAGCCAGTCCGCCGGCGGCAATCCGGTGAGGATCGCCCGGAAGGCGAACCGGCATGGGATCGAGACCGTCTACATCAAGAGCTCCGACGGACAGAGCGAGTGGAGCCAGTTCACGCCGGCCCTGGTTGCCGCACTCCACGCCCGGGGCCTGCGAGTCTGCGCCTGGCAGTTCGTGTACGGAAGCCATCCGGGCGCGGAGGCCCGCCGCGGCGCGGAGGCGGTCGCAAAGGGGGCGGACTGCCTCGTCGTCGACGCCGAGGGCGACTACGAGGGACGGTACGCGGCGGCCGACGCGTTCGTCGACAAGCTGCGACGCAGGATTTCCAGCCACTTCCCCACGGCCCTCGCCAGCTTTCCGTACGTGGACTACCACCCGGCCCTTCCCTATTCGGTGTTCCTCGGGCCCGGCGGGCTGCGCTTCAACCTCCCACAGCTCTACTGGCATGCGATCGGCGTGGGCGTGGGCGAGGCCTATGAGCACACGTTCCAGTACAACCGCGTCTATCGCAGCCCGATCTACCCGCTCGGCCAGACGTATGAAAACCCCCCGATCAGGCAGATCCAGAAGTTCCGTCGCATGGCGGTCTCCTACGACCTCGACGGCGTCAGCTGGTGGTCGTGGCAGGAGACGAACAGGCGCGAGTGGCGCGCCCTGAAGCACCCGGTCACCAACGGCGTCGCGGGCGTCCACCGTCCCTACAGCCTCTACCCGCAGCTCTCGAAGGGGAGCAAGGGAGACCTCGTCGTCTGGGCGCAGGAGCACCTCAAGGGCGCCGGCTACGCCGTTCGCGTAACCGGCATCTACGGGCACAAGACCGTGCTTGCCGTGAAGCGCTTTCAGAGCGACAACGGTCTGCCGGACGTGGGGCAGATCGGGTCCGCAACGTGGCCGAAGCTGCTCCAGGACGATCCGAAGATGGTCGACTGGTCCAGCAAGGGCTCGCCGCGGAGCGCCAAGCGCTCGAGCACCGCGGAGCCACGCTCGGCGTCGCTGCCCGCCGTTCGCGACGAGATCCCACCCCCGCGCGGGCGCTAGCCCGGGCGGCACGCGCCTCTCGAATGGCCAACCGCTCCCGAGGCGCCCGCAGGGGAGCACCTAGACTGATCCCGTGACCTCTAGGGGGCCGCCTGCGGGCGCGGAGCCATTCGATCGCGGCATGCCGCCTCATGCGGGGTGGTCCACCCGACAGCTCGCCGAGTTCCTGGCGCTGATCTCCGCCTTCGACGACGAGCGGGCCGCAATCGAGACCGGAATCGAGCGGATCGTCGAGGTCCTGGCGGCCGATGCCGCCGCGCTGGTGCGCGGCGGGACCGTGATGGCGGCGGTGGGCCTTCCGAGCCAAGGCGATGCCGTTGAGGCGTGGGTCGCGGTCGCCGACGGCCATGCGAAGTCTCTGACCATCACGGGCTCGGGAGAGTGCGACACCACGATCGCCTCGCTCGAGGCGGAGAGACCGATGCGCTTGGTGGTCGCCCGCCGGCGAGGCGAGCCGTTCACGGGTGACGAGGTCGCGCTCCTTCACGGGATGGGACGGGTCCTGACGCTGGGGCTGCGCAACCTGCGTCTGCTCGAGAACGAGCGCGCGCTTCGCGCCAGCTCCGAGCACCAGGCCGGCGAGAACGCGCGCCTTTTAGCGGCGCTTCGTGAGCGGCAGGTGCTGCTCGAGAGGCTCTCGCAGCTACAGCGCGGCATCGTCGACCGGCTTCCGGTGCACGAGGTGTTGGAGGCCGCCGTCGAGGATGCGTGTGAGCTGCTCGGCGACGACGTCGCCGTTCTTCGCCTGCTGGACCCGGACGATCCGTCGCGAACCACCCTCGTGGCCAGCACGGGCGCCGACGAGAAGCTCGTCGGGGAGCGGCGGCGCCAGCCCGTCGGCGCGGGTCTTGGAGGTCGCGCCATGCGAGAGCGGGCGGTCGTCGTCGCGGACGCCGTGAGCGGCGTCGAACCCGCCGGCGCACTCGACGACCTACCGTCCACCGGCGTCGCCGCGGCCATGTCGGCGCCCGTCTACGAGCACGGCAAGGTCGTCGGCAGCCTCGAGGTGGGCTCGCGCGACCCGCATCGCGAATACGACTCTCGCGACCAGCAGATCCTGCTCTCCCTTGCGGAGCACGCAAGCCTTGCTCTCAACCACGCGCGGGCGGTCGAGGAGGCGGTCCACGAGGCGCTCCACGATTCGCTCACCGGCCTGCCGAACCGCTCCCTCTTCCTCGACCGCATGCGCCATGCCATCGCCCGCGCCGAGCGGGCCGGAACTCCCGTCGCCGTGCTGTTCTGCGATCTGGACGGGTTCAAGACGGTCAACGACAGCCTCGGACACCGCACGGGCGACCGGCTCCTGACCCTTGTCGCCGAGCGCGTGGCCGGTTGCCTTCGGCCTGCCGACACGATCGCGCGTCTCGGAGGCGACGAGTTCGCGGTGCTCCTCGAGGAGCTGCGGGACCCCGGCGACGCGGCCCGTGCCGCTCAGCGCGTCCTCGACGTGCTTCGCCCCCCGTTCGAGCTCCGCGAGCGCGAGTTCTTCGTCAGCGCCAGCATCGGCATCGCGGCCGGCGCGGGCGACGCCGAGACGCTGCTTCGCGACGCTGACCTCGCGATGTACCGAGCGAAGGCCAACGGCAAGGGCCGCTACGCGGTCTACGAGCCCGGGATGCACGCCGCGATCGTCGACCGGCTCGAATTGGAGGTCGACCTGAAGCGGGCGCTGGAGCGAGAGGAGCTCGTCGTCTTCTACCAGCCGATCTTCAGCCTGCGCACCGGGGCGATCGCCGGGGTCGAGGCTCTCGTGAGATGGGAGCATCCGACGCGGGGCATGGTGATGCCGGAGCAATTCGTCCGGCTTGCCGAGGAGAGCGGGATGATCGGCGAGCTGGGTCGCCGGGTGTTGAGCAAGGCCTGCCAGCAGGGGGCGCTGTGGCGTGCCAAGTACCCCGGGCATCCCGGACTACGGATCTCGGTCAACGTCTCGGGGGTCCAGCTCCGCGAGCCCGGGTTCGTGGAGGAGGTCGCTCAGGCGCTCGCGGCAGCCCAGCTCGACGGCGCCGGGCTGACGCTCGAGATCACCGAGACGTCGCTGATGGAGAGCTTCGACGTCGCGGTGGGCCAGCTCGATGCCCTGAAGGCACTGGGGGTCGAGCTCTCGATCGACGACTTCGGCACCGGCTACTCGTCGCTTCGGTACCTGCGCCGGCTGCCGCTCGACAACCTGAAGATCGAGGGTTCGTTCGTGGAGAGCATCGCGGGCCCGGACGACGAGCCGGCTCTGCTTCGCGCGATCGTCGACCTCGCGGACATCTTCGGGCTGACGGTCGTTGCCGAAGGGATCGAGCGCCCCGAGCAACGCGAGGGCCTGCTCCAGCTGGGGTGCGAGCTGGGCCAGGGGCACCTGCTCTCCCCGGCGCTGGACGCGACCGAGGCCGACGCGCTGCTGTTCGAGGTGGGCCTGCTCGGCGGCCCCGCGGCGCCCGGCCGAGAGGCTCGGGCCCGCGAGCCGGGATCGAGCGCCGGGGACGCGGATCCGACTAGGATCGAGCCTCAGGCGGATCGTGGCGCGGATTGAGAGCTACAGCCCCGGGCGCGCCGTCGTGGACGGCATCGAGCGCAACCGCGACCTCATCGTGTTGCCCGACCGCGTGCTCGACAACTGGTGGCGGCGCGACGGCCACTCCCTCGCGATCGAGGATCTCGCGGACGTCATCGACGAGCTTCCACCCAGGCTGATCCTGGGCTGCGGGTACTCGAGCCGGCTAACGCCCGATCCCGCGGTGATCGAGGCGCTCGCGAAGCGCGGGATCAAGGTGGAGCCCCTGCCCACCGACGAGGCCGTGGCGCGCTTCGAGGAGCTCGAGGCCAGGGATCCGGCCGCCGTGGCGGCGGCACTGCATCTGACTTGCTGATCGTCGCGCTCTGCGTCGTCGTCGCGCTTCTCGCGGCACCGGCACAGGCACTGGGGAACGAGGACTTCGCCGACGAGCCGCCCTTCGGCGGCGAGTTGCCACCGCCGCTCGTCCAGCCTCCGTCCGCCAGGCGACCGCCCCCGGGCTTTCGGCTCAGCGCCGTCGAAGCGATCCGGATCGCGAACGGCGCCGAGGCCGTAGTGGAGGAGCGGGCTCAAAACCCCGCCATGCGAGCCGTGGCGTCGGAGCGCGGCGGCGACTGGCAAGTCGACTACTTCGCGTTCTCGTCCACCGATGAGCGAACCGAGGTCGCGGAGGTGATCGTCGACGACCAAACCGGCGATGTGCTCGGGGCGTGGCACGACCAGCAGCTCTCGGCGCCGCTCGCCCGCGGCTACTCGGGGGCGATCGCCCAGAAGGTCAACGCGCCCTACGTGTGGCTGCCGCTTTGCCTCCTGTTCATCGTGCCGTTCTTCGACCCGAGGCGCCCCTTCCGTTTGCTTCACCTCGACCTGCTGGTGCTGCTCGGGCTGGGGGTCTCGCTCTACTTCTTCAACCGGGCCGAGATCACGGCCTCGGTCGCGCTCACCTACCCGGTGCTGGGCTACGTCTTCGCCCGGATGCTGTGGTGCGGGTTGCGGCCGCGGGAGCGCGACGGCCCGCTGATCCCGGTCGTCCCGCTTCGCTGGCTCGTCGTGGCGGCCGCGGTTCTCGCCATCGGAAGGATCGTCCTCAACGTCGTCGATTCGCACGTCATCGACATCGGCGTCGCGGGGGTGGTCGGCGCCGACCACATCACCCACGGGCAGGACCTCTACAACGGAGCATTCGCGCCCGGGATCGGGATCCGGGGCGACGTATACGGGCCGTTCAACTACCTCGCCTACGTCCCCTTCGAGGCGGCCTTTCCCTGGAGCGGCCACTGGGGCGACGTCCCCGCGGCGCACGCCGCGGCGATCGCCTTCGACCTGCTGACGGCGCTCGGGCTCGTGGCGCTCGGCCGGCGCCTGCGGCCCGGCGACGCCGGGCGTGCCCTGGGCGTGGCGCTCGCGTTCGCCTGGCTCGCCTACCCGTTCACCCTCTACACGATGAACGCGAACGCGAACGACTCGCTGATCGCCGCCCTCTTGGTCGGGGTGATGCTCGTGCTCGCCTCGCCGCCCGCTCGGGGGGCGATGCTCGCGCTCGGAGCAGCCGCAAAGTTCGGACCGGCAGCGCTCGCCCCGCTGTTCGCGACTGGAACGGGCGAGCGGCGATGGCGCTCGGCGCTCCTCTTTGCGGTCGCCTTCGCGCTCCTGTTGGCGGTGCTCGTCCTCCCGTTCCTACCGGATGGCGGCCTGCACGAGTTCTACGATCGCACCCTCGGCTATCAGGCCTCACGCAGCTCGCCGTTCAGCGTCTGGGGCCTTGCGCCGTCGCTCGACTTTCTGCGCCCGGCCGAGCGCGTCGCGGCGGTCGGCCTTGCGATCGCGTTGGCGTTCTGGCCGCGTCGCAAGACGCCGGCCCAGATCGCCGCGCTCGCCGCAGCCGTCGTGATCGCCGTTCAGCTCGGGGCGACCCACTGGTTCTACTTCTATGTGGTCTGGTTCCTGCCCCTGGTACTCGCCGCGCTGTTCTGGGCGCAGCGCGGCGACCGTAGGCTGGCCGGCGAACCCGCCCGCCCCGCTAGCCGATCGTCGTCCGCAGCTCCCCGAGCTGCGGCGAGCTGATCGCGATCTCGTCGCCTGGCGCGAGCCAGACGCGCGGGTCGCGCGTCGACCCGACCCCCGAGGGGGTGCCGGTCGCCACGACGTCGCCGGGCTCGAGGGTCATCAACTCGGACAGGTGCGCTACGAGCTGCGGCACCGAGAAGATCAGGTCATCCGTGGAGGCGGCCTGCATCGGCTCGCCGTTGAGGGTCAGGGAGAAGGAGATCGGCCCGTCGGCCAGCGCCTCGTCGGCCGTCACCAGTGCGGGGCCGCAGGGCGCGGAGCCGTCGAAGACCTTTCCCGGCATCCACTGCGGTGTAGCGAACTGGAGGTCGCGAGCGGAGAGGTCGTTGAACAGCATGTAGCCGGCGACGTGATCGGCGGCGTCCGCCTCGGAGACGGCCGTACAGCGGCGCCCGATGACGAAGGCGACCTCGGCTTCGAAGTCCACCTTGGTGCTGGCCGCGGGCAACGGCACTCTCGCTCCGGGCGGCGCGAGCGCGTTCTGGAACTTGGCGAAGAACGTTGGGGCGTCCGGCGGCTCGATCCCCGCCTCCGCAGCGTGTGCCCGGTAGTTGAGCCCGATGCAGACGATCTTGGGTGGGTCAGGAACCGGCGGCAGCAGCTCGACTCGCTCGAGCGGCACGGGCTCCGCAGTGGATGAGATCTCTGCCGCGTCTTCGAGGCGCCCCGATGCGAGCAGCTCGCGAACGGTGGACTCTTCCCCGCCGAGAGCATCCCAGACATCCACGACACCGTCGCCGGCGAGCGCACCCGCCCTCGTTCCGCGATTCGAGCCGTAGGTCACGAGGCGCATCGCGGAAACATAGTCCGGCGCCGTAGCTCGGCCGTGCTCTCCGTAGAATCGAAGCCTGTCCGGGGGCGTAGCTCAGTTGGTTAGAGCGCCGGCCTGTCACGCCGGAGGCCGCGGGTTCGAGTCCCGTCGCTCCCGTTCAGGATTTGGCTTGTTAGAGCCGAATTCGCCGTCCTAGAAAAGGGGATTTACGCCGATTTGAGGCGCCAGTTTTCCACGCCGGAGGCCTCCAACGGCTGCTGCCAGGCACGAAATCAATCCCGATGCTCCGCCGGGTCCCTCTCCGGCAGGCGTGTGGAACGGCTCAAAAGGCCCAAATCCGGTCTTGGGCCTTTTCGAGCTGGTTGGCGCGCTCAATTCCCGGTGCGCCCCCACGTGACGCGGGAGGAGGCGTTAGGTCACACGCGTTCTCGCTGCTGCTCTTCGTCCTTCTCGCAACTCTCGGGACGCGCGCTGAACGCTGCTGCTTTCGCTGGCGAGCGGGCGTTTCCGCGGAGAGCACTCCATCGTATGACGAAGGCCCGTCCCGATCGGCGGCCGCCGCCAGCCTCCCGCGGGGTAGGCCGAGCGGGTCGTCGCGGCCGCCTGACAGGTTGGCGACAGTTAGGGCCTGGGGCCTCGTCGGGGCAAGGTACGCTCGCGGTGATGGAACCGGAACCGGATCGAGCGCACATGACTGCCGCCTCGAGCCGGCGCTCGTTTGCCACCTTCCCGGCGGCGGTGGTCGTGCCGATCGTCAACCGGCGGGGGGAGCTTTTGCTGCTCGAGAGCCCGCGCCGCACGGGCTGGTGGGAACCGGTGAATGGCGCGGTGGACGACGGCGAGACCCTGCTCGAGGCCGCTCTGCGAGAGGTGCGCGAGGAGGCGGGTCCCGACCTGCGGGTCCGTCCCCTCGGCGTCGTTCACGCCTCGACCTTCGCGTACGACGCCCGCGTGCAGCGCATGATGAGCGTCGTCTACCTGATGGCCCACGAGGGCGGCGCGGCGGTACCCGGCGACGACATGCGCGGAAGTCGCGTCCGCTGGGCCACTCTCAGCGCCATCGAGTCGGACGGACTTCGCCTGTTGCCGCCGCTCGACCAGGCGTGGCTGCGGCGACGCACGGTCGACCTCTTTCGGCTCTGGGAGCCCGAACCGCCCGTCGTGCTGCAGGGCCCCCTCTCCACGAGCGGCTGGAACAAGGCCGATCACGCCGAGCCCGGCGGCACGCCCTCGCCAAGCCGGTGACGTTCGCCTTGCGGGGGGCGTCGCTTTTGTGCAGCGAGCGGGCGTTTGCGCGGACGAGCCTCAGACTGCTGCTCGGGACGACCAGCGAGAGTCAAGGCGAGCCTGGAACGAATAGGCCCAAGAACCTTCTTGGGCCTTAACCCGCGCATAGATACGCATTAGACACGCACAACTTCGGCCGCCTTCACGCATCGCCCGAAGCGGCGGAATTCCGCTCCCCATGCGGAATCCTGCCCCCGACGGCGACTAATCTGTCACGCCGGGGGCCGCGGGTTCGAGTCCCGTCGCTCCCGTCCCTTGAATTCGGCTTCGCCGCCCGTCTCGACCACCTCGGCGACGCACTCGTGCCCGAACGCGATCGGCCCGGGGATCGGCACCTCGCCGTAAAGAATTGGCCGGTCGAGGTCACACTTGGCCACCGCGAGCGGCCGGACGAGGGCGTCGCGCGGCTCCTGAATCTCCGGGTCAGCTACGTACCGTCACTCGACGGTGCGCTCCTCGGTCATCGTGAGGTGTCAGGTTCACCCCTTCTCGAGCGCTTGGCGGCGGTCGGCGAACGAGGCGACCTTGACAGCTCGTCCCGCCTGCAGGGTCCAACGATTCGTAAAGGGGATCTCACGCAGGAGGAATCGCTCGATCGAATGGGCCGTGCGCTGCGGGTCGGATCTCTCGATGGTCAGCTGGTAAGCAGCCTGGATCACCTGCACATCCTCTTGGCCAGGGCTCTCGGTGCCGGCGCTCATCGCGGAAGCCTTCGTCGGTCGACGAGCTCGAGGGCCGCCCGGCCCTCGAACATGGGCATGACGTCTGGCCGGTAGAGGATCAACGCCAGGCTGGGCGCGACCATGAAGTCCGCGGCGTTCAGTTGCGCTCCGCCGAGAACCCCGTCGGCGATCCAGGCGTCGATTCGGTCGAGGATTGCGGGGAGCTCGGCCAGGGGGTCGCGCTCTGCGCTTGGACTGGTGGCGAAGACCCCGCGGAGGACCCTCGGGACGATCAGGCGCCGCGTTAGCGCCCGCTTGTAGAGGAGATACCCGAGCCGCCCGTCTCCCGACGATCGGCTGAACGCCGCCGGGTCGCGGACCATCGCCGCCCCCGGGATCCGGCGGGCGGCCATCTGCAGCGTTTCGTTCGCCCAGCGCTCCGCCTCCTCGACCGCCGCCCGTTGCTCGGGGTCGGTCGGGAACAGCGGGAGCTCGGGGTGGCGCTCGTCCAGGAACCGGGCGATCCCGTGGTTGGTTGAGATCCGGTCGCCGTCGGCGGCGAGCGCCGGCACCGTGCCAAGGCGGTCGCCCAGGCGCAGCCCAAACGTGCGCCGTCCGCCGGCGGTGCGCGTCTGCCCGCCCGCGTCGAATCCGTGCAGCCGGACAACCCGTGGGTGCAGGAGCGTGACGATGTCGACGCGCCGGTACGGCACCTGCTTGTGCTCGAGCATGAGAATCGCCGAGCGGCAGGCGTGCGAGCCGGGAATGACGTAGAGGGTGTACATACCGACTGGTCAGTCGCTATGCTAACACGATCATCCCAGGCACGACGCGCAAAGTCAGCCGACGTCGTAAGTCGGCTCGGGACGCCGGGACGCGTCTCGATGGGCGCACCCGGGCCGCTCGCGCAGAGGGCCGCGAGGCTCGCGACGAGCTCCTGACTGCGGCGCTGCGGGTCTTCGCACGCCGCGGCTACCGCGAGGCCGGCGTCGACGAGATTGCCGCCGAGGCGGGCTACTCGAAGGGGGCGCTCTACTGGCACTTCTCGGGGAAGGAGGAACTCCTCCTGACGCTCCTCGAGGAGCGCATCGACAAACCCATGCGCGAGCGGTTTGCACTGCTTGCGTCCGCGCCCCCTGAGCGCGACATGTCGATGGAGGCGACCCGGGCGTTCGCTCGGCAGCTCGACGAGGAGCGCGAGGCGATGCTCCTCGAGCGTGAGTACTGGAGCCTCGCGATCCGCGATCCCGAGCTCCGCGCCCGCTACGCCGAGCGCCAGATGGAGCTTCGCCGCAACCTAGCCGTCGCGATGGAGGCCCGGGCGCGCCACCTCGGGACGCCCGACCTCACGATGTCGGCGGAGGAAGTCGCTCGCATCGTGATGAGCATCATCAGCGGCCTCGCCGTCGATGAGCTGATCGAGCCGGGATCGGTTCGCCCGGAGCTCCTCGGCGAGGCCCTCGCCGTCGTCTACGCCGGCTTGGTGGCACGCGCGCGGGGGCGTGCTGCCTCCTGAACTCTATGGAAGCAGTGAAGCCCCGGAGATCGGGGTCGCCGGGGCTTCAGTGCCGGGAGTCAGGTGGACGGCTGTCGCCGCCCACCTGACCGTCGGAGCCTGGATCGTCCCCTCGGTTAGAGGGGGAGGGGGACGCTCACGAGCTCGCCATAAACGGCGCCCGCGTCGATCTCCTCCCAGCCCGACACTTGCGTGTGGATGTCGACACCGACGACTTGCCCCGAAACCGGGATGCTCAGGATCCCGGGACAGGGGGTCGTGTCCGGCCCGGTGAACACGGTCTCCTGCGTGCCGTCGGGCCGCAGCACGTTCACCTGGGTCACGAAGCCACCGATGTTGGTCTCGTAGATGTCCACTCGCGTGGCTTGGATCGGCGCGTAGGACAACGTGATCGACTCGGGACCGGTCCCGCTCGAGGCCGGCGCCCACGCCGTCGCAATGTCCCCGCAGCTCGGGTACGTGTCGGGCGGACCGGTCGCCTGCGAGGCTGTCCAGCCGCCGACAATGGTGGCGTGGGAAACGTCAGAGCCACCGGCACCGTTGACGCCAACGCCCGGCCGACAGACCCTCGGCAGGGTAGGGTCGACGAAATCGGTGCAGACCGTCCCCGCGTTACCGTACTCGCTGCTTGCCACCGCGCCTCTGGCCCAAAATGCCGTCTGGGCACTTGCCGACGCGGCGAACGCGGCGCCGACGATGGTCGCCAACGCGGCGATTGCCGCGACGCGGCGCCTGATCGGCTTTCCCCGAATGCGACTACTCATGCTGCGCCTCCTCTTCCGCCCGGGGCCGTGGCGGTTTCTCCTTTCCCGTTTGGGCTCCTCGCCGGCCCCCGCCCCCTTCTCGCCGGACGGCCCCGCTGGTCGAGGCCAGCACCGGCTATGAACATGGGCGTACGCGGAGCGTGCGGGATTATACACATCCGTACGCAAACCGTGGGCTGGCTGGCCAGCCATGCGCCTGACCCCCCCGCTACTCGCTAGAGCAGCCTCATGGACCGGTACTGTCGCGTACATGGATAACCAGGAGCCCGCTGATCCCGCGCTGAAGGCCGCCGCGCGGCAAGGGCGCGAGGCGACTAGCGCCCTCGAGGGCCCCTCGGGCGACGGCCGTCCCGCGCCTCTCCCGGTCGGGCGCCACGGACTGTCCAGGGAGACCGTCGAGCGCTCCCAGCGCGAGCGGATTTTGGAAGCGATGATCGGCGCCGTGGCCGAGCGGGGCTATCTGGAGACGACTGTGGCCGACGTGATCGGGCCCGCGGGGGTCTCGCGCGCCACCTTCTACGCGATGTTCTCCAACAAGGAGGACTGCTACCTCGCGACCCTGGACTGGCTGATGGCGCGCCTGACCAGCTTCGTGGGCGCCGCCTGGCAGCGCCACGGAGACTGGCGCCATCAGGTGCGGGCCGGACTCGGTGCCTTCCTCGCCGCCTTGGCCGCCCGACCGGAGGCGGCCCGTGTGGCGTTCGTCGAGTCGGCCGCAGCCGGGCCGAGCGCGCGAGAGCGAATCCGCGCCGCGACCGGATCGTTCATCCCCTACCTGGACGAGGGCCGCCGCCTCAGCGAGCGTGGCGACGAGCTCCCCGACCAGGTATCGCGCGTGGTCGTCGGGGGCGTGGCGGGAATCGTCTTCGAGGAGGTCCTGGAGGGTCACGCGCAGAAGCTGCTGCGCCTTCTCCCGGAGCTCCTCTACACCGTCCTCGTTCCCTACCTCGGTCACGCGGCGGCGCTCGAGGACATGCGCGGCGCGGCGCGGCGGCTCGAGGAGGTCGCCCGGGTCGGAGGGGCCCGGTAGCGGTGGCCGGCGTGACCCAGGGGAATGCGGAGCCCGAGCGACTCCCGCCCGGACGCCACAAGCTTTCCCGCGAGTTCGTGGTCCGCTCGCAGCGCGATCGGATGCTCGACGCGATGGCAAACGAGTGCGCCGAGAAGGGCTTCGGCTCGGTCACGATCGCCGACGTCGTCGGCCGGGCGCGGGTCTCGCGAGAGGCGTTTTACGAGCAGTTCCGCGACAAGGAGGACTGCTTTTTGGCCGCCTACGACGCGATCCTCGGACAGTTTCTCGGCGCGGTGATCGCGGCATACGAGCAGCGGGAGCTGGCCTGGCCCGAGCGGGTGCGGGCCGCGATCCAGGCGATCCTCTCCTTCCTCGCCGCGGAGCCCTCCTTCACGCGGATGACCATGGTCGAGGTGCTCGCGGCGGGGCCGCAGGCGCACGAGCGCTACATCTCGGCGGTCCGCCTGATTGCAGCTCTGCTCGACGAAGGGCGCGCGCAGACGCCGAACGGCGCTGAGTTGCCACCCAGGCTCGCCACCACGCTGATCGGCGGCGCGGCGCTGGCGATTCGCGAGCAGGTCTGGGCGGGGCGCACCGAGGAGCTCGAGCGCCTGGAGCCCGACCTCCTCTACACGACCCTGGGGCCGTTCATCGGCCAGGCCGAGGCCCTGCGAATCGCGCGGTCGGCGGTCGGGCGCCAACCCTGACCAGCGATCTCGTGCCGGGCGACGCCGTAGGCCTGCGAGTCTTCCGCGAGCATGTCGTCGGTCGTCGCGATCGCGCTGCTCGTCGCCGGGATCGGTCTCGTCGTCGGTGGCGCGGAGCTCTTCTTCGAAGGCCTCCTCTCGGCGGCGGCGCGGCTTCGCGTCCCGGCGTTCGCGCTGACCGCTGTCGTCTCGGGCTTCGAGCTCGAGAACCTCGCCGCCGGGATCGCCGCCAATGCGAAGGGCCTGCCGGGTGCCGCGGCCGGGACGTTTCTCGGCGGCACTACATTCCTCGCGCTTGGCGTCGCCGGGATCGGCGCGCTCCTGGCGCCGATTCGCGCCGACCTGCCGCGCGCGACGATCCTCTGGCTGCTCGTATCGCCGTGGCCACTTCTGGTGGTCTCGGTCGACGGCGAGCTATCGCGGGTGGAAGGCGCGATCCTCATAGCTTGGTTCGGCGTCGCGCTGTTCGGCATGGTTCGCGCCGGTCGCTCGATGGTCGTTGAGACCGGTCCGCCGGAACCGAAGCGCCGCCCCCTTTTCCGCGTCATCGCCGGGCTCGCCGTGCTGACCGGCGGCGGCGTCGTGCTGGGCGACGGCCTGCGGCGCGTTGTCGGCGATCTCGGCGTCTCGCAGACGCTGCTCGGCAACACGGCGATCGCAGCGAGCGTCGAGGCTGAGGAGATCGGCCGGGTGGCGGTCCCCGCCAGGCGGGGTCGCGGCGATGTCGCGCTCGCGAACATCGGCGGCACGATCGTCCACTTCGTGGCCTTCAACGCCGGAGTGATCGCACTGGTGCGGCCCCTGCATCTGGACTCGGACTCGCTCCACCTCCACCTGCCGATGAGCGTCGCCGCCACCGCGGTGCTCTGCGCCGCGCTCTGGCTGGGCCGGGGGCTCGGGCGGGCGACCGGAGGCGTATTCGTCGCGCTCTATGTGGCCTACGTGGCGGCCGCCATCGCGATCGCCTAGGGCCGCAGAGATCTGAACGATTTGCATGCCCTGGCGGGCTAAAGCTTCAAAAGCTGCTCGTCACCGCGCAGTGGTCGCCGCGGCGTCGCGCCCTCTACTGGGCGCCGCCCGCGGCGGGTGGGGCGGTGGGGTCCGGCTCCTCGCCGGGCCGCTCGCGGGCGATGTAGTCCTCGACCAGGAGCAGGTTGTCCCGGGAGCGCTCGACGACGTTGAGGAGGTCCTGCATCAACGCGACCTCCTCAACCTGCTCCTTGACGAACCACTGCATGAACTGCTCCGCCCGGAAGTCGTCCGCATCCCGCGCGAGCTTGAAGAGCGCGTTGATCTCCTCGCCGACGCGCTGCTCCTGCTCCAGCGACATCTTCACGGGCGCCACCGGATCGTCGTAACGGGTCTGCTTGGACTCGATGTCCGGGATGCGGACCTCCTCGTCGACGTCGAGCAGGTACTGGATCATCATCATCGCGTGGGTGCGCTCCTCGCTCGCCTGCCGGTAGAAGAAGGCGGCGAGGCGGGGAAGCGTCTCCGAGTCGTAGTAGACGGCGGCGCCGATGTACTGCTGCTGGGCGCCGAACTCGTTGGCGATCTGCTCGTTCAGGGCTGCGGCGAATGACTGCTCTGCCATGCGTTCTCCTCGTCGTCGATGACGTCGGCGCCGACGCTACCGGTTCTACTCGCCCCAGCGAAAGCCGGTGTCCGACGGCGCGGGGTCGAGCGGGCTCGTGGCGAGCCCATCCGGGATGCTCGGGTCGTTGTATCCGGAGGGGGCGGTGTCGTTGGGCGTGTCCGGATGGAAGAGGGACGCCAGGTACTGGATCTGCATGCGGCCGATCCCCAGCTCCCCCTGGCCGCCGCCGTAGACGGCGATCCCGCGCTCGGCGCAGTGCTCGTAGATCGACAACAGCTCCCGTAGCGAGCCGAATCGCGATGGCTTCGAGTTGATCGCCCGCGGCTCGTAGTCCAGCGCCTGGATGTCGGCGAGCGAGTGAAGCGGGGCATCCCAGGTGACGCGATCCATGTGCGGCTCGAGCACCGGGTGCGTCTCGTCGTTTATGTCGGGATCCTCCAGATAGGCGTCGGGAAACGCCTCGGCGACGGCGCGGTAGAGCTCCGGGTCCGTCTCCACGTCGACCGGGGTTCCGCGGTAATGCCCCTTCAGATCGAGTACGTCGACGAGGGCGAGTTCGGCCAGCTCGGCGATCAGCTCCGGCGTCCAGTCGTTCTCCGGATCCAGCTTGAACCGCAGCGTAGGGTACTTCGCGAGCCTGTTGCGCACGGGATCGGTGGTGGAGCGGCGGGGCTCCTGGCCGAACGTGGTCAGGCGTGTTGAGCAGACGAAGTTGACCGGCCGCGGCTCTCGGTCCACCACCTCCCACAGCGGCTTGCCGGCCTGGCTCAGGGCGAGGTCGAGCGCGGCGCTCTCATAGGCCCAGCGCCGGTAGAGGCGGGAGGGCTCCCGCTCCGGCGGGGCGCCGGGAAACAGGTCCAGCTCGCCGAGCAGCTCGCACAGCTCGCCGAGCGTGCTCGGCCCGCTCAGGTCGTGCACGGGGCCGGCGTCGCGGTGGGCGATGTGGTCGAGGACGTCGTAGACCACGTCCTCGCCCATCCCCTCCTCGCCCTCGCCGTGCATGTGGACGATCGTCGAAGGACGGGTGAAATCGCCGTACTGCCGATCGTGGCCCGAGAGCTCGTAGGACTCGACGGCGATCGGCAGCTCGGCGAGCCGGTCGTATTCGCTCACCGGCCGCAGCCTAGCGACGAGCTCTCGCTAGCCGGCGGCCGGTGCCGAGCGGTGCTCGGGGTTGGGGAAGTCGAACCGCTCCCCCGCATCCCAGTCGGTCCGCTGGTTGCCGTAGGCCGGAATGCCGCCGGCGTCCTTGAGCATGCGGGCGGCGTGCAGCAGGTTCCAGGTCATGAACGTCGTGTTGCGGTTTGTGAAGTCGTTCTCCGGGCCGCCCGAGCCCTCGTCGAGGTATGACGGGCCGGGCCCCGCCTCGCCGATCCACCCGGCGTCGGCTTGCGGGGGGATCGTGTAGCCGAGGTGTTGAAGGGAGTACAGGACCTCCAGCGCGCAGTGCTTCACTCCGTCCTCGTTGCCCGTGACGAGACAGCCACCGACGCGGCCGTAATAGGCGTATTGCCCTGCGTCGTTCAGTAGGTGCGAGTTCCCGTAGAGGCGCTCGATGATCTGAGTGCAGACGGATGACTTCTCGCCCAGCCAGATCGCCGTGCCGATAACGAGGATGTCTGACGCCATCACCTGCTCGAAGATGGCCGGCCACTCGTCCTTCTCCCAACCGTGTTCGGTCATGTCCGGCCAGACACCCGTGGCGATGTCGCGGTCGATCGCGCGAATGCAGTCCACCGCGACGCCGTTGCGCCGCATGATCTCCATCGAGATGTCCATGAGCCCCTGCGTGTGAGAGAGCTCGGGGCTTCGCTTCAACGTGCAGTTGATGAACAGCGCGCTCAGATCCGAATAGTCCGTCTGGTTGCGCTCGCAGAGCTCGGCCTGCTTGGGGTTGAGGACGTCCGAGTCGTTCAAGGTCCGCTCCTTCTGGTGGACTGATTGCCGCGCGAGACTATGGCCCAGCTCCACGGCTTTGCTGATCGACTCGTCTCGGAGGACACGCATTCGTTACGCCTGCGTGCGGCAGATCGCCTCACCCAAAGCCGACCGGCGGCGGATCTAGCATGCGCCCGTCCCGGCCGCGTAACGAAAGGAGTACCCATGGACTGGAAGCGCCTTGCCCCGCTCACGGGCGCCCTCTTCGTCGCCCTGCTCATCGCCTCGTTCATCGTCACCGGTGAAACGCCCGATGCCGACGCGAGCGCCCAGGAGGCGGTGTCGTTCTACACCTCGAATGACACTTCAGTTGCTGTTTCGGCGGGACTTGGCGGGGCGGCCGTGGTCGCCTTCCTGTTCTTCGTCGGCATCCTCCGCGGAGAGCTTCGACGCTACGAGGCGGAGCCAGGCGTGCTCTCGGCTACGGCATTCGCCGGAGGGATCCTGGTCGCTGTAGGCGGAGCCGCGTTTTCGTCCTTCGCGCTCACGCTCTCCGACACCGCCGACAAGCTCGATCCGAGCGCAGTCCAGGCGCTCAACGCGCTCAACGAGGATTTCTTCATCCCGCTCGGCGCGGGGAGCCTGGTGCTGCTGCTGGCTGCCGGGATTGCCATCGTGCGCACCCTCGCCTTTCCGAAGTGGCTCGGATGGACGGCGATCGTGTTCGGGGTGCTCTGGCTCACACCGGCCTTCTTCATCGCCGGTCCTGGCGCGCTGCTGTGGATCTTGATCGTGTCGATCATGCTCTCGCAACGGGCCGCGTCGGCGGCGCCGCCACCGGTGACCCCGGGGCCGCAGCCGGGACCGCCCGCGTAGCCGCTCAGTTCGCGGCGGCGCCGACCGCGTGACGGTTGCGCTCGTAGATCTCCTGGAAGACGGGCGGCGCGGCCTCTTGCGCCCCCAGGAGGAGGTCCGCGAAGCGGTCCGGGTCGTCCTCGGAAAGCAGCGTGTCGCGCCGCCGCTCGAACCCGATCGTGGAGCTCGGGTTGGAGCTGATCCCGGCGCCGCAGGCGGAGCCGCTGACGTGGCCCGGCATGACCTCGATCCAGTCGGGCAGCGTGAGAAGGCGCTCGCGGAGCGTGCGATGGAGGGCCGCGGCAAGCTCGCGCTCCTCGCCATGGAGGTCGGGGCGCCCGACGGTTCCGACGAGCAGCGTGTCGCCGGTGAACACGACCCAGGGCTCCTCTCCGCGGGACGTGTCGGTGACCAGGAGGCAGGAGTGCGCCCAGGTGTGTCCCGGGGAGTCGATGACCTCGACCCTGGTTCTTCCGAGCTCGACGGTCTCACCGTCGCGAAGCGGCTCGAACCCGAACTCGACGGGCGAGCCCTCGGGCATGCGCAGCGCTGCGCCGGTGCGCTCGGCGAGCTCCTGGGCGCCGCTCACGTGGTCCGCGTGGACGTGGGTGTCGAACACCTGGGTGATCCGCGCACCCTTGGCCGCGGCCACGGCAACGTACTCGTCCACGAGCTCGGCGTGGGGATCCACGACCCCGAGCTCGGCCTTGGTCAGGCAGCCGAAGACATACGAGGCGCAGCCCGTCTCCTCCATGAGAAAGCGGCGCAGAAGCACAGTGGAAAGCCTAGACGGTGGCTGGGCGGGGGTTGCGTGCGAAACTCAGCGACCGGCCATGGTTGAAGTTTCCGGCAAGGGACTCGAGCGTCGCGACGTGATCGCGGTCGCGCGCCAGGACGCCGAGGTCCTCCTGAGTTCAGAGGCTCGCGAGGCGATGGCCACGAGCGCGGCCATCGTGGAGCGGCTCGCCGCCTCCGAGGAGCCGGTGTACGGAGTCTCCACCGGGTTCGGCTCCCTGGCGACCACTCCGATCCCGGTCGAGCGCCGAGCCGAGCTCCAGCGAGCGCTGATCCGCTCGCACGCGGCCGGCATGGGCCCGCCGGTGGAGCGCGAGGTCGTCCGGGCGATGATGCTTCTGCGGGCGCGCAGCCTGGCGATGGGCTACTCGGGCGCCCGGCCCGAGGTGGCGGAGACCATCCTCGCGTTCCTGAACGCGGGGCTGACGCCCGTGGTACCGGAGCACGGCTCCCTCGGGGCAAGCGGCGACCTCGCGCCGCTGGCCCACTGCGGACTGGCGCTGATCGGGGAGGGCGAGGTCGTCGACCGCGAGGGCGAGCGCGTCTCGACGGCCGGGGCGCTGTCCGATGCGGGCATCCCCCCGCTCACCCTGACCGCGAAGGAGGGCCTGGCCCTGATCAACGGCACCGACGGCGTGCTCGGCATGCTGGCGCTCGCGATCGAGGACCTCGAGCGGCTCCTGCGGGTGGCCGACGTGACGGCCGCGATGTCCGTGGAAGCGCTGTTGGGCACGGATCGAGCCTTCGCCCGTGACCTGATCGAGCTTCGCCCCCAGGCGGGACAGGCGGCGAGCGCTGCCAACCTCCGGCGCCTCCTGGACGGCTCGCCGATCGTCGCCAGCCATCGTGAGAATGACCCGCGAGTCCAGGACGCGTACTCCCTGCGCTGTGCGCCGCAGGTAAACGGCGCCGCCCGCGACACGCTGGTTGCGGCCGAGCGCGCGGCCCAGGCCGAGCTGGTCTCGGCGATCGACAATCCGATGGTCCTCCCCGACGGCAGGGTGGAGTCGTGCGGGAACTTTCACGCGGCGCCGATCGCGTTCGCGTGCGACTTCCTCGCAATCGCGTGCGCGGAGGTCGGCGCGATCGCCGAGCGGCGGACCGACCGGCTGCTGGACGCGAGCCGCTCGCACGGGCTGCCGCCCTTCCTGGCCGCGGACCCCGGCGTCCACTCGGGCCTGATGCTCGCGCAGTACACGCAGGCGGCGATGGTGGCCGAGAACCGGCGGCTGGCGGCGCCGGCGAGCGTTGACTCGCTGCCGACGAGCGCGATGCAGGAGGACCACGTGTCCATGGGCTGGGGGGCGGCGCGGAAGCTCCGGGTGTCGATCTCCAACCTGGCGCGGATCCTGGCGGTGGAGCTCGCGGTCGCTGCGCGCGGTCTGGACCTGCGCGCGCCTCTCGAGCCCGCAGCGGGAACTGGCGCCGCCCTCGCGAGCGTCAGGGATGAGGTCCCGGGCGCGGGGGAGGACCGCTGGCTGTCGCCAGAGCTCACCGCGGCCGAGCGGCTCGTCTCCTCCGGCGCGCTGCTGAGCGCCGTCGAGGAGTCGGTTGGGGAGCTCGCGTGAGCGCCGGCTCGCGCTCGGAGCTTCGCTGCCGCGGCTGGCACCAGGAGGCCGCGCTGCGGATGCTGCAGAACAACGTCCACCCGGACGTGGCCGAGAAGCCGGAGGAGCTGGTGGTGTACGGCGGAATCGGCAAGGCTGCGCGCAACCACGCCGCGTTCCGGGCGATCGTCGCCGAGCTTGAGCGCCTGGAGGGCGACGAGACGCTGCTGGTTCAGTCCGGCAAGCCCGTGGGCGTGTTCGAGACCCACCCGCAGGCGCCGCGCGTTTTGATCGCCAACTCCAACCTCGTCCCGCAGTGGGCCACGTGGGAGCACTTCCGCAAGCTCGACGCGGCCGGGTTGATGATGTACGGGCAGATGACCGCCGGGTCCTGGATCTACATCGGGACCCAGGGCATCCTCCAGGGCACCTACGAGACCTTCGCCGCGCTGGCGGCCAAGCGCTTCGGCGGCTCGCTGCGAGGGCGGCTGGTAGTAACCGCGGGCCTGGGCGGCATGGGCGGCGCCCAGCCGCTGGCGATCACGATGAACGAGGGCTGTGCCCTGTGCATCGAGGCCGACCTCCACCGGATCGAGCGGCGTGTCGATACCGGCTACCTCGACGAGCGCGCGGGAGACCTCGACGACGCGCTGCGTCGGCTGGAGGACGCCAAGCGCGAGGGTCGTCCCCTCTCCATCGGCCTGCTCGGCAACGCCGCCGAGGTGCTGCCCGAGATCGCTCGTCGGGGAGTGGACGTGGACGCGGTGACCGACCAGACGAGTGCACACGACGCGCTCAACGGGTACATCCCCGCGGGGCTGACGATCGAGGAGGCCGACGAGCTTCGCCGCCGCGACCCGGACGATTACCTGAGGCGGGCCGGCGAGAGCGCCCTTGCCCACGTGGCAGCGATCCGCGAGCTCCAGAATGCCGGCGCCGAGGCCTTCGACTACGGCAACGCGCTGCGCGGGCTCGCGGCCGAGCACGGCGACAAGGAGGCGTTCGCCTATCCGGGCTTCGTGCCCGCCTACATCCGGCCGCTGTTCTGCGAGGGCAAGGGCCCGTTTCGCTGGGTCGCGCTCTCCGGCGATCCGGCCGACATCCACGCCACCGACGACGCGATCCTCGACCTGTTCGGCGAGCAGGATCACATCGCCAGGTGGATCCGCCTGGCGCGCGAAAAGGTCAGCTTCCAGGGCCTGCCGGCGCGGATCTGCTGGCTGGGATACGGCGAGCGCCATCTCGCGGGGCTGCGCTTCAACGAGATGGTCGCGAGCGGCGAGCTGCGGGGGCCGATCGTGATCGGCCGCGACCACCTCGATGCCGGCTCGGTCGCCTCCCCGGAGCGCGAGACGGAGGGGATGCGCGACGGCTCCGACGCCGTGGCGGACTGGCCCGTGCTGAACGCGCTCCTGAACACGGCGTGCGGGGCAAGCTGGGTTTCCTTCCACCACGGCGGGGGCGTTGGGATGGGCAAGGCGCTGCATGCCGGCCAGGTGACCGTGGCAGACGGCACCGAGGATGGCGGCGAGCGCCTCCGCCGCGTGCTGCTGGCCGATCCCGGCCTGGGCATCCTCCGCCACGCCGACGCCGGCTATCCGGAGGCGATCGAGGCCGCCGAGCGCCACGGCGTGCGGGTCCCGATGCCCGCCGGTGGGAACGCCGGCGGCGAGGCGCCGTGAGCGTTCGCGAGATCCTCGCCATCGGCGATCCGATCCTGCGCGAGCGGGCCCGCGAGCTCCGGCCGGACGAGCTTCGCACGCCGCGGATCCAGGAGCTGATCGACGACCTGATCGACACCAAGCGGGCCGCGAATGGCGCGGGCCTGGCCGCAAACCAGGTGGGGGAGGCGGTACGGATCGCGATCGCCGAGGTGGAGGGCACCAACCCCCGCTATCCGTACAAGCCGCCGATCCCCCTCTGCGTGATGGTCAATCCGGTGATCGAGCCGCTCGACGACGAGGCGGTGGAGATCAACGAGGGCTGTCTCTCCGTTCCCGACCTTCGGGGCTCGCTGGAGCGCCATGTGAGCGTCCGGGTCCGCTACCTGGACCGCGACGGCGACGAGCACACCGAGGTCAAACGGGGCCTCACGGCGGGAACGTTCCAGCACGAGGTCGATCACCTCGACGGCGTGCTGTTCGTGGACCGCGCGGATCCCAGGACGCTCGCCACCTGGGAGCAGTTCGAGATGCATCAGCGCGAGGAGTTCGTGGGCCGGATCTCGGAGTTCGTCGCGCGCGTGGGCTCGTGAAGGCCTTCTGGTGCGAGCGCGCTCTGCTGGATGGCGGGGTCGAGAGGGGCTTGCTCGTGGAGGTCGACGGCGAGCGGATCGCCAGCCTCGAGCCGGGCTCCGATTCGCCGCCCCCCGAGGTCACGCGACTCAAAGGCCTCGTGATCCCGGGACTCGCCAACGCCCACTCCCACGCCTTCCAGCGTCTCCTGCGGGGGCGCACCCAGTCCGGTGAGGGCAGCTTCTGGACCTGGCGGGAGCGGATGTACGAGCTGGCGGACGCGCTCTCTCCGGAGGATTGCGGGAAGGTCGCGCTCGCCGCCTTCGGCGAGATGGCGCTCGCCGGGATCACGACCGTCGGCGAGTTCCACTATCTCCATCATGATCGTGGAGGCGCCCGCTACGCCGACCCCAACGAGATCGGCAGGGCGGGGATTGCCGCGGCTCGCGAGGCGGGAATCCGAATCACGCTCCTCGACGCCTGCTACCTGCACGGGGGAATCGGGGTCGACGCCGAAGGGGCGCAGCGGCGCTTCTCCGACGGAGACGCCGAGGCCTGGGCGGAGCGAGTGAACGAGCTGGAGGGCGGTCCGGGCGTGCGGATCGGGGCGGCGATTCACAGTGTGCGAGCGGTGGACCCCGAGTCGGCTTCAGCCGTGGCCGCCTGGTCCGCCGAGCGCGAGGCTCCCCTTCACGCCCACGTCTCCGAGCAGCCGGCCGAAAACGAGGCGTGCCTCGAGGCATACGGCCGCACGCCCACCGCGGTACTGGCCGACGCGGGCGCACTCGGCGAGCGCTTCACCGCGGTCCACGCCACCCACCTAGCGGACTCGGATGTCTCGCGCTTGGGCAACGCGAACGCCACTTGCTGCCTGTGCCCCACCACGGAACGCGACCTGGCGGACGGGATCGGCCCCGCGCGCCGTCTCGCCGACGCGGGTTCGCGCCTCGCGCTCGGGAGCGACTCGAACGCGGTCATCGACCCCTTCGAGGAGGCACGCGCGGTGGAGCTCGACGAGCGCCTGGCGAGTAGCGTGCGCGGCACTCACGCACCCGCGGATCTGTTCCGCGCGGCCACCGCGAACGGTCACGCATGCCTCGGTTGGCCCGAGGCGGGTCGGATCGAGCCGGGCGCTCTCTGCGATCTGGTCGCGGTCGACATCGAGAGCGTGCGGCTCGCCGGCACCGATCGCGAGGACCCGATCGCCGGGCTCGTGTTCGCCGCTAGCGCGGCCGACGTGCGCGATGTCGTGGTGGGCGGGCGGCGGATCGTCCACGACGGCGAACACCTCGGTATCGACGTGCCGCGGCTGCTCCAGGACCTGAGCGGGCTCCTGCCATGAGCACGCTCGTGCTGGACGACATCGGCCTGTTGGTCACCAACGACCCCGAGCTCGGCGAGGGACCGCTTGGCGTGATCCGCGATGCCGCGCTGGTGGTCGAGGACGAGCGGGTCGCCGCGATCGAGCGCGCCGGGGCAGCCGCCGACGATCTCATCGACGTGGGGGGCCGCTGCGTCATCCCCGGCTTTGTCGACAGCCACACCCACCTGGTGTTCGCCGGCGACCGCGCGGAGGAGTTCGCCGCGCGGATGGCCGGCCGGCCATACGAGGCGGGCGGGATCCGCGTGACGACCGGAGCGACCCGCCGCGCGAGCGACGGGGAGTTGTGCGAGTCGACCGAGCGCCGCCGAGCCGAGGGGCTGCGCGCCGGCATCACCCATGTGGAGATCAAGTCCGGATATGGGCTCGAGGTCGAGGCGGAGCGCCGCCTGTGCGAGATCGCGGCCGAATTCACCGACGACGTCACCTTCCTCGGTGCCCACGCGGTGCCCGCCGAATACGAGGGGCGGGCGGACGACTACGTCGATCTGGTGTGTGGCGAGATGCTCGCCGCATGCGTGCCGCACGCGCGCTGGATCGACGTGTTCTGCGAGCGCGGCGCGTTCACTGAGGAGCAGTCGCGGGCGGTGCTGGAGGCCGGCCGCGATGCGGGCCTCGGCCTTCGGGTGCACGGAAACCAGCTTGGCCCGGGCGGCGGCGTCCGCCTGGCGACCGAGATGGGCGCGGCCTCGGTCGACCACTGCACGTATCTCGAGGACGCGGACATCGACGCGCTCGCCGCCGGCGACACCGTCGCCACCTTCCTGCCCGCGACGGACTTCTCCACCCGCCAGCCGTATCCGAATGCCCGGCGGGCAATTGACGCGGGCGTCCGCGTCGCGATCGCCACCAACACCAACCCGGGGTCCAGCAACACGACCTCGATGAACTTCTGCATCGCTCTTGCCGTGCGAGACCTGGGGATGACCGTTGACGAGGCCGTGCTCGCTGCCACCGCCGGCGGCGCGTCCGCGCTCCAGCGCGATGACGTCGGCCGCCTGAGCCCGGGCGCCCGGGCGGACGCGGTCGTTCTCGACGCGAGCTCGTA
>WNGB01002997.1_pt1 | contig 30007 bp, 30 predicted proteins | sample 5400681 | NCBI WGS metagenome assembly WNGB01 (sample SAMN13153367, study PRJNA577476) | soil metagenome | isolation source: 115 cm soil or saprolite under grassland replicate 2 | place: USA:California | collected 2016-06-15
GGCGGAACGAACCCAACAGTTGTTTTGGCGGAACGAACCCAACGGGCGGCCCGAAAGCCTAAACCCGCGCGTATTAGCCTTAATGTTCGAGCCGCTTTCATTTCCTTTTTGTTCTTGAAATGTTCCGTCACCTGTGCTAAGCGCTGTCGTGCGTTGCACTGTGTGATGGGGGTACCGATGGTTGGGTTGGTCGTTCGGGTCGCGAGTGTCGCCGTCGCGCTGTTGCTCACCGTCGCGGTTACGACCGCGCAGGACCGGCGGCAGAGCCAGCCCGGCCAGTTCGATTTCTACGTGCTCGCTTTGTCCTGGTCGCCGTCGTTCTGTGAAGCGGCGGGCGAGCGCGGAACGCCGCCGCAGCAGCAATGCGCGGCGCGGCCCTATTCGTTCGTGGTGCACGGGTTGTGGCCGCAATACGACAAGGGGTTCCCGGAATTCTGCCAGGTCCCGGCGCCGCGGCTCGACCGATTTTCCACGAATGGGACAAGCACGGCACCTGCTCGGGCCTCAATCCGCGCGCCTATTTCGAAACCGTGCGCAAGGCGCGCGCGGTGATCAAGATTCCGGAGGCCTATGTGGAGCCGAAGGAGCTCCTTACGGTCACGCCCGACGAGGTCGAGGAGGCCTTCGTGAAGGTCAACTCGGGACTGACGCGCGACGCCATCGCGATAACCTGCGACAGCAGGCGGTTGGGCGAGGTCCGCATCTGCGTCGGCAAGGATTTCCAATTTCGTCCCTGTCCGGAGGTCGATACCCGCGGCGTTTGCCGCCGCGACAAGGTCGTCATGCCGCCGGTGCGCGGCGGAACCGCTGCGCTGACGCGGTAGAGCTGAGGACGGACGACCGACGACGGACGACAGACGCTGCCGGACACAGGCGGAATATCCATCGGTCGATGGTTGCGCCCTCCGGTCCGTCCTCGGTCCTCCGTTTTCCGTCCTCTGGTAGGGCGAACAATTCGGCAACGGAGCGGTAAGGGATCGCCCCTACCTTCGTCGGGACTTATCCGCGACCGAAGTGGGCGATGCGGCGTCTTAAGGATCTATTCAGAGTTCTCACCTGGCAGACGGGTCTCGGCTACCTGCTGCTCTGGGCGGTGACGTTTTGGACGCTCGACGAGGGCGCGAGCGTGTTCGGCAAATCGGGCGTCTGCTATCCCGACGAAGCCAAGGTGCTGTTCTACTGGGTCTGCGAGGCGACGAGCCCGCTCGCCATCCTGGCGACCGTCGCCAATGTGGCGCTCACCGCGACCGTCTGGGCCCCGGTCTATATCGCGGCGGCGACCGTGCAACCCGATGCGGTCGCGATTGCGTTGCCGATCATCGTCCTCCACCTGGTCGGATTGCCGCTCGGGATTTTCGTGCTGGTGCGCATGATGGCCACCGCGCTCGACCTGCGACACCGGATCCCCGGGCTCGCGCGTTCCCGGCCGTTGACGGCGCCGGCCGTGGCCGCGCCGCCGAGCTCCGCGCCGGTGGTGGCTCCGCCGCCGCTCGCCGCCGTGGTGAGGCGGGGGCCGCCGCCGAGACCGGCCCAAAAGGTCAAGCCGCGAAACGAGTTCGGGCTGCGCCGCCGGACGACGGACGGCAGATGACGGACGACGCATAGCGAATGACGGAAGGCCTGAGCCCTCCGTCCTCCGTCTTCTGTCGTGCGTCTTTGTCAGTCCGTTGAGCGCAGCTGCGCGTCCATGCGCGCGATGTAGCCCTTGAGGTAGCGCATGCAGCGGGCATCATCGAGGGTGGCGAGCACCTTCTGGCCGTCGCGCGCCGCGTTGTTCACTTCCAGATAGAACGATTGCAGCGGACGATCGAGCACCATCGGGCGGTAGCCGTCGAGATACGGATGGCCGCTGCCGTAGACGAGCGCGGCTGCAAATAAACTTCGCCACATATTTGCAGCTTATTGGCGACATATCACCTTCAGGCTAAGCGCATCTGTAAAACTTTACCGATCGAACCGGACCGAGATTTTTTGGCGTCTCGCCTCGATGCCTCAACCCGCGCCCACCTCATGCGACGATGAACTACCGCCACGCCTTCCACGCCGGCAGTTTCGCCGATGTCGTCAAGCACGCGGTGCTGGTCCGCATCCTGGTGCATCTTTGCGCCAAGCCGGCCGCCTTCCGCGTCGTCGACACCCATGCCGGCGCCGGCCTCTACGACCTCGCCGGCCCGGAGGCGAGCCGCAGCCTCGAATGGCGCGAAGGCATTCACCGGCTGTTCACCACGACGGTCGCCGAGCCGGCCGGCGCGCTCCTCGCCCCCTATCTCGATGTCGTCGCCAAGCTCAATCCGTCCGGCCGGCTCGTCACCTATCCGGGTTCGCCGGCGCTCGTGCGCGCGTTCCTGCGGCCGCAGGATCGTCTCATCGCCTGCGAGCTCGAGCCGAACGCAGCCGCCGCGCTCATACGCAATCTCGACGGTGACCGGCGCAGCAAGGCGCTCGCGCTCGACGGCTGGATCGCGCTCAATGCCTACGTGCCGCCGAAGGAGCGGCGCGGCATGGTCCTGATCGATCCGCCATTCGAGGACGACGGCGATTTCCCGCGGCTGGCCCACGGGCTCGAGGCCGCCCACCGCAAATGGCCGGGCGGCACCTACCTGCTGTGGTATCCGATCAAGGAGCGGGCGGCGCCCGACGCGCTGGCGCGCCGCCTGCGGCGCTGCGGCATTGCGAAGATTCTCCGTGCCGAGATCAGCGTTGCCGCCTTGCCCGGCCGCCTCGGCGCCTGCGGCCTGATCGTGGTCAATCCGCCTTGGACGCTCGAAGGCGAGCTGCAAGCGCTGCTGCCGGAGCTGGCCGCGACCTTGTCCGCCAAGGGCGGCGGCCACCGCGTCGATTGGCTCGCCGGCGAAAGGTAGTTTCGCCACGTTTCGCCACTTTTCCACAGCCCTGGATTAGCCTATTGCTATAGGGGTCTGGCTTTGACGTTCCGCCTCCTGTGGGGGCCGGCGGAGTGACTGAGGCCTTTATATGGGCCGATGCCTTTCCCCGTTTGTGAATGTCCGGCCGAGCCGTCGCGCCGTGGGGGCCGGCGGCGGGGCAACCACGGGGAAGGGAGTTTCCCGATGGCGATGGCAGGTACGGTCAAGTTCTTCAATGCCGAGCGCGGCTACGGCTTCATCAAGCCGGATGACGGGGGGCGCGACGTGTTCGTGCACATCACCGCCGTCGAGCGGGCCGGGCTCAAAGCACTGACCGAAGGACAGCGCATTTCCTTTGATGTCGAGCCCGACAAGAAGGGCAAGGGCCCCAAAGCCGTCAACCTCGTCATTACAGGCTGACTTTCGCGCGGGCGAACCCTCCGGCTCCCCGCATGTTCAGGCTGGCCGTGCCGGGCATCGCGCCGGTGGCGACCGCAGATCACGGCGTGTCCCATGTTGATCCTCCGTTCCTCCCCGGCGTCCCCCTTCGTTCGCAAGATCCGGATCGCTGCCGGCGTGCTCGGGCTCGAGCAAGACATTACGATCGAGCCCGCCGACACCACCGCTCCATCCGACACGGTTCGCCAGCAGAATCCGATTGCCAAGATCCCGACGCTCGTGCTCGAGGACGGCACCACCCTGTTCGATTCCCGCGTGATCCTCGAATATCTCGATCATCGCGCCGGCGGCGGCCGCATCATCCCGAAGGACGCGCCGGCGCGCTTTGCGGCGCTGCGCCTGCAGGCGCTCGCCGACGGCATCCTGGATGCGTCGATCCTCCTGGTCTACGAGGGACGCTGGCGGCCGGCCGAGCGCCACGAACCGAAATGGGTCGAGCACCAGGCCGGCAAGGTCGCGCGCGGGCTGGCGGCGCTCGAGGCCGCGCCGCCGGGGCTCGGTAACCCGCCAGACGTGGGCCAGATCACGGTCGCCTGCGCGCTCGGCTATCGCGACTTCCGGTTCGACGGCAGCTGGCGCAAGGACCATCCCCGTCTGGTCGCCTGGCTCGACGGCTTCGCCGCGCGCGTGCCGGCCTTCGCTGCCACCAAGCCGGGGTGAGCGCGCGGCCTACGATGCCCGGCCGCCAAGAAAATCGATGAGCGCCTGCGCGGTGGCGTCCGGCTGCTCGAGCGGCGCGGCGTGACCGGCGGCCTCGACGAGCGTCAAGGCGGCAGCGCCCGGCAACCTCGCCACATAGGCGTCGCCATGCGCGCGCGCGACCATGCGGTCGTGCTCGCCCCACAGCACCAAGGCCGGCATGGCGGCGCGGTAGAGCCGAGCGCCGAGCGCGCGATTGTAGAAGTAGGGCGGCTTGAAGCCCACGAACGAGCCGAAACGCAGCATCTGGTAGCGGCGCATCTCCTCCTCGAGGTCGCCGCGCCCGTCGGGAAAGAACCGTAACCCCGCAGGCGCATCGGCGTCGGCAAACAGCAGCCGCCGCAACGTCGTCAACTCGACGCCGCGTTCGGGCTGCGCGTGCAAGAACACGTCGCCAATGGGCTGGCCCGGTACGAAAAGCCCGCTCGCCCCGATCAGCGCCAGCCGCCGCACCCGTTCGGGATGACGCACGGCCAATTCGGCGGCGATCCAGCCGCCGACGCAATGACCGACGAGATCGAATCGGTCGAGCCCGAGCGCATCGAGCAGCTCGAGATAGTGAAACACCACGTCCTCGATGCCGCAGGTGTCGCCGAGCTCGTCGCTGCCGGCGCAGCCCGGATGCGCGGGCACGATCACCCGCGCGACCTCGGCGAGGCGCGCGTGGCAAGAGATTGCCGAGGATGACGATCTTGCCGCGCTTGGTCTTCTGCGAGAGCGCCGCCGCGATCAGGTTGGGCGAAGGCATCAAGCCGTAGATGTTTTGATGGTGCTCGTTGAGCACCATGCCGTCGAAGCCGTTCTCGTCGGCATAGGCGAGCTGGTCGATATATTCCTGGTAGAGTCCGCGGCTGCGCGCGCTGTCCCACAGGCTGTTCGGCACCGTGACCCAGCCGGTGTCGTGAATCTGGTCGAAGTCGGCGGGGAGGTGCGGGTACGACATAAAGTGCCAGCAATAGAGCTGGACCGGATTGCTCATGGGTTGCCCTCGCGCGGACCGACCTCGGCGGGCGGAATGTTAGTTGAGATTTGGCGGCGGCGTCACCGGCAAAGCTGCCCGGGCCGGCGCATGACTATTCCGCAAAAATCGATGTCGAACCGGCCGCTCACCCCCTGGGAAAGCCGCCGCGCCGGCGATAGTATCCGCGCCACAAATCGAGCGGCCGGCGCGTCCGCCCAGGCCGCCATGACGATGGGAGAACACCATGGCACGAAAAGATCCGCGTCCCGAGGTGAACCGCCGGAAGTTCTTGGCCGGCGTTGCGGTGGCAGGCGCCGCGACCGCGGTTGCGGTGCCGCAGAGCATCGCCAACGCCGCGACCTCGACCACGACATTGCCGATCGGAGCGGGCCGGGCCAGGCCCTCCGCGCTGCCTCCCTCCGGCGCCGTCGCGGCGGCCGAGGTCGGAACGCCGCAGGCGCTGCCGAGCGCGCAGGTGCCGGACGGATCGGACTTCATGGTCGACGTGATCAAGACGCTGAACATCGACTACCTGCCGTCGAACCCGGCGTCGAGCTTCCGCGGCCTGCACGAGTCGCTGATCAATTACGGCAAGAACACCAAGCCCGAGTTTCTCACCTGCACGCACGAGGAATCGGCGGTCGCGATGGGTCACGGCTATTTCAAGATCGCCGGCAAGCCGCTGCTGACGCTCTGCCACGGCACCGTCGGCCTGCAGCACGCCTCGATGGCGGTCTACAACGCCTGGTGCGATCGGGTGCCGGTCATCGTCGTCGGCGGCAACGACCTCGACGCCGCCAAGCGGCCGCCCGGCGTGCCGACCTTCCACTCGGCGCAGGACATCAACGCGCTGGTGCGCGACTACACCAAGTGGGACGACACGCCGGTCTCGCTGCAGCACTTCGCGCAATCGTTTGTGCGCGCCTACAAGATCGCGATGACGCCGCCCTACGGACCGGTGGCGATCTCGCTCGACGCCGGGCTGCAGCAGCAGCCGAATCAAAGCAATGGCGAGCGGCTCTACATCCCGCGCTATGTGCCGACCTCGCCGCCGGCCGGCGATTACGGCGCGGTGCGCGAAGCGGCGCGCCTGCTCGCCGGCGCCGAGCGCCCGGTGATCGTCGTCGATCGCGCCACGCGCACCCCCAACGGCATCAAGCTCCTGGTCGAGCTGGCCGAGGCCTTGCAGTGCGCGGTGGTCGACCAGGGCGGCCGCATGAATTTCCCGAAGACCCACCATCTGAGCCGCCCGCCGGCGGTGATCGGCCAGGCCGACGTGATCATCGGCCTTGAGCTCTCCGACTACTGGGCCACGGTGAACGCCTGGATCGACAATGGCGAGCACGGCCACGGAATTCAGGAAAGCCGCATCAAGCAAGGGACGAAGCTGATCAGCATCAGCTCCGTCGATCTCAACACCAAGGCGAACTACCAGGACTTCCAGCGCTTCCAGGTGGTCGACGTGCAGATGGCGGCGGACGCGGAAGCGACCCTGCCGGCGCTGATCGACGCGGTGAAGGCGGCGATTCCGGCAAGCGCCAAGGCGGCGATCGAGAAGCGCGGCGAGGCCTTCCGCAAGGCCAAGCAGGAGGGCCGCGAACGCACGCTTGCCACCGCGGCCATCGCCTGGGACGCGAGCCCGATCAGCACCGCGCGCCTGACGATGGAGCTGTGGGCCCAGATCAAGGAGCTCGATTGGTCGTTTGTCGGCTCCGACCGCCAGATGAGCAACTGGGCGTCGCGGCTGTGGCCGATGGAGAAGCACTATCATCACATCGGCGGGCCGGGCGGATACGGCGTCGGCTATAGTCTGCCGGCGTCGATCGGCGCGGCGCTCGCCAATCGGGGGACCGGACGGTTCTCCGTCGCGTTCCAGACCGACGGCGACTTCATGTATGCGCCGGGCGTGCTGTGGACGGCGGCGCATCATCAGATCCCGCTGCTCTCGGTGATGCACAACAATCGCGGCTACCACCAGGAGGTGATGCACGTCCAGCGCCTGTCCAACCGGCGCAACCGCGTGGCGAGTCTCGGCAAGACCGTGGGTCCGATCGGCACCTCGATCGAAGCCCCCGACATCGAGTACGCGAAGATCGCGTCGTCGATGGGGTGGTGGTCGGCCGGTCCGATCAAGGACCCGAACGAGCTCGCACCCACGCTCAAGCGTGCAGTCGAGGTGGTCAAATCCGGCCAGCCCGCGCTGGTCGACGTCTGGACGCAGCCGCGTTGAGGGCCCGGACCATGCGTGGCATGCGAGTGAAGTGGGGGCTGGCGGCGCTCGCCGCGGGTCTCCTCATCGGCCAGCTCTTGATCGGTCACGACGCGGCGCTCGCCGCCTCCGCCGAAAAAGGCAAGGCGGCGTATATGACGTTCGGCTGCTGGCAGTGCCACGGCACCCAGGGGCAAGGCTCGACCGTGACCAGCGGCGGCAAGGTGCTTGCCCCCGATCCAATGCCGTTCGAGGCCTTCGTGGCCTTCGTGCGCACCACCAATCGGACGATGCCGCCCTACCGCGAGGCGGTGCTTTCGAACGAGGACTTGGCGGACATCTACGCCTATCTGCAGTCGATCCCGAAACCGGCCGACTACAAGACCATCCCGCTGCTGAAACAGTAGCCGACGGAGAACGGACGACGGAGGCGGACAGCCGCCGTCCTCCGTCGTTTGTCGTCCGTCTTCAGAGATCGAGCACCAGGCGCTCGCTCTTGCAACCTGCGCAACAGATCATGACTTTGGTGTTGGAGGCGTGTTCCTCCTCGGTCAGGATGGCGTCGCGGTGCTCGGGTTCGCCCGAGATCACCCGCTGCTCGCAGGCCCCGCAGATGCCGAGCTCGCAGGAATAATCGACGTCGACCCCGGCATCGAGCAGCACTTCGAGGATGCTCTTGCCTTCCGGGATGACGAATTCCTGGCCCGAGCGCGCGAGCTCGACCACGAACCCGCCCTTCTTGTCCGGCTCCTGCTTGGGCGTGAAATATTCGACGTGAACCTGCTCGCGCGGCCAGTTCGCGGTGGCGGCCTCGAAGGCGTTGAGCATCGGGGTCGGCCCGCAGCAATAGAGATGCGCGTCCTTCGGCGCCGCCGCGGCGATCGCCGCGATGTCGAGGAACTTGCCCGCGCTCTCGTCGTCGAAATGGAACCGGCTGCCCGCGAGCTGCTCGAGATGCTCGAGGAAAGCCGTGTCCGCGCGTGAGCGGCAGGCGTAATGGAGCTGCCAGGCGCGGCCGAGCTTGGCGAGCCGCTGCACCATGCACCAGATCGGCGTGATGCCGATGCCGCCGGCCAACAGGATGACGTGCTTGGCGTCCTCCTTGAGCGGGAAATTGTTGCGCGGCGCGCTGATCTTGAGCGTCTTGCCGACGCGCAGCTCGTCGTGCACGCAACGCGAGCCGCCCCGGCTCGCCGGATCGCGCTTGACGCCGAGCGTGTAGCGCTCGGTCTGCTCCGGATTGATCAGCGAATATTGCCGAATGAGGCCGTTCGGCAGATGCACGTCGATATGGGCGCCCGGCTCGTAGGCCGGCAGCGGCTTGCCGTCGGCCCGCACCAATTCGTAGAGATTGGTGTCGCGCGCCGCGTAGCGGATCGCGGCCAGACGCACGTCGATCAGGCCGTCGGCCGCCGGCGTCTTGGCCGGCGTTGCCTCGACCGGGCTGGCAGTCACCGTATTCACCAACGCTGCTCCTGCGGCTGCGGGCCGAAAAGCGTCATCGGGCACGCGGATCGGTTTGTCAAATTTCGAGCCTGAGATATGCTCGCGCGCGGCGTATTCCAACCGGCGCAAAAGCCACGCGGTTTCGTCGCGCCGCGGCGCGTGCTCGCGGCGCTGGTGTCGAGCGGCCGACAAGGCGCGATCGTGGCAACGACCACGGCAGGGGAGGACGGGTTGAGCGGCTTTCCGAAACTCGCATCTCTGGCCGCCGCGGCCGGCCTGTTGGGCCTCGCGGTTGCGCTCGGGCTCGCGCCCGCCCACGGACAGGGCGCACCAGCGGCGCCATCGCGCTCCTGGCTCGATCCGACCTTGCTGGCGGCGGCGAAAGCCGAAGGGTCGCTGATCGTCTATTCGTCGACCAACGAGCAGGAAGGCCTGCCGCTCTTTCGGCTGTTCACCGATGCGACCGGCGTCAAGGTCGACTATGTCCGCGCCTCGGACGCGGTGCTGATGTCGCGCATGGCGATCGAGTTTCGCGCCGACCAGAAGTCCTGGGACGTCCTGCACACCGGCACGATCAACAAGATGCCGCCGCAGATGCTGGCGCCGTTCGAGCCCCCGGAGGCGCAGAACATTTTCGTCGAAGCGCGTGATCCGGGCAAACGCTGGTACGGCGTCTACGCCAATTACAACGCGCCTGCCTACAACACCCAGAAGGTGAAAGCCTCCGAACTGCCGAAGAGCTACGAGGAGTTCGCCCAGCGCAAGGACTGGGCCGGCAAGGTCGCCATCGACGGCACCGACAACGAATGGCTCAAGGCGATGCTGCAGCACTACGGCGAGCAGAAGGGAACGCAGATCGTCAAGGACATCGTGGCGACGCTCAAGCCGGTGGCGACCGACGGCCATCTGGCGATGGCGCGCGCGACCGGCGCCGGCGAATATTGGGTGTCGCTCAACAACTACGTGAACCTGTCGATGAACGTGAAGCTGGCCGGCAACCCGATCGAGGTCTGGGCGCTCGATCCGGTGGCGCTGTTCTTCGGGCAGGTCGGCGTGAACTCGAAGGCGCCGCACCCGAACGCGGCGCGGCTGGCGGCGAATTTCATGCTCAGCCAGGAGTGCGAGCAGTTCCTCGCCAGGTTCGGACGATTGCCGACCCGCAAGGACGTGGCGTCGAACCCGCCGGGCATCGTCGACATGCTGACGGCGAAGAAGGTCATCACCGTCCTGATGACGCCCGACGAAGACAAGAAGTGGCAGCGGCAGTTCGACCAGTTGTTCAAGGGGCGGTAAGTTGTGGGGCAAGAGGTCCGCGGCCGCGCCGCACGCTCCACCTCCCCCTGAAAGCGGGAGGTCGGCCGCCGAAGCTGAGCGTAGCGAAAGGAAGGCGGCCGGGTGGGGGTCAATTGCCACGCTGACCCCCACCCCAACCCTCCCCCTTGCAGGGGGAGGGAGCGCACCGAAATCGCGGCATGTCAGCGGACCACTCGCGACGGTAGCCGATCGACTCGCGCGTTTTGCCCGCCTGCCCAACCTGTTGCTCGCCGCCTGCGTCATCGTCGCCGTCTGGTTCGTGTTCGTCCCAATCTCGGCGCTGCTCTTCAACGCCTTCACCGAGGACACGAGCTTCGGTCCCGGCGCGTTCTCGCTCGACAACTTCGTCGAAGCCTATGCGAGCTGGTCGATCCTGCGGCTGTTCCGCAACTCGCTGATCTTCGCGCTCGGCACCGCGGTCACGACTTTCATCATGGGCGCGCTGGTCGCCTGGGTGGTCGAGCGCAGCGACGCGCCCGGCGGCAGCCTGTTTCATACGCTGTCGCTGCTCTCGTTTGCGGTTCCCGGCCTGTTGATGGCGATGGCGTGGATCTTCGTCTTCAGCCCGAATATCGGCTGGGGCAACGCGGTGCTCAAATCGGCGTTCGGGCTCGGCGAGGCGCCGCTGAACATCTATTCGATGGCCGGGATGACCTGGGCGCTCGCCAGCCACTATTTCCCGCTCGCCTATCTGGCGCTCGGGCCGGCGCTGCGCGTCCTCGACGTGCGCATGGAGGAGGCCGGGCTCGTGGCCGGCGGGCGCTACGCACAGGTGTTCGCCCGCATCACCTTGCCGCTGTTGCGGCCGGCGATCCTCTCGGCGCTGCTGCTCCTGTTCGTGATGGGCATGGCGTCCTACGAGGTGCCGCGGCTGATCGGCCGGCCGGCGCGCATCGACGTCTTCACTACCGACATCCAGGGCGCGATCATCTCGACGCCGCCGCAGTTCGGCGTGGCGAGCGCGCTCAGCCTGACGCTGCTCGCGATCTGCGTGCTGGCGGTCTATTTCTATCGCCGCGCCACCCGCCATGCCGAGGCGTTCGCGACCATCACCGGCAAGGGCTACATGCCGACCAGGGTCAAGCTCGGGCGCTGGCGCTGGCCGGTGGCGATCGGCGTCGGTGTCATGTTCGTGTTCGCGCTCGGGCTGCCGCTGTTCACGCTCGTCTGGCAGTCGTTCTTCCGCAACCTGGCGCAGCCGTTCTTCTCCTCGAGCGCGCAGGTCACGCTCGAGAACTACGAGTTCATCCTGAGCTATCCGATCTTTCTGTCGGCGGTGAAAACCAGCGTGATCCTGGCCGCCATGGCGGCGACCATCGTCGCCGGCCTCACCTTCGTGATGGCGTGGATCGCGCAGCGCGCGCTGCCGCGCTACGGCTTCCTCCTCGACGCGCTGGCGTTTGCGCCGATCGCGATCCCGGGCGTGATCGTCGGCGCCGGCATTCTGGTGGCTTATCTGATGCTGCCGATCCCGATCTACAACACGATCTGGATCCTCTTGGTCGCCTACGTGACCTTGTACCTGCCCTACGGCATGCGGTTCGCGTCGAGCGGGATCACGCAGATTCATCGCGAGCTCGAGGAGATGGCGGCGATGTCGGGTGCCGGGATCGGGCAGATTTTCGGACGGATCATGCTGCCGCTGCTTGCGCCCGTCCTGCTGGCCGGCTGGATCTACGTGTTCGTGCTGGCGGTGCGCGAGCTCGGCGCGTCGATCTTCCTGGTCGGCCCCGGCACCCATGTGCTCGGAACCATCAGCCTCACCATGTGGGAGGAGGGCGGCAGCTACGGCGCGGTGGCGGCGCTCGGCGTGGTCCAGATCGTCCCGCTGATCGTGATCGTGGCCGGCTTGCGCTTCATCGAGCTGCGCATCCAGCGCCGCGCGCAAGCGTAGCCCGCACAGCGCGCGAAAGGGCGCAAACGCCCCGACGAAGCGAAGTCAGGTGCGGGACCGGCCCCGATTTCGCCGGCGCTCCATCCAGGCTACGGTCTGCGGCGATGCGCCGAGACCTGATCGCCCAACAACTCGAGCTTGCGCTTCGAGAATCGCTTGATGCGCCGTCGCTGCGCTTGGTCGGCCTCGAGGGTGAGCGGCCGGCGATCGACGAGCTCCGGAACCGTGGATTCCCGTCAAGTACGGCCCGGCCAGCCCCGACGATTGGTTCGGCGTGGTGCCGGCGACTGCGCGCTTCGAGCGCGCGCGCGGGGGCGCCGTCGAAAGCCTCGACCTGGTCGTGAAAGTGAACCCGCGCGAAGGTCTGGCGCGGACCTTGATCCCCTGGATCATCGCGCACGAGAAAATCGCGCTCGACCGGCCGTACTGGGAGTATCGCAGTGCCGCCGAATCCGACCACACCGCCGCCCGGGAGCAGCGTCTCTACGAACTGGCGAGCGACACGCCCGCTCTGCGCCGTGTGCTGCCGCGTTGCTACGGCAGCGCCACCGACGCCGCCAGCGGCGAGCACGCGCTCTTCCTCGAATTCGTCACCGATGTGACCCGCCTCGATGCCGCAGGCGCGACGGCGGACTGGCCGGCTAAGGCGATCGACGACGCATTGCGGGCGGCCGCTGCCTGGCACGCCGCGTTCTGGGACATCGACATAAAGCGTGCCGGATGGGCCGGTCCGCGTCCGACCACCGAAGGCATGATCGCCGACGCGCCGCTGTGGCGCGGCCTCTTGGACGATGCCCATGCGCGCTTCCCGGACGTCGTCACCGACGCGGTTTGGCGCCGACGGCATGCCTTGATCGAGACGCTGCCGGCCTGGCATCCGGTGAAGGACCGGCTGCCCGCAACATTGGCGCACGACGACTTCAACCAGCGCAACGTGGGCTTTCGGCCGGATGTCGTGGTCCTCGACTGGGAACTCGTCGAGCGCAATATCGCGCAGCGCGATCTGGTCGAGATGCTCACGTTCGTCTTGCCGAGTGCCGCCAACCGCCCCCAGGTCGACAGCCACGTCGAGGCGCATCGCGTTGCCCTCGTCGAGGCGGGAGTCTCGACCGGCGTCGAGCGCGACACGTGGATCGAGGGCTTCCGATGCGAGCTGAAAGTCGAGGCGATCAACCGGGTAGGGCATCAGCTGCTGTTCGCGGCGCAATTCCCGCTCGCCTATCTCGTGCGCATCAACGCCACGATCGAGCGATTGCTCGATCTCTATGGCTGACTCGCTTCGCTCCATCCGGGCCACGGACTGCCGCTGCCGCCGTCCCGCCGGGCGCTTGACTAGGGCAAATATTGCCCTATATCGTGGAGCGATCGCGGGAACGCGGATGCCGGAAATCAAGCGATTCGGCGGTTTCAAGCTGCTGATGTTCTTTCAGGACGAGAATCCGCCGCACGTGCACGTCACGGGACCCGACTTTGCCGCGAAGATGCGGATCTCGAATGGCGACCTGCTGGCCGGTGATGCGCCGAGCAAGGTCGTGAAGCAGGCCCGCCGCTGGGTCGAAGAACATCAGGCGGAGCTGTTGGAGCTGTGGGACGAGTTCCAGAGGTGATCGGCATGAGCGACGACATAGCGAAAGTGACCAAGGTGCGCCCTGCCGGTGGCCGTGTTCTGCGTGTTCGCTTCGCCGGGGACCGGCGCGCGCGAGAGCTCGACCTGACCGGGCTGATCGCCCGTAGCGCGCATTTCGCGCCGCTGATGGACGATGCCGAGGCCTTCGCCAAGGTGGCGGTCGTGGAAGACGGTCTTGGCGTGGCTTGGCCAGTCCAAACGAAATGGGGACCTCTCGACCTCTCGGCGTCGACGCTGCGGCGGATTGCGGAAGAACAGCAGCCGATGACGGGCGCGGATTTTGCGCGATGGCGGACGTCATTGGGGCTGTCATTGACGGAGGCAGCCAAGCTGCTTGGAGTCGGCCGACGCACCATCATGGGCTACTTGAAGAGGGATGAGCTGCCGCCGGTCGTTGCCATCGCCTGCCGGGCGCTTGCCCGTGACAAGCATTTGTTGGCGGCGCACTATCTGCCAGCGCGGAAGATCGCTCGACCGGCAGCATGAACCCGTCAAGGCCCAACGAGGCACGCAACGGCTGAAAACAAACCGCCTCCCGGATCGCGGCCGGGAGGCGGTCTGGTTTGACGCCCGTGTCGTAGGCTCAGGCCGCGGCGGCGAGGTTGCCGAACTTCTTCAGGTTCTCTTTCTGCTTCTCGTTGCGCGGCGGCAGCTTGAACAGGCGCGCCGCGGTGCCGCCGAGGATGTTGTGCTTCGCCTTCTCGGACAGGAAGGGCTGATCGTAGATCGTGGCCGGCAGATCGAAGTCCCAGTGCGGATAGTCCGACGAGTAGAGCAGCTGCGTCTCCGCGTTGATCATGCGGAAGGTGCACTCCAGCGCCTGCCGGTCCTGGTTCTCCATCGGCTGCGACGAGTAGTACATGTCGCGCATATAGTCCGACGGCTTCTTCTTGAGGAGCGGCGCCTCGGAGGGGCGCATCATGTATTCGTGGTCGAGCCGCTGCATCAGGAACGGCACCCAGGCCAGCCCCGACTCGATCCAGATCACCGGCAGCTTGGGGAAGCGCTCGCCCATGCCGTTGATGACCCAATTGGTCAGATGCAGGATGTTGTAGAAGGTGAAGCCGAGCGCATGCACCGACAGGAAGCGGTTGCAGGCGCGGAACACCGGCTCGTTCCAGTTCGGCCCGGAATGGAAGGCGAGCGCGAGGCCGCGCTCCTGCATCGTGCTGTAAAGCTTCATGTAGGCGTTGTCGTTCACCTGCAGGTGCCGCACCGTGGTGACCATGAAACCGGTCACGCCCTTGCGGCTGCCGAAGGTCTCGACCTGGCGGACCGATGCCTCCGGATCGGAGAACGGCAGGCACAGCATCGAATACATGCGGCCGCCCGATTCCGGCAGCACCTTCTCGGTGACCCACCGGTTGTAGGCCCAGCAGAGATCGACCTCCATCTCCTTCTGCGGATGCATGCCGATATTGAGCATGCCGGTCGGGAACAGGCAGGAATAGTCGACGCTCATCGCGTCCATCCAGCGCTCGCCGAGCTGCACGTCGCGCAACCGGCCCGGATCGGTCTTCTCGGAGCGGCGCAGCGGGTAGCGCGTCACGCGCCCGCCCATGTCCTGGATGAAGCCCGCATTGGTCGGCACGATGGAGCCGCGGTCGGTCTGCCCGCGCCCGCCCATGGTCCACTGCCGGAAGACATCGTTCTCCATGTACGGCAGGATTTCGCTGTAGTGCTCGTTCTCGTAGTGGTGCGCATCCACGTCGACGATCAGAATGTCGTCGAGCTTGCGCTGGACCGCCTGCTTGCGGGCGTGCGCAAGCAGCCGCGTGGTGTTGAGCTCGTCGACCGATATGCGTCGGCCGCGTTCAGCGAGGAGGTCCATGGCTTTCGTCTCCTGACGTTTCCAAATTCGTTGCGGGCGATGCCCGCCTTCAGCGGCCGGTCCAGCTCTGCCACATGCCGAGCTCGAACACCGCCAGATTTGCGGCCTTCAACAGGCCGCTTGCCGTAACCATGACGTCGGTCGCGGTGGCGCCGCCGCGCGCCAGCAGCGGCAGCGCGTCGCTGCCCGCTTCCACCTGCGCCGCGTAGGTCCTGCACACCGCGCCCATCAGCGCCTGCAGCGCCTTGGGCGTGAGCACGTCGAGCTTGCCGTCCGCGAGCGCGCGCTCGATCTCGGCGGCGAGCCGCGTCGCTTCCGCCGAGGCGCCGTTCGCAGCCTTGTCGGCCGGCTTCGCCGCCGTCCGCGCGACCAGTTTCGGACGTCGCGCGGTCTTGGCGGCGGCGGTCTTGGCGGCGGCGGTCTTAGGTGAGGACATAAACCTCATCCCCTTTTTCGACGATCTTGTACTTGCGCAGCTTGAGCTTGCGGTCCGACACGCACTCGCCGGTCTTCATGTCGTATTCGTAGCCGTGCCAGGGACAGACGAAATGCATCTCGGTATCCGAGAAGTAGAGCCCCTTGGAGGTCTTGTCGGGCAACAGCCGCTCCTCGACCTTGGCGATGGTGAGGCCCTCGCAGGCCGGTCCGCCCTGATGCAGGCAGAAATTGCTGTAGGCGAAGAACTGGCCCTCGTGCCGGAACACGCCGATCTCGTTGTCTCCGGCGAAGATGATCCGGCGGTCGCCGTCCTTGAACTCGGTGATCTTACCGACGTACTGCTCGGCCATGCTGCGCACGCCTCCCTGGAATTTCGGTTCTACCTGGACGCTCCTGCCGACGTTTTCAGGCTCTCCAAATCGGCGTCCATACCCACCTTCTATATTACAACCGTTCGAAAGCAACCAGCGGCAAGCGTTGGTCCGATATCCTTAGATTACATAGCTTTGGGCTGCGTATAAATCGCGTAATCAGGCCATCTTATTGGTCAGGGTCCCGATCTTCTCGATCCAGAGCTTAACCACGTCGCCGGCCTTGAGGAACTCGCCGCGCGCCGAGCCCACGCCGGCCGGCGTGCCGGTGAGCACCAGGTCGCCCGGGTGGAGCGTCATCCCGCTCGACAATTGCGCGATCTGCTCGGCAAGGTTGAAGATCATGTCCTTGGTGTTGGAGTCCTGCTTGAGAACGTCGTTGACCCACAGCTTGAGGCCGAGCTTTTGGGGGTCGCCGATGTCGCTTGCCGGCACGATCCAGGGGCCGAGCGGGCAGGAGCCGTCAAAGGTCTTGTGCTTGGTCCAATCGGCCTTGAACGGCGACGTTTCGCTGATATTGGCGCGGTGCCCGCGGTCGCGTGCCGAGAGGTCGTTGGCGATGGTGTAGCCGGCGACGTAATCGAGCGCCTTCTCCTGCGACACGTTCTTGGCCGGTCGCCCGATCACGGCCGCAAGCTCCACCTCCCAATCGACCCGGTTCGAGACGTCGGAAATCTTCACGGTGACGCCCGGGTCGGTCAGCGCCCGCGATCCCTTGATGAAATGCCAGGCCTTGAGGCCGAGAGTGTGCGGATCGGGATCCAGCGGCCGGTTCATGCGGCGGGCCATTTCGGCGGCGTGGTCGGCGTAGTTCGCACCTGCACAATAGATCGCCGACGGCCAGAGCACCGGCGCGCGCAATTTCGTGCGGCTCAGCGGCCGGCTCGCCTTGCTCTTGCCGGCCTTGGCGGTCGCCTTCTTGAGGGCGCCTTGCGCCGCCCGCCAGTCGTCGAGAATGCCGAGCACGGTCGCGTAGGAGGCCTTGCCGGTCAGCTTGGCGGCGTCGAACACCTTGTCGTCGACGACGAGGCCGGCGCGCGGTCCGTCGGCGGATTGGTAGGTCGCAAGCTTGTAGCCGGCCATGTCCCTGGGCTCCTTGAATCCGTTACGCCGTGTCAATAAAACCGCGGAAGCGATATAAGCAAGCCACCTGTTGCGCGGCGGGTGACGATAAGTTGGAGAAAACCATGATCAAGCCCAGACGAATCGGACACGCCACCTTCGAGACGCCGGACCTGGAGAAGGCGATCGCCTATTACGAGAAGTTCATGGGATTGATCGTGGCCGAGCGGGAAAAGGATCGCGCTTTTCTCATGACCAAGATCGGGCAGCTGGTGATCCAGCTCGACAAGGCCGATCGGGCGCACTGCATCAAGCTGTCGTTCGAGGTGGCGCCGGGCTCCGATTTCGGCGAGCTGGCGCGCGAGCTCTCCAAGGATGGCGTGCGGAGCGAGCTGCGCAACGATTCGATCCCCGGCATGGGCCAGGTGCTGTCGTTCAAGGACGACAAGGGGACCACGATCGAGCTGTTCAAAGAATGGAACTATCTCGGCAAGCACGAGCAGACCGCCGGCATCGGGCCGCTCAAGCTCGGGCACGTCGCGTTCTACACGCCGGACATCCAGCGGACCGTTGCGTTCTACGAGAAGGTGCTGGGCTTCCGGGTCTCCGACTGGATCGGCGATTTCTTCTGCTTCATGCGCTGCAATCCGGATCATCACACGGTGAATTTCTTCACCGGCCCGGACGTGAAGCTGCATCACATCGCGTTCGAGCTCAAGGATTTCATGCATCTGCAGAATTCGTGCGAGCTGATGGGACAGAAGAAGGTCCCGATCATCTGGGGTCCGCTGCGGCACGGTCCCGGGCACAATATCGCCACCTATCATCACAACCAGGATGCGCAGGTGGTCGAGTTCTTCTGCGAGCTCGACCAGATGAAGGACGAGGAGCTCGGCTATTTCGAGCCGCGGCCCTGGCACCACGACACGCCGCAGCGGCCCAAGCTGTGGACGCCGGGTGCGACCAGCGTCTGGGGACCGACGCCCGAGGAAGGTTTCCACCGCACGCCGCAATGAACGCGGGCGCGAAAGCTTACGGCCGCACCGCCGGGGTCTCGACCGGCATGCCGCGCGCGCGCCACATCAGGTAGAGCTCGAGATCGACATATTCGGGCGCGCCCAGGGCAGGGGTCTCGGCGCGCATGCCGAACAGGCAGTTGCGCAGCCGCCGCTGCAACGATCCGAGCGCCTGCCATTCCAGGCGATAGAGCGGATATCCGTTGGCGTGCCCCTGCGGCACCGGAGCGCCGGCGAGCTTCTGGCCCCAGTTGTCGTCGTGGCACTGCGCGCAGGACAGATTGAGCTGGCCTTGGCGCCGGGTGAACATGTCGCGGCCGGCATCCAGGAACGGCTTCGTCCGGTCGTCCGCCGCGATGTCGATCGGCATGCCGCGCGATTGCCGTCCCACATAGGCCGTGAGCGCGAGCAGATCCTTGCTCTCGTATTGTAGCGGCGTCGCTTTTTGCCGGTCGGCGCGGCAGAGATTGATCCGCTGCTCGAGATTGACCGGACGGCCGCGCTCGGGGTTGAAGGCCGGATAGCGCGCCGCCACGCCTTTCATGCCGGTCGCGGCGTCGCCGTGGCAGTCGGCGCACGATTTATCGGCGGTGCCGGCCTTGCGGTTCCACAGCGCGTCGCCGTCGAGCACCCACAGCATGCCCGGATTGGCGGTGTCGTCGTCCTGCATGGCGCGCGTCTCCCGGCTCATGAAGTCGTAGCCGGACTTGCGCTCGGAAGGCGGGATTTCGGCCGCGCTCGCGAACGAGGCGGACAGCACCGCGCCAACGAGCGCGGCGGACACGCTGCGCGGCGACAAGGATTGACGCCAACCGTTCATTCGACGGTGATGGTCGCGGTTTCCGCCGCCGAAAAGCCGTTGTCGCCGCTCCATTTGAACTCGAGCTTGCCGCTCTCGGTCGCGACCGTCGAGAACGAAACGAACGGATTGGCGGCGACCGCCGGGAACAGCTCGGCGCGGAAGATTTCCTGCCCGTTATAGCTGCACACGAACAGATTGATGATGTCGCGCGGCAGCACCTTGCCGGTGTTGTCGGGGCGGTAGCCCGGCTCCATCACATGCGAGATCAGCGTCTTGATCTCGATGACCTCGCCGCGTTTGGCCTTCGCCGGAACGTTGATCAGTGCGCGTGCCATGGTCAAAGTCCCTCCAGGCAGGCCGCCAGCGTGACGACGACTTCGGCCTCGTCGGTCCAGAACGAGCCGTCGCTCATTTCGGCGATGGCGATCACCTTTTGCGAGTCGGCGAGCCGAATGCGGGTCGATATGCTGGCCTTGCCGGTGCGCGGGCCGAGGTGGACGCTGACCACGTTCGGCTGCGGATTCTTCTCGTTGAAGACGTGAATGGCCTTGACGTGGTCGGCGGCCGTCATCGGGCTTTCGACCGAGACCGTGAGCGGGACCGTGTTGCCGTTCTCGATCAGCGGCGGCACCTCGAGCGTCACCTTGCCCTTGCGCAGCGGCGCCTCGCCGACAACTTTCTTCATCGCGGCGTGCATCGTCGCCGGCGTGGCGCGGGCGGGCTCGAGCGCGGCGACCGAGGCGAGGCCAATCCCGCCGGCCAGGCGGACCGTGTCGATCAGAAAACGTCGCCGGCTCGCGTGCGGCATGTGATGTTCATCGCTCATGGCGTTCAATGATCTCCTCGTCGCGCATCGTTACCAGATAGGCGACCACGTCCTCGATCTGCTCGGCCGTCAGCACCGGCTTGCCTCGAAACGAAGGCGCCACCCGCGTGAGACCGTCGACCCTATAATAAGGTGGCATGATGGTGTCCGGGTTGAGGCGGCTCGAATCGACGATTCGCAGCCGCAACTGGCCCTCCGACCAACGCCCGCCCGTTCCCTTGAGGTCGGGCGCCAATGTGCCCTGGAACTTCTCCTCCGGGAATGGGCCGCTATGGCAGAGCAGGCAAAGCCCTACCTGTCGGTTAACGACGATCGCCCGGCCGCGTTCCGGGTCACCCTTGGCGCCGGTCAAAGGAACCGGAATGGCGTCCTCCACGACCATATAGGGATGCAGCTCCGTTTCGGCACCGGCAAGATCGGCCCAGGTGGTCATCACGGCGGTCAATCCCGCAGCGCAGGCGAGCGCCGCAACCGATCTCGGGTATACCCGAGATCGGCGTTTGGAGTGCCGAAGTCGGCTAAAGCCGACTTGGGTGCGGCGACGCTCAACCGAACACTTCCTCGGTAATCGTCTTGAACCAGCCATTGGCAAGATTCGCCTCGAGCGCGCGGGTCGAGCTTGGCGCATCCGCCGGGCTCACGCCGCCCGCGCCTTCGACGTCCTTGAGCTGCCCGTCCGCCGGGCGATAGACCCCGGCGACCGAGATCGCATAGTCCGGCGCCACCAGACTGTAGCAGGTGTTGATCAGCCTGGGCTCGTCGGGCTTGCCGCCGCCGATCAGCTTCGCCACCGCCGCCGCGCAAACCTTGGCCTGGGCGTTCGCCGAAAAGGCGGATTTCGGCATCGCACCCATCACCGCGGCATCGCCGATAACGTGAATATTTGGCTGCTGCTTGGATTCGAACGTCACCGGATCGACCGGGCACCAGCCGGTGCGGTCGCTGGCGCCGGCCAGCTCGGCGATGCGCCCCGCCTTATGCGGCGGGATGACGTTGGCGACATTCGCCTTGTGCCTGCCGAAGTCGGTGACCAGCGTCATGTTGGCCACGTCGACGGAGGTGACCTTGCCGCCGGTCGACAGCGACACCCATTCGAGCAGGCCGGGGTAGAGCTCCTTCCAGGCATTCTGGAACAGGCGTTGCTTGGAGAAGGCGTCCTTGGCGTCGAGCACGATCAGCTTCGACTTCGGCTTCTTGGTCTTGAGATAGTAGGCGATCAGGCTTGCCCGCTCGTAGGGGCCGGGCGGGCAGCGGAACGGGTTGGCCGGCGCCGAGATCACCACGGTGCCGCCGTCCTCCATCGCCTCGAGCTGGCGGCGCAGCAGCAGCGTCTGCTCGCCGGCCTTCCAGGCGTGCGGCATGCGTTCGGACGCCGCCTCGGTGTAGCCGGGGAGCCCGTCCCAGCGGATGTCGATGCCCGGCGCCAGCACCAGGCGGTCATAGGGGAGGCGGGCGTTGTTGGTGAGCGTCACGACCCGCGTCTGCACGTCGACCGCCGACGCCGGCGCCAAAACGAGAGTGACGCGGTCGTTGGCGACTTTCTCGTAGCCGAACTGCTGCGCCTTGAGGTCGCGCATCCCGGCAATGACGTTGTTGCTGAATGGGCAGGCCGTGAAGGTCGGGCTCGCCTCGACCAGCGTCACGGCGATGCGCGGATCGATTCGCCTGATGAAGCGGGCGCAGGTCGTACCGGCGAAGCCGCCGCCCACGACCACGACACGGCCGCCGGCGCCTTGGGCGATTGCCGGCAAGGGAAACAGCGCCGCCGAAGCTCCGGCCGCGGCCTTCTTCAAGAAATCACGTCGACTGGTGGGCTTGGTCATGGTCGCCTCCCTCAGTCCTTTTGCGCGCCGTACCAGGCGGCGATGGCTTTGATCTCGTCGTCGGAAAACCCCTTGGCGATGCGACCCATCACGGTGCCGGGAAGCTGGCCGGACTTGAAGCCTTCCATCGCGGTGACGATCGCCGCCGGATCGCGGCCGGTGAGGCGCGACACCGAGGTGTCCACCCATCGGGCCGCCGGATGGCAGCCCGAGCACGACGCCGCTCCCGGCGGCGCGTCGGCCGGACCGGCGGCCGAAGCTTGTCCGATCGACGCCAAGACGAGGGCCGCGGCAGTGATGATGCGCGTGCTGGTCATGTCGAAGCACTCCGCAAATGGCGGCCGCCGATCGGCCGCTCGAATTCTCAGGCGTTCCTCAGATCGTGGTTCTTCAGCGGCAGCGAGCGGATGCGCTTGCCTGTCGCCGCGAAGATCGCATTACACAGCGCCGGCGCGACGACCGCAACCGGGGGTTCGCCGACGCCGCCCCAGAAGCCGCCGCTCGGCACGATGACGGTCTCGACCTTGGGCATCTGGGCCAGCCGCAACATCTGGTAGTCGTGGAAGTTCGACTGCTCCACGCGGCCGTCCTTGATGGTGATTTCGCCGTAGAGCGCGGCGGTCAGCGCGTAGACGGTCGCGCTTTCGACCTGCATCTCGACGGTCATCGGGTTGACCACGTGCCCGCAATCGATGGCACTGACCACGCGATGGACGCGCAGCGCGTCGCGGTCCCCGACCGAGACCTCGATGACGGCCGCGTTGTAGGTGCCATTCACCTCGTTGAGCGCGATGCCGCGATGGATGCCGTCCGGCGGCGGCGTTCCCCAGCCGGCTTTATCGGCGGCGGCGTCGAGCACACCGACGAACTTGTCGGCGCGAGGATGATGGCGCAACATCTTGCGCCGGTAGTGGTAGGGGTCCTGTCCGGCGGCGTGCGCCAGTTCGTCGATGAAGCTTTCCTTGAAGAAGCAGTTCTGCGTGTGGTTGACGCAGCGCCAGAAGCCGACCGGCACATGCGTCATCCGCATCGCGTAGTCGGCGAGGTAGTTCGGAATGTCGTAGGGCATGTCTTCCAGGAATCCCTCCTGGAAATGCTTGTCGACCCGGCCCGGGATCGGCCGCATCGTTCCCATGATCGAGCTGCCGGTCATCCGGACATGCCAGGCCACCGGCATGCCCGCCGGGTCCAGTCCGGCCGTCATTTTGGTCATGGCCACCGGCCGGTAGAAGTCGTGGCGCATGTCCTCTTCGCGCGTCCACAGCACCTTCACCGGCTGGTCCACCTGCCTGGCGATCCGGACCGCGAGCGACACGAAGTCCTGCATCGCGCCGCGCCGGCCGAACCCGCCGCCGAGCATGCACTTGTGCACGACGACGTTGCGCAGCGGCACGCCGGCCGCCTGGGCGGCGATCGCGAGTGTCGCCTCGCCGCTCTGCGTGGGCGCCCAGATCTCGACCTTGTCGCCGGTGACGTGGGCGGTGCAGTTCTGCGGCTCGAGCGTGGCGTGGTTGAGGAACGGCACCGCATACTCGGCCTCGACGCGTTTTACGGCTTGCGCCAGGCCGGCCGCGACGTCGCCGTCCTGGCGCCCGACGCCCGCTTCTTTGGCGGCAAGCCCCGCGCGCAGGAATCCCTTGATGCTCTGGCTCGTGACCTGGCCGTTGCCGCCGTCGTCCCAGGTGATCTCGAGGGCGTCGATCGCTTTCTTCGCCTGCCACCAATTGTCGGCTACCGCGGCGACGGCGTCGTCCAGCTTGACGATCTTGCGTATGCCCTTGATGCCGCCGATCTTGGTTTCGTCGATCGACTTGAGCTTGCCGTTGAACACCGGCGATTGGATCACCGCGGCGTGCAGCATGTTGGGCACGCGCACGTCGATCCCGTAGATCGGCTTGCCCTGGACCTTGTCGATGATTTCAAGCCGTTTCTTCGGCGTGCCGGCGAGCGTCCAATTCTTGGGGTCCTTGAGCTCGATATCCTTCGGCGGCGGGACCCGCGCGGCCGCCGAGGCGATCTTGCCGAAGGTCACCGTGCGTCCGCTCGGGACGTGGGTGATGACGCTGCTCTGCGCCCGGCATTCGGAGGCGGGGACGTTCCACTCACCGGCCGCCGCGCTGATCAGCATCTCGCGCGCGGTCGCGCCGGCCTTGCGCAGATAGTCCTGCGAACCGCGGATCGACCGGCTGCCGCCGGTGGACATGTCGCCCCAGGCGCGGTTGCGCCTGAGGTTTTCCGCCGGGGGAACGAACTCCGCCTTCACCTTGCTCCAGTCGCATTCGAGCTCCTCGGCCACCAGCATCGGCAAGGCCGTGAAGCTGCCTTGGCCCATTTCCGAGCGGGCGACGCGGACGATCACGGTGTCGTCGGGCTCGATCACGATCCAGGCGGTGATTTCCGGCGCACCGGTTCCGGCCTGGAGCGGGCGCGGGCCGAACGGGATATCGAATCCGAGCGCCAGCGAGCCGCCGACGGCAGCGACGCTTGCGAGGAACGCGCGGCGGTCGATGGGCAGGCCCTGGTTCATGGCGCTTTCGCCTGCGCTCACGCGCTCGCCGCCGCATGGATCGCGGCGCGGATGCGCTGATAGGTGCCGCAGCGGCAGATATTGGTGATCGCGGCGTCGATCTCGGCGTCGGTCGGTTTCGGCTTCTCCTCGAGCAGGGCCGCCACCGCCATGATCATGCCGCTCTGGCAATAGCCGCATTGCGGAACGTCATGATCGAGCCAAGCCTTCTGCACCTTGTGCAGGCTGCCGTTCACCGCCAGGCCTTCGATCGTGGTGATCTTTCTGTCGGCGATAGCGCTCACCGGCAGCGAGCACGCGCGCGCCGGCGCCCCGTCGACGTGCACGGTGCAGGCGCCGCACTGGCCGATCCCGCAGCCGTATCGGGTGCCCATCAGGCCAATCACATCCCGCAGCACCCAAAGCAGCGGCATGTCGGCATCGACGTCGATGTCGTGCGATCGCCCGTTGACGGTGAGACGCGCCATGACCCCCTCCTGATCGAACCCGAGACGCCCAAGGTTCGAACAGCCGCAACGATCTCGAATCAATAATGCGCGCACGGACCCTTCGGCGCAACCGTCGTTGGGGGGCGCGCGCACCAACGACGCCGCATCCCGCGGCGCCGGTCGCGGCCGGTTCCGGCCGTCGAGCGAATAGCGGAGCGGCGGCCTAAAGGGCCGCCGCTCCGGTTCATCACGCCATTGCGATGTTGTGGTTCTTCAACGGGAACGAGCGGATGCGATTACCCGTCGCCTTGAAGTACGCATTGAGCACCGCGGGCGCAGCCACGCAGATCGTCGGCTCGCCCACGCCGCCCCAGGCGGCGTTGCCGCCGGACGGCATGATGATCGATTCGACCTTCGGCATCTCGGCGATGCGCATCGAGTTGTAGTTGTCGAAGTTGGTCTGCTCGATACGGCCGTTCTTGACGGTGCACTCCTGGTAGAACAGGGCGGACAGGCCGTAGACGAATGAGCCGGCGACCTGCCGGTCGATCTGCGCCGGGTTGACCGCATAGGTCGAATCGGTGGCGCCGACGATCCGGTGAATCTTGATCTTGTTGCCGGTGACGGAGATTTCCGCCGCCGCCGCGACGTAGGCGTTGAAGGCCATCATGTGCGAGAGCCCGCGATAGACGCCTTGCGGCGCCGGCTTGCCCCAGCCGATCCGCTCGGCCACGGCGTTGAGCACGGCGAGGTTGCGCGGATGCTTGCTCATCAGCTTGCGCCGGAACTCGAGCTCATCCTGGCCGACCGCCTGGGCGAGCTCATCCATGAAGCACTCGATGAAGATGGCGTTCTGGTTGATGTTCACACCCCGCCAGAACCCCGGCTTGATGTGAGGATTGCGCATGGCATGGTCGATCATCAGGTTCGGGATCGAATAGCCGAATGCGTGCTCCTGGCCGCTGGGCATGAGGCCCTGAAAGGTGAGCGGATCCTTTCCGTTCTGCAGATTTTGCGGAAAAACGTCGGCGAGGATCGACTGCCCCGAGAGGCGCATATGCAACGCGGTCAGGTTGTTGCTGGCATCGAAACCGCCGGTGAGCTTGCACTGCATGACCGGATGATACCGGCCTTGCACCATGTCCTCCTCGCGCGACCACAACAGCTTCACCGGCGTGCCCGGCATCTGCTTGGCGATGAGGACGGCCTGCCTCGTGAAGTCGTGGAAGGCGCCGCGCCGGCCGAACCCGCCGCCGAGGTGGACCTTGTACATCTCGACCTTGTCGGCCGGCAGGCCAGACGCCGCCACGGTCGCGGCGAACGCGGCTTCGCCGTTCTGGGTCGGTCCCCACACCTCGCACTTGTCGGGCGTATAGCGCGCGGTGGCGTTCATCGGCTCCATGCAGGCGTGGTTCTGGTAGGGATAGGCGTAGACCGCCTCCACCTTCTTGGCCGCGCCGGCAAGCGCCGCCTTGGCGTCGCCGTTCGAGTTGCCGACAAACGCCTCTGGCGCGTCGAGCCCGGCTTTGAGCCACTCCGCGATCGAGGCGCTCGAGACCTTGGCGTTCTCGCCTTCGTCCCAGACGACCGGCAACGCGTCGAGCGCGGTCTTGGCTTGCCACCAGGTGTCGGCAATGACCGCCACGCCGGTGTCACCGATCTGCACGACCTTCTTCACGCCCTTCATGCCGGCGACCTTGGCGGCGTCGAAGCTCTTCACCTTGCCGCCTTGCACCGGGCTTTCCTTGATCGCGGCATTGAGCATGCCGGGCAGCTTGAGATCGGTTCCGTAGACCTGCTTGCCCGTGACCTTGTCGGCGGTGTCGAGGCGCTTGAGCGGCTTGCCGGCGATCTTCCAGTCCTTCGGGTCCTTGAGCTTGACGTCCTTGGGCTGCTCGAGCTTGGCCGCCGCCGATGCCACCTTGCCGTAGGTGATGGTGCGGCCGGACGGCTTGTGCGTGATGACGCCGCTCGCCGCGCTCACCTCGGAGACCGGGACCTTCCATTCATTGGCCGCGGCTTGTTTCAGCATTTCGCGCGCCGCCGCGCCGCCCTGGCGCACATATTCGTGCGACATGCGGATGCCGCGGCTGCCGCCGGTCGACATGTCGCCCCACACGCGCTTGCGGGCGACGTTTTGGCCGGGCGTGGGATATTCCCACGTCACCTTCGACCAGTCGCATTCGAGCTCCTCGGCGACCAGCTGGGCAAGCCCGGTGAGGGTGCCCTGGCCCATCTCGGAGCGGGCAACGCGGACGACAACCGTGTCGTCCGGGCGGATCACCACCCAGGCGTTGATTTCGGGCGTGCCGTCCTGGGCCAGGATCGGCTGCGGTCCGCCGAGCGGGATCTCGAGGCCGAGCGCGAGCCCGCCGCCGGCGGCGGCTGCGGTCACGACGAAGGTGCGGCGATTCATTTTCGGAACGTAATTCATGGCGGCCTCCCTGTTCACGCGCTCGCGGCGGCGTGGATGGCCGCACGCACCTGCTGGAAGGTGCCGCAGCGGCAGATATTGGTGATCGTGCTGTCGATGTCGGCAATAGCCGCACTGCGGCACGTCGTGCTCGATCCAGGCCTTCTGCACCTTGTGCAGCACGCTGCCCTGCGCGAGGCCTTCGATCGTGACGATCTGCTTGCCCTCGGCCGCGCTGACAGGCAGCGAACACGAGCGGACGGCCGTCCCGTCCATGTGCACAGTGCAGGCGCCGCATTGCGCGATGCCGCAACCGTACTTGGTGCCGGTGAGGCCGATCTGCTCCCGCAACACCCACAAGAGCGGGGTGTTGGGGTCGACATCGACATTGTGGGTTTGTCCGTTGACGGTGAGACTAGCCATTCGCATCCTCCCGTGAGTCGCCATTGGAGAGGCGAGGTTTGGCGCGGCCGTAACCCGCCGGTTTTGCCGCGCGCGCTGTCCTGAAGACTAGCTTGGTTCAATTCTAATATGGAAATCGCAATTCCGCGAGGTGAATTCGACGCCGACCGCATGAGGTCACGGCCCACGAATAGGCCCATTCGACAAATTGGGCATCTATTCAAAGGCTTGGAGTGCGTTGCTGCGGCCGGTCACGCGTCCACAAGGAGCGAAAGCGGCGGCCTAATGGACCGGCCGCCGTTTCACTTCATCACGCAAACGAGATGTCGTGGTTCTTCAGCGGCACCGAGCGGATCCGCTTGCCGGTCGCGGCGAAGTAGGCGTTGAGCACCGCCGGCGCCGCCACGAAGATGGTCGGCTCGCCGACGCCGCCCCAGAAATCGCCCGACGGCATGATGATGGATTCCACCTTCGGCATCTCGGCGATGCGCATCGAGTTGTAGTCGTGGAAGTTGGTCTGCTCGATGCGGCCGTCCTTGACCGTGCACTCGCCATAGAACAACGCCGACAGGCCGTAGACGAAGGAGCCGGCGACCTGCCGGTCGATCTGCGCCGGGTTGACCGCATGGCCGCAATTGGTGGCGCCGACGATGCGGTGGATCTTGATCTTGTTGCCGCCCGTCACCGAGATTTCGGCGGCGGCCGCCACGTAGCTGCCATAGCCCATCTGCTGGGCGAGGCCGCGGAAGACGCCCTGCGGCGCCGGCTTGCCCCAGCCGACCCGCTCGGCCACGGCGTTGAGCACGCCGAGATGCTTGGGATGGTTCGCCATCAGCTTGCGCCGGAACTCGAGCGGGTCCCGCCCGGCCGCGTGCGCAAGCTCGTCCATGAAGCACTCTAGGTAGACGGCGTTCTGGTTGTTGTTCACGCCGCGCCAGAACCACGGCGGGACGTGCGGGTTGCGCATGGCGTGGTCGATCAGCAGGTTCGGGATGGTGTAGCCGATCGCGCCTTCCGCGCCGCCCGGATACATGCCCTGGAACGTGATCGGATCGCGCCCGTCCTGGAGCCCACGCGGGTTCACGGCGGCGAGGATCGACTGGCCGGAAATGCGCACGTGCAGCCCGGTCAGCTCGTTGTTGGCGTCGAGGGCGCCGACGAGCTTGCACTGCGTGATCGGGTGATAGACGCCGTTCGCCATGTCGTCTTCGCGCGACTTGATCAGCTTGATCGGCGTGCCGGGCATCTCCTTGGCGATCCGCACGGCGTGGCCCACATACTCGCTCCGCGCCCGCCGGCCGAAGCCGCCGCCGAGGATCGTATTGTAGAAGTCGCACTTTTCGGCCGGCAGTCCGGACGCTTCCGAGGCGGCCGCAAGGGCGGCTTCGCCGTTCTGCGAGCTCGACCACACCTCGCACTTGTCCGGCGTGTAGCGCGCGGTCGCGTTCATCGGCTCCATGGTGGCGTGGTTCTGGAACGGATAGGCGTAGACCGCCTCGACCTTCTTGGCCGCTTTGGCGATCGCGTCCTTGGCGTCGCCGGTCCGCGTGCCGACATAGGCTTCCGGAGCGTCGAGCCCGGCCTTGAGCACTTCGGCGATCGACGCGCTCGAGACCTTGGCGTTCGGACCGTCGTCCCATGTGATGGGCAGCGCCGCGAGCGCGGTCTTGGCCTGCCACCAAGTGTCGGCGATCACCGCAACGGCGTCATCGCCGATCTGCACGACCTTCTTGACGCCCTTCATGCCGGTGACCTTGGCGGCGTCGAAGCTCTTCAGCTTGCCGCCGAACACCGGGCTCTCCTTGATCGCCGCATTGAGCATGCCGGGTTGCTTGACGTCCATCGAGTAGACCTGCTTGCCGGTCACCTTGTTCGCGGTGTCGAGCCGCTTGAGCGGCTTGCCGGCGATCTTCCAGTCCTTCGGGTCCTTGACCTTCACCTCCTTCGGCGGCTCGAGCTTGGCCGCCGCCATCGCCACCTTGCCGAAGCTCGTGGTGCGTCCGGAGGGGTTGTGCTTGATCACGCCGTTCGCGGCGCTGCACTCGGAGGCCGGCACCTTCCACTCGTTGGCCGCGGCCTCGATCAGCATCGCGCGGGCGGTGGCGCCGCCCTTGCGCACGTATTCGTGCGACTGCCGGATGGCCCGGCTGCCGACGGTGGCGTAGTCGCCCCAGGCGCGCTTGCGGGCGAGATTCTGGCCGGGCGTCGGAGTTTCCCAGGTCACCTTCGACCAGTCGCAGTCGAGCTCCTCGGCGACCAGCTGGGCAAGCCCGGTGAGCGAGCCTTGACCCATCTCCGCGCGGGCGACGCGGATGACCACGGTGTCGTCCGGGCGGATCACCACCCAGGCGTTGATTTCCGGTGAGCCGTCCTGAGCGAGGATCGGCTGCGGTCCGCCGAGCGGGATCTCGAGGCCGAGCGCGAGCCCGCCGCCGGCGGCGGCTGCGGTCACGACAAAGGTGCGGCGATTCATTTTCGGAACGTAATTCATGGCGGCCTCCCTGTTCACGCGCTCGCGGCGGCGTGGATGGCCGCACGCACCTGCTGGAAGGTGCCGCAGCGGCAGATATTGGTGATCGTGCTGTCGATGTCGGC
>WNGB01005298.1_pt1 | contig 29997 bp, 31 predicted proteins | sample 5400681 | NCBI WGS metagenome assembly WNGB01 (sample SAMN13153367, study PRJNA577476) | soil metagenome | isolation source: 115 cm soil or saprolite under grassland replicate 2 | place: USA:California | collected 2016-06-15
TGCCCAGCTTGTTCAGCGAGTTGCGGTAGTCCGTCGCGACGCCGAGGCCGTACGCCTGCTTGTCGTTGAGGATGTAGACGTCCTTGAGGCCGAGCTGCTGCGTGTGCAGAGCGTCCGCCGCACCCTGGAAGTCGTCGGCCGCCACGATGCGGATGTAGTTCCGCTTGCCGCTCGGGTAGTACTTCTCCGGCTCGCCGGCCGCGGTCCCGGGGCCGCCGTGCGTCAGGCCCACATAGGTGTTCGCGGGGCTGATCATGCCGACCGGCCCGTCGGGCGCGCGGTTCAGCACCGGGATGATGATCTCGGCGCAACCCGAGTTGAACGTCCCGATCACACCGATGACGCTCTTGTTCTGCGCATACGCCTGCGCGTTGGCCGAGCACTTCTCGGACGCCCACGCGCCTTCCTGCGCAGTCGCGTCGTCGCAGGACTGGTAGCCGATCTTCGTATCCCCAGCCTTGAAGTCGTGCTGCTTGAGGATGAACTTGATCGCCTCCGTCATCTGAACCGTCTGCGCACGGCCGGAACCCTGCAGCGGCAGGTCCGAGGCGATGACGAAGTCTGGACTGCCGTCGCCCTCGTAGTAGATGTCGGAACATGACGACGCCGGCAGGGCCTGTGCGTTTCCACTGCTGCTGCCGCCTCCTCCGCCGCCACAGCCTGCGGCGAGGAGCGCCAGCACGGCGGTGACGCCGATCAGCGCTGCCAGCAATGGCCTTCTACTCACTCTTCCTCCTCATTTCGCCCATCAACGGGTTCCACGCCGCACGCGCCGGCAGGCTCGCGCCGCGAGTGGTGAAGTATCGGGGCATTCCGCTCGCTAATGCAAATCCCAACCGCCGCTAAAGTGGCCCTGGGCCGAAGTGGCGGAACTGGTAGACGCGCCGGACTCAAAATCCGGTGGGGGCAACCTCGTGTGGGTTCGAGTCCCACCTTCGGCATCCCTCGGCCGGTTCGTAGGATGGGCCGGTGCGTGTCGGACTCCTCACAGGCGGCGGTGACTGCCCTGGGCTGAATGCCGTGATCCGGGCGGCGGGCCGGCGGGTGATGACCCGCGGCGGCGAGGTGGTCGGCGTCCGCGAAGGCTGGAACGGCCTCGTCGAGGGGTTGTTCGAGCCGCTCGGGCCGCGAGAGATCTCCGGGCTGCTGCCTCGGGGCGGGACGATCATCGGGACGACGCGCACGAACCCGTTCAAGCTCGACGGCGGCGTCGAGAAGGTGCTCGAGAACTTCCGGGACGCCCGGCTCGACGCGCTCGTCGCGATCGGCGGCGAGGACACGCTGGGCGTCGCGGCTCGCTTGTACGAGGAGCAGGACTTCCCGGTCGTCGGTGTGCCGAAGACGATCGACAACGACCTCTCCGCGACCGACTACACCTTCGGGTTCGATACCGCGGTCACGGTCGCCACGGAGGCGATCGACCGGCTGCATACGACTGCGGAGTCGCACAACCGCGTGATGGTCGTCGAGGTGATGGGACGGCACACCGGCTGGATCGCCGTCATGAGCGGGATCGCCGGCGGCGCCGACGTGATCCTGATCCCGGAGCAGCCGATCTCGATCGACGAGGCTTGCGACGACATCCGCCGGCGCCACGAGCGCGGCAAGGACTTCTCGATCGTCGTGGTCTCGGAGGGGTTTGAGCTCGAGGGTGCGGACGACGCCGGCGACGTCGACCAGTTCGGCCATGTGCGCCTGTCAGAGCGCGGCGTCGGCGCAGCGCTCGCACGCGAGATCGAGAACCGCACCGGGTACGAGACCCGTGTGACGGTGCTCGGGCACGTCCAGCGCGGCGGCTCGCCGACGGCGCGGGACCGTGTCCTGGCGACGCGGTACGGCCTCAAAGCCGCCGACCTGGTCGAGGAGGGCAAGTTCGGCCGCATGGCCGCGCTCCACGGCGACGCGATCGTCGACGTCCCGCTCAAGGACGCGACGGCGGAGCTGAAGACGGTTCCGGAAGACTGGTTCGCAGTCGCGCGCGCCTTCTTCGGCTGAGTCGTCGTCGCGCACGGACTACGCCCGTTTGGCCGCGACGATCGCTGCGGTCGTCGGCGTCGTCAGCACCTCGACGGCGACGAGCTGCGGATGGCCGAGCAGAAAGTCACGCACTGGATCCGGGCCCGGGCGGCCCGGCGTCAAGTCGTCCTTCACGAAGAGGCCGCCGGGCGTGAGCAGGTCGATCGCCGCCTGCGACTCCTCTGCACGGCCGGCGTCGAAGAACAGGAAGTCGAACGGCCCGCGGCCGGGCAGATGCTCACGCCAGTCCCCGAGGAAGAGCTCGACGTTGTCCAGGCCGCGCAGTCGCTCCGCCGCAACCTCCGCACGCAGCGGATCGGACTCGACGGTGACGAGCGAGACCGCCGTCGAGGCGATCGCGGCTGCGCCTTCGCCGAACGCCGTGCCCGTCTCCGCGCACCGCTTGCCCGCCGCCAGCACCGCGAGCAGCCGCTGCACCTCCGGCAGCGACGAGCCGCCGCCCGTCACAGCTCCGCGAGCGGGAACGAACGATGGCGCCGCGGCGGGACGAGGAAGTTCTGCCGATGCGTCGTCCGCAGCACCGAGTTGAAGCCCTGATTGCGCTCACGCGCCTCGAGCGGCAGGCGCGTTCCGTCCGGCAGCACCCCGTCCATTGCCAGACGGTTCCGGTGGAAGTCGTCGCTGGACGGGTTGAAGACGACGAAATGCAGCCCCGCACGCGGCCCCGGCTGCATCTGGTCAACGTCGCGGCGTGAGCTCCAGTCGAACGGGTTGTCCAGCGTGTTGAAGTCGGCGCGCTGCGGGACCGCGGTGCCGCGCTTGTACACCGTCCCGTCGGCGGCGACATGGTCGCGCTGCAGCCTCGACGACGTCTGGATCGCCGAGCTGTGCCCGATGCGCCCCTGCCTGTGGAAGTCGCGCTCCACCCCGCGCACGGTGTCGGCGCCTTTCGCCGTTTGCGGGACGGTCAGCGTCCCCTCGCGCAGCGCCGGCTGGTCCGGCCGGAACGCCGTGGCGACCCGCTCCCGAAAGTCGAAGTTCAGGTACCAGGCCTCGAGATCCTCGAACAGGTGGGAGACGTGCATGCTCGTGCCCTGGCGGAAGTATTCGCGCGGCCCGAGCTCGACGAAGCCGAGCGTCTCGTGGTTCGCGATCAGGCGCGGGCCGAGCCCATCCTTCTGAGTGGACGTGAACCCGAGAAAGAGCTGGGCCGACGCCGGGATCAGATCGGCGCCCGGCACGCCGGCCGCCATCCCCATCTTCTTCGGCAGGCTGCGCCGCCCCTCGAAGCCCCCGCCGACGAACCCGCGTCGGATGCTGGTCACGTCGAACACGGACAGGTCCGAGAAGAGCACCTTGGCCGCGTCCACAATGTGGTCACGCGAATCGCTGCGCAACAGGACGGCCACGTCGTTCTCCTCGAGCAGAGTCTCGTGCGGGTCGCTCGGGAAACGGACGGCCGGCAAGAGCGCCGGCTTGCGCGCCCGCCGGTCGTACGGCGCATGTGCGCGCCACGCCTCCGCGACGTGCCTTTCGAAGTACGGCAGCCCCCAGGCGAGCGTCACGCCGAGCCCGGCGGGCGTTTGCTCGTAGCGGCTGTCGAGCTCCTCGAGCGCGTCCGAGAGCTCGGGCTGCGCGGCGCGAACGTCGTCCGCGCGAACCGTCGCGGTGACGAGCTGGTGGTGCAGCGGCGGGATCACCACCTCGACGTCGTTGTCGACGATCACCGAGACCCCGTCGAGCAGATGCTGCTCCGCGGGCCGAGGCGCACCAGTCGGCCGGGCAGGCGCCTCTCCGCTGAGCTGGTCGACGAGCTCGTAGACGCCCGCCGCGCCGACGGCGCTCGCGGCCGCGCCCGCAAGCAGCTGACGTCGCGTCAGCCGCACGCTACGCCGTTGCCGGCCGGACGAGGACGAGACCGCGCAGGATCCGATCGAGCGTCGCCCGCACCTTGCGGTACGTGAAAGGTGGAGCGACGTGCTCGCTCACCGTGTAGAGCGAACCACCATGGCGCCACGCGTAGAGCACATGCCACTGATCCGCGTCCTGGTTGACGTTGAAGACCGTCGCGACGATCCCGCCCGCGCGCACCGTCCCGCCACGGTCGCTGAAGCAGGGGATCAGCGTTCGTTTCTTCGAGTCCGCGTCCACACACTTCGGTATGCGAGTACGACCCGGATAGCCCCGGAGGTTCACGTGCTTCTCGCCGCCGGCCGCCCCCGGCCCCGTCTCCTGCCACACCCAGCTCTGCAGGTAGCTGCGGTCGCGGCTGACCTCGTTGATGTTGTTCCAGCGGCTGCCGATGACGCCGTCGAGCGGGTCCGGCATCCACGAGGGGCAGTAGACGGGGGCATGGATGCGATCAGCGAGGCGCTGCCACCCTGACGCGGCCTGCGGCGGGCACCGCAGCTGCGCCGACGCGTTGACCGAGTCGCTCGTGCCGCAGCCGGCAAGCGCACACGCCGCCAGCGCCAGGACCCCGAACCGTTTCACGGTTCGCGTGGATAGTCCGAGCGCGCCGCCAGCACGCGGTCGGTGACCGAGCCGGTGACGATCACGTACTTGACGCCCTCCTGGCGAAGCCGCGCGACGTTGCGGTTCTGATCGAACGCCCGCTTCGGCCCGGGCAGCGCGAGGTGCAGGACGTCGAGCCCCTCGAATGGCGGTGTCGACGGGTCCGCGGCTACATGCGTTCCGGGCGGAAGGTGCCGCTCGACCCAGCGGTGCGCGACGATTCGCGTATCGGTCCGCGTCAGGCGTTTCGCGTCGCGGATCGACCACGTCAGCGGAACGACCAGGAGCAGCAGCGTCACCGGTGCGAGCGCACGAAAGCGCGCGCCCAGCGCAGCGAGCGGCGGCACCAGCGGCAGCACGTACCGGTCGTAGTGCGCGCGAAGCGTCACGAGATCCGCGAAGTACACGAGCACGAAGAGCGCCAGCATCAGATCGACGCGCGTCCGGCGAACGAGCGCGACGACGAGCCCGAGCGCGCAGATGATCAGAACGGGACCGAGCCCGTCCCAGAGCCGCACGACGAACGCGATCGGCGCCGTGTGGTCGTGCTCGAAGCCCAACCAGCCGTCTCGTGCGCGCTGCTGCACCTCGCGGGCCTCGTGCCAGGCCTGGTGACGATGGACGAGCACGAACGGGCTCGAGGCGAGGAACCCCACTACCGCGAGCGCGACCGCGCTTGCGAGGCGCGCCCAGTGCCGCCAGCCGGCCACGACGAGGGGGACGAGCAGGAACACGCCCGGGTACTTCATGCCGGTCGTCAGCCCGACGGCAATCCCTGCAAGCTCGAGCCTCCCCCGGATCATCAGCGCGAGCGCCGCGGCGACCCCGAGCGTGAGCGGGACGTCCGTCACAGCCGTCCGCGAATACGCGACGTGGATCGTGCAGACGGCGACGATGGCGGCGGTGACCATCCCCGCCGCCGGCGTTCCGAAGGCGCGGCGGCCGAGCCACCAGGCGGCCGCGATCGAGCCGAGCGCGAGCACGAGCGCGACGAGCCGCGCCGTCAGGTAGGACGGCTCGTCCTGCCATGCCTGGAACGGCGCGTTGATGTACATCAACAGGGTCGGGTAGTCGAACCAGTGCGGGTCGCCGCCGCCGCCGTGCACGAGCTTCCACGCCCGCGGGACGAGCAGTTGCTCGTCGGGGTTGAGCAGCGCCCCGAACGGCAGCCCATATTGGAGCCCGACGAGACGCAACCCACCGGCGCCCGCGAGGAGCGCGACGAGTGCGGTGCCGGGGCCGCCCCACTGCGTCCCGGCCCAGCGGTCGAGGAAGCGGCTAGACCTGCGGCGGGTCGGTGACGAGGCCGGCGACGTTTCGCGCTCCGACGATGACCGCATCGACTCCCGCCCGCTCGAGCTCGTCCACCTGCTCGCGGCTCGAGACCGGCACCTCGGCGATTGCCAGCTTGCCGGCCGGAACGTCGGGCAGCAGCTCGAGCGCGCGGCGTAGCGCGTCTGCCTGATCGTCCTCTCCGACGGAGAAGAGCAGGATCTCCGGATCGAGACGCTCGAGCGCCAGCTCGAGCTCCTCTTCGCTCTGCACCTCGACCACGGCGTCGAGGCCGAGCTCGACGGCTTCCGCATGCTGTCTGGCGAGCCACTCGTCGTCGTCGCCGGCTGCGGTCACCGAGATGATCCAGGCGTCGGCGCCTGCGACCGCCGCGGCGGACGGCCCGCCCTCGGCGCGCCAGAGAATGGGCAGCTCGATCACCTCGCGCAGGTCGTGGATCGCACTCGTCACGGTGACCGCCTCCGCCCCCTCCGCCGCAGCCACCCGCGCGGCGTCGGCGTCCGCGACGTCCACGATCAGCGAGATGCCGTCCCCCTCAGAGATCGCCTGGCTGAATCTCACAGCCGGAAGTATCTACTGGCCGACCGGGTGCCAGACTGTCTTCAGCTCGAGGAACGAGGCGATGTCCCAGGGGCTTTGCGAGTCGGCCTGCCCGCGGACGACCCGCTTGACGTTGTCGGCGGCCGAGCGCTCGAGCTCGGGCGAATCGCCGTCGGCGCCGGTCAGGTCGAGCGCATTGACGTCCATGTGGGAGGCGAGCCACGGCGCGAGCTCGCCCCGATGGCCCGTGAGGAGGTTGACGGCGCCGCCCGGGACGTCCGACGTCGCGAGCGCCTCGGCGAGCTCGATCGCGGCCAGCGGCCGGGTCTCCGAGGCGACGGCCACGACGACGTTCCCGCCCGTCAACGCGGGAACGACCCGCGACACGAGCCCGAGCAGCGGCGGCTCGTCGGGAGCGAGAACGGCGACGACGCCGGTGGGCTCGGGCACGGTGAAGTTGAAGTACGGGCCCGCGACGGGATTCGACGAGCCGAGCACCTGCGCGAGCTTGTCCGCCCAGCCCGCGTACCAGACGATGCGATCGACCGTCTTCTCGACCTCCGCCCGCCCGGTGGAGAGGTCGGCGAACTCGGCCGCGCGCGCCTCGATCATCTCGGCGAGCCGGTACAGCACCTGGCCGCGGTTGTACGCCGTCATCCCTGCCCATTTCGGCAACGCACCGCGCGCCGCACGCACGGCGTCGCGCACGTCCTTGCGCGAGGCGCGCGCAACGTTCTGACCCCCGGCCTCGTACGTGCGTCCCGACTCGGAGCGCGGGAACGCGCCGCCGATGTACAGCTTGTACGTCTTCTTGACGGGCAGCCGGCTCATGCTGCGTCGAACTGCAGGTACGGCTCGAGCCCGTGCCGGCCGCCCTCGCGGCCGAAGCCGGACTCCTTGTAGCCGCCGAACGGCGAGCTCGGATCGAAGCGGTTGTAGGTGTTGGCCCAGACGACTCCGGCACGCAGCCGTTCCGCCATCCAGAGGATGCGCGAGCCCTTCTCCGTCCAGACGCCCGCGCTGAGCCCGTACGGCGTGTTGTTCGCCTTCTCGATCGCCTCTTCGGGCGTGCGGAACGTCAGCACCGAAAGCACCGGCCCGAAGATCTCCTCCTGCGCGATCCGGTAGCTCTGGGCGACGTTGGTGAAGACTGTCGGCACGAACCAGTAGCCCTGCTCGGGCAGCCGGCACGGCGGCTGGTAGATCTCGGCACCTTCCTTCGCCCCCGCCGCGACGAGCTCCTGGATCTTCTCGAGCTGCTGCTTCGAGTTGATCGCCCCGACGTCGGTGTTCTTGTCGAGCGGGTCGCCGACGCGCAACGTCGTCAGGCGTCGCTTCAGCTTCTCGACGACCGGCTCGTAGATCGACTCCTGCACCAGCAGCCGCGAGCCCGCGCAGCACACATGGCCCTGGTTGAAGTAGATGCCGTTGACGATGCCCTCGACCGCCTGGTCGAGCGCGGCGTCGTCGAAGATGATGTTCGCGGCCTTGCCGCCCAACTCCAGCGTCAGCTTCTTGCCGGTGCCCGCGAGCTCACGCTGGATCGCCTTGCCGACCTCGGTCGAGCCGGTGAACGCGATCTTGTCGACGCCGTCCGACTTGACGATCTCGACGCCCGTGCGGCCGTCACCGGTGACGATGTTGACGACACCGGCGGGCAGTTCCGCCTGCCGCAGAACGTCGCAGAAGAGCAGCGCCGACAGCGGCGTGGTCTCTGCCGGCTTCAGCACGACCGTGTTCCCCGCAGCGAGCGCCGGGGCGATCTTCCACGCCAACATCAGCAGCGGGAAGTTCCACGGGATGATCTGGCCTGCCACTCCGACCGGACGCGGGCGGCGGTTCGGGAACGCGTACTCGAGCTTGTCCGCCCACCCTGCGTAGTAGAAGAAGTGCGCTGCGGCGAGCGGAAGATCGACGTCTCGCGACTCCTTGATCGGCTTGCCGCCGTTCAGCGACTCGAGCACGGCGAACTCGCGCGACCGCTCCTGCAGGATGCGAGCGATCCGGAACAGGTATTTCGCGCGCTCGGCCGGCGAGATGTCCGACCAGCCGTTCTCGTACGCCTCGCGTGCGGCCGCGATCGCAGCCTGCACTTCCTCCGGCGTCGCCTGCCCCACCTCTGCCAGAGGCTCCTCGGTCGCCGGCGAGATCGTCGTGTACGTCTCCTTCGGCTCGAGCCATTCGCCGCCGACGAAGTGGCCGTAGCGCTCCTGCAGCGTGACGATGTCGCGCGCCTCGGGCGCCGACGCGTAGGTCCACTCCGACGGAACCGGTGCGCGATCCTGCTTTCGCTCGAGCTCAGTCAACGGTGAAGTAGTCCGGGCTTTGGTACGCGCCCGTCTTCTCCTTCCGCAACTGCATCAGCACGTCGTTCAGCAGCGACGAGGCGCCGAGCCGGTAGAGGTCGGGGGTGAGCCAGTCGAGCCCGAGCGTTTCGTGCAGCTGCACGAGGTACTGGACCGCCTGCTTCGCCTGGCGGATGCCGCCCGCCGGCTTCATCCCGATCATGCGTCCGGTCTCCTCGTAGACGTCGCGGATCGCTTCGAGCATGCACAGCGTCACCGGCAGCGTTGCCGCGCCGGGAAGCTTCCCGGTCGACGTCTTGATGAAGTCCGCACCGGCGGCCATCGCGAGCAGCGACGCGCGCCGCACGTTGTCGTAGGTGCCAAGCTCCGCGACCTCGAGGATGACCTTCAGGTGCGCGTCGGCGCAGGCCTCCTTCACCTGGACGATCTCGTCGTAGACCTTCGCGTATCGTCCCGAGAGGAAGGCGCCGCGGTCGATCACCATGTCCACCTCGTCGGCCCCATGCTCGACGACCCAGCGGACTTCGTCGAGCTTCGCCTCGAGCGGGGACTGCCCAGACGGGAACGCCGTCGCGACCGATGCCACCTTCACGCTCGAGCCCTCGACGCGCTGGACTGCGGAGGGGACGAGGTTCGGATACACGCAGATCGCGGCGACCGACGGCACGCTCGCGTCGCTCGGGTCCGGCCGGATCGCCTTCGATGCGAGCGCCGCGATCTTGCCGGGCGTGTCCTGCCCTTCGAGCGTGGTCAGGTCCATCATCCGCACTGCAAGCTCGAGCGCGAACACCTTCGCCTCGCGCTTGATCGAACGCTTCGCTAGCGAGGCCGCACGCTCTTCCAATGCGACCGCGTCGACGGAGCCGATGCGCGGTAGCCTCGGCTCGAGTGGAAGCTCGAATCCGCGCGGCAGAACAGGCGTTTGCGCCATGCGTTGAGTCTAGCCCTAGATGCCGAGCCGCCCGAGCAGCGCCTCATCGCGGCGCCAGCGCGGCTTCACCTTGACGTGCAGCTCCAGATAGACCGGATGTCCAAGCAGTTGTTCGATCTCCGGACGCGCGCTCTTGCCGATGTCGCGGATCTTCGTCCCGCCCTTGCCGATCACGATCTGCTTCTGCGACTCGGTCTCGACCAGGACGTCGGCACGGACGGCCTTCTCCTCGATCTCGTCCACCTCGACCGTGATCGCGTGCGGCACCTCGTCCTTCGTCAACCGCAGCGCCTGCTCCCGCACGAGCTCGGCGATCTGGACCTCGACGGGCAGGTCGCTGCGCTGTTCCTGCGGGTAGTAGAGCGGGCCCTCGGGCAGCAGGCCGACGAGCTCGTCGCGCAGATCCGGGACGCCGTGGCCCGTCTTCGCACTGACCGGATGCAGGGCGTGGAAGCCCCCGAGCCTCGACGCGGTCTCCATCTGCGTCGCGATGTGTCCGCCTTTCAGTCGGTCGACCTTGTTCAGCGCGATCACGACCGGGACGCCGAGGTCGAAGACGCGGCGCGCGACGAAGCGGTCACCGGCGCCGATGCGTTCGCGCGCGGACAGGACGAGCAGCACTCCCTCGACATCCTCGAAGGCGGAATCGACGGTGCGCTGCATGTGCTCGGTCAGCGGATCGAGCGGGCGTTGAAAGCCGGGCAGGTCGGCCAGGACGAGCTGGTAGTTGTCCCCGTTGGCGATCCCGAAGATGCGCCGGCGCGTCGTCTGCGGCTTGTCGGAGACGATCGCCACCTTGCCGCCGCAAAGGGCGTTGACGAGCGTGGACTTGCCGACATTCGGCCGCCCCGCGACGGCCACGAAGCCGGACTTCAAGCCGGCAGGTCCCACGTGTCCGGCAACAGGTCCGCGGCCGAATACGTGACGAGCTCGCCCTGCGAGCTCAAGAAGGTGACCTCCTCGAGCTTGAACTCGTAGAGCCACTGCCGGCACCCGCCGCAGGGCGAGGCGGTGATCCCGATTGCGGCGAAGTCGCCGGGGCGGTATCCCTCGCTGACGGCCTTGACGAGCGCCGACTTCTCCGCACAGACGCCGAGCGGATACGCCGCGTTCTCGACGTTGACGCCCTCGAAGACCTTGCCGTCACGCGTCTGCACCGCCGCGCCGACGAGGTAGTTCGAGTACGGCGCGTACGCCCGCGCCGAGATCGCAACCGCACGGTCGTAGAGCTCCTTGCTCACAGCAACTGGAAGACGGAGAGGGTCACGAGCGCGCCGATCGCGCCGCCGTAGGCGACCTCGAGGGTCGAGTGGATCCCGGATTCGACGCGCGTCTGAGCCACGAGCAAGGCCATGATGAACGTCAGAGCACTGACGACGAAGCGGTGATTGTCGCCGACGACGTAGGTGGCGGCCATCCAGGCCGCGAACGCGATCGCCGCGTGCCCGGACGGGAGCCCTCCGCGCAACGGCGTTCCCTTGCCCGTCCAGGCCTTGGTCGCGATGACGATGATCACGGTCAGGACGAGCGCGATCACGGTGATCTGCGCCGGCGCGTCGCGCAGCCGGTCGAGCACCTCCGCGGACTTGTCGGCGGCCTTGCCCGCGAACACCAGGTACCCAACGGCGACGGCATTCACCGAGGCGATCAGGACCGCCCCGGCCGCGATGTCCTTCGCGAGCTTCGCCATCGGGTCGAAGGACGTCGTCGCTGCGTCGATCGTTCCCTCGACGGCCGTGTTGATCATCTCGGCCACGAGTACGAAGGTGATCGAGAGCAGCAGCGCAATCAGCTCGAGCCGTGACACGCTGACGGCGACGGCGACGACGAGCACGGCGACCGCGATCGCAAAGTGGATGCGCATGTTGCGCTGCGTCCGCAGCACGTGCACCACGCCTTCGATCGCGAAGTTGAAGCTCTCGATGATCGACGGCCGCGCTCTCATGCGTGCTCGCGCTCCCTCTCCTCCATCTCGGCGCCGTGGTCGTAGCCCACGAGGTGCAGCACGGCGTGCACGAGCGGCGCGTGCCACGCCTCGCCCACGACCTGCGGGCAGACGACGACGTCGCCGAGCTGTCGCGGCACGCCGTCCGGCACCGGGTCGCGGCCGTCGATCGGAAACGCGAGTGCGTCGGTCTCCTCGTCGACGCCGAGGTGCTCCCGCTTCAAGGCGCGGATCTCCTCGGGACCGACGAGCTGCAAGCCGAGCTCGCCGTGCTCGATCCCCTCGTCACGGAGCACCGCGCGGATCAGCTCGACGGCAGCCTCGAGGTTGAACTGGCTGCCGGAGCGGTTCGCGACCTCGATTTCGACCATCGCCCCTACTTCCGCCGTTGCGTCCCTGTCTCCTCCGCGTGCAGCTTGTACGCCTCGACGATCCGTTGGACGAGCTTGTGGCGCACGACGTCTTCATGCCCGAAGCGGACGAATGCAATGCCGTCGATCGAGCCCAGGATGTCCTGCACGTGGATGAGGCCGGACGCCTGCTCGCGGGGCAGGTCGACCTGCGTCACGTCGCCGGTGACGACGACCTTCGAGCCGAAGCCGAGGCGCGTCAGGAACATCTGCATCTGCTCCGGGCTCGTGTTCTGCGCCTCGTCGAGGATGATGAAGGAGTCATTAAGGGTCCGGCCCCGCATAAACGCCAGCGGGGCGACCTCGACGGTGCCGCGCTCCATGTACGTGTTCAGCCGCTCGGCGTCGAGCATGTCGTAGAGCGCGTCGAAGAGCGGGCGCAGGTACGGGTCGACCTTCGCCAGCATGTCGCCGGGCAGGAACCCGAGCCGCTCGCCGGCCTCGACCGCGGGGCGCGTGAGGATGATCCGCGCGACCTGGCGCTCCTGCAGCGCAGCGACGGCGAGCGCCATCGCCAGGTATGTCTTGCCGGTTCCGGCCGGGCCGATCCCGAACGTGACGGTGCAGTTGCGGATCGCGTCGACGTACCGCTTCTGTGTCACCGTCTTGGGCGTGATCTGCTTGCCGCGGTGGCGCCAGACGACGTCGCCGAAGACGTCCTGCACGTTCTCGGCCTGGTCGATCGCCTTGAGGACCGCGTCGACCGTGGCCGGGCCGATCTCCTGCCCCGTCTCGACCAGCTCGACGAGCTCGTCGACGACGGCGCGGGCCTCCGCGACGTGGACGTCGTCGCCGGCGATCGTCAGCCGGTTGCCGCGCAGGAGGATCGTGATCTCGAGCCGGTCGCGCAGGGCGTCGAGGATGCCGTCGCCGATCGAGGCGAGCTCGGCCGCGACGTCGTTGGAGACATCGAGGACGTGTTCCATTCCCGCCTCAGTGTAGGGATCAGGCCAGCTTTTCTTTGACCAGCTGGCTGACGACCGAGCCGTCCGCTCTGCCGGACACCTGCGGCATCACATCCGCCATCACACGGCCGAAGTCGCGCATGCTGGTGGCGCCGTTCTCTGCGATCGCGTCGTCGACGATCTCCTCCAGCTCGTCCTCGGAGAGCGGCTCCGGCATGAACTCCTCGAGCACCGCGAGCTCCTGCTCCTCCGCCGCCGCCTGTTCCTCGCGGCCGCCGCCGCGAAACGCCTCCGCCGCCTCGACTCGCCGCTTGCGCTCGCGCTGCAGCACCTGCAGCTCCTCCTCGTCGGAGAGGGCACGCTGCAGCTCCTTCTCGGCCGAGCGCAGGCTCGAGAGAATCAACCGGAGAGCGTCGCGCCGTTCCGCGTCCCGGGAGAGTGTCGCCTCCTTCAGGTCCTGCTCCATCCGGGCGATGAGGCTCATCCCGGTACTCCGTGCAGTCGGCCGCCGAGGACGTGCCAGTGCAGGTGGAAGATCGTCTGGCCGGCGCCCTCGCCGACGTTGACGACGACGCGATAGTCCTCGAGCCCGGCGTCGCGTGCAGTGTCCTTGACGAAGTCCAGCATCCGCTTCGCCTCCTCCGGCGGGAACTCGCAGATCTCGCGGAAGGTCGGCACGTGCCGCTCCGGAATTACGAGCAGGTGCGTGTCGGCGCGTGGGTTGATGTCGCGGACCGCGACGAAGCCCTCGGCCTTCGCGACGTGGTCGCCGTCGCGGACGAGATTGCAGAAGAGGCAGTCGTCAGGCAGCGAGGATCCCCTCCTCCGACACCGCTGCGCCGCGCACGCGCACGAGCTCGCCGACCGGCGCGTCGACGAGCCACGGCGAGTAGTCGTCGCCGTAGCCGCGGCCCGGCCGGTCGACGAGCACCACGTCGTCGGCTCCGACCTTGGCGCGCCAGCGCGCGAGGCAGGCCGCCTCGGAGGCTGCGCGGAGCCGTGCGCTCCGTTCCTTCTTCACATTCGGCGGGACCGAGTCGCGTGCAGCGGTCACGGTTCCCGGCCTGGGCGAGTACGGAAAGACGTGCACCTTCGTGATGCCGGCGGCGTCGACGACGGCGAGCGTTCGTTCGAACGCCGCGTCGGTCTCGGTCGGAAAGCCGACGATCGCGTCGGTCGTCAGGTTGAAGTCGCCGAGCGGCTCCAGCCGGCGCAGGTACGTGGCCGCGCTGTAGCGGCGAGCCATGTCGCGCAGGACGCCGTCGTCGCCCGACTGCAATGGCACGTGCAGGTGGCGGCTGACGGTCGGGGTCTCGCGGAGTGCCGCGATCAGCTCGGGGTCGACGTGGTTGACCTCAATCGACGAGAGCCTCAGGCGGTCGAGGCCCGCCACGGCCCCGACCTCACGCACGAGGCGCGGCAGCTTGTAGCCGGCCTCGCGGTCGCGGTAGCAGCCGAGGTTGATCCCGGTGAGGACGATTTCGCGGTGTCCCTGCGCCACCCGCCGGCGCACCTCGTCCAGCACCGCCGCAGCGGAGCGGCTGCGCGAGACGCCCCGCACGAGCGGAATCACGCAGAAGTTGCAGGAGAAGCTGCAACCGTCCTGGATCTTCACGAACGCGCGGACCCGGTCGAAGCGCGCGTCGGCCTGGACGCAAGCAAGGGCGCCGACGTCCCCGGCCACGAACTCCGGCGTCTCCTCACTCCGCCGCGCCACGACGGTGACGTTCTCCGGCAACCCGGCGAACGCATCGGCCGCGAGATTCGCGGCGCAGCCCGTCACGTACACGCGGCGATGCGTGCGCGCGGCTCGCGTCGCCGCCTGGCGCGATTTCCGCACCGCCTCGTGCGTGACGCAGCAGGTGTTCACAACGGCCACGTCCGCCCCGACGCCGTGGTCGCGTTCGGCATGGCCGTCGCCGAGCAGGCGTTCGCGCACGTCCTGCGCGTCGGTGTGCGAGACCTTGCAACCGAGGAAGCGGATGGAAAAGGTGGCCACCGGCCGGGGATGCTACTCGGCGCGTTCGTACAAGTCGGCCGCCCAGCCCTCGCGCGTGATGCGCCGTACATGTCGAAACGGCTCGAGCGCGCTGGGATCCGTCGGGAGGTAGCCGGAGCTGACGAGCCAACGAGCGTCCAACCGTGTCGCCAGGGACTCGAGAGCGGTGCGCGTGATGTTGGCGAGAGCGACGTCGGCGGGCGGCAAGTCGGCGGCGAAGACGTCGGCGAGCCTCGCATCCACCTCCACCCCGTTCGCGGCCGCGTTCGCGCGCGTGGCGGCCACGGCGTGCTCGTCGGAGTCGAGCGCGAGCACCGGGGCGAACCCGGCCTTCGACGCGACGATCGCGAGCACTCCCGACCCGCAGCCGAGGTCGACGACGCTGCCGCGGCCGAGCGCGAGCAGCAGCTGGACGCAGAGCTGCGTCGTGGGATGCGCGCCGGTGCCGAACGCGCGGGCGGGCTCGATCACGACCGCCGTCACGCCGGCCGGCGGCTCCTCCCAGGGCGGCCCGATCCAGAGCGAGCCGATCTGCACGGGATGGTGGAAGGCCTTCCAGCGGTCACGCCAGTCGGCGGCGACGTCCTCTCCCCGGGCCCCGCCGAACGCGTGCCACAGCCGTTCTTCTCCGCCGGAGTCGGTGTAGGCGACGAGCTCGACCTCGTCGAGCGAGTCGACCTCCTCGAAACCCTCCGGGAAGAGCTCGAGCATGCGGGCCCGCGCTTCCTCGGCACGCGCGGCGGGGACGGCGACCGAGACGCGGCGCAGCGCGCTCAGCGGAAGGCGCTCTTGAGCTTGTCGAAGAACCCCTCGCTCGGCTCGTAGGTCTCCTCGCCCGCGAGCCGCTCGAACTCCTCGAGCAGCTGACGCTGCTCCTCGGTCAGCCTGCGCGGGACGGTGACGTTGACCAGCACGCGTTGGTTGCCGCGCCCGAAGCCCTGCAGGACGGGCAGGCCGCGGCCGCGCAGCACGACGATCTCCCCGGGCTGGGTGCCGGGCTCGAAGGTCAGGTCGGTATCGCCCTCGAGAGTCGGCACCGGCAGCGTGACGCCGAGCGCGGCCTGCGTGATCGTCAGGTCGACGGTCGTGTAGACGTCGTTGCCCTCACGCACGAAGCGGTCGTCCGGTGGGACGTGCACCTCGACGTAGACGTCGCCCGCACGCGCGCCGAGCGAGCCCGCATGGCCTTCGCCGCTGAGGCGAATCCGCTGCCCGTCGTGGATTCCGGCGGGGATCTCGACCTCGAGCGTGCGCTCCTCGACCACGCGACCGGCCCCGCTGCACTTCTCGCACGGATGCTCGATCAACTTGCCCGAGCCGCCGCACGTCGGGCAGGTACCGGTGCGGACGAATTCTCCGAAGACGCTGCGAGAGACTTGACGGACGCGGCCGCTGCCGCCGCAGGTCGGGCACGAGCGCACTTCGGTGTCGGGCTCCGCACCGCTGCCCTGGCAGCGATCACAGGGGACGGCGACGCCGAAGGGAACCTCCCGCTTCGTCCCGGTCGCGACCTCGGCGAGGTCGATCACCACCTGGGCGGCGATGTCCGCGCCGCGCGTCCGCCCCATCCGGCCGCCGACGCCGAACAGGTCGTCGCCGAAGAAGGCGGAGAAGAGGTCGGAGAGACTGCCGAGGTCGAAAGCACTCGGCTGGAAGCCGCCGCTGCGCAGGCCGGCATGCCCGAAGCGGTCGTAGAGCTGGCGACGCTCTGAATTGGAGAGGACCTCGTACGCCTCGACGACCTCACGGAAGCGGTGCTCGGCGTCCGGCGCCTCGGAGACGTCCGGGTGGAGCTCCCGCGCGAGCCGCCGGAATGCCTTCTTGATGTCGTCGGCGCTCGCGTCGCGTGCGACGCCCAAGAGCTCGTAGTAGTCACGCTCGGTCGTCGCCATCGTCGACGCTCAGCGTAGCGCCGGCCTCAGTTGTCCTCGTAAACCTCCTCGACGAAGCGCGACAGCTCCTGCGCGGCCGCGCGCACCGAGCGGATCGCCTTGTCGTAGTCCATCCGCACCGGGCCGAGGAGGCCGACGGAGCCGAGTGCCCGGTGCGTGAGACCGTAGGTCGCGCCCACGAGCGCCGCATCCTGGAAAGCCGGATGCTCGAGCTCCCCGCCCACCCGCACCCACGTGCGCAGCGGGTCGAGGGCCTCGCCGAGCAGCTCGAGCAGCGCCGCGCGGCGTTCGAGCGTGACGAGGACGTGGCGGTAGAGATCGAGCTCGTCCGCACGCGCGCTCTCGAGCAGCTCCGCGCTGCCGCCGAGGTAGAGGCGCTGCTCGGACTGCAGCACGTCGGTGAACACGGGCCGCACGGCTTCGAGGAACTGCCGTTCGCCTGCCGACAGGCTTGGTTCCTCGAGCGCGCGCCGCACCGCGCTCGTACCCAGCCGGAGACCGGCGAGCCGCTCGTTCAGGTACTCGCCCGCCCATTTCGCCAGGCCCGGGTCGACAGGCTTGTCGAACGTGACGACGCGCTTGGCCACCCCGCCCGTCGACGTGATCACCACCGCCATCACCGTGCGCGCGTTCAGCAGCAAGACCTCGACGTGGCGCACCGTCGTCGTCTGCAGCGGCGGCGCGGACACAAGCGCCAGCATGTGTGTGACTCGCGAGAGCACCTCGCTCGTCGTCTCGAGCGCCGAATCGACCTCGCGCCGCAGCTCGGACAGGTCGAGCGGGAACGAGTCCGGCCGCGCTTCCTGGCGCGCCAGGAGCTCGTCGGCGTGCAGGCGGTACGCCTGCTCCGTCGGGACGCGGCCTGCCGACGTATGCGGGTGCGTGAGCAGGCCGCGAGACTCCAGCTCGGCGAGCTCGCTCCTCACCGTAGAAGCCGACACGCTCAGCTCGCCGCGCTCGACGAGGTAGCGCGAGCCGACGGGCTGGCCGCTCGCGATGTACTCCTCGATCACGCGTCCGAGCAGCTCGCGCTGGCGCGCGGTCAGGCCGGATGCTCGATCAGAGGCCATTTGCAGGCATTTTAGGCAAGCAGGTCCGCAGTGACGCCCCCGCCGAGCATTCGCCCACGCGCGGTCAGCGCGAACGAGCCGTTGCTGCGCACGGCGAGGCCGAGGCGTTCGAGCCGCTCGAGCGCCGACAGGTCGATCACGTCGCCGAGCCCGTCGACCGACAGCGGCTCGTCGAGGCGGAGGCCGAGCATGACCCGCTCGCGCAGCTGGACGTCGACCGGGAGCGGCTCGTGCTCCCTCGCCGGCAGCTCTCGCGCCTCCAGCTGCTCGACGTACGCCCGCAACCTGGGAGTGTTCCGCCAGCGACGACCCTCAATTGTGGAAACCGCGCCGATCCCGAGCCCGAGGTAGTCGCGGCCGAGCCAGTACGCGAGGTTGTGTCGTGACCGCAGATCGCGGTCGCCCTCACGACAGAAGTTCGCGGTCTCGTACCAGCGGTACCCGTTCCCCGTCAGGGTCGCGACGACGAGCTCGAAGTACGACTCCATCGCGTCCGCCTGACGGACCAGCTCCTCCCCGTGCTCGTAGGTGAAGCGCGTGCCCGGCTTCGCTTCGAGCTCGTAGCAGGAGAGGTGTTCCGGCCCGAGGGCGAGCGCCTCGCCGAGATCGGACTCGAGGTCGGCGGGGCTCTGGCCGGGGATCCCGTAGATGAGGTCGAAGGAGATGTTGTCAAATCCGGCATCACGAAGATGGTAGAAGGCACGCCGGACGGTGTCAGGTTGGGCAACGCGATCGAGGACGGTCAGCAGCCGCGGCTGGAAGCTCTGCACGCCCAGGGAGACGCGATCCACGCCGAGCCCGCGCAGCATGCGAGCGAGCTCCTGAGTCACCGTTTCCGGGTTCGCCTCGACCGTCACCTCTTCTGCAGAAGGCAGGCCCACCAGGAGGCGCTCGAGCGCGTGCAGCGCGGTGAAGGTCGGCGTCCCGCCGCCGAGGAAGATGGTCTCGACGTCGGGCGCGAGCAGCTCGCACTCCAGTGCGAGCTCCGCGAGCAGCGCATCGACGTAGGCGTCGTGCTGCGCCTTCCGGCCGACGACTGTGACGAAGTCGCAGTAGCCACACCGGTGCGCGCAGAACGGCAGGTGGACGTAGAGGTGGCGCGTCATTTCTTCTCCGCGTCGAGGTTCAGGACAGCGAGGAACGCCTCCTGCGGCACCTCGACCATCCCGACCTGCTTCATCCGCTTCTTCCCGGCCTTCTGGCGCTCGAGCAGCTTGCGCTTGCGCGTGATGTCCCCGCCGTAGCACTTGGCGAGCACGTCCTTGCGCCGCGCCTTGACCGTCTCGCGCGCGATCACGCGTGCGCCGATCGCCGCCTGGATCGCGACGTCGAAGTGCTGGCGCGGAATCTCCTTCTGCAGTCGCTCGACAAGCGCGCGACCGCGGTCGTACGCCGAGTCGCGGTGGATGATCAGCGAGAGCGCGTCGACGCTCTCTCCGCCGACGAGCACGTCGACGCGAACGAGCTTGCCCGGACGGAAGCCGATCACGTCGTAGTCGAAGCTCGCGTATCCGCGCGTCCGCGACTTCAACTGGTCGTAGTAGTCGAGCACGATCTCGGCGAGCGGCAGCTCGTAGGTCAAGTGCACGCGCTCCTCGGACAGGTACTCCAGGTGGTCGAAGCGCCCGCGGCGGTCGTTGTTCAGCTCCATCACGACGCCGACGAACTCCTTCGGGACGATGATCGATGCCTTGATGTAAGGCTCCTCGACCTCTTCGATCTCGTTCGGCATGTCGCTCGGCGTGTGCACCTCACGCCAGTCCTCGTTCGGCGGCTTCACGCGATAGGCGACGTTGGGCGCCGTGACGAGGAGGTCGAGGTCGAACTCGCGCTCGAGCCGCTCGCGCACGATCTCCATGTGCAGCAGACCGAGAAAACCGCAGCGGAAGCCGAAGCCGAGCGCCTGTGAGGTCTCCGGCTCGTAGAAGAGCGCGGCGTCGTTCAGCTTCAGCCTCTCGAGCGCGTCGCGCAGCTCGGGGTAGTCGTCGGAGTCCGTCGGAAAGAGGCCGGCGAACACCATCGGCTTGACCTCCTTGTAGCCCGGCAGCGGCTCGGCCGCGGGCCTACTCTCGGAGGTGAGCGTGTCGCCGACCCGCAGGCGGGAGACGTCCTTCAGGCCAGTGATCACGTACCCGACCTCGCCGGCGTCGAGCGTGCGGGTCGCACTACGTGTCGGTGAGAAGAAGCCGAGCTCCTCCGCCTCGAAGCGCGTGCCGAGCGCCATCGCGCGAAGCGGCTCGCGGGTCGAGAAGCGACCGTCGACGACGCGCACGAAGGCGACGACGCCCCGGTACTGGTCGTAGGACGAGTCGAAGATGAGCGCACGCGCGGGCGCATCCGCATCGCCGGCGGGCGGCGGCACGCGTTCCACGATCGCGTCGAGGACGTCCTCCACGCCCGCACCGGTCTTCGCGGAGATGCGCAGGACGTGCTCCGGGTCATCGCCGATCAGATCGGCGAGCTCGGCTGCGGCGGCATCGGGATCGGCCTGCGGCAGATCGATCTTGTTCACGACCGGGACGATCTCGAGGTTGTTCTCGATCGCGAGGTACGCGTTCGCAAGGGTCTGGGCCTGCGTCCCTTGCGCGGCGTCGACGACGAGAAGGGCTCCCTCGCACGCCTGCAGCGAACGCGAGACCTCGTACGTGAAGTCGACGTGCCCCGGCGTGTCGATTAGGTTCAGCTGGTGCCCCTTCCAGTCGACACGCACCGCCTGAGCCTTGATCGTGATCCCGCGCTCGCGCTCCAAGTCCATCGTGTCGAGCACCTGCTCGCGCATCTCGCGACTCGAGACCGCGTGGGTCAGCTCGAGAATGCGGTCGGCCAGCGTCGACTTCCCATGGTCGATGTGGGCGATGATCGAGAAGTTGCGAATGCGGTCTTGAGTCATGTCAGGCACGCGTTAGCCGGCTTCGCAAAGCTAGCAACGCCCCGAGCTCACGAACCTTGAGCGCCCGGCACACGAGCAGGTACGCCGCAGTGCCGATGACGAGGGCGGGACCGACCGACGCGAGCTGGCCCGCGAACGAGCGCCCGAGTTCGCGATCGATGACGTACCAGATCCCATACGCGGCCCCGGCGAGCGCCGCGGACGCGACCACGATGCGCAGGACCGAGTCGAGGATCCCTCTGAAGCCGAGCCGGCCCAGCCGCCGGCGCATCAGGACGAGCAGAACCGCGCTGCCGGCGACGTTGACCACGGACGTCGCGAGCGGGATGCCCCAGGTGCCGAATCGATAGAACGCGGCGTCGAGCGCGGCGTTCAGTCCGAGGTTCCCCAGCGCGACGGAGGTCGGGATCCAGTTCGACTGCAGGCTGAAGAAGCCCCGGTTGAGCAGCAGCATCATCCCGTTGAAGAAGAGACCTGCGGAGAAGGCGGCCAGCGCACCGGCGACGACGGGCGTCTGCGACGGCTCGAAGTGCCCGCGCTGGTAGACGATGCGCGTGATCGGCTCCGCGAGCACGGCGCTCATCACTCCGGCCGGAATCAGCAGGAACGCGATCTGCCGCAGCCCGAGGCCGAGCGTGTCGCGGAAGCCGGTCTGGTCGCCGCGGGCCGACAGCCGCGCCAGCGACGGGAAGAGGACGGTCGTGATCGCCACCGAGAAGATCCCCTGCGGGAGCATGTAAAGGCGAAAGGCCTTGTCGATCGCGGTCGGGGCCAGCTCCGGGTCGATCAGACGCGACGCGAAAACGGAGTCGATGACCGCGTTGAAGTTGATCAGCCCGAGCCCGAGCGTGACCGGGAGCATCAGCTTCAGCACGCGCCAGACCGCCGGGTCGCGCCAGTCGATCAGGACGCGGAGCCGTCCGTCCAGTCCTCGCAGCCACGGCATCGGCAGGAGCACCTGGATCACCGTCCCGATCACGATCGACACCGCGTACACGTAGAGCTTCGTGTCGATCGAGTCCGACTGCGGGACGCCGATCACGAGCCCGACGATGATGGCGACGTTCCAGAAGACCGGGCTGAGCGCCGGGACGGTGAAGCGCTCGTAGCTGTTCAGGATGCCGACGACGATCCCGGACACCCCGAGCAGCGCGACGATCGGGAAGAGCACGCGCGAAAGGCCAATTGCGAGCTGACGGTCGCCGCCCGGATCTCCGAACACGCCGATGATCCAGGGCGCGACGACGATGAAGATCGCCGTCAGCGCGGTGAGGCCGAGCAGAACGAGCCAGAAGAGGCTCGACGCGACCCGCCAGGCCCGCTGCCGCTCGCCACGCTCCTGCAGTTCGGTGAAGACGGGAACGAAGGCCGACGAGAGCGCGGCGTCCGCGACCAGCGCCCGGACGAGGTTGGGAACCTGAAACGCGACCGTGAACGCATTGATCTTCCCGGCCGCGCCGAAGTAGTACGAAGCCACGACCTCACGTACGAGGCCGAGAATCCGTGAGAGCCCGGTGGCGAGCGAGAAGATCGCCGTCGACCGGGCGAGCCGGCGGCCGGAGCGCTCGTCCACGCGGCGAGTATAGGTAGGGCGCTGAACGGCGCCGGTTGGGCGTTCAAGCGCTTTGGTACCATCGTCCGGCCCGCGTATTGCGGGCCTTTTCACGCCGATGCCGAACATCCGACAACAGAAGAAGCGCGTTCGCACGGCCGCGAAGCAGCGGCTCGAGAACCTGCACTACCGCTCGACGGCGAAGACACTCGCAAAGCGGCTCGAGGCCGCGGTCAAGGACGGCGACGAGAACCGCGTCGCCGCCGAGCACAAGGAGCTCGTCCGCTGGCTCGACCGCGCCGCCGCCCGCGGAGCGCTCCACCGGAACACCGCCGCACGCCGGAAAGCTCAGGCGTCTCGGCTCGTCGCTCCGAAGCGCTAGGCGGCGGTTGCCGCTTCGCGGGGGCGGGTGATCTCGATCAGCGCGCGCTCGAGCTCGAGATCGACCGCGAGACGTGAGCCGCCCTTGACCGAGTGGTCCAGCTCGGCCAGGCGGACGACGGCTGCGCGGAGCTCGTCCGGTCCGTAGTTGCGGGCCTGCGCGAAGAGCTTCTCGACGTAAAACGGGTGGCGCTTCAGCCGCGACGCGGCTTCGCGCGCCGTTAATCCTTCGTCCGCGTACGTCTGACAGTCGCGGACGCGACCGACGTGCGCGACCAGCATGCCGATCAGCATCGGCACGGTCCGCGCGACGGGATCGCCGGACCGCTCGAGCAGGGTCTGGCACGCGGCGAGCGTGCCGGCGAGATCGCGCCGTCCCCAGGCATCCGTGAGCTCGTAGCCGGGGATCTCCGCGCAGCCTGCTGCAAGCAGCTCGATCTCGGCCGTCCCGACCGGCTCTCCGCCCGACCAGGTCGCGATCTTGTCGACCTCGCTCGCGAGCTCTTCCACGTCCTCGCCGACGACCTCGATCAGGAGCCGGGCCGCCTCCGGGTCGACGCTCACGCTGCGGTCGGCGAACTGTCTGGTCACCCAGTCGGACAGCCGACGCTTCACCACGTCGTAGACGAGGAGATCGCCGGCCTTCGCACAGGCTTTCGCGAGCGCAGAGTCCTTTTTCATTTCCGCAGCGACCAGCGCGAGCACGGTGTCCGGCGCCGGGCTCGCGAGGTAGGCGGCGACCGCTTTGGTGTCCGCGGCCTTCCAGCGTTCGACGTCTTCGACGATCACGAGCCGCCCGCCGCCTCCGAGCAGTCCGAGCGAGTTGCAGGCGGCCACGGCGTCGTCGCCACTTGCCTCATGCGCCGAGAGAAGCTCGGTTGCGTCCTCGCCGATGCGGTCGCGAAGGCGCCGGAGCGCACGCTGGATCTTCGGACGGTCACCGCCGGTGATCAGATAGACGGGCTTGAGCTCGGTTGCCACCACGGCGAACTCAGGCGCCGACTCGGCGGCGCCGCATAGAGGCGATGCGGGCTTCGCCAGCGTCGCCGTGTTGATCACAGCCTAGGTCTCGTTGACGTTCGAAATCCACGATCGCCCGAAGCGCGCGGGTGGACTGGATCTGCGCGAACGGGAGGCCGCCGATGAGCCGGGCGACCGTGGCGAGATATGCGGCACACCAGCCGTTGACCCACGCCAGAGCCGCGGCTGCGCTCCCCGAGATCGGGGCGATCCCAGCGCCGGCGAGCGCAAGTCCGAGCAGCGGGACGACGGCCGGCGCGGCCAGTGCGTTGGCCGGCACCGCGAGCAACTGCAAGGAGTGGAACTGCAGCCAGAGGATCGGCGCCGTCGCGGCGCCGCACGCCGCCGACACCGCGATTGCCGTTCGGAGACGGCCGAGCGGATAGCCCTCGAGGAAGCACTGGAATCGCGGCACGAGCACGAAGATGGCGACGACGGCCGCGAACGAGAGCTGAAAGCCTGCGTCGAAGAGCGTGTACGGGTTCCAGGCGAGCAGGACGATCGCGCCGACGAGCAGCAGGTGCCAGCGGTCGGTCGCCCTCGCTGTGAGCCACGCCAGTGAGCAGAGGCCGCCGGCAACCCCGGCCCTGATGACCGACGGCTGCGCGCCGACAGCGAGCACGTACGCGACGATCGCCGCGAGGGCGCCGAGCTCGGCCAGCAGGCGGGGCACGCCCAGGAGCCACGCCAGCAGGAGCACGCTGCCCGCGACGAGGGCGACGTTCTGGCCCGACACCGCGAGAAGGTGATAGAGACCCGCGGCGCGGAAACGCTTCCGCAACTCGTCCGAGAGGCCTGCGTCCTCCCCGAGGACGACCCCTTCGACGACGGCGGCCCGCTCTCCGTCCAGCCCACGTGCAGTCGATTGTCGTAAGCGGCGGCGCAAGCTGTCGGCGACCCCGCCAACGCCGCGGCGATGCCCGACGACGTGCCACTCATCCACGTGCAGGACGACATGGACGCCGTGACGCCGCAGCCAGGTGCGCTCGTCGAAGCCGTCGCTCGGTCCGCGCGGCTCCTTCACGACCGCGAGAACCGAGAGGACGGCGCCCTGGGGAGGCGCCCGTCCGCTGGGGAGCTCGAGCAAGACCGGCTCGTGGACGGGACGGCGCGCGAACACGGTCACGAGCGCCGGCGCCCGAATCTCGAAGCGCCCGCGACGCGGCGGCGCCGTGACGGCGACACGCGCCCGGCCGGCCTCGCCGACGGACGCGACGAGTGCGCTGCGATCCAGCTGGTCGAGGCGCACGCTTCCCCACCACCAGCCGGTGAGTGCGACCCCGGCTGCGAGCCCGAATCGCGGCACGGCGACGAGCGCAGCGCCGAGCAACAGCACTGCCGCGGACCCGACACGCGCGAGATTGGCGCACGCAAGCCCGCCGCAGAGCGCCCCTGCGAGCAGCTGCGGATAGCGGCGAGCCGCGAACCCGTTCACGGTGCGACCAGGCCGCGCAGATCGGCGAGGCGTGCCGGGCCGATTCCCGGCACGGCATCCAGCTCGTCGACGCTTCCGAAGCCGCCGTGCTGCTGCCGGTAGTCGAGGATCTTCTGCGCGGTCACCGGCCCCACTCCCGGCAACGCGTCGAGCTGCTCAAGCGTCGCGCTGTTCAGGTGAACCGGGCCGGCCGGCGCAGAGCCGACCCCGCCCGCGACGGCGGACGTCGCGCCGGCCGCCCCGCGGCGAGGCACCACGACCTGCTCACCGTCCGCAACCCGCGCCGCGAGGTTGACGAGCTCCAGCTGGGCATTGGCGGTTGGACCGCCCGCGCGTGCAACCGCTTGGGCGACGCGGGCGCCCTCGGGCACGCGGTAGACACCGGGACGGCGCACCGCCCCGACGACGTCGACGAAGAGCTTCGCCGGCCGGGCTCGCATCAGCGGGCGCGGCAACGCGCACGGGCGGTGGCACGGCCGCGTGACGCGGGCGCAGGAGCGTCCGCCCGGCAAGCGCCAGTACAACCACGAGTACGACGGCGCCAACGAGCACGCGACGCCGATCCGTCAGAGCCTCAGGCATGTCGCCAATTGTGACAACGGAACCGTCACGTGTCTGTGACGGGACCGTGCCGAGAGTGGAACTAGCCGATGACCAGGTTGACGAGCTTGCGCGGCACGACGATCGTCTGCTGAATCTCGCCGCCGTTCAGGTGCGCCTGCACCTTCGGCGATTCCTTCGCGCGTGCGACGAGCTCCTCTTCAGGCAGGTCCGCCGGCACCTGCAGGCGGTCGCGCACCTTCCCGTTCACCTGCACGACGAGCTCGAAGGTCTCACGCTGCAAGAGCGCCGGGTCGGCGACCGGCCACGGGTGCTCCCACAGCCGCTCGTGACCGAGCCGCTCCCAGAGCTCCTCCGCGATGTGCGGAGCGGCCGGCTGGATCAGTGACACCGCAGTCTCGACCGCCAAGCGCGCACCCAGTGCGCTCGGATCCCGCGCGACGTCGTTCACGAGCTCCATCACCGCCGCGATCGCCGTGTTGTACGCGTAGCGGCGCCCGAAGTCGTCCGTGACCTTGGCGATCGTCTCGTGCGCCTTGTGCGCCAGCGCACCTTCCGCGGGCGCGTCCGGCTGCTCGGCGACCTCCAGGGCCACGCGCCACAGCCGTCGCAGGAAGCGCGCCATCCCCTCGAGGCCTTTCGTCTGCCAGTCAACACGCGCGTCGGCTGGCCCGATGAACAGGATGTGCAGCCGCAGCGCGTCCGCACCCTCCATCGCGATGAGCTCGTCCGGGCTGACGACATTCCCCTTCGACTTGGACATCTTCGCGCCACCCATGTCCACCCAGCCGTGGTTGAACAGGCGCGGGAACGGCTCACGGAAGCCGACGATCCCGAGGTCGTTCAGCACCTTGATGAAGTACCGCGCGTACAGCAGGTGCATCACGGCATGCTCGACGCCGCCGATGTACTGGTCGACGGGACACCACTCGTCGATCAGCGCCCGTTCGAACGGCGCCTGGTCGTTGTGCGGATCGCAGTACCGCAGGAAGTACCAGGACGAGTCGACGAACGTGTCCATCGTGTCCGCCTCACGCCGGCCCTCGCCGCCGCACTTGGGGCACGGGACGCGGATCCAGTCCTCCGCTGCAGCCAGCGGAGACTTGCCCTTCGGCGTGTAGTCCTCGATCTCCGGCAGCAGGACGGGCAGCTCCTCTTCCGGCACGGGCACGATCCCGCACTGCTTGCAGTGCACCACGGGGATTGGAGCGCCCCAGTAGCGCTGCCGTGAGATCAACCAGTCGCGCAGGCGGTAGCTGACGGCGGGACGCCCGCGCCCCTGCTTCCCGAGCCATTCGACGATCTGCCGAGTGCCCTCCGGCGCGGGCAGGTCGGAGAACTGCTCCGAGTTGACGAGCTTCGCCTCCTCCGACTTCGCCACGTAGGGCAGCTCCGGCTCGCTGCCGTCGACTGGGACGATCACCGGCTTCACCGGCAGGTCGTACTTGCGGGCGAACTCGAAGTCGCGGTCGTCGTGCGCCGGGACGGCCATGATCGCGCCGGAGCCGTACTCCATCAGCACGTAGTCGGCGACCCAGATCTGGAGGCGCTCGCCGTTGACCGGGTTCGTCGCGTACCGGCCGGTGAAGACGCCGTCCTTCTCCTTCTCCTCGCGCTCCTCGAACGAATGGGCGGCGGTATGGCGCACGTAGTCCAGCACCTCCGCCTCCTGCGGTGTCCCTTCGACGAGCGTCGCGATCATGAGGTGCTCCGGCGCAAGCACGAAGAACGTGGCGCCGTACAGCGTGTCGGCCCGTGTCGTGAAGACCGGGATGTCGATGTCCAGCTCGTCGACGCGGAAGAGGATCTCGGCGCCCTCGGAGCGCCCGATCCAGTTCCGCTGCATCGCGAGCACGCGCTCGGGCCAGGACTCCAGCAGGTCCATCTCGTCGAGCAGCTCGTCGGCGTACGTCGTGTAGCGGAAGAACCACTGCTCCAAGTTCTTCGCCTCGACGAGAGTGCCGCAGCGCTCGCAGCGCCCGTCGATCACCTGCTCGTTCGCGAGCACGGTCTGGTCCTTCGGGCACCACTTCACCGGTGCTTCCTTGCGGAAGGCCTGGCCGAAGTTGAAGAACTGCACGAACAGCCACTGCGTCCAGCGGTAGTACTCGGGCTCGTGGCTGGCGACCTCGCGGTCCCAGTCGATCGCCCAGCCCATCCGCTTCATCTGCGCGCGGATCTTCTGGATGTTGACCCGGATGATGTCGCGCGGATGGCCGCCGTCGCGGATGGCGGCGTTCTCGGCATTGAGGCCGAACGAGTCGAAGCCCATCGGCCGCATCACGCGGCGGCCGCGGCGGCGGTGGAAGTGCGTGAGGACGTCGCCCTGTGTGTAGTTCCGCACCTGCCCGACGTGCAGCGTCCCGGACGGGTACGGAAGCATCTCGAGCAGGTAGTAGTCGCGCCCGTCGTCGACGCCGGTGTTGGGTGTGTAGAAGGCGCGGGTCTGCTCCCACACCTCCTGCCACCTGGTCTCGATTGTCTGCGGGTCGTACGTGTCCATGACCGTCCTCTGAAACGAAAAAGCCTCTCGCGAGAGAGGCCGTGGGGAGTTGACGCGAGCTTTCGCCGCGGTGGCTCCCTTCCCTACAGAAGCAGCTCCTTCACTGGTTCGAAGTCTAGCGGTGAGGGAAAATCAGCGCCATGAGCGATTACACCCACATCAACCTGAAGGAAGACGTCGATGACCAGGCGCCGAATTTCGGCCTCTCACCGAACCTGGAGACGCGGATGGCGCGTGTCCCACTCGGGATGGAGAACTCGGGCGTGAGCTACATCCGCATCGCACCGGGCTTCCGCATCCCGTTCGCGCACAAACACAAGCAACAGGAGGAGGTCTACATCCTCGTCAGCGGGAACGCGCGGATCAAGATCGAGGACGAGGTCAGGGACATGAAGCAATGGGATGCGGTGCGCGTCCATCGCGACACCGTCCGCGGCTTCGAGGCGGGCGGCGACGGTGCGGAGTTCATCGCGATCGGCGCGCCCAACACCGGCCCCGGCGACGCCGAGGTGATCCAGGACTGGTGGAGCGACTAGTCCGGCCCTGATCGAGCTGTTTCCCGATACGGCCGCCGTCGACGACGACGGCGAGCTCGTGATCGGCGGCGTAGGCACGTCGGCGCTGGCGCGCGAATTCGGAACGCCGCTCGTCGTCTACTGCCGGGATACTGTTCTCGCGCGTGCGCGCGCGTACGCGCGGGTGGACTCCGAGGCCCTCGTCGTCTACGGGACGAAGGCGTTCGCGAGCGTCGCGATGCTGCGGCTCCTGGCCGCGGAAGGGCTCGGAGCCGATGTCTCGACCCTCGGCGAGCTCGAGTTCGGGTTGCGCGCGGAGGTTCCCGGCGACCGGCTCGTGTTCCACGGCAACAACAAGTCCGACGAAGAGCTGCGCGCGGCCGCTGAGGCGGGCGCGCTCGTCGTGCTCGATGCGCTCGAGGAGATCGATCGCGCGAAGGACGCCGGCGCCGCGCGCGTGCTCGTGCGGCTCACCCCCGGGATCGAGGCGGACACGCATCACGCCATCCGCACCGCCCATGTCGAGTCGAAGTTCGGCCTGGTCGCGAACGACGCGGTCACTGCGGTCGGCGACGCGGTCGCAGTGGGTCTCGACGTGCTCGGCCTGCACGTGCACATCGGCTCCCAGCTGACCCGAAGCTCCGAGAGCCTGCTCGCGGTCGAGCGGCTCGTCGACGTCGCGGAGCAATGCCGCGAGGAGCTCGACTGGACGCCCGCCGTCCTGAACCTCGGCGGCGGGCTCGGCGTGCGCCACACGCTCGACGAAGCGGTTCCGGATCCGGCCGCCTTTGCCGGGGAGCTCGTGAAGCATCTGCGCGCGCAGTGGACCGAGCCCGCACGCTTGATCCTGGAGCCCGGCCGTTCGCTGATCGGTCAAGCGGGCGTCACGCTCTACGAGGTCGGCGTCGTCAAGCGCACGACCGGCGTGGCGTACGCCGCGATCGACGGGGGAATGTCCGACAACCCGCGCCCGCAGCTCTACGGCTCGCGCTACGAGGGGCTGCTCGCGAACCGTGCGGACGACCCGATCACCGGCACGTTCGCGATCGCCGGCAAGCATTGCGAATCGGGTGACGTGCTCATCGACGCCGTCGAGCTGCCCGAGCCGCGGCGCGGCGATCTGCTGGCTGTGCCGGCGACCGGCGGGTACACGCTGGCGATGGCGTCGAACTACAACGGCGTGCCGCGCCCCGCCGTGGTCCTGGTCGCCGACGGTGAGGCGACGCTGATCCGCAGACGCGAGTCGATCGACGACCTGCTCGCCTTCGAGGCCTAACACAGGCCTCGAAGCGCCACGCCTCGAACACCTGGGTCTGACCCTGGTTGTGCCGAGACTGTGATGATTCGTCCACAGGGCT
>WNGB01002440.1_pt1 | contig 29974 bp, 24 predicted proteins | sample 5400681 | NCBI WGS metagenome assembly WNGB01 (sample SAMN13153367, study PRJNA577476) | soil metagenome | isolation source: 115 cm soil or saprolite under grassland replicate 2 | place: USA:California | collected 2016-06-15
CGACCTGGAGCCGGACTGACAGCGCCCAGCGAACGCCACCCGACCTGGAGCCGGACTGAGAGAGCCCAGCGAACGCCCCCCGACCTGGAGCCGGACTGACAGAGCCAGCCGGGCCACCCGAGCGGCCCGAGCCGGACTGACAGAGACCAGCGACGGCCACCCGACCTGGAGCCGGACTGACAGAGCCAGCCGGGCAACCCGAGCGGCGGGAGCCGGACCCCACCAGCCCGGTTTGCCCCAGCTACATGACGGGGAAGGTTTCGTAGACCTCTATGCTGCCGCCGTCACTCACGATCGGACAGCCCTTGGCCATCTGCGACGCCTGCGACAGGCTGTCGGCTTTGAGAATCGAATACCCCGTCAGCCCGGACGCCGCACCGTTTTTGACGTTGCCATCTGGTCCCACCGACGCCGACGGTCCGAAGGGATTGCCACCGTCCACGATCGCCGGGCCCAGCTCGCCGAACCAGCCTTCCCAGGCCTTCATCACCTTTGCCCGTTCCTCGTCGGTCTGGGCCATGCTGCCGCCCTTGTAAACCAGTACGTAGTTCGCCACAACGCGCCCTCCCACTATTTCGAGTGCAGCGCTGAGACTAGTCCTTGCCGATCTGTCGCGGGCTCGAAAGCTGATTGTCAATTTGCACAAAGTCGCGCCCACGCCACGAGCTCGCTGAGATCGGAGAAGCGCGTCGGATCGCGCCCGACCAGCTGCCGCACCTTGGCCAGCCGATAACTCACCGTATTCGGGTGCACCGACAGCCGCTCTGCGGTCACGCGCACCGCCATGTCGGCATCGGCGTACGCGAGCAGGGTTTCTACGAGCGCGCGGTCGGACTCGGCCGCGGAGTCGAACAGGCGGCGGGCAGACGCTGGCACCATGCGCAGCGCGGTCGCGTCGGCCCGCTGGAGCACGTACTCGGCGACATGCATCTCGAGCAGGGCAGTCACATCGGAGCGCGGCATGGCCCACTCCAGCGCCTGGCGCGCCTCGTCATAGCCGCGCCGAACTTCGGTCAGCCCGGAGCACAGCGTGCTGAGTCCGCCTGCCCAGCGGTCACTCCGCTGCGACAGCTCCGCATGCGCGGCGCGGATCAGCCGCGCCCAGGCGGGCGCGCGACCGCGACCCAGTGGCAGCACGCACACGATCTCCTGCTGCCGCACCACCACCAGTGGCTGCGCGATCGTGGTACACAGGTGTTGCCGCACGACGTCAGCGGCGCGGGTGACAGGCAGCGTCGCGCCAGCAGTTGCGACGACGGCGACCACGGCGACCAGCAATTCGGAGTTGGCGGCGAGGTCGAACGTCGTTGCCAGGCCAAGCATGTCCGCGTGCGGGGATAGATTGCCCAGCAGCAGGTTCTCGAGCAGGTCGCGGCGGTCGCGGTCACGCTCCAGCACCAGCAAGCGCTGTTGTTCGAGGTAGCCTTCGGCCAGCGCGGAGCTGATCGCATCCGTGTAGCCGAGGGTGAGCGTGGTGAGCGCGAGCACGGCGTCGAGGGCGCCATCGCACTCGCCGAGGAGGTGCACCAGTCGCTCCCAGACCGTGCGGTGCCCCGCGCGCTAGCTGTGCAGCAGCGCGTTGAGCGGCAGTTGCTGGGTTGCGCGCAGCGCGCCCTGGCTGCGCACGAAGCTCAACTCCTCCGCCGACGGCAAGGTCCAGGTGCGGATCGTGCGCACGACGGCGTGGACGTGGTCGACGCTGTGCTTGAGAACGGTCCGCTGCAGATCTGGGGTGTGGTGGGCGTGGTACGCGGGCACGTCACGGAAAACGTCTTCCGCCATGGCCCGAGCGAGGGAGTCCGTTTCGGCTTCCAGGCGATCCGCCACTGACTGGCACAGCTGGCGCGTCGCAGGCGCGAGCAGCGGCAAGCCGAGTGTGCCGTTGCTGCTGGCGGCGATGACCTCCCCCATGCGCTCTCCGCGAGCGCTCAGCTTACCGCAGCGCGTTTCCTCGTCAGCGTGGTCAGCAGGACAACGCACACGACCGCGGTCGCGAGGTGGAGCAGCATCAGCACCAGGACCTGCTCGATGGGGGTGCTAAAGCCACCGCCGCCCGGGGGCGGTCCACCGCCCGGGCCACCTGGGCCGCTGGGGCCACCCGGGCCACCTCCGCCCGCGCCAGGCGGCGGGCCGCTCGGGCCAGCCAGGCCGATGCTCGTGAGTGGCCCGACGAAGCGCATCGCCAGGAACGCCGGCTGGCCCCCGATGCCCAGCGCGATGTCCGGGAGCCAGCTCAGCAGCAACGCCCCGATGGCGATCACGCGGTACCAGAAGAACGGCCTTTTGAAGACCAGAGCCACCACGATGAAGGCGACGATCGCGGCCAGCGCGCCGAGGACCGTGAGGGAGATCATCGGCGAGTCGAGTTGCGGCATGCGCGTCAGGCTCGGGCTGATGGTCTGGACGATGAACCTGATGGCGAAGTTGACGGCAAGCGACGCCACGACGGAGAGCGGCGCCACCCACACGAGTCGCGGCCAGGCGACTTGCGATGCGACCTGTCGCGAGGGCGCGGCGACTACGGCAGTGGTCATGATCGTTTCACTCTACGTATGCAACCTTGGAGCCAGCTTGTAGCGCGGTGCTGTTCACTATGCGGCATGGCTACCAAGCGTCTTGCTGTCGGGGATCGCGCGCCGCTGTTCACGTTGCCGTCATCGACCGGCACGCCCGTGTCACTCGCCGACGAGCTCGCGAAAGGTCCCGTGGTCCTGGCGTGGTACCTGTTCGACTTCGGCCGTGTCTGAACGCTCGAGCTGAACGGGTTCCGTGAGAACCTGTCGCGCTTCGTGGATCTCGGCGCAAGCGTGCTCGGCATGTGTGTGGAGAGCGACCGGGCGCACAAAGCCTTCGCGGAGCATCTGTCGCTGGAGTTCCCGCTGCTGAGTGACTTCAACCGCCGCGTGGTCTTGGAGTTCGGGATTGCCTACACCGAGGACGATCCGTTCAGCGGGTTCTGGGGCATGAGCAGGCGCTCGGTGTTTGTGCTCGACCGCGCAGGCGTGGTGCGGTATGTGTGGGTCACCGACGACCCGCTGGTCGCGCCCGAGATCGGCCCGGTGCTGGCCGCGGTCGAGGCGCTGTCGGGACACTAGCCGTCCATTCCGCGCTGCCGCAGACCGGGCGTCAACCACCTCCTCCTGGAAGGAATGACGACCGGTCTCGTTTCGGCTTGCTGTGCCGTGTTGCTGCTCCGCGAGGCCACTCCCCAGACGAAGAGAGAGCGGCCCCGCAGAGGAACGAAAAGACTTGCTAGCGCGCTCCTTCGACGGCGCGCTGGGTGAGCACCGTCGCCAGGTGGCGTTTGTACTCCGCGCTACCGCGCAGGTCGCTGGCCGGGTCGAGGCCCTGGTTGGCTTGCTTGGCAGCATCGGCGGGGCTCGCACCCTGGGCGAGAGCCTGCTCCACCGCGGACGCGCGCACCGGTGTGGGCGCGGCGTTGGTGACGCCGATCCGCCAGCCACCGTCCTCCATCTTCTGCGCGCCAACACCCACGATGGCCCAGTCCGACAGCCGGCGACGGAACTTCTCGTACCTGTGCGGCCCGGTCGCTACCGGGAACGACACCTCCGTTACCAGTTCATCGGACGCAAGCGGCGTGGTGAACACGCCCAGGAAAAACTGCCGCGCCGGAATGCTGCGCTTGTTGGTGGTGATCGTTGCGTCGAGCATCAGCGACAGCGTCCCGTAGTCACCCGCGGGATCGGCGTGCGCGAGCACACCGCCGATGGTGCCCATGCTGCGCACCTGCGCGTCGCCGACCTCGTCGGCAATCTCGGCTAGCAGCGGCAGGCTGCGCTTGATCTCGTCCGACTGCGCGATCTGGTAGTGCCGCGTGAGCGCGCCGACCCGCACCGTGCCGTTGTCGCGGCGCACGTAGCTGAGCTCGCGCTCGAGCCCGTTGATGTCGACCAGCACACTCGGTTGCGCGAGCCGCAGCCGCATCAGCGGGATCAAGCTGTGCCCACCGGCCAGCACCTTGGCGTCGTCGCCACCTTGCGCGAGCAACCGGGAGGCATCCTCAACGGAGGAGGCGCGATGATAGGCAAAAGCAGCAGGAATCATCAGCGTGCTCCTCCCTGCGCTTGCTGAATTTGCTTCCACAGTCGATCCGGACTGGCCGGCATGTCGACGTGGTTGATACCGAGCGGCTTGAGCGCATCGACGACGGCGTTGATGACCGCCGCGCTAGCGGCGATCGTGCCCGCTTCACCGATGCCCTTGACGCCCATCGGGTTGCTCGGACTCGGGGTGATGGTCCGGTCGAGCACCGGGGTGGGAATCTCCGCGGCCGTGGGTACCAGATAGTCGACCAGCGAGCCGGTCATCAACTGCCCGCTCTCCTCGTCGTAGACGACCTCCTCGTACAACGCCTGGGCGATGCCCTGCGCGATGCCGCCGTGCAGCTGGCCTTCGACGATGAGCGGATTGATGATGTTGCCGCAGTCGTCGACCGCGACGTACTGCTTGATCGCGACGTCGCCAGTTGCGGGATCGACCTCGACCTCACAGATGTGGGCGCCGAACGGCCATACGAAGTTGGGCGGATCGAAGTACGCGATGGCTTCCATGCCGTGGTCCTCGCCTTCGGGCAGGCTCGGGCCGTAGGCGGCGAAGGCGATTTCACCCATCGTCTTGGCGCTGCCGGGATTGCCCTTGACGTGGAAGCGGCCCTGGTCGAACACCAGGTCGTCGGGCGAGGCCTCGAGCAGGTGCGCGGCGATCTTGAGCGCCTTGCTCACGATCCTGCCCGATGCCTTGTGGACGGCCATGCCGCCCACTGCCAGGCTGCGACTGCCGTAGGTGCCAAAGCCGAACGCGGGTCCTTCGCCGGTATCACCGTGGCGAATCTCGATCGAGTCGTACGGGATGCCCAGCGTATCCGCGGCGATCTGCGCAAATGTCGTCTCGTGGCCCTGACCGTGGGCGTGGCTGCCGACAAATACCTGCGCGGTGCCCGTGGGGTGCACGCGCACCATGGCGGACTCGGTCAGCCCCAGGCCGCCGGTCGCACCCGCGGTGGCCGCGCTTGGACCGAACCCGCAGATCTCGATCCACGTGGACAGCCCGATGCCGAGGTAGCGGCCCTGCTGGCGGGCCTGCTCCTGCCGCTTGCGGAAGTCGTCGTAGCCAGCGAGCTGCAGCGCCTTGTCGAGGGTGCCGTCGTAATTGCCCGAGTCGTACACCAGGCCGAAGTTGTTGGTGAATGGGAACTCGCTTGACTGGATGAAGTTCTTGCGCCGAATCTCGGCCGGATCCATCTTGAGCTCGCTGGCCAGCAGGTCGACCATGCGTTCGATGAGGTGGGTGGCCTCGGGCCGCCCCGCGCCGCGATACGGATCGGTCGGCACACGATTGGTCAGGATGCCCACCGTGCGCGCCGCGATCCCGCCCGGCCACTTGTAGGCGCCGCCGGACAGCAGGCAGGCGCACGTCTGGAACGCCCCAAACGTGCCGATGTAGGCGCCCACATCCAGGTACTGGATCACCTTGAGCGCCTGGAAGGTGCCATCGCGCTTGGCTGCCAGCTCGACGTCGAAGATCTGGCCACGCCCGTGTGTCGTTGTCTGCAGACTCTCGGTGCGGGTCTCGGTCCAGCGCACCGGCCGCTTGAGCATCCGTGCCGTGGCGGCAACCAGGTAATCCTCGGGGTACGGGCAGACCTTGCTGCCGAAGCCACCGCCGACGTCGTGCGAGATGACGCGCACTTTGGTTTCAGCCATGCCCAGCGCACCTGACACGAACAGCCGGAGGAGGTGCGGGTTCTGCGTCGCCATCCAGATCGTGAGCTCGTTGTCGAATGGGCTGTATTCGGCGCGCACGTTGCGCGTCTCGATCGGAGTCGGCGCCAGGCGCTGCTGCAGGATGCGCTGCTTGATCACGACTTCGGCTGATGCAAAGGCGTCCTTGACCGTGTCTTCGCCCGTGAATGCGAGGTCCCAGCCGAGGTTGTCGACGAGATTGGTGTGCGTCTTCGGGCTATTCGGCTCGAGCGCCTTCAGCAGGTCGGTGACCGCGGGCAGTGGCTCGTAGTCGACCTCGACCGCGGCGGCGCCGTCGGCAGCCAGCTTGCGGTTCTCGGCGATGACGACGGCCACTGGTTCGCCCTGGAACGCGACTTCCGATTCGGCGATCGGGAAGCGCTCTGGGATGGTGTGCTTCTCGGCGACGAAGGCGGGCGCGACAGGGTGCGTGCCCGACAAGGCCGACTTGAAGTCAGCCGCGGTCAGCACCGCGACCACGCCTGGCAATGCTTGCGCCTGGGTGATGTTGATACCCGTGATCCGCGCATGGGCGTGGGGGCTTCGGACCACGACCATGCTGAGCGTGCCAACCCGGATCATGTCCTCGGTAAAACGTCCACCGCCAGTTATCAAACGCGGATCCTCACGGCGGTGAATCTTGGCGCCGACCAGTTGCGTGATAGCCATGCTCTAAGCCCTCCCCGCCGTGGCGCTGACCGGGACACCGGCGCCAGTCTGAATCGCCTGGCTGGCCGACTGAACCGCGCGCACGATGTTGGTGTAGCCAGTGCAGCGGCACAGGTTGCCTTCCAGACCCTTGCGAATCTCCGCCTCGCTCGGGCGCGGGTTGCTCTCCAGCAGCGCGGCCGCGGTCATCAGGAAGCCTGGCGTGCAGAAGCCGCACTGCAGTCCGTGCTCATCCCAGAAGGCCTGCTGGAGCGGATGCAACTGGCCATCGGTGGCCAGTCCTTCGACCGTTTTCAGCTGGTGACCATCGGCGGTGACCGCGAACATCGTGCACGACTTCACGGGCCGACCATCCAGCAGCACCGTGCATGCGCCGCACTGGCTGGTGTCGCAGCCCACGTGCGTACCGGTCAGGCCGAGCTCCTCGCGCAAGAAGTAGACGAGGAGATCGCGGGGCTCGACATCTCGGGCATAGCTGGCCCCGTTGACAGTAACGCTGACGGGGACCCTGTCAGCCATAACGCCTCCCTTAAAGATGGGAACGGCGGCCCACGCTGGCCGCCCTAAACGCCGTCTGACCGGCCGGGACTCGCGCCCCGGGCGGCCTATCTCCCCGGCTGGCGCCCAGTCCCCCTGACGGTCTCGGGTCTTGACGATATGCCCCGCACGGGGCGCTGTCAATTCAGACCACGCCGTGTGCGCACAGGTCCTCGTAGACCGTGTGCAGCGCGGGAATCAACACCGGCCGCGTCGATTGCACCGCGACCCAACCCAGCTGCCAGCTCACCGCCAGCAGCGCCGCCGACAACGGATCGGGTCCGAAGTGCTCGGCTACCAGGAAGGCTCCCCCGAGCGGCAGGGCGACAGGCAGGCTGGCGATGAGAAACGTCCCCAGCAGCAGCCAGAAGTAGCGGCCGCCGAGGTGCCATGACGCGAGCGCGGCTTGCCGGCCATCGAGATTGCCGTGGACCGCCAGGTAGGGCGCGAGCACGGTGCGCACGTGCTGATGGATTGCGACCGCGCCGATCAGCGCGACCCAGGCCGCCGCGGGCACGACGTCGCCGAGCGGACTGTGATCGCGCAGCAGCACCAGCGTGCCGACCGGAACCCAGAACAGCAGCGTGGTGTGGACATTGGTCCAGACGTAGCGAGGCACGCTCGGAACCCCGCGGCGCGTGGCCTCCAGGACACCAATACGCTCGCCATCGTGGCCAGCATCGACGGCATGCATCAGCACCACCGGCGCCACGACCATCGTGATCACCGGCAGCGCGAACGCCAGTGGCTGGGACAGGGGTGGGCCGAACAGCACGACCCAGGCAGCGGCCATAGGCGGCAGCGAGTACAGGAAGACCAGCTTCAAGTACAGGTCGGGCTGCTGGCGGGTGATGTCGAAACCGCGCAGCAGGTGCTGCCAGGGTGCCAGAAGTGGGGGCGCGCTCACCGTCGAGCTCACTGCAAGGATCATAGTGGTAACCCTCTCCCCCTGGAGAGGGCAGGGTGAGGGCGCGCTGCCAGCCGAGACCTAGCCCTCACCCCCCACCCCTCTCCCAGAGGGCGAGGGGAGCACGCCCGTAGAATCAAGCGACCGTGTCCCCCGCGCTGCTCATGTCTGAGCCGGCTCCCTATCCGGCTGATCCGTTCCCCCTTCTCGAGCGCGGTTCGGTCGACGGGATCGAGCTCATCCCGTGGGGCTCGAATTACACGTTCGCGGCACGACTGAACGCTGACGATGGCAGCAGCTGCTTCGCCGTCTACAAACCCCGTCGTGGAGAGGTGCCACTGCGTGATTTTCCGAGCGGCACGCTCTACAAACGCGAGGTCGCGGCGTACCTGTTTTCGAAGCACCTGGGCTGGGATCTCGTGCCGCCGACGGTCGTTCGCGAGCAGGCGCCGCACGGCATCGGCAGTTTGCAGCTCTACGTTCAACCAAAAACCGAGGCGGCAGCGCAGTACGACCAACTGCGCGATACACACCGCTGCGAGCTCCAGCGCATGGCGCTCTTCGACCTGCTCTCCAATAACGCCGACCGCAAGGGCGGCCACTGCCTGCTCGACGTACGTGGCCACGTGTGGGGCATCGACCACGGCCTGACGTTCCACCACATTCCGAAGCTGCGCACCGTGATCTGGGACTTCTGCGGCGAAGAAATCCCGGACGAGCTGGTGGATGACATCACCCAGTTTCGCAAGGACCTGCCCAAGGTGAGGCGCCTGGAGCAGGCGCTGAAGCCGCTCCTGGCGCAGCACGAGATCGACGCGCTGTGGCAGCGCTGGGACCGCCTGCTGGACGTCCCGTGCTACCCACAGCTGGATCCGTACCGCAACGTGCCGTGGCCGCCCTTCTGAGGGAGTGAGGAGTGGGGAGTGGGGAGTGGGGGTCGATTCGAGTTTGCGCCATACTCAACTGTGGGCAGGCGCGACCGTTGAGCCGTGTTTAGAACGGCTTCCCTCACTCCCCACTCCCCACTCCCCATTCCCCACCCCGCACCCCTCACCCCTCACTCCTCACTCCTCACTCCCCACTCCTCACCCCCCGATGGATGTATTACGCGCAGCGCAGCTGCTGACTGATTTCGCCTTCCTCTTCCTGGGCGTCGCGGCTGTCCGCGCCGCGCTGCGCGTTCGGAAGCGCGTGCGGGTCGACGTCGCGCTGCTGTTCGGCACCCTCGGGCTGGTGGTGGTGCTGCAGGAGCTCGCACTGCTCGGCTGCGCCGCCGCGATCGGCTGCGGCGGTGCGCCCGTGGCCACGATCGTCTCAGCCGTGCTGATTCTGGTGCTGCCGTACGCCCTGCTGCGCCTGCTCGACGACATCGCCGACGTGCCCGACTGGCAGTTGTGGCTCGCGCTGGTGCTGCTGGTGGCCTTCTCGTTTGCGTTCGTGCTGGCGGCGATGCAGCAGGCCCCATCCTGGCTTGCTCTGTTGCTGCTGCTGTACCTGGTCATCGGGACTGCCTATCCGGCCTGGGAGTTCATTCGTCGCGCGCGTGACGCCACCGGCATCACGCGGCGGCGCATGGCCGCGGTCGCGTGGGGCTGCGGCTTTCTGGCGCTCACGTTCATCCTGAGTCTGATCGGCGCGACCAGCCCGCGCGAGCTGGCGGTGTTGCAGCCACTCGGCCGACTGTCCGGGCTCGTCTCGGGTGTGTGCTTCTGGGCTGGCTTCTTCCCGCCCACGTGGTTGAGCCAGACGTGGCGCCTGCCGGAGTTGCTCGAGTACCTGCGTCCGGCGCGGCTCATGGCTGGCACCAGCGAGCAGAACGGCGTCGTCACCGAAGCTGTAGCGCTCGACCGATTGAGCGCGGCGACCGCGCGCACCACCGGCGCGCGCCGCGTCTTGCTGATCCTGTATGACCCCGTCCAGCAAGACCTCTACTTGTGGGGCGCGCCGTCCGCGCGAGTCGATCCGAACGAGGGCCTGATCGGCGCCGTGCTCGCTTCGCGCGACGCTCGAGTCGAGACACTCGCCACGGCGCAGCTCCCGGCCAGCATCACCGCGGTGTTCGCGAGCGAAACCCTGCCCCGCACGGTCATGCTCGTGCCGATCCAGACCGAGGGCCGGGCAATGGGCGTGCTGGCAGCGTTCGCGGACAAGGGCCCGATGTTCGTGGACGATGACCTGCTGGTGGTGCGCTACTTCGCTGGTGAAGCCGCCGCGATTCTGCAGCTGCGCGCGCTGCGCGAGACCGCGAGCGAGCTGGAGGCGCTGCGCGAGGCGGATCGACTCAAGGACGAGTTCATGGCCGTCGTGTCGCACGAGCTGCGCACGCCGTTGACCGCCATCAGCGGCTATGCCGACATCCTGCTGCGCAAGCTCTCCGGCCCGCTGACCGAACGCCAGGAGCACCAGGTGACCGGCGTTCGCGACGCGTCGCGGCGCCTGCTGGCGCTGATCAACGATCTCCTGGACGTCTCGAAGCTCGAGGCCGGCACACTCGATCTGCATCTCAGCGCGGTCGATCCGCGGGCGGCCATCGATCGAGCGGTCGCAAGTACGCGGGTGATCGCCGCGACCAAGGGCGTGCAGCTCGTGGTGCGCGAGTCCGAGGCCGAATTGCCGCCCGTGCGTGCCGACGACGAGCGGCTGCAGCAAATCCTGAGCAACTTGCTGGTGAATGCGATCAAGTTCACCCCACAAGCTGGCTCGATCTGGATCGACGCCAGATCTGAGCCGAGCGAGCACGTCCACGAGATCGTCTTCCGCGTCGAGGACACCGGGGTCGGGCTACCACCCGGTCAGGCGGAGCGCGTCTGGGATCGCTTCTATCAGGTGGAGTCGTCATCGACGCGCCGCTTCGGCGGTGCTGGTCTGGGGCTATCCATCGTGCGGCGGCTGGCCGAGCTGCATGGCGGTCGTGTCGAGGCCAGCTCCGCCGGCGTCAACCGCGGCAGCACCTTCGAGGTTCGACTAGCCGCGTTTCAGGGCGACGTCGAGCGCGTACCAGTACAGCTGCCGCTGCGAGCTTCGAACGCCGCCGTCACGCCGCCGCTCTCGCAGAGCGAGCCGGAGCCAGATGCGCAGCGAGGTCGCGAGTTGGTGATGGTGGTCGAAGATGATCAACCAATTGCAACAGTCCTGACCACGTATCTGGAAGCCGACGGCTATCAGGTCGAGGTCGTCTCGGACGGGCAGCAAGCGATCGTCGCCGCGCGAACGAAGCTGCCGTTCGCAATTACGCTCGACATCAGCCTGCCCAAGCTCGATGGCTGGAGTGTCCTGAACGCCCTGAAGCGCGACCCGATTACCGCCTCGATTCCGGTGGTCATCATTTCTATCGTCGACAACCGCGACTTTGGCATGGTTCTGGGCGCCACCGACTACATGGTCAAGCCAATCGACCACGAGCGGCTCCAGCGCGTGCTGCGAGAGCTGCGTTCCCGCCGAGCGAATGGCGAGGATGGTCTGATCCTCGTCGTGGACGACGATCCCGCGCTGCGCGACATCTTGAGCAGCTCGCTGGCCGATGATGGCTGGCGCGCGGCCACAGCCAGCAATGGTGAGGCAGCCTTGCAGGCGCTCGAACATGAGCGACCCACGGCGATGGTGCTGGACCTGATGATGCCGCGGGTCGATGGCTTTGAGGTGCTGCGGACCGTGCGCCAGCGTCCATCTATGCGCGACCTGCCGGTGATCGTGGTGACCGCCAAAGACCTGACGGAGGAGGACCAGAGCCGACTGCACGAGAGTGCCCAGGCGGTGATCGTCAAACAGGCGCTGCGCATCGAAGACCTGCTGCAGGAGATTCGCGCCCAGCTGGCGCGCCACCGCACGTACGATGGAGGAAACGGGTGAGGGAAGACGACCTGGTCCTCATCGGCGAAGACGAGCCGGACAATCAGGTGATCATGCAAACGGTGGTCGAATCGCTGGTTGGCGCACGGGCAAATGTGGCTGGCGATGGGCTGGCTGTATTGGCGTCAGTCGAACGCGAGCGGCCGCGGGTGATCCTGCTGGACCTGATGATGCCCGGGTTGGACGGATTTGAGGTCACGCGGCAGTTGAAGGCCGACCCGGCCACCGCGAGCATCCCCATCGTGGCCATCTCGGCGCTCGCGCGCCCCGACGATCGCGAAGCCGCCCTGGCAGCGGGCTGCGACGAGTTCGTGCGTAAGCCGTTCGAGCTCGATGAGCTCGAAGCGCTGATCAAGGGCTACCTCAATTAGGTCTTCCCCGTGCTTTGGAACGGCCCTTCGGGCCGAGGGGGCGCTGCCCCCTTCACCCCCGCCCTGGAGGTGCACCTTCGCAAGCGAGCTCAACCCTTAGGCGGCAAGGGCAAGACACCCTTAGCAACGCCTGCAGCATAGGCCCGGGGGTGAAGGGGGCGGAGCCCCCTCGCCCGAAGGGCGTCCCAAAGCGTCAGAAACGTTCCACTACCACTTTGGCCTGCATGAACAACTGCAGGTAGTCGGGGCCGCCAGCCTTGGAGTCGGTGCCGCTCATGTTGAATCCGCCGAATGGCTGCGCGCCGACGAACGCCCCGGTGATCTTGCGATTCAAATACAGGTTGCCCACGTGGAACTCGGCCCGCGCGCGCTCCAACCGCAGGCGATCGCGGGAAAAAACGCCACCGGTGAGCCCGTACTCGGTGTTGTTGGCGATTGCCAAAGCGTGGTCGTAGTCGCGGGCGCGGATAAAGGACAGCACCGGTCCGAAGATCTCCTCCTGCGCCATGCGACCGTCCTCGGGCAGGTCGGCAAAGATCGTCGGCTGGATGTACCAGCCGTCGTCGCCATCCGTTTCGCCACCCACAACGAGCCGACCCTCGCGGGCGCCGACGTCCATGTACGAAAGAACCTTATGGTACTGCCCCTCGTCGATGACCGCCGCCACTTGCGACCGCGGGTCTTCGGCCGGGCCCATCCGCAGGGCCTCCGCGCGCCGCGCCACACGGCCCAGCACGTCTTGATACACGGGTTCCAGAACGATGGCGCGCGACGCCGCGGAGCACTTCTGCCCCTGGAAACCGTACGCGGAGGCAGTGATGCCTTCGGCGGCAGCGTCCAGATCGGCCGTGTCATCGACGATGACCGCGTCCTTGCCACCCATCTCGGCGACGACCCGCTTGAGCCAGCGCTGCCCCTGCTGCACTTGGGCGGCTAGCGCGTAGATGTGGGTGCCAACCTCGCGCGATCCAGTAAACGAGATGAACCGGGTTTGCGGGTGCCCCACCAGGAAGTCGCCGATCTCACCGCCCCCGCCCGGCAGAAAGTTCACCACTCCCCGCGGCACACCTGCCTGAACCAGCAGATCCACCATTCGGGCAGCGATCACCGGCGTGAGACTGGCCGGCTTCAAGATGACCGTGTTGCCGGTGACAATCGCGGCCGCCGTCATGCCCGTGGTGATGGCAAGGGGAAAATTCCACGGCGGGATGACGATGCCGACTCCCAGCGGCAGGTACTGCATCTCGTTGTCTTCGCCGCGCATCCGCGTCAGCGGCGTCGGCTGCGCCAGGCGCAGCGCCTCGTGACCGTAGTACTCGAGGAAGTCGATCGCCTCCGCGGTGTCCGCGTCCGCCTCGGGCCATGTCTTGCCTGCTTCGTACACCATCGTGGCGCTGAGGATGTGCTTCTGCTGGCGCATCAGCGCAGCAGCCTTCAACACCACCCGCGCCCGTTGCGCGGGCTCCCACCGTGACCACTCCGGGTAGGCCGCCCAGGCAGCAGCGATCGCCCGATCGGCCTCCGCACGGCCCGCCTTTGCCACTTTGCCCACCGGCCGGGCCTTCTGACAGGGATCGAGGCTGGTGATCCACGACCCGGTGGTGACCGGGTCGCCAGCAATGAGCAGCGGCCACTCGCGCTCGAGCTCGCCCTGGACGACACGCAAGGCAGATTGCATGGCTTCCTGGTGCTGCGACTGGCTGAAGTCGGTCAGCGGCTCGTTCGAGAACTCCGGCACCATATAGCTCACGGTAACACTTGCGGCGGACTACACTAAGCTCGCTCCGAGAAACCTGCATGCCACGCCGCCGCCGAGCTGACCGCCCTGGCGCGCGCCTGGCCCGTTCGTACCTGGTGATGCGCGCCGAGCAGGGCGCCGACCGCCAGCCCAACGAAGCCGGGCCCAAGCTGCGCGGTACTGTCCGCATGCCTCGGCTGGCAGCGGTGCAGCTCAACTCACCCGAGGCGCACGCGCAGTACCGCCTGGCCATCCTGGCGCGATTGGCTACTGGCGGCGCCCCCTGGTTCACCCTGGCGCGAACAGGCTGAGAGGAATGTCATCCCGAGGGGAGCCTGCGACCCGAGGGATCTCAGGTCAGCAGCCGAGATCCCTCGCAAGCTCGGGATGACAACGCTCGACCTGGCGATCCGCGGCGGCACCGTTGTCACCGCCGAGCGTACGTTCGAAGGCGACGTGGGCATCAGCGGCGAGCGCATCGCCGAAGTCGGACGCGTTGGCGACGCCCGCGAGGTGATCGACGCCAGTGGCTTGCTGCTCCTGCCAGGCGTGGTGGACGTGCACACCCACATCGGCGGCAGCACCCGCCAGCACCCGCATGGAACGGCGGATGACTTCGAATCGGGCACGATCGCGGCAGCCTGTGGCGGCGTCACCAGCGTCATCGACTACGCGCGGCAGCTCGAAGGCCAGACGCCCCTGCAGGCGGTCACCGAATGGCAGGAACGAGCGGTCGGCAAAGCGGTCATCGACTACAGCTTCCACCTGATCGTGAGCGACTTCGGCGCTGGCCTGACGGATGGGCTGCGTGAGCTGGTCAGTGCGGGCTTCCCGAGCGTGAAGGCGTTCATGATGAATCTCTACGAGGACCAGCTGTTGCGGCTCATGACCGCTGCTCGCGACAGTGGCGCGCTGGTGATGGCCCACGCCGAAAGCTTCGCCGTACTCGACTATCAGAAGCAGCGCCTCTTTGCCGAAGGCAAACGCGACGCGCGGTGGTACGTCGACAGTCGGCCCGAGATCGGCGAAGCGGAAGCAACGTCGCGCGCGATCGACTATGGCGACCTCACGGGCGCCGACGTGTGCGTCGTCCATCTCTCGTGCGCAGCGGCATTGGAGCGTGTGCGGGCGGCCAAAGCGCGCGGCTCGCGCATCCGCGCCGAGGTACGGCCGTGCTATCTACTGCTCGACAGAACGTGTTACGACCAACCGAACCGCGACCCGCTCGAGTTCACTGGTTGCCCGCCGCTGCGGTCGGCCGAGAACATCGATCCACTCTGGGCTGGGCTGGCGGATCGCACGCTCGACGTTGTCGCGAGTGACCACGCCACGTGGACGCTCGAGCAGAAACGGCAGGGCGCCGACGATTTTTCGACGATCCCGCAGGGCATTCCCGCGTTGGAGACCGAGTTAGGCAGCCTGTGGACCGCTGGCGTGGTGGGCGGCAAGGTCAGCCCAAGCAGGCTGGTCGAGGCGATGTGCACGACGCCCGCGCGGCTCCACGGCCTGTACCCCAGAAAGGGCACGATCGCGGTCGGCTCCGACGCCGACCTGGTGCTCCTGGACCCGCGGAAGACGGGCACGATCAGCCAGCAAAACCTGCACTCACGCGCTGGCTACGAGCCGTGCGAAGGGATGTCGTACCAGGGGTGGCCAGTGCTAACGGTGAGCCGAGGCGAGGTCGTCGTCCGCAACGGTGAGTATGTGGCTAGCGCCGGGCGGGGGCAGCTGCTGCGCCGCGCCGCTTCATCCTGAGCGCAGCGATGCGCCGCGCCGCTTCATCCTGAGCCGCAGTGATGCGCCGCGCCGCTTCATCCTGAGCGCAGCTGCTGCGCCGCGCCGCTTCATCCTGAGCCGCAGTGATGCGCCGCGCCGCTTCATCCTGAGCGCAGCTGCTGCGCCGCGCCGCTTCATCCTGAGCGCAGCTGCTGCGCCGCGCCGCTTCATCCTGAGCGCAGCTGCTGCGCCGCTTCATCCTGAGCGCAGCGAAGGATCTAATGTAGATCCTTCGGCTCGCAGGCTCGCCTCAGGACGAGGCAGTCCTCCTACTGCCCCGGTTTGAGCATCACCGCCCCGAGCGGCGGGATCGTCAGACTCACGCAATGTGGACGGCCTGCCCAGTGCTCGTCGAGCGCCCAGACGTGGCCACCGTTCCCGAGGTTACCGCCGCCGTACAGGCTCGAATCGGTGTTGAAGATCTCCCGCCAGGCGCCACCAGTCGGCACACCGACGCGGTGGTCGAAGCGCGGCACCGGGGTGAAGTTCATCGCCACCACGACGATGTCGTGCGGATCGTGCCCGCGACGCAGAAACGCAAACACGCTGTTCTCGTTGTCGTGCGATTCGAGCCACTCGAAGCCGTGCCAATCGAAGTCGACCTGGTGGAGCGCGCCCTCCTCGCGGTAGACACGCTGCAGGTCGGCAACGCACCGCTGCAGGCCACTCTGCAGCGGGTACTGCAGTAGGTGCCAATCGACGCTGCGGGCTTCGGTCCATTCGTCGCCCTGGCCGAAGTCCTGGCCCATGAACAGCAGCTTCTTCCCTGGATGGCCAAACATGTAGCCGTACAGCAGCCGCAAAGTGGCGAACTTCTGCCAGGCGTCGCCGGGGATCTTGTTCAGCAGGCTGCCTTTGCCGTGCACGACTTCATCATGTGAGAACGGCAGCACGAAGTTCTCGTGGAACGCGTACAGCAAGCTGAAGGTCAGGTCGTTGTGGTGCCAGCGGCGATGGATCGGCTCCTTCGAGATGTACTCGAGGGTGTCATGCATCCAGCCCATGTTCCACTTGAGGCTGAAGCCCAGACCGCCCATGTACGGCGGCCGCGATACCAGCGGCCAGGCGGTCGACTCCTCGGCGATGGTCAGGGTGCCCGGTTGTTCCGTGTGCACCACCTCGTTCATGCGCTGCAGGAATGAGATCGCGTCGAGGTTCTCGCGCCCACCAAACTGGTTGGGCACCCAGTCGCCGGCCTCACGCGAGTAGTCGAGGTACAGCATCGACGCAACCGCATCCACGCGCAGACCATCGATGTGGTACTCCTCGACCCAGAACAGCGCGTTCGACAGCAAGAAGCTGCGCACCTCGTGGCGCCCGTAGTTGAAGATCTTGGTGCCCCAATCGGGGTGTTCGCCCTGCCGCGGATCGGAGTGCTCGTACAACGAGCTGCCATCGAAGCTGGCCAGTCCATGCGGATCGCGCGGGAAGTGGGCCGGCACCCAGTCCAGCAACACGCCGATGCCGGCCTGGTGCAGGATGTCGACGAACGCCTTGAAGTCGTCGGGTGAGCCGAAGCGACTCGTCGGCGCGAAGTAGCCGACGGTCTGGTAGCCCCACGATGGATCAAATGGATGCTCTGAGACGGGCAGTAATTCGAGGTGCGTGTAGCCCATCAATTGGCAGTACTCCGCCAGCTGATGGGCCAGGTCGCGATAGGTCAGGAAGCCGTTGGTATCGGGCACCCGCTTCCACGAGCCGAGATGCACCTCGTAGATGCTGATCGGGGCGTCGAACGCCTGGCGCTGCTCGCGGTTCGCGCACCACTCCTGGTCCTGCCACGCGTAGGTGGTGGTGTCCCACACGACCGACGCGGTGCGCGGCCGCACCTCAGCCGCGAAGCCGTATGGATCGGCCTTGTCGATGCGGTGCTGCGCGAAGCGCGGCCGCAGGCTGTACTTGTACAGCGTGCCTTGACCAAGCTCGGGCACGAAGGCTTCCCAGATGCCTGACGAGCCACGCGGCTGAAGCGGCGTCGCCTCAGCGTTCCACTGGTTGAAATCGCCGATGATGCTGACGGCGTCCGCGTTTGGCGCCCACACGGCGAAGAAGACGCCGGTACGACCATCAGGGGTGGTCATCAGATGCGCGCCCAGCTTCTGGTACACGCGCGCATGTGTGCCTTCGTTGAACAGGTACAGATCGAAGTCGGTCAGAGGACTGGCTACGCCGGGCGCGGTCGCGGGCGGCGCTGCCACCTTTGCGGTTCTCGTCCTGGTTCGTGCGCTCGGAGCCTTTGCCCGGGGCGTCCTCTCCGTCGTAGTCATTGGCTATCCTCAAAGGGTCTAGACGTGGCACGCTCCGTGCCGGCCGGGATGGTTCAGTCCGATGGAATCAAATCCTTCAAACGGCCACGGCGCCCGCACTCGGTCCACGCGTTCGGGGTCTTCGGCGTCTTCGCAGAACCCTAGCACGCGCCGCGGCACTGCGCCGGCGCGCGCGCCACGCAATGGCCAGACCAATGGTGTATCGACGCGTAGCGCGCCCAAGCCCCGCCGCACCGCGCGGCCAGCGGCTGCTCGTCCCGCGGGCGCGCTCCCGCCGTTCGATAGTTTTCCCGCGCTGGCTATCGAAGCGGTCTACCCCGAGATCGATGGCGGGCGTTGGCCCATCAAGCGCGCTGTCGGCGATACCGTCAGCGTAGAAGCCGATATTTCTAAGGAAGGCCACGACCTGCTGACCGCGCGGGTCGTGTATCGCGAACACGGCGCCACTGCCTGGCAGGAAGCACCAATGCGGCCGACGGTCAACGACCGCTGGCGCGGCGAATTCCGCGTCGATCGCAACGCTCGCTACCTGTATTCGATCCTGGCGTTCACCGACGTGTACGGCTCGTGGCGAGCCGACCTGCAGAAACGCATTGCCGCTGCCCAGGACGTCACTTCGGAATTACTCGAGGGTTTGCGGCTGGTGGAGCAGGCCGCCGAGCGCGCCACCGATCGCGACGATCGCGGTCGGCTGCGGGAGTACCTCAAGCGCTGGCGCGAGTTCAAGGGGCCGACCGCGATGCGAGATGCGTGCGAGCTGGCCATCTCCGAGGAGCTCGCCGATGTGATGGACCGCTGGCCCGATCGGTCTGACGCGACGCGCTACCGCCGTGAGCTGGAGCTCATCGTGGATCGCACCGCGGCCCGATTCGCCGCGTGGTACGAGATCTTTCCGCGCTCGCAGGGCACCGACCCAACCCGCGGTGCCACCTTCCGTGAGGCCGAAGCACGACTTCCGGCGATCGCGGCGATGGGCTTCGACGTCCTGTACATGACGCCCATCCACCCCATCGGCCACACCAAGCGCAAAGGGCCCAACAACACGCTCGTGGCTGGTCCGCACGATCCTGGAAGCCCGTACGCGATCGGCAGCGAGGCGGGCGGGCACGAGGCGATCGCGCCCGAGCTCGGCACACTCGATGATTTCATGCACTTCCAGGGCGCAGCGAAGCGTCACGGCATGGAGCTGGCGATCGACTTCGCCATCCAGGTCTCACCCGATCATCCGTGGGTCAAGGAACACCCCGAGTGGTTCTATCACCGACCCGACGGCACGATTAAGTACGCTGAGAACCCACCCAAGAAATACGAAGACATCTATCCGCTGAACTTCCGCACTTCTGACTGGAAAAACCTGTGGGGCGCATGGCGCGACCTCATCATGTTGTGGGCGGAGCGTGGTGTGCGCATCTTCCGCGTCGACAATCCGCACACCAAGCCGCTGGCATTCTGGGAATGGGCTATCCGCGACGTCCAATCGACCTATCCCGACACGATCTTCCTGGCTGAGGCGTTTACCAGGCCGAAAATGATGCGCGCACTCGCCAAGCTGGGCTTCACGCAGAGCTACACGTACTTCACATGGCGCAACGAACGCTGGGAGCTGCTCGAATATCTGACCGAGCTCACCCAGACGGACATGCGCGAGTACTATCGCGCGAATTTCTTCACCAATACCCCGGACATTCTGCCGCGCATCTTGCAAGTTGGTGGTCGGCCGGCCTTCCGCATGCGTCTCGTGCTCGCGGCAACGCTGTCTTCGGTGTACGGCATCTACAGTGGCTTCGAGCTATGCGAAAACCGACCGCGCGGCGCTGATTCCGAGTACTACCTCGATTCTGAGATGTACCAGCACAAAGTGTGGGATTGGGATCGACCAGGCAACATCGTCGACGACGTCACGCGCATCAATCAAATCCGTCGTGACAACCCCGCCCTCCATCTGTACGACAACTTGCGGTTCATGAGCTCGGATAACCAGCAGGTCCTTGCCTACTCCAAGGCAACGCCCGATGCGAGCAACGTCATCATGTGCGTGGTCAATCTCGACCCATTCTGGGCACAGTCCACGTGGCTGGATGTGCCCGTGCACGACTGGGGCATCGTCGGTGACCAGCCATATGTAGTGCACGACCTCCTGACCGATCAGCGGTACACGTGGCGCGGCAGCTCGAACTGGGTGCGTCTGGATCCACACGTTCAACCCGCGCACGTGTTCTCGGTGGAAATACCCCGCTGACCGTGACGCAGGCCAGCCTCATCGACGAGCTGCGCGGTGCGCGCTGGTTTGGTGGTAAGAGTCGCGGTATCCGCTCCGTCTCGGTCGTCGACCGCGCGCAGTGGATACCGGACTCCACGCTGCGCCTGGTCGAGGTGGGCTACGCAGACGACGGCAAGGAGACGTACGTCCTCGGCGAGCGCATCGACGAACCTGCTGTTGCGCGCGCGCTGCTGGATCGCTTCCGCGGCGCATCGGTTCCCACTGAACGGGGCGGCACTCTGAACTTCGAGCCCACCCATCTGCTGGCCAGCATCGATGCGCAGCGGGCACAGCCCATCGTGCTGCTCAAGGGCGAACAAAGCAACACGTCGGTGCGCTTCGGCGATGCGCTGATCCTCAAGCTCTTCCGCCGCGTCCAGTTCGGTCCGAATCCCGAGGTCGAGATCGGCTGGTTCCTGACCGAGCACACCGAGTTCCACGGCATGCCCGCTGTCGTGGGCAGCCTCGACTACCACGCGCCTGATGGCAGCACCGCGTCGGTGGCGCTGTTGCAGCAGTTCGTTACCAATGTCGGCGATGCCTGGCAGACCACGCTGCGGCGGCTGCGGGGTGTCCTCGACGGCGATGATCCGCGGCCAACCATTGACTCACTCGCGCGTATGGGCGCGACCACGGCCGCGTTGCATGTTGCGCTCGCGAAGCCAGGCGGCGGGCCCGACTTCGATCCTGAGCCGGTCACTGACGCTGACGTCGCGGCCTGGCGCCGTGCAATTCACGCCGAGCTCGCAGCAGCGGTGCGCGGCCTGCGCCAGCACGGTCATGCCGTCGACGAGACGCAGCTGGTCGCTCATGCGGACGGGATCGAGCACATACGCGGCGCGAGTAAGACGCGCCATCACGGCGACTACCACCTGGGGCAAGTGCTCGAGGCTTCTGATGGAGCGTTTGTCATCATCGACTTCGAGGGCGAGCCGTCCAAGCCGCTCGCGGTCAGGCGCGAGAAACGGTCACCATTGCGCGATGTCGCGGGTATGCTGCGCTCATTCGACTACGCTCGCCACGCGGCGCTGCGCGCCAGTCACTCCGCCGACGCTGGCCGTGCGACGCAGTGGTACCAGGCGGTGCGGCAGGCGTTCCTGGACGCCTACGTCGAGACCGTGCGCCGCGGCGCACCCAGCCTGCTGCCATCCGACATCGCGCCAGCACTCGCGGCGCTCGAGCTCGAGAAGGCGGCGTACGAGGTGCTGTACGAGCTGAACAATCGCCCCGATTGGTTACCCATTCCGCTCGCCGCGCTAACCTCTTGATCTATGCCGCGCACCGTCTGGCCTGGTCGGCCCGATCCGTTGGGGGCGACCTGGGACGGACAGGGCACCAACTTCGCCTTGTTTGCGCAACCTGCCACGCGGGTTGAGCTGTGCCTCTTTGACGACACCACAGGCAAGGAGACGGCTCGCATCGCGCTGCCCGAGCAAACGCGCAATGTCTTCCACGGCTACGTGCAGGGCGTTGGCCCGGGCCAGCTCTACGGCTACCGCGTCCATGGCCGCTACGCACCGCGCGAGGGCCTGCGCTTCAATCCGAACAAACTGTTGATCGACCCGTACACGCGCGCGTTGTGCGGCGAGGTCGACTGGAGCACGACAGTCTTCGCCTACCGCATAGGCAGTCGCACCGAGGACCTCACCCGCGACGTCCACAACTCTGCCCGCGGCGTGCCCAAGTCCGTCGTGATCGACGATGCCTTCGACTGGGGTGACGATCGACCACCCAACGTGCCGTGGAGCGAGACCATCATCTACGAGACGCACGTCAAGGGCATCAGCATGCTGCACCCGGATGTGCCCGAGAATATCCGCGGTACGTATCTGGGACTGGCCAGTGAGCCGATCGTCGAGCACTTGCGATCGCTCGGCGTCACCGCCGTGGAGCTGCTGCCCATCCACGCCTTCGTCGATGACAAGTTCCTGCTCGACCGCGGCCTGCGCAACTACTGGGGGTACAACTCGATCGGCTACTTCGCCCCGGTCGCGAGGTACGCGTCCGGCGATCGCGGCCAGCAGGTGACCGAGTTCAAGCAGATGGTGAAGCAGCTGCACGCCGCCGGCTTCGAGGTGTTCCTTGACGTCGTGTACAACCACACAGCCGAGGGCAACCATCTCGGTCCGATGCTGTCGTTCAAGGGCATCGCCAACAGCATGTACTACAACCTGGTGGCCGAGAACCCGCGCTACTACCGCGACTTCACCGGGACCGGCAACTCGCTCAACGTTGCTCAGGCGCAGACCCTGAAACTGATCGTGGACAGCCTGCGCTACTGGGTTCAGGTGTGCCACGTCGACGGCTTTCGCTTCGACCTGGCGATCACCCTCGGCCGCGAGCCGATGGCCTACGATCCTGGCGCTGCCTTCTTCGACATCCTGCACCAGGACCCTGTGCTGTCACAGGTGAAGCTGATCGCCGAGCCATGGGACGTCGGCGACTTCGGCTATCAGGTCGGCAACTGCCCGGTGCTCTGGAGCGAGTGGAACGGCAAGTACCGCGACAACGTGCGTAAGTTCTGGAAAGGCGACGCTGGCCAGATCGCCGAGCTGGCGTATCGCCTGAGCGGGAGCAGCGACCTGTATCGGCTGAGCGGCCGCGGGCCGAGCGGCAGCATCAATTTTCTCACCGCGCACGATGGTTTCACGCTGCGCGACCTGGTCACGTACAACGACAAGCACAACGAGGCCAATGGCGAGACCAACCAGGATGGCGCGAACGACAACAACTCGTGGAACAGCGGGGTCGAGGGTCCGACCGAGGATGCCAGCATCGAGGAGCTTCGGGCGAGGCGACTACGCAGCTTCCTGGCCACGCTGCTCCTCTCACAGGGCGTCCCCATGCTGCTTGGCGGTGATGAATTCGCACGCACCCAGCACGGCAACAACAACGCCTACTGCCATGACGACGAGCTGAGCTGGTTCGACTGGGACCTCAACGACCAGCAGCGACAGCTGCTCGAGTTCACGCGCGGGCTCATTGCGTTTCGCAAGGACCACCCCATCCTGCGTCGTCGCCGCTACTTTGAGGGGCTGTTCGTGCCCGGCGCCGACATCAAGGATCTGACCTGGTTCAAGCTGGACGGCACCGAGCTCATGGACGAGGAATGGGCCGAGCCCGAGACGCGCTCGATGGCGATGCGGCTGGCCGGCGAGGCCATCGACGAGCGTGAGCCAGAAGGCGGGCGCATCTCTGATGACACCTTGCTAGTGCTCATGAACGCGTTCCACGAGGACCTCGTGTTCACGTTGCCCGAGGCGGGCGGCGAAGGCACCTGCGCCTGGGAAGTGCTGATGGACACGGAGGAGGCGGCGCCGCCTGCTCCTTCAGGCGTGACCTGCCGAGTGGGCGGCACGTACAGCCTGGCGGGCCGCGGGCTGGCACTGTTCAGGCGGGTGTCGGGTGTCGAGTCACAGGTGTCGGGTTGACCAGGCACCCGAAACCTGACACCCGACACCTGAGACCGCGAGCGTAGCGAGCATGATCGTCGTCGGACTGATGTCCGGTACCTCGGTTGATGGCATCGATGCCGCGGTCGTGTCCGTTTCGCTCGCCGCAGATACCCTCGAGATGCGCTTGCTCGCTTACACCGAGTCACCCATCGATGAATCGCTGCGCACGCGAGTACATGCGTTGTTTGACCCCGATAGCAGCCGCATCGACGAAGTCTGCGAAGTCAACGTTTTGATCGGAGAAGCCTTCGCCGCGGCCGCCCAGGCAGCGTTGCGACAAGCAAATGTGGAGGCGGATCTGGTCGCGTCGCACGGCCAGACCGTCTGGCATCAGGTCGCGCCCGGCCACACGCGCTCGACGCTGCAGCTGGGTGAGCCGTCGGTGATCGCCGAGCGGCTCGGAGTAACCACCGTGGCTGACTTCAGGCCGCGTGACATCGCCGCGGGCGGTCAGGGCGCACCGCTGGCCAGCTGGGGTGATGCGCTGCTGTTCGGCGATGAGCACCTCAGCCGAGCGGTCCAGAACATCGGCGGCATCGGCAATGTCACCTGGGTCCCGCCGGGAGCGCAGTGGGAGGCGATGCTCGCCTTCGACACGGGTCCGGGCAACGCGCTGATCGACCACGCGGTGTGGCGGCTGACCGGTGGCAGCGCCCGCTACGACGTCGACGGCGCACTGGCCGCCAGCGGACGCTCTGATGATCTGCTGCTGGCCGAGCTCCTGGGGCACGCGTATTTCGTCGCCCAGCCGCCCAAGAGCACCGGTCGGGAGCTATTTGGAGCGCAATTCGCCGATGCGTTCATCGACAACGCCAACGCGCGGGGTCTCGGCGTGGCCAATAGCGTCGCCACGCTGACCGCCTTCACGGCGCACTCGATCGCCGATCAGTACCGTCGCTTCTTGCCCGGTCGCCCGGATGAAGTAATCGTGGGTGGTGGCGGCTCGCGCAATCCGGTGCTCATGGGCTTGCTGGCCGCGCTGCTCGACCCCGCCCAGCTGCGCCTGCATGAGGACTTCGGGCTGCCGTCGCTGGGCCGAGAGGCGGTCTACTTTGCGTTGATGGGCCACGAGGCGCTGTTCGGGCGCGCCAACACGGTGCCGAGTTGCACGGGCGCGCTCCACCCGGTGGTGATGGGCAAGGTCGTGCCGGGCGCGAACTATCGTGCGCTCATGGCTGACGTTGCGCGCAGCCCCGAGGTGCGGCCGCGTCGACTGCGCGTGCTCTAGGGCACTCGGCCTGTCGGCGCGAGCTGGCCGAATAAGGCCTCGACTGCCGCCTGCAAGTGGACCGGGCGGTCGCCGTACACGGTCAGGAACGTACCGATAAACGGCGCCGCCGCGGCATCGTACGGTCCACGCAGCGACACCGCCACGACTGGCTTACCCGCGGCCGCCAGCCCGCGAGCCAGAACTTGCTGATCGGCACTCTGCGCCAGGTCGTAGGTTCCGAAAACGACCACGTCGACGTTGCGCGCCGCGTCCGCGGCGCCGCGTGGCGAGGCGCCGATGGCGCGTGGCGCGAACTGGCGCACCGCGTCGACGAGGCTGCTGGCAAGCTCGTCATCTTCGGCCAGGCTGCGCGTGGGCGCATCCGGCACCACCACCAGGACGCGCTGCGAGCTCTTCAGCGGCAGTACGTGGGCATCATCTCGCTGCAGCGTCACGGCTTTGCGCGCCGCTTCGAGCGCCAGCGCGCGGTGCTCGGGACTGTTCAGCACAGACTCCGAGGGCGTTGCTGGCGCTGAGGCCACGCCAGCGACGATCCCGCGCTTCAGCTTCGCCTCGAGCACGCGCAGCACCGACTGGTCGAGTCGCTCTTCGGTGACGCGGCCAGACTGCACCGCCGCGAGCAGCGCCGGTGGTCCCTCACCCAATCGCGCGCGATCCTCGGCAGTGATCCCCGCGACCAGCAGCATGTCGGCGCCGGCCTCGAACGCCTCGACGGCCGCTTCGGCGGCGCTGCGATCGCGTTTGATGGCCTCCATGTCGAGCGCATCGGTCAGGATCAAGCCCTGGAAGCCGAGCTGCTCGCGCAGCAGTCCCGTCAGCACCGCGTGTGACAGGGTCGCCGGTCGATTCGGTTGCGGCTCGATCGCGGGCAGATACAGGTGGGCGGTCATGACACCGTCGACGCCTGCCTGCATCGCAGCCTGGAACGGCTTGAGCTCGGTTGATTCGAGCCGCTCGCGCGAGTGCGTCACGACGGGCAGATCCAGATGCGAGTCGATGGCGGTGTCGCCGTGGCCCGGAAAGTGTTTGGCGACGGCGCTCACGCCCTGCCCCTGCAGCCCCTTCACCGTCTCTTGCCCCATGCGCTCGACGTCGCCCACGTCCGAACCGAACGACCGCACGCCAATCACCGGATTCAGCGGATTGGTATTGACGTCGACGACTGGCGCGAGCGCCATGTTCACGCCCATGGCAAGCAGCTCATCCGCCGAGGCCTGCGCGACTCTGCCGGCCAACGCCGTGTCGCCGGTCGCGCCCACGGCCATGTTGCCCGGAAAGACCGTTGCCCCGTCCGTGACGCGCACGACCAGTCCGCCCTCCTGGTCCACCGACACGAAGAGCGGGAATGGATCGGCGATGGTCTGCAGGTCCGCGTCCAGTTTGGCCAGCTGGTGGCCATTCTCGATGTTGCGCGCGAACAGCGTGACGCCGCCCAGGTGCAAGTTGTGGATCAGCGTTCGGTTGGACCCATTCAGCGTGGTGCCCTCGAACCCGAGCATGAAGACCTGTCCAACGCGTTGCTCGAGCGTCATCCCGCTCAGAAGCTTGCGGGCCGCGGCTTCAACGTTCACCGTCGCCACATTCTGCGGTGTCGCTGCGCTCGCCTGCGTTGGCATGGCAGTTGGCGCAACGTTGGCTGGCTGCGCCGTCGCCGGCGCCGGTGCAAGCGTCGCGGCTGGCGCGGCAGTGGGCACGCTTGTCGCGGCCGGTGCCGGCACGGTTGTGGGCGGCGGAGGAGCAGCTTGTGGCGCGATCGTGCACCCCGCCAGCAGCAGCGCCCCGAGTGCAGTGCGAACGCGCCTGATCAACCTGTTACAACTCCGAGTGGGAAAAAGGGCCCTCGCCAGGGACTATCGTTGATTTCCTTACAGCCGCGCTACCGCCGGCTGCTCACGGTCGGCGCGCTGCTCGACGAAAGCATTCTGCTCTTTCGCCAGCACTGGATCGCGTTTGCGCTGTTCAGTCTGGTCGCGCTGGTGCCGCAGTGGCTCGTGCTGCTGCTGTCGTCGACCACCAGCATCACGCGTGGTTTTGTCCGCGCATCGATCGAGCTTCCGTCGGCCCAGGACTGGGCTGCGCTTCTTGGCCTTACCCTGGTCCAGGCACTCTTCAGCCTTCTATGGAGCGCGGCCTCGACCACGGCGGCTGCGACCTACCTGGGGGGCGATCGGCCGACCGTGGGCGGCATTTACGGCCTCGCGCTCAAACGGCTAGCGCGCTTGTTTCTGGCGACGCTGGTCTACCTGGTGCTCTTCATGCTGCTGTTCTTCGCCTCGACCGTGCTGTTCGTCGTCACGCTGCTCGGCACGCTCGGCACACTGATCGCGCTGATCGGCCTGATCAACTGGTGGGTCAAGCCTGAGAGCCGGCGCCCGTGGCTCAAGTGGCTCATTATCCTGACCGCGCCATACGGCCTGGCGACGTACTACGCCGTGCGCTGGTCGTTGTTCCTACCGAGCATCGTGCTCGAAGGCGAAGGCGCGATCGGGTCGCTGCGCCGCAGCAGTCGACTCGTCGAAGGCCAATGGTTCCGTGCCGGCGCCGTGTTGACGCTGGCTAGCTTGATCGTGACCGCGCTCGTTCTCGTGCCACTATTTCTGGGCGGCATGATCGTCGCCCTGGCGGGCCTCGCCGGCGCCTTTGCAGACCAGAGCGGGCTCGGATCGATTCTCAGCAACACTGCCACCATCGTGCTGCAGGTGCTGTTCTCGAGCATCGGCACGATCACGTACGTGATGCTGTTCGTCGATTTGCGCAATCGCCGCGAGGGCACAGACATCGGCGAACGCATCAGCTCCCTGGAAGCCGCGACGGCCTGAGCCATGCCCGACGATCTGGCCCTCGAGCGGCTTCATGAGATCCTGAACCGTCCGGAGTTCCAGACCAGCGAGTCGCGGCCGTGGTGGGAGCAGCTGCTCGCACCGCTCCTGGAGTGGCTATTCATCCAGCTTGCCCGGCTCGTGCAGACCGTTGCCAATGCCGCGAGCGGCCGCGACGGCTGGCTCGGTTTGGTAGCCATGGTCGTCGCCGGAGGGCTGCTGATTGGCGTGCTGGTGTACCTCGTCCGCTCGGTGCGCCTGGCAGTCGTGCGTGAGGCGAGCTTGCGAGCTGAGAGCCGCGCCGAACGCCGCGAACGGTCTGACCAGCTCTGGGCTAGCGCGCACCGGCTCGCCGCCGCGGGCGACTGGCCAGCCGCGGTGAGGGCTGCCTACCTGTCGGCTTTGTACGCGCTCGATGAGCACGCGCTGCTGCACGTGCAGAGTGGACTGACCAATCGCGAGCACGCCGCGCAGCTGGTGCGCGAGCACCCGCGGCTTCAGCAAGGCGCCACGTTCGCGGAGCTGGTGCAGCGCTACGATCGCCTGCGCTATGGACACACGCCGATTACCGCGGAGGCCTTCGCCGAGCTAAGCGGCCTGGTCGCGCGCGCCAGAGCGGCGTGGGTATGACACGCCTGCGATCGAGTCTGGTGCTGCTGGCGCTCGTCTCGGGCGCGCTGATTGTCAGCTGGCTGCAGGTCACACGCGACACCCGCTTGCCGGCCGGCAGCAGCTACTCGAGTCAGGGTGACGGGGCGCAGGCGCTGTACGAGTGGGCAGCGACCGTCGGCGGCAACCCGCGGCGGCTACAGCAGGCAGCGATCGACTCACGGTCGACGCCGCGCGCCTTGCTGGTGTTGCAGCCTGAGTCGATTGTCGCCGCGGGCGATCGCCGCGCCTTCGACGCCGTGCCGCGCGCGGGCGGCACACTTGTGCTTGCTGGCGACTCGCTGTCGCTGCAGGCATACGCCCGCACCCTGGGCGTGGACTTCCAGCCCACGGTGGCGACCATCGGTGACGAGCTGCCTGTCGTGAGCCATTACCGCCTCCGCGCCAGCGATGCCACCGCTGTGTTGACAAGCTCCGAAGGCGATCTGCTCGCGCTGCGCAAGCCCTACCTGGGCGGGACGCTGACGGTCGTGGCGTCGCCGCAGCTGCTGACGAACTCCGCGCTGCGAAACGACGACATCGCCCGATTCGTCTTGCACGAGGTGCTGGCGAGCGGCGACATCGCATTCGACGAGGTGCACCACTCGTATGCGCCTACCGGGGCGAGTCAGCAGGTCACGATGAACGATCTCTTGTTCGATACCGCGCTGGGGCGGGCCGTGGTGTACGCGGCCGGCCTGGCGTTTCTGTTCCTGTTACTGACTGGCCGGCGACTCGGACCGGCCGTTGCGGAGCGCGGCGCCGCGGAGGTTCGGCGCACCATGTACGAGCACGTGCAGATGCTGGCTGGGCTGTACCGCCGCTCTGGGCAGTTCTCCACCCTGCGTAGCGCACTCCTGCACCAATACCAGCGGCTCAGCGCGCGCGACTCGCTCACGCCAGCCCAGCGTGCGGCTCTCGCAAGCGCACTCGATCACCTGCAGCACGCGCAGACCGAAGGAGCCCTGATCGCCGCCGTTGCCGCGGCCGACTCCGCACTGGACCGGGCATGACGCCACAAGCCTTTCACGATCTCGCGCTCGAGCGCGCTCGGCGCGTGCTCGTCGATGAAGACGAGCCCTTCCGATTGCTGTTGGCAGCGCTGGTCGTCGGCGGCAACGTGCTCATCGAGGGCGTGCCAGGCACCGCCAAGACGCTCATGGCGCGCTGCCTGGCCGCGATGCTCGTCTCCGATGAGGCACCTGCCCACGATGCCGCGAGGTTTCAGCGCATCCAGTTCACGCCCGACCTGATGCCGTCCGACATCCTGGGCACCAACGTCTTCCACGCCGCCACCGCTAGCTTCACCTTCCGACCAGGCCCCATCTTCGCCAATGTCGTCGTGGCCGATGAGGTCAACCGTGCCCCCGCCAAGACCCAGTCGGCGCTCCTCGAAGCCATGGAGGAGCACCAGGTCACCGTGGAAGGTCAGCGGCTGAATCTGCTCGCGGTGTTTGTGGTCGTGGCCACGCAGAACCCGGTCGAGTTCGAGGGCACCTACCCATTGCCCGAGGCGCAGCTCGATCGCTTCCTGTTCAAGGTGCTGGTCGAGCACAGCTCGGCCGAAGCCGAACGGCAGGTCGTGCTCCGCCACCACACGGGACTGCAAGTGACCGATCTGGCGGCGGCCGGCCTCGAGCCGGTGGTCGATCCATTGGGCGTGCTCGACGTGCGGGCGCAGGTCG
>WNGB01002441.1_pt1 | contig 29968 bp, 30 predicted proteins | sample 5400681 | NCBI WGS metagenome assembly WNGB01 (sample SAMN13153367, study PRJNA577476) | soil metagenome | isolation source: 115 cm soil or saprolite under grassland replicate 2 | place: USA:California | collected 2016-06-15
GACGCCCCGCTTTGTCGGAGAGCTACACGGCGCGGGGCCTTGCCCGCCCTGGCATCGGGGCACCTGGGTTGGAGGTCTGGGGAGGCGGTGGCCGTGGCCTTGCATATCTGCGATTCGAAGACCATAATCGCCCGACAAGACCCGACAAGGAGCCGACATGAAGACTAGCCGTTGGGCGTTGATCGTATTGCTGGCCTTGATCGCTGCCGCCTTCTCAACTCCCCTCGCTTCCGCTCAGGACACTTCCGGCGTGGGCATCGTCACCACCCTCCAGGGCCAGGCCTCCGTTGCCCGGCCCACCCTGCCCCAGCCGCTGCCGCTCAAGTTCAAGGACGACGTCTTCGAAAAGGACCGCATCAGCACCGCCGAAAATTCCCTGGTCCGAGTCCTCCTGGGGGGCAAGGCCGTCGTGACGGTGCGGGAGCTCTCGGTGCTCACCATCACCGAGAACCTGGGCCGCGCCGAGATCAATCTGCAGTCTGGCAAGATCGCCCTGGCCGTGGCCAAGCAGCGGATGAAGCCGGGCGAGACCATCACGATCCGCGCCCGGAACGCCGTGGCCGCCATTCGCGGCACCGTGGTGATCGCTGAGATCCGGACGGCGACCGCCCAGGCGGGATCGCCGGCCCAGTTCGGCGGCACCGGAACGTTCCACGTGCTCAGCGGCATCGTCGACGTGATCCCGCAGAGCGGGAACCCCTTCTCGGTCGGACCTGGCCAGAGTGGCGACGGTACCGGGAGGCTCTGGACTCGTACGCCCGCGGAAAACGCGAACGTGAATGCGGGACTGCGCACCGAGAACCGGAGCGGCCCGCCGGCCACCGTCTGGCAGAATCAGCTCGCCCAGGCTGAGGGCGTCGGCGCGTTTCTGCTCGGCAATTCGAATTTCGGCGGCCCGAATCAGGATTCGACCCCCCGCGCGCCGATCAAGCCCGACACGGACACTGGGCTGAGCGGCAAGACGCTCGCCAACCTGATCCAGAACCCCGGAGCCGAACTGGGCCTCTCCGGCTGGAACACAACCGGGGCCGCCCATAGCGTGTCCGCCTTCGGCTTCATCGAGCCGCCTGACGGCAACAAGATGTTCCTGATCCACACCGGCAATGGCTCGGTCGGCTCGACGACGAGCACGCTCAGCCAGTCCTTCACGCTGAAGGCCAACGACATCCTGGCCATCAGCCTCACGTACAATTTCGTCACCAACGAGTTCCCGACCCAGTCGACCTTCTACAACGACACCTTCATCGCCAAGTTCATCGACCCGTCGGGCACCCAGACCCAGCTGGCCATGGAGAGCCGAAACAGCTCGAGTTTCACCCTGTACTCGGGCTCCGCCCAGCCCATCAGTCAGGACGGCTACACCACGGTGGCTTCTCAGTACGGCGTGACGGGCTTCAAAACAGTGACCACGCAGCTCGTCACGTCCGGGACCGCGGGGCTCGGCCAGCTCTTGTTCACGATCTTTGACCAGGGGGACACCGTCTTCGATTCGGCCGCCCTCATCGACGCGGTAGCCGTCCAGGAAGACCCCCCGCTCTATTTCTTCCGCGGCGGTGATGTGTTCGTCCGGAACCAGACCGATCCGCTGCTCCAGTTCGTCAATACGCCCCAGAGCTTCGACTCGGCTCTCGTGGTCTGCTGCGGAGGGCGCGCGACCCTGGCGGGGCCCCTGCTCCGCGCGACGAACAGCAACCTCACGGTGGACTTCAGCCTGCTCACCGCAAGCCAGGGCGGTAGCCTCGTGAGCGCCTCCACGAACCCACTGGTGCTGCTGCAGGGCGGCAGCCACGCGCTCGGGAGGGCCGGAGTGGCGATGTTCGATCTGTCGGGGGTGAACACCGCCGTGGACGCGGCGACGGGGCTCACGCTCGGCACCGATCGGCCCGTTCAGACGGGCGGCATTCTCTTCCAGGCGGACGGCGCCACGGTGCATGCGTACAAAGGCGTGCAAATCGATACGGCGCTGCTCGAAGCCAGTGCCCCGCTGCTGGCGCTGACGGCCGGCAGCAGGATGACCACGGCCGCTGAAGCGGTGGACCTCTCCTTCCGCGCCCAGGTCACCAGCCTGGGCTCGGTCGTGAGGCTGGACAGCAGCACGCTCACGGTGGCCAACGGATCGGCCATCAACGTGACCGCCGGCCTCCTCCGCGTCACGGGGGCTCTCTTCACCTTGCTCAACGGAAGCACGCTGAACGTGCTCAACGGCGCGCTGCTCAGCGCCAGCGGCGGCTCGAATGTCTTCGTGAGCGGTGCGCTCATCGCATTCGGCGGCACCGGCGGGAACGTCGTCTCCGTCGCCAACAGCTTCTGCCCCTGCACCACGATCAGCGGCATCCCCGTCTCCCTGGCCGGCGGCGCCACGGCGGCGCAAGTCTCCATCGGGGCCGGGGCCATCAGGAGTCCCGCGCTGGGCTCCGTGACGCCGAACACGGCCCTGATCCGCGTCACTGGACCCTCGACCCGGGTCACGATCGGCGGGGGGTCATAGCGCTCCACATCCGGCTTGCTCCATAGCCCCCGCGGTTGACGTCTAGCGTCGCCACATCTCCAGTTTTTGTCGTCTCAGCATGCCCAAAGCCGGTCTCCGGCATCGCCCCACTCCTGCTTTTTCAGCAAGTTGGCAGCGTTGCGGGGGTGGCACCCTGCTTGCTTGAATTCTGCCCGGGCTCAATCGCCCTGCTGCAGCTCACGACGGTCTCGACGGGAGGTCAGATCAGGTGAAACGGCGGAGCAGGCTGACGACGGTGCAGACGCTGCTCGGATTGGCCCTCCTTCCCGCCTCGGCGCTGGCCCAGGGCCCAAGCAATGTCGGAGTCGTGACGACGCTTACCGGACAGGCCACGGTTGCGCGTGTCTCGCTCCCGCAGCCGCTCCCGCTTCGCTTCAAGGATGACGTCTTCGTTCAGGACCGGATCAGCACCGGCGAGAAGTCCATCATCCGGGTGCTCCTGGGCGGCAAGGCCCTGGTCACGGTCCGTGAGCTCTCGGTGCTCACCGTCACCGAAGAGACGGGCCGGTCCACCGTCGACCTCGGCTCCGGCAAGATCGCGGTTGGCGTGGCCCGCCAGCGGATGCGCCCGGGCGAGGCCATCGAGATCCGCACGCCCAATATCGTTGCCGCGGTTCGGGGCACCGTGCTCGTAATCGAGATCATCCAGGCCTCGGCGAGCTCCCACGGCGGGCCGACCCCGCCGACCACCAACGTCCACGTCATCCACGGTCTTGTGGACGTCTTCCCGGCCGGCACTCCGGGCGCGCCGCCGGTCCAGGTCGGCACGCTTCAAAGCTACAGCCAGATCGGCGGCGCCAGCGGCACGATGCGGAACCTCTCGCGCGAGGGCGCGGAAGCCCTCTTCTCGGATCTGAGGTCGGACCCGCAATTCGCCCAGGGGCCTGACGAGTTCATGGACGACATGCAGGACCGCGAGCTCGAGCGGGCCGCAGCCCTGGCGCATGCCATCCTCCCCGATGTCGGGCACCGAGGGGGAGGCCAGAACGGCGGCGGGACGGATCAGGACGACTTCCGCGGGAACGGCAACCGCGACGCCTGCTCGCAGGGGGCCTGCATCTCCTCCAACGGCGGCCAAGGCGGCGCCGGCGGGAAGAGCGGCAAGGCGCTCTTCACCTTCACCAACGCCAACAAGATCTTCAATCCGAACTTCTACTCGGTGCCTAATGCCGCGAACGTGAGCCTGTCCCAGCCCCTGCTGGAGACCACGGCCAGCACGCTCAGCGTCAGCTCGAACCTGATCGACGTCAAGGGAACGCTGGCGGCGACAGACGCCGTGAATCCGTTCGTCTTCCTGGACCCGACCACGCTGAACACCGGTAGCCTGCTCTCTCTCAGCGGCGGCGGCGTCTTTTCGGCGGCGGCCACGGTGGTCAAGGACGTGGGCGGCACGATCACGGCGACCGGCAGCCTGCTCGACATCACCGGTAATGGGTCCACGGCCACGCTGGCCGGCAGCCTGCTCGACGGCGACGGCACCACGGTGACCGCCCAGAGGCTCGCCACAGTCAACGCCGGGCTGCTCGACGCCAGCGCGCCGCTGCTGAACCTCACGGGCAAGAGCGCCTTTACCAGCGCGGTGGACGCGGTGGATCTAGCGAGCGTGAACAACGCAACCAAGTTCGCGTCGCTTGCGAGGCTCGACGGGAGCACCTTCACGGTGACGAGCGGAGCTGCGTTCAAGGTGAGCGGCAACAGCACGGTATTGGTGACCGCCGATCTGTTCACCCTCGGCAACAGCAGCACGCTCTCGATCCTGAACGGAGCGCTTCTCAGCCTGAACGGCTCTCTGACCATCACCGGCTCCCTCATCAACTTTCAGGGGACCGGGAACACGGTCAACGTGACCAATAGCCTGTGCGGTGGCCCCTGCTCGAGGATCCTCGGAATCCCAGTGTGGAATCCGAGCGGGGCGATAGTATCCCTCACCAGCCCCATCAAGAACCTGGCGGGCAACACGATCAACTACAGCTCGTTGTCCGCGGCGCTCATCGTCGTCAGCGGCGCGAAGAGCCAGCTCACCGTCCAGGGCAAATAGCGCCGCCAGCCGAACGGCAGCGTCCCGATCTCCCCACCCCGAGGGCCGTCCCGCATCCCAGCGGTGCGGCCCCGTGCCTCAGTACTGCCAGGACATGATCAGCGTGAAGACGTTCCGATCGTAGGAAAACACGGGCAGGTTGGAGCGGGCCACCGTGCGCTGGTATTCGAATGCCAGCGTGAGCGGACATGGACTGGCTGGGACACAGCCGATGCTGGCCGGCCCGATATTCCGCAGCAGGGTTTGCTCGACGCGGGCCACGTGGTTCTGCTCGAGATCCTCGCGCTCGACGGTCCCCCGGTTGCGGTCAAAGGGCGTCACGACGTCGGCCGGGAGGATGGCGTTGGCATGGGTATAGTGCCGCTGGTGCAGATCGAAGTCGTAGCGCACCCGCGTGGTCTCCCAGGGCAGCGTGTACTGGCCGCCCACCAGGAAGCGGTGGCCCACATAGGAGAAGTCACGGCCGTCGGCATCCTCCACGTCGAACTGGTAGCCGAAGCGAATGAGGTGCCGATCGGCGGCGAAGCGCAGGACGTGGGTGATCCCGAGCATCCCGTTCCGGGCGTCCCGAGACTCCTCGGGCGGCAGATTGGAGTCGTGGGCGAAGTCCTTGATTTGCACTCGTGCCTGCACCGAGGTGAGGTTCAGCGCGTTCTCAACGATGGTGGCGAAGGCAGTGGCCGTGTGCCGCTGAATGAACTCCTTGTCGCCGAGCGTCAGGAAGTCGAACGTGTACGCCGCGCCGACCTGGTAGGGCATGGCGGCCACCGCGCCGCGATAGGTCCCGGTCAGGGCGCCCAGGTGGTTCTGGACATTGAACGACGGCAGGTCGTTGTCGTAGGTCTGGAAGAACGAGTAGGTCACCGTGGATTCCCACGGCCCCGTCCGCAGCCACGTATAGTCGAGGCGCAGCGCACCGATCTCACCCGTCGTGTGGGTCTTTCGCCTGCGCACTTCCTCCGCCGTCGGGTCGTGGCTGGGCTGCGGGTTCACGGCCACATTGGTGTCGTAGAGGAAGCCCAGCCGAACCTCAGCGTGCAGCCGGCGCTCCCGCTCGCGGGCGGCGGCAATGGTGTCCCGGATCCGCTCCGCCGGTCCGGTGAGCGCCGACCCCGTCTGCAGCCGCAGGGCCGCGTCCACCTCGGCTGTCGCCTGCTCCGGCAGCCCGAGAATCGCCAGCGTGAGGCCCGCGTAGAACTTAGTCAGCTGTTGGATATTGGGGTTGGTCGACGTCTCAGCCCGGAAGGCCCGCAAGGCGCCCTGATAGTCCTTCTTTCGGTAGCGCATGAGCCCGACGTAGTAGCCCACGCCCTCGGTCTTCGGCCGCTCGTTGAAAATCTGGGTCAGGAGCGGCTCGGCCTTGTCATAGCGCTCGAGCGAGAAGTACGCGACGCCGAGCAGGAAGCGCACCGAGAAATCGGCAGGCGCCAGAGTTCGGGCCCGTTCGAGGGGCTCGACAGCGGCCTCGGTCTTCTGCTGCGCCATGAGCACGAGGCCCTTGTAGTAGAGCGCCTCGACGTTCTTGGGCTCCTGGGCCAGCGCCTCTTCGAGAAAGCCCAGCGCTTCGTCGTACCGGCGCGCCTCGTAGGCGAGGATGGCCTGAGCCACGAAGACATCGGATTCGGACTGCTGGGCGACGGCCGGCCGAGGCGCGGTCAGGATCGGGATGATCAGGGCGCCGGCGAGGCACAGGCAGGCGAGCAGGCCCGACCGCACGCCCCTCCGCCCGGCAGCATACCGATTCCGCATGGGTCTCCGCATGAGAGCAAGGCGCCGCGCGCGACCGTTGACCGAATCGCGAAACAACACACCTTTCTACCAGAAAGGGACGGGCCCCGTCTACATTAAGGGCGGGGGGGAGCTGAGCCTATCTGTTGGCGATATAAGGCGTGAGCCCGCCTATGGGGGCGAGAGGCTAAAATGTGCCGCCGCCTCCGCCACCCATCCCTCCGCCGGAGGAGCCGCCCGAGAACCCGCTGCCCCCACTCCACCCGTCCCCGCTGCCGCCCCGGCGGCTGGTGAGGATGGCCTGCTCGGTCCGGCGGCTGAAGCTGTCCACGGCGAGGTTATAGTTGGAGAGCGAGAAAGGGTCGCGGCCGATGTACCACGTGGGCGCGTCGACCTTGAGCCCCTGGAAGTTGAAGATCCACCGCTCACTCACGCCCAGCGCGATCGCCCAGGGCAGCCAGCGGTGCAGCGTGTCCGCGGGCATTCGCGCGAGCCGGTCCTTCTCCGCCCGCTCGAGAAAATCCTGGAAGCCGCGCACCCGGACCAACATCTGGGCGCCGCGCATGGTCTTGCGCGGCATCAGTGGCGCGAACGCGCAGACGGCCACGCCGCTCAGGCCGAGCCCCAGGGCCAGAGTAAGCGGGCGAACGCCCAGCCAGTCGGACGACCAGAGCAGGACCGCTCCGGCCAGAAGGAGCAGGGCGACGCCGGCCACCACCCACTCGGATCGGACCACCCCGGGCGAGCTCGGGAAGAGCCCATCGAGCACGAGCGCCCGGTACACCCCGTCCCGGAGCGGCGGGAACACATTGTCGTAGTCTCGGCGCACTTCGGAGAGCAGGCGCATCTCCCGGCTCCCGTCGCCTCCGAAGAGACGCGAGAGGATCAGCGCCTCCACGGGACGAAGGCCAGGATCGCCGGCCACGGGCCGCAGCCGGCGAAAGAGGAAATCCGGCTCGCCGCCGACGTTGCCGGCCTGCTCGATCCGGAGATAGCCGCGCACAGCCAGATCCACGAGCGTCGCGCTCACGTCGCGAGGATGCGCGCGCTCCGCCACGAGCGCGCCGGCCTCGGCGGGAATGATCCCCTCGGGCGGCGCGTACTCCGGCTTAATCGAGCGGTTGGTCGCCGGATCGCGGCCGTACGACCGCCACATCGCGAGCAGCAGCGCCAGGCTGAGCAGGGGCAGACCGAGCGGCCAATTGTCCCTAACGAACCACAGGCCCTCTCGCAAAAGTCCCGCGCGGGGCACCGCGCCCGGCGGCCATGCCACCGCCACGGTCAGCCCTTCGCGCGGCCGCAAGACCCGCGTGGCCCGGATCGTGATGAAATTGTCGGCGCGCTCCTCGACGTAGTCCGAGCCCGCCACCCCGTAGTATCCCGTGTAGGCCACGGAGCGGACGCTTTCGAGCGGCACCCCCGGCGGCGAGGCCACCAGCACCTCGGCCTCCCGAATCGGCACCTCCCACTCGTTGCCGGTGACGTTCCAGTACAGCTCCTCGTGGTCCTCGACGTCGAACAGCCCGCGGCGCACCCGATAGGCGAGGATGACGGTCTTCGTGGTGTTCACCGCGCCGGGTACCCAGGCCTTGATCTGGATGTACCCGTCGGGCCGCGAAATCTCGGCGCGCAGCGGCTGTACGTTCTCGTCGAAGACGCGGATATCGTCCAGCCTCAGTTCGTAGTCGAAGCCGCCGCGCCGGTAGCGCACCGGAATCGTCCGGTAGATCCCCTGATGCCTGCCGCGGAACTCGAAGGTGATCGCCTCGCGGACGCCGAGCGTGGCGTCGCGATTGACCTCGAGGGTGACAGAGAATCGATTGATGCCGAAGCTGCGGGGCTGCGCGGCCGCGGCGCCGGGGAGGACCAGCCAGAGCGCCGCGACGAGACCGAGCGCCGCCGCCCGCGCTCGCCTGATGCTCAGCTCCCGAAGGACACGCGGGGCACCTGCCGGTCCTCGGGCCGATCCGGCTCGAAGTACGCTCGCTTCACGAACCGGAAGAAGGACGCGACCAGGTTGGAGGGGAAGGTGTCAACCGTGGTGTTGAGATCGCGCACCACCGCGTTGTAGTAGCGGCGCGCCTCCTGGATATTGTTCTCGATGTCGCTCAACGTGCCCTGCAGCGACTGGAAATTAGCGTTGGCCTTGAGTTCGGGATAGGCCTCGGCGACCGCGAAGAGCTGGCGGAGAGCCTGGGTCAGCTGTCCTTCCGCCTGCGCGCGCGCTTCGGGGCTCGTGGCCGCCGCGGCGGCGCCGCGGGCGCGCACCACCGCGTCGAACGTGTTGCGCTCGTGGGCCGCGTAGCCCTTGACCGTCTCGACCACGTTCGGCACAAGATCCGAGCGCTTCTTCAGCTGCACGTCGACGTCGGACCATGCCTCGTCCGAGCGCTGGCTCAGGCTCACGAGGCGGTTGTACGCCACGATGGCGAACGCGAGGATGAGCCCGACCACGACGGCGAAGATGACGAAAGCCATGCCGTGTCCTCCTCGAGCCATTCTACTTCGCCCGCGCCGGGCAAAACAAGAATGGCGCGCGCGCCGAGCGCCGCGCTAAGGTGGGCGCATGACCGACTGGAGCCGGTTCGAGCGCGAGCTGGCCGGCCGACGCCGCCGCATCGTGGACGGGCTCGTAGGTTTCTTGAGCCTCGACACCGTAAGCCAAAATGCCGACGGCGTCCGCCGGGGGGCCGAATGGCTGACTCAGGCGATGCGGGCCCGCGGGCTCGACGCCCGAGTGATGGAGACCCGGGGCAATCCGGCCGTCTTCGCGGCGAGGCTCGCTCCTGGGGCGCGGCGAACCGTGCTGATCTACTGCCACTACGACGTCAAGCCCGCCCCGCCGACGGGCTGGCTTCAGCCGTCACCGTTCAGCCCTGTCCTGCGCCGCGGGCCGGCCGAAGCCAGCGCGCCCATGATCGACCTCGGCGACATTCCCGACCAGGCGCTTGCCGACCACTGGCTCTATGCGCGCGGCGCCTCGGACGACAAGGGCCCCATCTGGGCGCACCTTGAAGCCCTCGAGCTCATGGCAGGGCTCGGCCTCGCCCCCGCCGTCAACCTCAAGCTCCTCTTCGAGGGCGAGGAGGAGATCGCGAGCCCGAATTTCGGCCCCTTCGTGCGCGAGCATCGCGAGCGGTTCGCGGCGGATCTCGTGCTGGTCACCGACGGACCCAAGCACGAGAGCGGGCGCCCCACGGTGTCCTTCGGCGCGCGCGGCGTCCTCCATCTGGAGCTCACCCTGGAGGGCGCGCGGCGTGACGTGCACTCGGGCAATTTCAGCGTGCCGAACCCGGCCTGGAAGTTGGTCGGGCTGCTGGCCTCCATGGCGGCGCCGGACGGCACGCCGCTCGTGGAAGGGCTCGCGGACGGCGTCGCGCCACCCACTCGGGCCGAGCAGGAGCTGATGAGGCAGATTCCCTTCGATCGCGCCGGGATCGAGCGGGAGCTCGGCGTCCCGCTGCCGGCCGAGTATTTCGAGCGATTGATGTTCCGGCCGACGCTGACGATTCGAGGGCTCAAGAGCGGCTTCACGGGCGCGGAGGCGCAGACCATCATTCCCCATCAGGCCACAGTGGCCATCGACGCCCGCCTGGTCAAGAACCAGCGGGTGGACGAGGTGTACCGGCGCATCGTCGAGCACATTCGCGGGCAGGGCTTCGAGGTCATCGAGTCGCCCGACGCGCCGATTCCCGACGAGCTGCGCGGGCGGGCGGTGCGCGTGGTGGAGCGGGCGGGCTACGACCCGGCCAAGACGCCGGCAGACCTGCCCATCTCGCGGGAAGTCATCGCGGCGGTGGAGCGCGCCCACGGCGGCCAGAAGGCGGTGATCCTGCCGACATCAGGCGGCAGCGTGCCGCTCTCGGCGTTCACCGAAATTCTCAAGGCCCCCACCATCATCGTCCCCTACGCGAATGCCAATAATCGGCAGCACAGCCCCAATGAGCACCTGAGGCTCGATCACCTCTTCCAGGGGATTCGAACGACGGCGGGGCTCCTGGAGGATCTCGGGGCTTAAATGCCGCTCAGCTTGCTGGCGGCCGCGCGGTCGACCAGCCAGACAACCCGTCCCGCCTCGGGGGCAATGAGCTGAACCGGCAGGCGGTCGGGCTCGCGCGGGCCCTCGAGCGCCTCGTGGAGCGCATCGGCCTTATCGCGTCCGGTGACCAGCAGGCGGATCTCCCGTCCCCGGTTCAGCACGGGCGGCGTGAGCGTGATCCGCGCGACGCCGGGCCGGGCGTCCTGAACGCTGAGCGCCCATCGTCGGCGCTCGCCGAGGGCGTGGCTATGAGGGAAGAGCGAGGCCGTATGACCATCGGCGCCCATCCCCAGCAGGATCAGGTCGAGCGCCGGCGGCGGCCCGCCCGGCGCCGCGCCGAAGACCCGCGCCAGCTCTGCCTCGTACTCGCGCGCGGCCTCCTCCGGGTCCGCCAGCTCTCCCTTGATCCGATGGACGCGCTCGGCCGGCGCGGCCACCGGATCCAGCAGCGCCGCCCGCGCGGTGCGGTAATTGGAGTCGGGATGATCGGGCGGCACCGCTCGCTCGTCCCCCCAGAAGACGTCGGTCCGCGACCAATCCACTGCCGTCCGCCTCGGCGCCTCGGCCAGGAGCTCGTAGAGCCGCCGCGGCGTCGAGCCACCCGACAGCGCCACGCTGAAGCCACCCCGGCCGATGGCCTCTCGCGCCAGCGCGACGAAGTCGTCGGCAGCCGCGCGGCTCACCGCTTCGGGATCGGCCAGCACGCGGACATCCCTCATGCCGACGGCCGCTTGAGCTCTCTGACGCGCCCGCCCTCCGCGACCAGCACCGTGTCGGCAGTGCCAAGGAAGAAGCCGGTATCGATCACGCCGGGAATGGCGCGGAGCTCGCGATCGAGGGCTGCGGGATCGGCGATGAGGCCGATCCCGCAGTCCACGATCAGATTGCCATTGTCGCTCAGCGCCCGGCGACCATCGGCGCTGCGCACGACGGGCCGGAGGCCGCGGCGCGTGAGCCGATCGAGCGCTAAAGGGAGCGCGAACGGCAGCACTTCGAGCGGAAGACGGCCGCGGCTGCCGAGGACGGGAACGAGCTTCTCCGCCTCGACGAGGATGACCTGACGCCGGGAGGCCGCGGCGACGATCCGCTCGCGGAGCATGGCCCCGCCGTACCCCTTGATCAGGCTCAGCGCGGGGTCGACCTCGTCGGCACCGTCCACCGTCAGCTCGATGGCGCCCTCGCCCAGCTCGACGAGGGGCAGGCCGAGCTCGCGCGCCAGCGCCGCGGTGGCTTCCGAGGTCGGAACGCCGCGCACGGCCCTGCCCTCGCGCACCTTCCCGGCCAGCGCTCGCACGAAGGCGGAGGCCGCGCGGCCCGAGCCCAGCCCGACGATGGCGCCGTCACGGACGAGCTCGAGCGCGCGGGCGGCGAGCTGCTCGAGGGGGCCGGCCGTCACCGTCCGCTCTGGTGGATCAGCTTGGCCACGAGGCCCGTCCAGCCGGTCTGGTGGCTCGCCCCAATCCCCGCGCCCGTGTCACCGTGGAAGTACTCGTAGAACAGCACGAGATCCCGCCAGTGCGGGTCCCGCTGGAACTTCTCGGTCGCGCCGAAGACGGGCCGGCGGCCGTCGCTCCCGCGCAGGAAAATCCGGGTTAGCCGCCCCGCGAGCTCGGCGCTCACCGTTCGGAGATCGACGAGTCGGTCGGAGCCCGTTGGATATGGGACCTTCAGGCTGTCGCCGTAGAAGTGGTGGAACTTCTGGAGCGACTCGATTAGCAGCTGGTTCACCGGGAACCAGACGGGCCCGCGCCAGTTCGAGTTCCCGCCGAACAGCCCGCTCGTCGACTCACCCGGCTCGTAGTCCACCCGGTGCTCCATGCCGTCGATCTCCAGCGCGTACGGATGCGCCAGGTGGTAGCGCGAGAGCGCGCGGATTCCGTACGGGGACAGGAACTCGCTCTCGTCCAACATGAAGCGGAGCACGCGCGGCAGCTGCTCGCGGGTCACGATGGAGAGCAGCCGGCGCGTCCCCCGTCCCGGCTCCTCGACGATCTCCACGTGCTCGCGGAAATCCGGGTGATGATCGATGAACCACTGCATCCGGCGCCTGAATCCGTGCAGGCGCTCCACGATGTCCGGGTCGAGCATCTCGACCGCGAACAGGGGGATGAGCCCGACGATGGACCGCAGCTTGAGCGGGCAATTCCGGCCGTCCGGCGAGTGGAGCACGTCGTAGAAGAAGCCGTCCTGCTCGTCCCACAGGCCAATGCCCGTGCCGCCCCGGTTGCGCGTGGCATGAGCGATGTAGACGAAGTGCTCGAAGAACTTGCTCGCCACGTCTTCGTAGGCCGGATCTTCCCGCGCTAGCTCGAGCGCCATGGCGAGCATGTTGAGACAGTACATCCCCATCCAGCTCGTGCCGTCGGACTGGTCGATGTGGCCGCCCGTCGGGAGCGGCGCGCCGCGGTCGAAGACGCCGATATTGTCCAGGCCGAGGAAGCCGCCCTGGAACACGTTCATGCCTTCGGCATCCTTCCGGTTGACCCACCAGGTGAAGTTGATCAGCAGCTTGTGGAAGACGCGCTTGAGGAAGTTCCGGTCGGCGGTGCCGCGGAGGCGCTTTTCGATCTTGTACACCCGCCAGGCGGCCCAGGCGTGAACGGGTGGGTTGACGTCGCCGAGCGCCCACTCATAGGCAGGAAGCTGGCCGTTCGGGTGCATGTACCATTCGCGGAGGAACAGGATGAGCTGCTCCTTGGCGAAGTCCGGATCCACGAGCGCGAGGGCCACGCAGTGAAAGCCCAGGTCCCAGGCGGCATACCAGGGGTATTCCCACTTGTCCGGCATCGAGATGACGTCTTCGTTGTAGAGGTGCGTCCACTCGTGGTTGCGGCCGTGCCGCCGCTCTGACGGCGGGACGGGAAACCCGGGGTCGCCCTCGAGCCAGCGCCGGACGTAGTAGTGATAGAACTGTTTGCTCCAGAGCATCCCCGCCAGCGCCTGCCGCATCACCCGTCTTTCGTCCTCCGCCAGCGCGGCGGGGATCACCGTAGCGTAGAAGGCGTCCGCCTCGCGCATCCGCTGGGCGAAGAGGGCGTCGAAGTCGCGACCGAGTACCTCGCCCACCGGCGGGCTATTGCTGAGCCTGAGTTTGACCGAGGCGGACTCGCCGGGACCCAGGCGCAGGTGATAGCGGGCGGCCGTCTTGGTGCCCACTCGCGCGGGGTTCACCGCTTCCCCCCGGCCGGCCACGACATAGTCGTTGATCCCGTCCTTGACGAAGCGCGAGGCGTTCGGCGTGTTCCAAAGCCGCTCGTTATTCGTCTCATTCTCGGTGAAGAGCAGCTCCGGGGCGCCCTCGCAGCTGAGCCAGCGCAGCCCCAAAATTTCGTGCTCGGCCTCGATGACCGCCCCGGGTCCGCGCCCGACGCTGAGGGCCGGGCGGGCGGCGCCGGGGTCCCACGACCACGTGTTCCGGAACCAGAGCGTCGACAGGAGATCGCACTCGGCGGGCTCGGGGCCGCGGTTGGTCACCGAGATCCGGATCAGGACATCGTCGATGTCGGCCTTGGCGTACTCCACGAGCACGTCGAAGTAGCGGTCTCCGTCGAAGACACCCGTGTCGAGCAGCTCGAACTCAGGCTCCTGCCGGCTCCGCCTTCCGTTCTCCACGACGAGCCGGTCGTAGGGAAAGGCGGCCTGCGGGTACTTGTAGAGATACTTCATGTAGGAGTGGGTGGGCGTGGAGTCGAGGTAGAAGTAATACTCTTTGACGTCTTCGCCGTGATTGCCCTCGTTGCCGGTGACGCCGAAGAGGCGCTCCTTGAGGATCGGATCCCGGCCGTTCCAGAGCGCCACCGCGAAGCAGAGACGCTGGTGGTTGTCCGAGATCCCCGCGAGGCCGTCCTCGCCCCAGCGATAGGCGCGGGAGCGCGCGTGGTCGTGGGGGAAAAACTCCCAGGCGGCGCCGCCGGCGCTGTAGTCCTCGCGAACCGTGCCCCACTCCCGCTCGCTGAGATACGGGCCCCAGCGCTTCCAGTGCGCGGCGCGCGCGCGCGCCGCCGCGAGCCGCTCTTCCTCGCGCGTCATCTCGAAGCGCGCGTCCGCATCAGCCGCCCGCGGGCCGCTCGACATGGCCACCGAACTTGTGCCGCATCGCCGAGAGGATCTTCTCGGCGAAGGTATGCTCCTGACGCGATCGGAAGCGCGCGTAAAGCGAGGCCGAGAGCACGTCGGCGGGAACGCCCTCTTCGACGGCGGCCATCACCGTCCAGCGTCCTTCCCCCGAGTCCTCCACGTAGCCGGTGAAGTCCGACAGCGACGGGTTCTCGGCGAGCGCCTGCGCCGTGAGGTCGAGCAGCCAGGAGCTGACCACGCTGCCCCGGCGCCACAGCTCGGCGATCTCGCGCAGATCCAGCTCGTAGCGCAAGTCATCCGGCAGGTCCTTCGACCGGGCATTGAGCAGGATATCGAAGCCTTCGGCATAGGCTTGCATGAGGCCGTACTCGATGCCGTTGTGCACCATCTTGACGAAGTGCCCCGCGCCCGAGGGCCCGCAGTGGAGATAGCCCTGCTCGGTCGTGCCGCCGAGCCGCTCGCGGCCCGGCGTCCGCGGAATGGCGCCGGCGCCCGGCGCCAGGGTCTGGAAGATGGGATCCAGCCGCTGGACGGCCTCCCGCTCGCCGCCGATCATCAGGCAGTAGCCTCGCTCGAGCCCCCAGACACCGCCGCTGGTGCCTGCGTCCAGGTAGTGGATGCCCTTCGGCCGCAGCGCCTTCATGCGGCGCACGTCGTCTTTGTAGAACGAGTTGCCGCCGTCCACGATGGTGTCGCCCCGCTGCATACGCTCGGCGAGGCCCGTCACGACCTGCTCGGTCGCCGCGCCGGCCGGCACCATGAGCCATGCGGCGCGCGGTGGCCGAAGCTTGGCCACGAAGTCGTCGAGCGTCGTGGTTCCCGTCGCCCCCTCGCCGGCGATCTGGCGCACGGCGGAGGCGTCCGTCGCGAATGCCACGACCTCGTGGCCGCCGCGCATCAGCCGTCGCGCCATATTGCCTCCCATCCGGCCCAGGCCCACCATGCCGATCTGCATGTCGCGCTCTCCTTGCCTCTCTCGCGCTCTCAGCGATGCGCGCAACCGCCCCGTTGGCCGTCGCGGGCACTTCGCCCGCGCTCCCTGCTCAATATACTCCGAGGGTGCTCACGCCGCGGAGAGCATGCGCACTTCGCGCTGGGGGAACGGGATCTCGATCCGGCTCGCCCGGAAGCGCTCGAGCACGGCCTGGTAGATCTCGACCTGGGCGATCACGTAATCGGGGGCGGGCACCCACGGGCTGATGCCGATCGTCACGGCGGAATCGCCCAGCGCCGTGACGCCCACGACCGGCGCGGGGTCCTTGAGCACGCGGGGATTGGCGGCCAGCACCTCCCGGATCACCGCCACCGCTTGGCTCACATTGCTCCCGTACGCCACGCCCACCGTCAAGCCGAGCTGGCGCACGGCGCTGTAATTGTGTAGGACCTCGCCCACGATCTTGCGGTTGGGGATCACGACGCGCGAGCGGTCCGGGTTGACGAGGACCGTGGAAAACAGCTCGATGGTGCTCACCTGGCCCTGCACTCCCACGAGCTGGATGTAGTCTCCCACTCGGAACGGCTTGGTCAAAATGATGGACAGCCCCGCCACCAAGTTGCCCAGGACACCTTGCAGCGCGATGCCAATGCCGATCCCGGCCACGCCGATACCGGCTACCAGCGGCGCCACCTGAAACCCGAACTTGTCGAGCGCGATCACCAAGGTGAAGATCAGCACGATCACCTTGATGCTGCGCACCAGCAGCAGGCGCACCGGCGGCTCGAGTGTCTTGCGCTCGAGAGCGCGGGCCGTCATGGAACCGACCCACCGGGCCAGTAGCAGGCCGACCGCCAGGATGACGACGGCGCCCAGCACCTGGAAGCCATAGCGGACCAGCAGGTCCAGGGTGACATCCTTCGCCGACAGTGCAGACATGGGAAATCCTCCTCTCAGAAGTAGCGGCAGTGCGCCGATGAAAACACAGCCGCCCTGCCTGCGCCAGCGATCAGCCGCGCCGCTTGCGCTCGAGCGCGCCGCTGGCGTCGCGGGCCACGCGCGCCACCAGGTGCCCCATTTTCGGGTGCTCGGGGTGCAAATCCGGCTCGATGCCGTAAGCCTGGAGCGCCGCCGTGGTGACCGGACCAATGGACGCGACCACGGTCCGGCCACGAAGCGCGCTCCGCAGGGCCTCGGCCCGCCCCATTTCGCCGGCGACGCGGAAGAGATGCTCGACCTGGGTGGCGCTGGTGAAGAGCGCCACCTGCGCCTGTCCCGCCGCGAGCCGCTCGATCGCCGCGCGAAGCGGTCCCGTGTCTTCCGGCAGCGCCCAGCCGTATACCGACACCGTCGTGACCCGAGCGCCCCGCTGCTCGAGCCCTGTGACGAGCTCGCCATTGGGCGCGCCGTACTCCTGGACGGCGACCCGCTTGCCCGCCACCGGAAGCTCGCGGTCCAGCGTCATCAGCAGATCCCGCCAAGTATTGGGCTCGGGCACGGTCAGCGCGGGCGCGAGTCCCGCCTCCTTCAATGCGGAAACCGGCTTGGGCCCCCGGCAGACCAGGGCGATCCGCCCGAGCGCCTCGAGCACCCGCTCGCGGGGCCAGCGCGTTTCGAGTGCCCCGATCAAGAGCCGGGCACCGACGCCGGTGAGGAGGACGAGGATGTCGCAGCCGCCGGCCACGAGCCTCTCGCCGAAGGCCAGGGCCTCGTGCTGATCGCTCAGCGGAATTTCGCGCAGCGAGGGCGCCTGGATGGGCTCGCCGCCATAGTTGCGGATGAGCTGGGCCATCTCCGCCGATCGGCGGCTCTCGAAGCTGACGACCGTGAGCCCGCTCAGGCTTTCGGGCATGATCCTCTCCGCTCTCCGAGTTGCTCAATCACCGGCACGACGTTACCATGCTTCATCGTGATCCCATCCGGGAGGTGAGGCGGGCCATGGCGCTGGAGCAGGAGCTCGACGAGACGCTCAAGCAGGCGATGAAGAGCAAGGACTCGCGCACCGCGGACGTGGTGCGGATGATCAAGACCAAGGTCATGGAGCGCCGCACGGCGAAGGGCTTCTCGGGCGCAGTGGACGACGCGCTGGTCCGCGACGTCATCGGGGCCTATCGCAAGCAGCTCCAGAAGGCGCTCGTCGAGTTCGAGCACGCGGGAGAGCGCGGCGCGGCCCAGGTCGCCCAGCTTCGCTTCGAGGCGGAGTTCTGTCAGCGCTATCTTCCCCAGGCCATGGACGACGCGGCCGTGCGCGCCCTCGTCCGCGAGCGCATCGCCGCGCTTGGCATCAGCGACGCCAAGCAGGCCGGACGCCTCGTGGGCGATGTCATGAAAACGCACAAAGGCCAGGTCGACGCGGCCGACGTCAAACGCATCGCCGAGGAGCTCCTCGGAGCGAGGAGCTAGCCCATGCCCCATCCGCTCATCGCCCAGCTCCGGTTCACCCGCAGCGAGTTTCTGCGGGCCCTGGAAGGCGTGATGCCTGAGGAGGCCGCGCGCCGGATCCAGCCGATGAACCCCATCGCCTGGATGGTCGGACACCTGGCCTGGCACGAGCAGCTGCTCTGGCTCGAACGGGCCCAGGGCAAGACCGTGGTCGCCGCCGTCAAGCAATGCGGCTTCGGCAAGCCCGCCAGCGACCCCGCGTTCCACGAGATGATGGCAGCCTGGCAGGAGATCACCAAGGCGGCCGACCCGTACCTCGACGCGCTGACACCGGAAGCCCTCCTGACCGCCTACGAGCGGGACCCGAGGCGGCCGCCCGAGAGCGTAGGCACGAGTCTGCTCCGGCTCACCTACCATTACTGGTATCACCTGGGGGAGTCGCAAGCCGTCCGCCAGATGCTGGGCCACCAAAATCTGCCGCCCTTCGTCGGCGATATCGGCGACCGCGCGCCGTACCGTCCCGAAACCCTAGCGGGTGAGCCGTAGTCGCGGCGTGTCGCGCCGCGATCCTCCTTGACGAAGCCGCCCGCCTTGTGGCATCTATGGCACGCCCCAGAAACCCTCAACGACGGAGCAAAGGGCGCGATCACAGGAGGAATACGACATGACGTGGACGACCGTGAAGCGCGTGTGTGCCTTCGTTGCTGTTCTCGCCTTTGCCGCGGGGCTCGGATCGCCGGCTCAGGCGCAGACCGTCACCCTGCGGGGGGCCAGCCAGTTCGACGACACCCATTCCTACAACCAGACCATGCTCAAGTTCGCCGAGCAGGTACAGAAATACTATGGCAAGCCGGTGAACTTCGTCCTACACCGCAACCGGGAGCTCGGCCTGGAGAAGGACTACTTCTCCTACATGAGCCAGGGCCTGTCGGTCGACTACGCGGTGGTCGCCCCGTCGCACATGGCCACGTTCTCGAAAGCGGCCACCATCATGGACATGCCGTTCCTCTTCCGGGACATCGATCACTGGAACAAGGTGCTGTCCAGCGGCGAGGCCCTCAAGCCGATCGCGGACGACGTCCTCAAGAAGGCGGATGTCATGCTGATCGGGTACGCGGGCGGCGGCGTGCGCAACGTCGTGGCCAACAAGCCCGTGCGGAATATGGCGGAGCTCCGGGGCCTCAACATCCGCGTGATGGGCGCGCCGATCCAGACGCGCATGTTCCAGGCGATCACGGCCGCCCCCACCGTCATCGCCTATGACGAGGTGTACAACGCGATTCAGACCAACGTGATCCAGGCGGGCGAGAACGAGGCCCCCGGCTGGTCCCAGATGAAGTGGCACGAGGTGGCGGGCGACATCTCCCTCACCCAACACGCCATCACCATCCGCCCGCTCTGCTTCAGCGGCAAGACCTTCCGCAAGCTACCGAAGGATCTCCAGGCCGCTATCCTCAAGGCCGGGCTGGACGGCGCGGCGTGGGGGCGGCAGTGGGAGCGCCGGGAGGACGACAAGATTCTCGAGAAGCTCAGAGCCGAAGGGAAGATCCGCGTCCACCCCTTCACCGACCGCGCGAAGCTCCTCGAGCTCGTGGCGCCCGTGAAGGAGTCCTTCGCCAAGGAAGTCGAGGCGGACAAGGTCCTGGCGACGATCAACGCGGTGAAGTAGCCCCGGCAATCACCTGCGCGCACAGGTGGGTCTCCGGGCAGGCAGGCCGGAGACCCGCCTTGGCGTCACTCCTTATTGGGACTGCGCTGTGAAGACCCTCATTGAGGCCTACTTCCGCCTGCTGCAGCTCGTCCTCACGGCTCTGCTCTTCCTGCTCGTCATCCCCGTCACCCTGCAGATCGTAGCCCGGTATACGGAGGTCATCCCCCGCTATATCTGGACGGAGGAAGCGGCGCGCTTCCTGTTCATCTGGATCATCATGATCGGCGCGACCATCGCCGTGCGCGAGCGGACCCACTTCGACGTGGATATCCTGCCCAAGCCCGAGTCGCCCCGCTGGAAGGCCATCGCCGAGCTGGTCGTCGACGGCGCGATCCTCGTGATCGCCGCCGTCTTCCTCCTTTATGGCTGGGGCTACACCGTCTTCGGCTACAGCCAAACCTCCGAGCTGACGGGTATCAACATGGCGACCATGCACGCCGCGTTCCTGATCGCGGGCGTCAACTGGGTCGTGTTCGTCGCCGAGCGGGCCCTCGCCGCGCTCGCCGTGATCTTCGGGAGCCCGCGATGACCCAGGGCGAAATCGGGACGCTGATGTTCATCGTCTTCGCGATCCTCATCGTGGTCCGCGTCCCGGTCGCCTTTGCCCTCGGCATCGCCTGCGTGCCCGTGTTCTTCCTCGATGACCGGCTCTCGCCCGTCCTCCTCCTTACCGAGATGCACAAGTCCTATAACTCCTTCGTGCTCCTGGCGGTGCCCTTCTTCATCCTGGCCGCCAACCTCATGAACTCCGCCGGCATCACCCAGCGGCTGGTGGATCTCTCCCGCTCCATGGTCGGCCACTTCCGCGGTGGCCTGGGCCACATCGCCGTCGTGGTCAGCATGATCTTCGCCGGGATTTCCGGCTCGTCTACCGCCGAGGCGGCAGGCATCGGGTCGCTCCTCATCCCGGCCATGAAAAAGCAAGGCTATGACAGCAGCTTCACCGTGGCGCTGATCGCCTGCGCGGCCGTGATCGGGGTCATCATCCCTCCCAGCATCCTCATGGTGGTCTGGGGCGGGATCATGTCCGTCTCGATCGGGGCGCTGTTCCTGGCGGGCTTCCTGCCGGGGATCATGATCGGGCTTTCGCTGATGCTCTGCGTCTACATCTATGCCCGGCGGCGCGGCTATCCGGTGTACACGCGGGCCTCGGTTCGCGAGTTCTTCCTCACCCTCGGCCGTGCCTCGTTCGCGCTGCTGGCGCCGGGCATCGTCGTCGGCGGCGTGGTCTTTGGCATCGCGACACCCACCGAGGCGTCGGTGCTCGCGGTGCTCTACACGCTCGTGATCGGCCTGCTCGTCTACCGGTCGATCGGCGTCAGGGCGCTCCCGACCGTCTTCTACGAAACGGCGCGGCTGGCCTCCATCTCGCTCTTCTGCATCGGCACGGCCTCCGCCTTCGGCTGGCTGCTGGCCTTCTACCGCATCCCGACGGCCGTGATGAAGGCGCTCGCGCCCTATGCCACCAGCGTGACCACGGTGGGGCTGATCGTCGCGGGCGTGTTCCTCATCGTCGGCTGCTTCATCGACGCGATCCCGGCCATGATCATCTTCGGGAACCTGATGCTCCCGCTCGCGGAGCGCGTGCACATGCACCCGGTGCACTTCGCGATCATCGGGGTGGTGTCGCTGGCCTTCGGCCTCGTGACGCCGCCCTACGGCCTCTGCCTCCTCATCTCGTGCACCATCGGACATATCAAAGTCGTCGACTGTATCAGGGACGTCGCGATTCTCCTCATCGCGATGCTGCTGATGCTCGGCTTCGTCATCTTCTTCCCCAACGCCATCCTCTTCTTCCCCCGCCTGATCATGCCGAAGTTCGTCTGACCGGCGACCGCAGGTGCTCCGGCCGGACGCCGATCCCGATGAGCCGGGCCGGGATCCGGCGCAAGACCGCGAAGCGCGCAAGAAGCCTAAGGAGGAGCGGGGGCCGCATGGGCGCCGTGCCGCCCAGGATCCGGGCGATGACGCGCCGCTGAACCATTACCTGAAACCACTGGATGACGCGCGTGGGGAGCTCGCGCCGCCGTTGGACCTGGCGAAGACGCTCGACGGGGGCGCGGCCCTCGCTCAGGGGCGCCGCGAGCACGTTGGCGGCGGCCACCGCGTCCTGGAGCGCGAGGTTGATACCCACCCCTCCGACCGGCGACATCGCATGGGCGGCGTCACCGATGCAGAGCAGGCCGGGACGATACCACTGCGCGAGCCGATCCACGTGAACCGTCAGGAGCTTTATGTCGTCCCACGTCGCGAGCTCTCCGACGCGGTCGTGCCCGTAGGGCGCGACGGCGGCCACGCGTTCGCGGAAGGCGTCCAGGCCCTGCGCTTGGATCTCGTCAATGCCGCCCTTGGGAATGACGTAGCCGCACTGCCAGTACTCGCCGCGATAGAGCATGATGAAGATCCGGCCGCGCTCGAAGCAGGCCACCGGCTCGTCCGGCTCTCCGGCCTGCCGCGAGAGCCGAAACCACAGCACGTCCATGGGGGCGCCGAGGTCCATCACCCGAAGGCCCGCCTTGTCGCGGACCACGGAGTGCCGCCCATCGGCGCCCACCACGAGATCGGCTCGGACCTCCAGGGGGCCGCGCGGAGTGCTCACGCTCACCCCGGCCACGCGGTCCGAGTCCTCGATCAGGCCGGTGACGTCCGCCTCCATCCTGAGGCGAAATGCCGGATACCGCGCCCCGTGGCGGGCGAGGAAGTTCAGGAAATCCCATTGCGGCATGAAGACGAGAAAGCGGCAGCGCGTCGGCAAATGGGTGAAGTCCGCGATGGGCACGGACAGTTGGCCGAACTGCGCCCTGAGCTCGCGGACCTCCTGATGCGGCAGGGTCAGGAGCTCGTCCAGCACGCCCAGCTCGTGCATGAGCTCGAGCGTGGAGGGGTGGATCGTGTCGCCCCGAAAGTCTCTCAGGAAGTCGGCGTGCTTTTCGAGCACCAGGACGTCGATGCCGGCTCGGGCCACCAGCAACCCGAGCATCATGCCGGCCGGACCGCCGCCCACCACGCAGCAGCGGGTCGACAGGCGCTCGGGCGGCATGAGGCTGCCCGACGCCTTTAGGCGGGAACGGTCATCGCGTGGAGGAGCGCGAGGTCTTCCACGGCACGCCCCGCTCCTCGAATCACGCAGTGCACGGGCTCCTTGCTGATGGTGACGGGCAGGTGCGTCCAGGCGTGCAGCACCGTGTCCAGCCCCGCCAGGAGCGCCCCACCACCCGTCAGGACGATTCCGGAGTCCACGATGTCGGCCGCCAGCTCCGGAGGCGTTCGCTCGAGACAGGCCCGCACGGCGTCCAGAAAGGCCGACACCGGCTCACGCATGGCGTCCCGCATCTCCTCGGCCGAGACGACCACGGTCTTGGGAAGGCCGGTGATGAGATTGCGCCCCTTCACCTGGTAGGTGAGCAGCGCCCCCTCCGGCTCGCGCTCGGCCAGGAACACCGATCCCATGGCGAGCTTGAGCTCTTCCGCTTGACGGGGTCCGATCAGCAGGCTGTGGCTTCGCTTGATGTGCTGGACGATGGTGTCGTCGAGATCATCGCCCCCAATCCGCATGGACTCGCACCGCACGATGCCGGACATGGACATCACGGCCACTTCGGTGGTGCCGCCGCCGATATTGACGATGGTATTGGCGCCGGGACTGGACACCGGCAGACCCGCGCCGAGGGCTGCGGCCACGGGCTCCTCGATCAGGAAGACCTTGCCCGCCCCGGCGCTCCGCACCAGGGCTTCGACGGCCCGCTTCTCCACCTGGGTGGTGCCGTAGGGAACCACGACGGCGATGCGAGGCTGCAGCAGGTGCCATCGCCCCGCGACGGTCTTCATGAACTGTCCCAGCATCTCCCGGGTCGCGTCCACATCGGCGATCACGCCGCGCCGCAATGGCGCGACGACTCGGATCTCCTGCGGGGCGCGCCCCATCATCGCTTTGGCCGGCCGGCCCACGGCCAGCACGCTCTTGGTCCGCACGTCGATGGCGATGACGGACGGCTCGTCCAGGACGATCCCGACGCCCGGAACGTACACCCGGGTGCTCGTGGTCCCGAGGTCGACGGCGAGATCGCTGGGGCCGAGATGGCGAAGAGAGCGGAGCGACGACAGGGAGCGCCTCAATCGGGAGAACATCGGGCCAAAGACAAGCAACCCGCATGCCGGGAGCCGGAGGCCGCCATGACCGGGCGGAACCCACTGACTTCCCAGCCACCCTCAGCGCTCGACGGGCATCCAGGCCGGCGAGGAGTGTCGGTCCGCTGCCGGTGTCGATGTAGGAATTACATCTGGAAGGAAAATACTATCCAGCCGACTCGACACTCGGGGCTGCAGCCCGACGCGACCTGTCTTCCCCTATGCGAGGAGGCCCGCGATGATGCCGGTGAGGAAGACACCGTCGAAGGTACCGGCGCCGCCGATTGAGACGATCGGGGCGCCCAGCTCGGCCACTTTCCCCAGATTCGTGAGGTCGGCGCCGATCAATGCCCCCATGGTGCCGGAGACATACGCGACCGGTGGAGCCCGCCGGAAGGCGAGCACCAGAGCCACGCCCGCCGCCGTCAGCGGCGGCACCAGCATCGGCACCGCGATGCCGACGCCGGGAACGACCTGCGCCAGCTGGTGCACGACGACCGAAACGACCGCGATGCCGATGAGCATGCGCAGGTACATGCCGAAGCGAAAGAAGAGGTACAGTGAGACCAGGGCCGGGATCAGCGCGCCCCCGACATTGATGGCCACCACGGTGCTCCCGTGGGTGATCGCGCCGGGTACCACGTACGACCGCCCGAATGCCTCGACGTGCCGCGCGGAGGTGAGATGCTCCACCGGCATGGAGTACAAGGGCAGGTTCACGTGGCTCCCGATGATGGTGAGGATCATGATCGCGAAGACGTAGCGTGGGTTGATGCCGATCTTGCGGTACGCGTAGGCGAGCACGCGCAGCTCGACGAGGACCACCAGGGCGATGAGCGCCAGGACCAGCAGGATGATGACGAGAGGGACGGCCACCGGGAGCAGGATCATGGGCGGGGCTCAGGGGCCTTAGAGTAACAGGATTGAATTCCGTGCCTCCGACATCCGCATGAACAGCGCCGCACGGGCGTCAAAGAATCGTAGGAAGCCAGACGAATGCGACTCCGGGTCCAAAAGACCATTTCTTCCATTGTCCTGGCGTGGGTGCTATGGAGTGGGGCTGGCTCACATGCCCCGCATGCCGGTTATGAGCCTGTCGGGTCTTACCCCACGCTCGATGCGTGCAGCGGGGCGGCCGCGCAATTGACCCAGAAAGCCGCCCAAGGCGGACCCGTCCGGGAGTATGTCTGCCTCCCCGAGCGAGTCGATCCGCGTCCTCCTCAAAAAGCTCCCGGCACGCGCGCGCGGCCTGACCTCCAGACTTAGCTCCGGCCTGCCGCGCGCGGGCTCAAGAGCTTGGCGCGAAGAGCCTCCACCTGCTGGGAAAACGACAGCCCTCCACGCGCCGTCATCGGCGTCTGCTCAGCCAGCCCTGTGTGCAGCTCGACGATTACCGGCCCCTCGGCCGCCAGAAGATCGGGAAGCCGGTCTCTGAGCTCCTCGAGGTCCGCGATGGCGCATCCGAGCCGGTAGCCCGCGGCCTTCGCCATCAGCACGAAGTCCACGGTGAGCCCGCCCGGAATCCCCTGCGAGCCCGAGGTGTGATAGACGCCGTTCTTGAAGAGGAAGTGGACGAGATTCCGCGGCGCGGCGCCGGCGATGGTGGCGAGCGAGCCAAGCTGCATCAGCAGCGAGCCGTCGCCGTCCAGCACGAGGACTCGCCGGTCGGGCCGGGCCAGCGCCAGGCCGAGGCCGAGCGAGGAGGCGCCGCCCATGAAGCCCACGCAGGTCACCGAGAGATCGCCGGGCGCGATCTCGCGCCAGGCCGGCGCCGTGGTCATGGTCGGCACGCAGATCGCGCTGCCTCGCGCCGCGGCGATGAGGTGCAGGACGTCCTCTGGTTTCATGGGTGGCTTCACGGGCGGATCCGGCTCATGGCCCATCAGATCGTCTCCAGCCCGACCAGCACGGCCGCCGGCCCTCGCCGCTCCCGGCTCAGGCGATAGTACTCGGGGATGAGATGGACATCGTTCGGCCCCTCGAGCCGCGCATGCGGGACACTGAACATGTCGAGGAGCGGCTCGCAGTAGCGCACCATCGAATGCCTCGACTCGCGGGGATCTTTGTCTTTCTCCCGGCTGAGGAGCCCGATCATGTAGAAGACCGGAATGCGGCCGTCCATCGCCACTCCCCGCAGCGTGTTGACGGAGGCGTAGAGCCCCGCGTGCTGGATCATCAGCACCACGGGCTCCCCGCCGATATACAGCCCCGCCGCGATCGCCGTGGCCTCGTCCTCCGTGGCACACGTGACGACCCGGATTGCCTGCTCCTTGTCCAGCGCGGCCAGCACCGTCTTCTGGTGCGTGTCCGGCACGCTCAGGATCCAGCCGAGATGGGCATGCTGGGGCGGCTCGGCGACCTCGCTCGCCAGCGCGGCGCGGGCCTCGCGGAAGGTGTCCTTCAGTGTCTCGATGATCAGCGTCGCGGGAATGGATTCGGCCATCGTGGCTCCAGAATGAGTCGGGATCAGGAAAACCCGTTCCAGACGACCATCCCTGTCCCGGACCGCCAGGCGATGGCGGGCATATAGGCGAGTACCTCGGCCGGTCCGGCCGTGAGAGCCAGGACGAGGATCCAGGCCAGGAGCTCGGCCGTTCCGCCCGAGCCGGCCGCCTCCATCCGCTCCAGCGTGCACTCGCGGAGGAGCGCGGCGTGGTCCCCTTTCTTCAGCAGGTCGAGAAAGGCCAGATCGAACTCCTCGTCCACCCAGAAGTAGCGCGGGCCGCCCGGCTCGTGCGACAGCCCGCCCGTCGCCAGCACCGCGATGCGCTCGCCCCCCGGGTAGTCCCTGAGCATATCCCGCAGGACCGTGCCCACCTGATAGGCGCGCTCGGGAGTGGGGATGGGCGGCACGGTGCAGTTCATCGTCACCGGCACCAGCGGGATGCGTCCTGCGGGGTTGAGATAATGCATGGGCACCGAGACCCCGTCGTCGAACTGCATCTCGCGCAGGTACGCGAAGGCCAGCCGCCGTCGCGCCCCTTCAGTGACGAGGTAACGCGCGAGAGCCCGATGGCCGGGGATCCGGTACTTCGTCAAGCCGAGCCACTCGTCGTACCAGTCGGCGGGACCAAGATGCTCGGCGCCGATTCCCACCGTGTACTCGGGCGTATTGTTGATCGGCCAGTTCAGCAGATGGTCATTGCTGAACAGCAGCACGACATCGGGTCGCGCCGCCGCCAGCCGCTCGCGCATCTCGCCGAGCGCGCGGAGCGCCTGGGCCTGATAGTCCTCGGGGGCGCGATCGAACCAGCCCGTGAGCCCCGGGGAATGCGTCATCGCCATCGCGGCGACGATGCGGGCCATCGCTCAGCGCTCCCGCCGCTCGAGCCGCTCCTGCAGCCGGCTGGCTTCCGCGGCTTCGTCGGGAAACGCCTGCTTGTAGGCTTCCAGGGCCGGATGGCTGTTCGTGTTCGCGGCCGCGCCGTAGAAGAGCCTGAGGATCTGCGGGAGATAGTACTGATGCACGCCCATCTCGTTCAGCCGCCTCAGGTCCTTGTCGCGGAGCGCCTCGTATTCCTCACGGCTCAGACCGAACTGCCGGGCAAGGCCCTCGAGGTCGCTCAACCAGCGCGCCCGCAGCCCGGCGTCGCGCCGAACGTAGAAGATCATCTCGTTCAGCGGCAGCGTCTTGTCACAGCGCTCGACATTACCCACCGGAGGTTCCCTTCAACACCTTGGGATTGATCTTGAAGAACATGATCACGCACCGCTCTTGCCCGAGATTGCGGACGTCGTGCATCACCTTGTTCGGGAACTTGACGATGGATCCCGCCGGCACCGCCACCTCGCGACCGTCGATGCTCATCGTGGCCGTGCCTTCGAGAACGAAGATCGCCTCCTCTTCCTTCGGATGGCTGTGCAGCACGGTGGACTGGCCGGGCTCGTAACAGGCGATCTCCGACCAGAGCTGATCGCCCTTGAAGAGCATCTTGCGCACCCGCTTGTCCGGCGCGAAGGCTTTGAGCGCGTGCAGGTCGAAGATCTGCGCGACTCCGGTGACGGTTGCGACGGCGGTGTCGTCCATCGGCTGGTCCTCCCCCGCCAGATGATAGCGCCGGCCTCCCTCCTGCGCCAGCCGCGGACCCCCAGCCGTCAGGGACTCTGCACGGGCTGAGCCCGACTCAGAACGGCCCGCACCCGATCGAGACGCCGGCGCATCTCATCCTTCAGTTGGGCGCGGCCGATGGACCGCTTCATCTGGTTGCCGACCCCGAGGACCTCGTCGGTGGAAACGCGGCTCGTGGCGAAGAGCACGCTGCCGTCCCGGAACTCGAACGCGCCGGTGATGATCTGGCTCGCGTTGTACGAATGCCCGACATAGAAATACCGCTCGACGTGGATGGCCGAGCTTGGGCCGAGGGAAAGCATCTGGTGGAGCAGGCACAGGTCCGGCCGGCGCTGGACCCGCCGCTTGATCCAGTAGAGGCGGCTGACGAGCTCTGGGGGCTGGGCGGCCGGATAGCGCAGCAGCGCCTCGCGGAGGGCCGGTCCCTCGCGGCCGAGGCCCTCGGCGTCTGAGGCGGCACGCCCGAGCTCGGCCGCGGGATCGGTGGTCGCGCCGCCGCTCCGCGCATAGGGAGCAATCGCGGCGAGACCGCCCTGCTGATACGCGAGCAGGCGCTGATGGAGGAGCCGACGATATGCGTCCACAACCGTCTCTGCCGGCGGGGTTCTTGACGGCTGGCCCGCTGAGGCCCGAAGACCGCGGAGAATTTCAATCTCGGACAATGACAGGTTGATCCGAGTTCCCGGCGCAGCCTCGAGGAGACTCTCCGCCTCGCCCCGCTCGGCCGTCGTGAACTGGGCCCGCGACAGGGCATCCCGGCTCGCCGAATCCGCCACGATCCCGAAGTCGGAGATCGTCACGTCCTGAGCGATGAGCTGCCCCGAGGCCAGGTATTCGGCGAGATGACCCGCCGGAGCCGCGACGAACACGGCCAGGCCCACGGCGAGCTCTCGCTCGCTGTGCTCGGTCACCGGATAGGAGACGATCTCGCCGAGGGCGAGGCGGCGGCCTTGTTCCGAGGAGACCTGCAGAGGGTAGAGAGCGCCGTCAACCGCCGGGGTTTCGGCCGCGGGGCTGACACCCGGCCACTCCAAGGCTGCCAGGAGGCCGACCGCCAGCACAGCCGCCGCCGGGAGATTCCACCTCATCACGCCGGTTATCATGCACGAACTTTGGTCGTATGATGAACGTAGCCATGAAAACGATAGCGATCGGCCTGGGCATCCTGCTCCTCGCCTCCGCCTCCCCCGCGCGGGCCCAGGATCCCGAGCATTGGGCGATGGCGCACCTGCGCCTGACGACCGAGCCCACGGTGGCGCAGGGATGCGCCCGTATCGGCGCCGTGAGCGACGATTCCCTCAAGGACTTGAGGCGGAAGATCGTGAGAGCGGGAGGCAATATCGGCCTCCTCTCGTTCAGAGCGGATCAGCTCTCCGTGATTCATGCGGAGGTCTTTCGCTGCCCGGCTCCGAAAACTGCGCCCGCGACTGCGCCCCCGAGCGTTCCCCCGCCGCCCCCGGGGCCTCCCCCGCCGCCTCCGCCCGGACCGACGCGCTAGCCCGTCTCGGGCCCGAGCGTCAGGCGCCCGCGAGCGCGGGGAGCGCGGAGAGATCTGGGGCCGTCTTCCAGGGCGCCGCGCCAGCCGGCGCGGGCAGGCCGCGACGATTCGCCCAATACACTCTGAGCCCTATGCCTGCGGCGCCCGGCACATCGTGAGCCGAGCCCGCCACGAAGAGCATCTGCTCGGGCGGCAGACCGAGGGCCTCGCAGCCGGCCCGGTAGGGAATCGGATGAGGCTTGTAGAAGCCCGCCTGCTCGGCGCTCACCACCGCGTCCCAGCTCACCCCTACCCGCGAGGCGGCCAGCTCCGCCAGCCGCTGCGAGCAGTTCGTGACCACCGCGAGCCGCTTGCCGGCGCGCCGGAGCGCGTCGAGCGCCGGCCGCGCGTCCGGGTATGGCTCGAGCTCGCCCCAGCGCTGGAGCAGCTCCTTGGTCCTGGCGGCGGGCAGGCCCATCTCCGCCGTCGCGTCCGAGACGATCTCCTCATAGGAGCGATAGGCGCCGGCCGAGGTGACCATGCGGAGGGAGACCTGGCGCCATTGGCGCCCGCGCTCCGGCTCACCGGCCACGCGCTCCCAGAGCCGCCAGGAGTCCACCAAGGCCGTGAGGAGATCGCAGGCTACGCCCCGAACCTCGGCCGAAGCCGGCACGTCAGCGACCACCGGCTGTCACCAGCGTGCTCGCGCTAGGCTTGCGCGAAAGAATTCCTATCCGGCCGGCTCGCGCAGCTCCGGAATCACCCAGAGCGGCCGCTCGCCGCTGGCGACACGCTGGATATTGTCGAAGGCATTGCGGAAGCACCGCCACCAGTTCTCCCACGTCGGGCCCGCCATGTGCGGCGTGAGCGTCACCG
>WNGB01002446.1_pt1 | contig 29933 bp, 24 predicted proteins | sample 5400681 | NCBI WGS metagenome assembly WNGB01 (sample SAMN13153367, study PRJNA577476) | soil metagenome | isolation source: 115 cm soil or saprolite under grassland replicate 2 | place: USA:California | collected 2016-06-15
TCCTGGACCCAGCCCGCGGCCGCACCGACGGCGACCACCCCGAGCGCCAGGATCTGCGCGCGTCCGCGAGTCGACATCAGCGAGGCGCCCGCCGCCGTCCCCAGCGCAGCCCCGAGGAGGACGAAGTGGTGGTCGAGCAGCGGGACGGTCACGAGCAGAAACACGAGCGTCGCTGCGACCCAGGCCCAGAGGGATAGCTGCCGCCTGACGATGACCGCCGCGACGACTCCGGCTGCCGCGACCCAGGTCGTCGGCGTGCGGGCGCCGAAGTAATCGGTGATCCGCGAGCCGGCCGACTGGCCGACGGAGATCGAGCGGGCGTCTCGATGGAAGCTGACGGCGTCGTGCCAGAGCTCCGGCAGTACGCCCGCATAGACGCCGACGAAGATCAGGGCGACGGCGAAAGCCCCGGCCAGCGCGGCCGTGGCGGCGCGAGTCCCGATTCGCCGCTGCCACGCGAGGACGATCAACGGGACGAGCACAGGGAGCGCGAGCAGCTTGACCGAGATGCTCGCCGCAGCCACGGCGCCCGCCGCCGCCGGCCCCGGGAGGGCCCCCCGGTCGAACCACCAGGCTGCGATCGCCAACGCGGTGAGCGCGAGCGCGACCGAGGGCACGTCCGCGGCCACGCGCGGCGCCTGGGCCGCATACGGCGGCGCCGCGATCACGAGAGCCCCGGCGGCGGCTCCGCCCGCGAGCCCGGCGAACCGCCGCCCGATCAGGAACGCCGCCGCGACGCCGACCAGCGCGACGACGACCATCCCGATCCGCAGTCCTTCGACCGAACGTCCGGCGAAGAGGCCGGCCGCTCTGAGGAGGAGGTAGAACCCGGGCGGCTGGGAGGCGAAGACGTCGCGGCCGAGCTCCTGGCCGTGGCGGAGCGCGTCGAGGCTGGCGAGATAGACGCCCTCGTCGTAGTTCGTGCGAGCGTGGAGACTGCGCGAGAAGAGCCCGGCTCCGACGGCGAGGAGCGCCCCGACCGCCAGCACGTCGCTCCTGCGAGGCACGAGTTTCAAGAGCCCATTTCGAATGAAGCACGGGCCGCTTGGCCCCGCTGGACGGTGCGATGCGTCGTCCTCAGTCGCGCCCATAGCTTGGCTATGGGCGCTCCCTGCGTCCTAGCCTCGCAGTCGTCCATCGGGCCCAATCAACGCGTGGTCATCCGAAATGAGCTCTACGGGACGGTGACGGTGACCGGAGGACTGACAACGGTGACGTCTCCGTAGTTGACGTCGTTCAGCCAGTTGGCGGCCACGCCGAGTCGGTAGATCCAGGTGCCGGGGCCGGGGGAATCGAGGTAGGACGTGGCGCGGGTCGATGTCAGCGTGTCGGTATAGAGGCGGCAGTCGTCCGCGGCGCGGCTCGACCTGCCGGCGCAGAAAACTCCACCCTTCGACGGGCTCACGCGGAGCAGGCGATAGAAGACGGCTGCCGGCCGGCCCGACTCCGATCGCCACGACAGCTTGACGGCGCCGCCGGTGTCGACCGCGGCATGAAGTGCGACGTGCGAGGACACGGGCAGGATGCCGCCGCCGTAGATCACCGCCTTCCGACCGCCGTCGTGCAGCGGCGGGACGGCCGCGATGACGGCGAGGGGCATCGCCGCAAACACGACTGCGGCGGCACCCATGGCAAGCGTCAGTCTCCGGCCGGTGAGCCTCAGCGCTGGTGGGCCGGGTCGCGCGCGTACGCCCGGAACGAGCAGCACGATCGAGGCGGCGAGGATCAAGAAGGCGGGAAACCCCGGCATCAGAATGCGGAAGAAGCTCGCATCGTCGATCGAGGCGGGACCGTACGTCCCCTTTGTGAGCAGGTAGGCCGTGAACCAGGTGGCGATCAGCAGGAACCCTCGGACGGACCGGATGAGCAGGGCGGCCATGCCGGCCAGCGGGAGCCATTCGATTGCCCGCGACGCCCAGAAGTGCTCCTGCAACGCGATCAGGACCTCGTGGAGGTGATCCCAGCTGTTCAGATCCGGGTTGTAGATCCGGCGGCCGAGATCCCCGACCCCGCCCGCCAGCCTCATCGGCTCCGCCGGTTCGGCTGCGAGCTGGCCGAGGCCCCGGTACTTCCAGAGCGCGAGCGTCAACAGCGCCGGTGCCAATGCGAGCGCGAATGGGACGAGCGCGCGCCACTTGCGCACGAGGTACAGCAGCGCCGGTGCGAACAGGAAGATCGAGTTCGACGGCTTGATCGCGATCGCGTACCCCGCAGCGAGACCCGCCCCCGCCGCCGAGTACCAGCCGGACGAGTCGAGAGAGCGAAGGCAGAAGTACGCCGCCACGAGCAGCGCGACGGTGGACGGGAAGTCCGGCACCGAGGAGAGACCGAGGAACTGCGGCAGCGTCAGCTCGGTGTACTTCTGGTGGTAACCCGGCGTGACGAAGCGGACGCCGACATACGGCAGCGCGATCCACAGGAGCGCGGCCCAGTAGCCGAAGAGCCGCCCGGCGATTCGTGCGCCGATCCCGTAGACACAGAGCAGCGCCAGCGGCAGGAGCACGAGCGTGTTGAAGAGGACGATCGCCGGGAGCGCCGAGACGATGCTCGGGCCGGCGACGGCCGCGACCGGGAGCAGCAGGATCGACCAGCCGTAACCGACGAACGTCGGCGGGAGATGGCCGTGGGCGAGCAGGAACGCGTCCGAGTAGTGCCAGAGCTGATCGCCGCCGGCGTAGTACAGCCAGCCGTTGTGACGGACGGTCAGCGCGAACACGAGCAGCGCCGCCCATTGCGCGGCGACGAGTGCGCCGAGCACGTAGGCGGTGCGCACGGAGAGGACGAAATCCCGCGCGCGCCTGAGCGACGCTGCGATCGCGTCGACTGCGGCCGGAGCCGCGGCAGTCTCGCTGGTCACGCCTCGGCGCCGGCGGTTGCGGCAGCGTGCTCGCGGTACCACGCGATCGTCCGCTCGAGGCCGTCGCGCAGGGGCGTGCGCGCCTCGAAGCCAAACAGCTCGCGTGCACGGGACGCGTCGATGCTGCGCCGCGGTTGGCCGTTGGGCATCGACGTGTCCCAGGTAATCCGTCCCCGGAAGCCGACGATGTCTGCGACCAGCTCCGCGAGGTCGCGGATCGAGATCTCCTTGCCGGCGCCGAGGTTGACCGGCTCCGGCCCGTCGTAACGCGCCGCCGCGAGCACGAAGCCCTCGGCGCAGTCCTCGACGTAGAGGAACTCACGTGTCGGTGAGCCGTCGCCCCAGAGCACGACCTCGTCGGCCCCTGCTTCCATCTTCCGGATCAGATCCGCGATCACGTGCGCGTTCGTCAGATGGAAGTTGTCGCGGGGCCCGTACAGGTTGGCGGGGAGGAGGAAGATCGCGTTGAGCCCGTACTGGTCGCGGTATCCCTGGGCGCCGACGAGGATCGACTTCTTCGCGATGCCGTAGGGCGCGTTGGTCTCCTCCGGATAACCGTCCCAGAGGTCGTTCTCGCTGAAGGGGATGGGGGCGAACTTCGGGTACGCGCACACCGTTCCCGCGAGCACGAGCTTCTCGACACGTGCCCGCCGCGCTTGCTCGAGCACGTGCGCTCCCATCACGGTGTTCGCGTACCAGTACCGGCCCGGGTTGGCGCGATTGGCGCCGATCCCGCCCACCTCGGCGGCGAGGTGGAAAGCGAGCTCCGGCTGAGCCTCCTCGAAGAGGGCTGCCGCGTCCTCCTCGCGCGTCAGGTCGTAGTCGTGCCGTCGCGCCGCGAAGACGTCGTGGCCGTCGCGCTCGAGGCGCCCGACGAGGTGCGAGCCCAGGAACCCCCCGCCGCCGGTGACGAGGACGCGGCTCACTTGACGGGTGCCCCGGCCGGTGCGCGCGTCAGCCAGTCGATGCGGCCGATCCAGCGGTCGCGGTTCTCGGCGTACCACGCGATCGTGCGTGAGACCCCTTCCTCCCACGAGACCTTCGGCTCCCAGCCTGTCTCGCGATGCAGCTTCTCGTAGCCGACGCGGAGCGCCATGACCTCGCTCGCGCCTGGGCGGAAGCGCTCGGGTGTGCTCACGATCTCCCGCTCGGCCCAGTACCCCTCGTCGCGGCCGATGCGGAGAATCAGGTCAGCCCAGTCGCCCATGGCGATGTTCCTTCCCTGGCCGTAGACGTAGAGGTCGCCCGGGATCCCGCGCGCCGCGACGGTCAGGTGCCCGCGGACGCCGTCTGTGCAGAAGCAGAAGTCGCGCAGCGGCTCGAGCTGGCCGAGCTCCACCACCTCTCGCGTCAGCGCCTGCGTGATGATCGTCCCGGTGACGTAACGCGGGTTCTGGCGAGGGCCGTAGTTGTTGAACATCCGCGTGACCACACCGGGCACGCCGAACGCGTCGTGGTAGTTCATCGTCAGGAAGTCAGCCGCGACCTTCGACGTCGCGTACACGGACTTCGGATTGATCGGTGAACGCTCGTGCAGGATCAGGCCGCCGGCTTCGTCGAAGTCGTGCTGGTGCGCGACCGCCTCGCGCACGTTGCCGTACTCCTCGGAGGTGCCGGCGGTGTCGAACTTCTCCAGCTCGAGTCCATGGTCAACGACGGACTGGAGCAGGTTCAGCGTTCCGACGGTGTTGGCCATGATCGTCTCGTACGGCCGGTGCCAGGACTCGCCGACGTGGGCCTGTGCACCCAGGTGGAAGAAGTACGGCCGGTCGTCGACCTGCAGCAGGTCCTTGACGAGATAGTCGACCGACGTCTTGTCGGTGAGGTCGGCGAAGTGGACGCGAATGCGGTCGCGGAGATGACCGATGTTGTTGAGTGCGCCGCTGGACGTGGCGCGCACGAACGCGTGGACGTCGGCGTCGAGCTCGACGAGCGCTTCCGTCAGATGGGAGCCCATGAAGCCGTCGGCGCCCGTTACGACGCAGGTCCGGCCGCGGAACACGTCGCCGAACTCGCGCCGGAGAGCATCGAGCGATTCGTCCTTCCTGGGGGAATCTGAGCCGTTTGGTTTCATGGTGCGGTGCGGGCCGAAGCGGAGACCAAGACTAGCCCGTGGCGCGGGCGGAGCGCCCTTCGCAGCGGCCTCCTTACAGGACTTTCATATCTGACCCTCAGCGGCGCCGGCGCCCTTGCAGGCGTCTATCTCGCCCACACGTTCGGGCGCAACGAGGAGACCGACGGGTTCATGGCGGCCTACGGCGTCTACCTCGTCCTCGTACTCGGTGCGCAGGCCTTCCGGATGGTCGTCGTGCCCGATCTGACGCGCGCCGAGGCGGACGGGAAGCTCGCCTCCGAGTTCCGCGCGTATGCGGTCGCGTTCCTGGCCATCGCCGTCCCGGTGAGTGCGGTCGTCGCCGTCCTTCCCGGCTTCTTCGGGGAGCTGATCACCGGCCGCCTCCCTCACAGCTCGGCCGTGATCGCCGGCCGTGCGCTCGCGTGGCTCGTTCCGGCAGCGTTCCTCCAGCTGCTCGCCGGACTCGCGGCGAGCGCGCTCGCGGCGCGCGACCGGTACGGCGCGGCTGCGGCCGGCTACGCGCTCGGCGGGATCACCTCGCTCGCGTTCTTCGTCCTCGCCGCCGCCGCGCACGGGTTGATCTCCCTGGCCTGGGGTCTCCTGCTCGCGGGTAGCGTCACGCTCGCGCTGCCGCTCGGCGGCCTCTTCCACGGCGGCGGGCGCATCGGGCACCTGCGCGGAGGCGGCTTCGAGATCCGGCGGCGGCTGACGCGGCTCGCCGTCGGAGTTGCGGTCCCGCTGGCCGTCCAGGGGCTCTACGTGATCGCGCTCCGTTTCGCGGCCGGAACCGGCGAGGGCAATGTGACGAGCCTCTCGTACGCGTACCTGCTCGCGGCGATGTTCGTCAGCGCGACGGCGTTCTCGCTCTCGCTGATCTCGGCGGCGTCGTTGACACGGCGCGGCACGGATCCCGAGGCGGCCGCCGCGCATGTCGTCCACGCCGCCTGGATCAGCCTCGCGATCGTCGGCGCGGCCTCGGGGATCGTCGCGGTCGTCGGCGGCCGGTTCATCACCTGGGCCCTGGGGCAGGACTACGCGGGCGACGTCGGGGAGGAGCTGGGCCGGCTCGTCGTCTATCTCGCTCCGTGGATGGTCGCCTCGGCCGCGTTCTCGATCGTGTATCCGCTGCTGTTCGTGATGCACCGCACCCGGTTCCTCGTCCCGCTGGCGGCGGCGGCCGTGCTCCTCGACGTGCCGATCTCGATCGCCGCGCGCGCCTGGGGCGGCCTCACCGGCGTCGCCGTCGCGCTCGGAATCTCGACGCTCCTGCTCGTCGTCGGACTGATGGCGGCGCTGGGCTCACGCGTGCTCGTCCTCTCGGCGATCGGGCTCGCCCGGCTCTCGGTCGTGGTTCTCGCCGCCGCGGCGCTGGCGTTCGGAGGCGCGTCGCTGCTGCTGGCTGCTGTGCCCGCGGCCGTGCTTGGCGTCGTCGTCTACACCGCCATCCTGGTCGTCATCCGCGAGCTGGGCCTCGCCGATGCGTGGCATTACGTCCGCGCTCTCCACTGACCTCCGTACAATCCCCGAGGTGCAGGAGGAAGAAATCCGCTCATCTGCAGGGATTTCTGCGCTCGACGAGGCCGACGTCGCCGCGCTCTACGAGCGGCTTCGCGAGGAGCTCGGGCGCGGTCCGCGGGGCGACGAGGCCGGGAGCGCGCAGCTGGCGGCCACGCGCTCGCTGGCGGAGCGGTTCTGGCCCGTGTCGGCCGAGCGGGAGGCGGGCGGCGGTCCCAAGGGATTCGTCAAACGCGTCCTGCGCAAGCTCATGCGCTGGTACGTCGAGCCGCTCGCCGCGGATCAACGGGTCTACAACGACGCGGTTCTGAAGCTGATCGACGCGCTCTCGGAACGCGCCGACCGGAGCGAGGCGGCGCGCGCAGATGCGGAGCGGCTCGTCCGCGAGCTGGAGGAGCGGCTGACCCGGGTCGAGCGGCGCGAGCGCGGTACCGCGGGGGCGCCGGCGACCGTGGCCGCGCAGCCGGCCGCAGCAGCGGTGCCGGACTACTTCGCCTTCGAGAGCCGGATGCGCGGCAGCGTCGAGGGTGTCCGCGAGCGGCAGCGGCGCTACGTCGACGACCTTCGGGATCAGGGCCCTGTGCTCGACATCGGCTGCGGGCGCGGTGAGCTCGTGGGCCTGTTGCGGGAGGCAGACGTCGAGGCGCGGGGGATCGACGCCGACGCGGACATGGTCGCCTTCGCGCGCGGGGAAGGGTTGGATGTCGAGCAGGCGGACGCAGTCGCCTATCTCGAATCCTTGCCCGACGCGTCGCTCGGCGCGGTGTTCATGGCCCAGGTCGTCGAGCACCTCCCGCCCACGACGCTCTTGCGCGTGCTCGAGCTGGCGGCGGCGAAGCTCAAGCCGGGGGGCTTCCTGGTCGCGGAGACGATCAACCCGCTCTCACCGCTCGCGCTCCGGAACTACTTCGCCGACCTGACGCACGCACAGCCGCTCGTCCCCGAGACGCTCGAGCTGCTCGCGCGCCAGGCCGGCTTCGCCGAGACGGAGATCCGGTTCATCAACGAGCCGGCCGAGCGCCTGACCGAGCCGGACGACCCGGTCATCGCTGCGAACGTGCGCCGGCTGAACGAGGTCCTCTTCGCGCCGCTCGACTACGCGCTTCTGGCCCGGACGCCCTCCGGATGAGTCGTCACGCTTTCGTGACGCTTTGTCACACACGCGTGCGCTCTTCGGCGTTAGCCTCAGCGGCAACGGGGCGGGAGGTGGGTTTCCCGATGTACTCGCGCGTACCTCTAACTGCGGCCGCGCCATGAGGATCGCCGTCTGCGCGCCGCAGGTGCCGTTCGAACGCGGCGGCGCCGAGATCTTCGCCGACGACCTCGTCCAAGAGCTGCGCGCCCGCGAGCACGAGGTCGATCTCGTCACGATCCCGTACAAGTGGTATCCGGGCGAGCGCGTCCTCTCGCAGGCCTTCCTCTGGCGGCTGCTCGACCTGGAGGAGGCGAACGGCCGCCCGATCGAGCTGGCGATTGCGACCAAGTTTCCGTCGTACGCGGTGCGCCACCCGAACAAGGTCGTCTGGCTGATCCACCAGTTCCGGCAGGCCTACGACCTCGACCGCACCGCGCTCGGCCAGTTCGGCGAGACCGCGGAGGAGCGCGCCGCTCGCCGCGCCGTCCAGCAGCTCGACCGCGTTGCGCTCGGGGAGGCGCGCAAGGTGTTCGCGACCTCCCGCAACGTCGCCGAGCGGCTCGAGCGCTCGACCGGACTCGCGGCGGAGCTGATGCCGCACCCGCCACAGGAGCTTCCCTACCGGACGGACGGCTACGAGGACTTCGTGCTCTCGGTCGGTCGCCTCGACCGCGCCAAGCGGAACGACCTCCTGCTCGAGGCGCTCGTCGCTGACTCCTCGCTTCGCTGTGTGATCGTCGGCGACGGCCCCGACCGTGGCCGGCTGGAGGAGGTCGCGCGCCGCCACGGGCTCGACGGCCGCGCCCGCTTCACGGGACGGGTCGACGAGGAGGAGCTCGCCGACCTCTACGGCCGCTGCCTCGCCGTCTACTACGCGCCCGTGGACGAGGATTTCGGGATGGTTCCGTACGAGGCGTTCCTGTCCGAGAAGCCGGTCGTGACGACGACGGATGCCGGCGGGCCGCTCGAGGTGGTCGCCGACCGGCGAACCGGGCTGGTCTGCGAGCCTCAGGCCGCGGCCCTCGCACAGGCGTGCTCGTGGCTCCGAGACCACGTCGACGAGGCGAAGGCGTGGGGGCAGGCCGGCAAGGAGCTCGCGCGCCGCGTCTCCTGGGACGACACGATCGCCCGGCTCCTCGCGTGAGCTCGCTCACGTTCCTGACGCCGCGCTGGCGGTGCGAGGCCGGAGGGGACAGTGCGACGGGGCACGGCCCCGGAGAGCATCGTGCCGTCAGCGCGGCGAGCCCGCCGCGGAGCCCGGCTCCGCCGGGCGGGAGCGGCGGGCGGTCAGGGACGTGAGAGTTGCCTACTACTCGCCTTTGCCGCCTGAGCGCAGCGGCGTTGCCGACTACAGCGCGCTCCTGCTCCCCGCACTCGAACGGCTGCTCGAGGTCGACGTCGTCCGCCGCGGACGAACGCGTCCGGTCGCCGCCGACGTGGCGCTCTACCACGTCGGCAACGATCCGGAGGCGCACGGCTGGATCGTCGACGCCCTCCGCCGGCGCCCCGGCGTCGTCGTCCTGCACGACCTCGTCCTGCATCACCTGGTCGCGGGCCTGACGATCGGGCGCAAGGACGGGCGCGCCTACCTGCTGGCGATGGAGCGCGACGCCGGAATCCCCGGCCGCCTGCTCGCGCACGGCTACCTCGACGGGCGCGTGCCGCCGCTCTGGGAGACGAGCCCGGAGGAGTTCCCGCTCACGGCCGAGGTCCTCGACCTGGCGACCGGCCTGATCGTCCACTCGCGCTACGTCGAGGAACGCGTCCGCGAGGCGCGTTACGACGGACCCCTGTGGCGGATCCCGCACCCCGCGTGGCCGGTTCCCGCCGTCGAGCCAGCCCCTGTCGAGGGACGCCCGCTCTTCGGGTGCTTCGGGCACCTCAATGCGAGCAAGCGGATCCCGCAACTGCTCGAGGCGTTCGAGCTCGTCCGGCGCAGGCATCCTGCCGCGCGACTGCTGCTCGTCGGCCCCGCGTCGCCGGGATTCGACGTCGACCGGCTCGCCGGCGAAGGCGTCGAGCGGATCGACTACGTCGACGAGTCCCGGCTGTGGTCGCTGATGGCCGCATGCGATGCCTGCGTCTCGCTGCGGTCGCCGACGATGGGCGAGACCTCCGGCAGTGCGATCCGAGCGCTCTCGCTCGGGCGCCCGCTCGTCGTCGGCGACGTCGGCTGGTTCTCGGAGCTGCCCGACGACGTGGCGCTGAAGGTGTCCGCGGACGACGAAGAGGTTCCGGACCTCGCCGCCGCGCTCGAGCTCCTGGCATCAAGCGAGCCGACCCAGCGCGCCATGAGCGACGCGGCGCGTGGCTACGTCGGCCGCGAGCACGAGCTGGGCCGCGTCGCCGAGCGCTATGCGGCCGCGCTCGAGGAGGCGGCCGGCGGCCACGCCGTCGTCGACGCCGTCGTCGCGGAGGTCGCGCGCGCCGCCGCCGAGATCGGGGTCGAGCCCGGCGGGACGGTCGCGCAGGAGCTGACCGAGCGCCTGGACGAGCTGGGCCTTGCTCGCAACGGTCGGCCTGCTCCGGCACCCAGGCCGCCGCGCACGCCACTCGCCAGAATTCCCGTCTGGGCGTGGTTGGGCGCGCTGGTCGTCGTCTCGTCGCTCGTTCGCTACGCACTCTCCCGCCGCGTCGTCGCTCCGTGGATCATGGTCGACGAGCTCATCTACTCGGAGCTGGCCAAGAGCTTCGCGTCAACCGGCCATTTCCTGATCCGCGGCGAGCACCATGGCGCGTATGGCCTGATCTACCCGGTCGTGATCGCGCCCGCCTACCGGCTGTTCGTGTCGGTTCCGGATGCATACGCGGCGGCGAAGACGATCGGCTCCGTCGTCATGTCGCTGGCGGCTGTGCCCGCCTACTTCCTCGGCCGCCGCGTGCTCCGACCGGCCTACGCCCTTGGCGCCGCCGCGCTCACCGTCGCGGTGCCGGCGATGGTCTACACCGGGACGCTGATGAGCGAGACGGTCTTCTATCCCGTCTTCCTCGCCGTCGTGCTCGCGCTCGTGCTCGCGCTGGAACGACCCACGCCGTTGCGGCAGCTCGTCCTGCTTGCCGCCTGCCTGGTCGCCTTCCTCGCGCGCAGCCAGGCGATCGTGCTGCTGCCGGCCGTCGCGACGGCGCCGCTCGTCCTTGCCTGGCTCGATCGTCGGGGTCGCCACGCCCTCGCCGACTTCCGTCTGCTCTACGGCGTGCTGGTCGCCGCCGTCGTCGGCGTCCTCGCGGTGCAGCTCGCGCGGGGCCACTCCCCCTACGACGTCCTCGGCAGCTACAGCGTCACCGGCCACGCGCATTACAGCCCCGGCCAGGTGGTGCGCTGGCTCCTGTTCCACGTCGCGGAGCTCGACCTCTATCTGGGGATCGCGCCGTTCGCGGCGTTGCTCCTGCTCGCGGCGATCGGGCGCTCGCTCGACCGTCCGCTCCGCGTCTTCCTCGCGGCCGCGATCCCCGTCTCAGCCTGGCTGATCCTCGAGGTCGCGACCTTCGCGTCGGCGTGGTCGGTCCGCGTCCAGGAGCGGAACATGTCGTACGTCGCTCCCCTCTTCGTGATCGCGCTGCTCGCGTGGATCGAGCGCGGGATGCCCAGGTCGGCCCGAGCGACGACCGCCGCGGCGCTCGTGGCTGCCGCGCTCCCCGGGGCGCTCCCCTATCACAGCCTCATCTCCGAGTCGGCGAAGTCGGACACGCTCGCCCTGCTCCCGCTCTGGTGGCTGCAGGAGGGCGCGGTCAGCCTCGCGACGATCCCCGTGGTCGTCGTGCTCGCGGCGTTGGCGATCGCGGCGGCCTTCGTGTTCCTCTCGCCACGCTGGGCGCTCGCGCTGCCGCTCGCCGTCGCGGCCTGGTTCGTCTTCGCCACCGAGCGCATCGAGGACTTCGACCACGGCTTCCACCGCTCGTCGATGGGCGCGCTCTTCCAGGGGATCACGACGGGAAAGCCGGACTGGATCGACCGTGCCGTCGGGCGCGATGCGGACGTCTCCGTCGTCTTCTCCGGCAAGGATCCGACTGAGCAGCCGCTCACCCTCTGGGAGAACGAGTTCTTCAACCGGAGCGTCGGCCCGGTCTACGACCTACGGCAGCCATCGATGGGCGAGCTCCCGGAGCATCACGTGACACAACGCGCCGACGGCATCCTCCTCCAGGACGGCCGGCCGGTTCGGCACGAGTACGTGCTCACGGACACGAGCGTCCCCCTCGCCGGCACGGTCGTCGCGCGCGACGAGCCGAAGGGGATCGTCCTCCTTCGGACCGACGGGCTCGTTCGCATCGCCTACCGCATCGAGGGCCTCTACCCCGACACCTGGTCCGGGCGCAGAGTGGCCTACACGCGCCTGCGCTGCACAGGCGGGCGGATCGCCGTGACCCTCACCGGCGATGGGACGCTCTTCCGCGGACGTCCCCAGACCGTGCGCGCAGAAGGACGGCACGTCACGTTCGACCAGTCTCGGACGGCTGAGCTGACCGTGCCCCTCCAGCCGCGAAACGGCGTCTGCCGCGTCGTCTTCACGGTCGAGCAGACCGCGATTCCAGCGGTCGTCCTGCCGAGGAACGGCGACGGCCGCGTGCTCGGTGCGCACTTCCTCGCGTTTCGTTATACGGAACCGTGAGGATCGTCTATGACGTCAGTCCGCTGACACACCCGCGGACGGGCGTCGGCAACTACATCCGCGGTGCGCTCGCCGGCATGGCGCGCGCGAGCCAGGGCGAGCACCAGCTCGTCGCGTTCGCACCCGCTGCGATCCGGGGTCGCGCTCGGCTCGAACGCGCGCTCGACGGGATCCCGGCGGAGCGGCGGATCGTCTCGCTGCCGTTCGCGCACGCCGTTCGACGAACCTGGGGGCGGCTCGGCTGGCCGTCGACCGAGCGCCTCGTCGGCCCCTTCGACGTCCTCCATTTCACGGACTGGCTGGTGCCGCCACAGCGCGGCGGCGTGCGCGCGACGATGATCCACGACCTCGGCCCGCTCCGCTTTCCGGAGAAGCTCCACCCCCGCACGGTGCGCATGCACACGCGCACGGCCCGCGAGGCGCGTCGCTGCCACGTCGTCTTCGTCAACTCGGAGTTCACCGCCGCGGACGTCGTCGAGCGAGCGGGCGTCCCGCGCGAACGGATCCGCGTCGCCTATCCGGGCGTCGACGAGGAGTTTCGCCCGGTCGGCCCCCGACGCGGGGGCAACGCGTACGCATTCACGACCGCGACCCAGGATTGGCGCAAGAATCTCGAGAGCGTTCGCGCCGCCTGGGCTCTGCTCGACGAGGAGCTGGAGCTGGTCGCCCTGGGCGACCGCGGCTACGTGCCGCACGAGCAGCTGCCCGAGCTGTACCGCGGCGCCGAGGTCTTCATCTATCCGTCCCGCTTCGAGGGGTTCGGCATTCCCGTGGTCGAGGCGATGGCCTGCGGCGTCCCGTGCGTCGTCTCCTCGCATCCGTCGTTGGACGAGGCCTGCGGCGACGCGGCTGTGCGTGTCGACCCGGAGACCCCGGAGGCGATCGCCGAGGGCCTGCGCGACGCGATCCGAAGGCGCGACGAGCTGGTCCCGCGCGGTCTCGAGCACGCTCGGCGCTTCGACTGGGTCGAGTGCGGACGCGTGCATCTGCAGGGCTACGCTGACGCGCTGTGAGAGTCGCGGTCGACACCTCGCCGCTCGTCCAGACCCGCGCAGGCACGGCGCGGTACCTCGAGGGCCTGTTGCGCGAGCTGGAGCGCCGTGACGACGTCGACATCCGGCGCGTCGCGTTCGGCGGGGCAGGCCGCGCTTCGACGCTCGTTCGCGACGCACTCTGGTACCCGGCCGGCCTCCCGCGCGCCGCGCGCGGCGCGGACGTCCTCCACTGCCCCACGTATCGCGGGCCGGTCCGTTCGGGCGTGCCGCTCGTGGTCACCGTCCACGATCTGGCGATCTTTCGGCACCCTGGTGCCTTCAACCGCTGGTCGCGCCTCTACGGGCCGCGGCTGATCCCTCGGGTTCTGCGAGCGGCGCGGCGCGTGATCGCGGTCTCGGAGTTCACGCGGCGCGAGCTCGTCGAGCTGCTCGGGCTCCCCGACGAGCGGATCCGCGTGATCCCGAACGCCGTCGACGACCCCTTCGCGGCCGAAGGGCCTGTCGCGGAGGGCGACTACGTGCTCGCCGTCGGGACGCTCGAGCCGCGGAAGAACCTGCGACGGCTCGCGGAGGCGACCCGCCGCGTCGGCGTCGAACTGCGCGTTGTCGGCGCGCCCGGCTGGGGCGGCGTTCACATCGGCGGCGACGGCGTTCGCTGGCTCGGCTGGGTCCCGGACGAGGAGCTGGCTCGTCTCTACCGCGGTGCGCGTTGCGTTGCGTACGCCTCGGTCTATGAGGGCTTCGGCATCCCCGTGCTGGAGGCGATGGCGTGCGGTGCGGCCGTGGTGACGAGTCGGGGCGGCGCCACCGAAGAGGTCGCGGACGGCGCCGCCGTGCTCGTCGATCCGCTCGACCCGTCCGACATCGCCGCAGGGATCGAGCGCGCGGTCGCCGAGCGGGACCTCCTCGCGAGTCGCGGCATCGCGCGTGCCCGCGCCTTCACCTGGCCGGCCGTCGCCGACGCGACCGTCGCCGTCTACCGAGAGGCGTTGGCCTGAGCGCGCCGCTCGTCCTGATCGACGCGGACGTCCTCGGCCGTCAGCGCACCGGCGACGAGACGTACGTCGAGCAGCTCCTGCGGACGCTTCCGGCGGCTGCCGAGGATCTCCGGATCGCAGCCGTAACGCGCCGGCCGGACCTGGTGCCCGACGGCGTGGAGCCGGTCCTGCTGCCGGGGGGCGTGCAGGAGCTGCGGATGGCGTGGCGCCTGCCGCGCCTGCTCCGTCGAGTCCGGCCCGCCGTCGGTCACTTCATCCACTCGCTGCCGCTTGCGTGCCCCGTGCCCGCCGTCGTGACCATCCAGGATCTGTCCTGGGAGCGCGATCCGTCGGTCATGGGCCGTGCCGACCGGTGGACGTTCAAGCTCGTCGTCCCGCGCGCAGCCCGGCGCGCGGCCAAGGTGATCGCGATCTCCGAGCGCACCCGCGACGACCTCGTCGAGCTCTACCGGATACCGCCGGAGAAGATCGTGGTTACTCAACTCGGGCATGACCCCGTATTCCGGCCGGTGGACAACGGTCATGACCCGTACCTGCTCTTCGTCGGCGCGATCGAGCCGCGCAAGGATCCACTGGCGGCCGCCGACGCGGCCCGAGCTGTCGGCCGGCAGCTAGTCGTTGTCGGCCCGACGAAGGACGAGGCCCTCGCGGCGGAGCTGCGCAGCCGAGGCGCCGAGTTGCGAGGGTACGTCCCGAAGGATGAGCTCGTCCGCCTTTACCAGCGCGCCGCGGCGCTCGTCTTCCCGTCGCGGTACGAGGGCTTCGGCCTCCCGCTGCTGGAGGCGATGGCGAGCGGCACACCGGTCGTCGCCGCGCCCGACGCCGCCCTGCGCGAGGTTGCCGGCGACGCCGCCGTCTTTACGCGCGACTTCGCCGACGGCGTCCGCCGCGTCCTTGCCGACCGTGCCCGGCTCGCTGCGGCCTCGATCGAGCGCGCACGGGCGTTCAGCTGGGAGGACACGGCCCGTCGCACCGCCGACGTCTACCGCGAGGTGATCGGAGAGTGAGCACGGTCTCCGCCGTCGTCATCGCGCACGGCGCCGGTGAAGCCGCGCATCTCCGCCAGTCCCTGCCGGCCCTTCAGCCCCAAGTGGACGAGCTCGTCGTCATCGCCAACACGCCCGGCAGCTTGGGGGAGGTCCCCGACGGAGTGCGCGTGATCCACAACCAAGAGCCGCTCGGCTATGCGGAGAACGCGAACCTCGGCATCGACGCGACCGCCGCCGACTACGTGATCGTCTCGAACACCGACGTCGTTCCCGAGCCCGATTGCGTCGCGACCCTGGTCGAGTTCGCCGATGCCCACCCGCGCTGCGGGATCGCCGGGCCGAAGCTGCTCAACCCCGACGGCTCGATCCAGGCATCCCGCCGCCGGTTCCCGACGATCGCGAACACGCTGGTCCGGAGGTCGCCGCTGCGGCGGCTGTTCCCGCCGCTCGACTGGCAGCGGCGCCACTACATGCTCGACGAGCAGGTTGAGGAGCCGATGCAGGTGGACACGATGCTCGGCGCGTTCCTCCTCTGCCGGCGGACGATGCTGGACGAGCTCGGCGGCTGGGACCCGAAGTACCGCCTCTACATCGAGGACATCGACCTCACCTACCGTGCGATGAAGGCCGGCTGGGAGCGCTGGTGGGTCCCGCGGGCGGTCGCGCAGCACGAGTGGCAGCGCGAGAGCGACCGCCGCCTGCTCTCGCAGAAGTCGTGGTGGCACACGCGCAGCATGGTTCGCTTTCTCCGCAAGCATCCCGAGCGCCTGCGCGCGCTGCGGTGACGAGCGCCAAGGCGCCGACTCGGCGGCGCCGCAGAGAGGCCGCGCGGGCTCTGCCCGGGCGGCCGTCCAATCCCGCGCATAGGCTGCCTTCGATTTGAACGAGCCCGGCGCAGCCGCGGAGAAGTACGAGCCGCAGGCCGAACGGTGGAGCGAGCGGGCGTATGCGGATGCGCACGCGTACCTCGCACACCGCGCCGAGCTCGTGATCGGACTCGGACCGCCGCTCCAGCCGGGCGACACCGTGCTCGACCTCGCCTGCGGCGACGGCGCGCTTGCCGACTTCCTGCCGGGCGGGATCGGCTACCGCGGCGTCGACGCGAGCGAGGCGATGGTGGCGGAAGGACGCCGCCGCCGGCGCCGTGTCGAACTCGGCGACCTGAACGACTACGAGCCGCCAGAACCCGTAGCCGCGACGACCTGCTTCCGCGCCATCTACTACGCGCACGACCCGCGCAGCTTCTTCCGGCGCGCGGCAGGCTACACCGAGCGCAAGCTCGTCTTCGACCTCAACCCGCGCCAGTACCGGGTCGCCGACATCCGGGCCGATCTCGAGGCGGCGGGCTGGACGCGGCTCGAGCTGCGGCCGTTCTTCTCGCCCCAGACGCGCACGGTGCCGAGACCACTGGCCGCGTTGCTCCGATCGCTGGAACGCTCGGGACCGCTCGCCCGGCTGCTCCTCCGCGTCCGGTTCACCTACCTGTGCGCCGCGGCTCGATGAAGCGGTAGGAGACGACTGCGCCGATCAGCCGCGGATCGCTCGACGTCTGCGGCGACAGCTTCTGAGGGCGGAACTTTGGATTCACTCCCACCTCGACGCGGAACGTCGGCCCAGGTGCCGGCAGGAGGAAGTTGCACTCCTCATGGGCGCGGAGCGTGCAGCGAAGGATCTTGGTGACGCGACCCATTTGCGGCTGCTTGTCCGAGCCGATCACCAGCTCACCCATGCGGACGGTGACACGGGCGGTGTTCGTCCCGCCCCATTCCTTCCAGGAGGCGGTGACTGCGAGCTTGCCCGAGCGCCCGCCGTGGGTGGAGTAGCGCGTGTAGGCCGATCCCTTCGGACCCGACCAGCCATCTGCGTAGAGACCTGTGACGGCGCCGCTCAGCCGCAACGGCTGGTCAACCCGGAACAGGCGCCAGGTGGCAAAGCCGCCGCCGGCTCGGTGGGAGTGGTGCGCGACGATCTTGCCGGCGACGTCGATGCCGCGGTCGGTGACGACGTACGGGTAGTACGGCTTGACGCCGTTCGCCGCGTAGAGGACGCCGTCCGCGGCGCGCATGTCAGGGGTCAGCGTCGGCCCGGGCCCCTGAGCCGTCCCGTCGAGGCTCCACACGGAGCGGATCGACCGGTTCCAGAACTCGAGCAGCCACTCGCCGGTCTGGTCGGGGGTCATCTGCTGTCCGATGAAGAGCGTCGGCGCGCCGCCCGTGCTCTTGTCGAGCCAGGTCGGGTTGCCGCGGATGTTCGAGAGGGCCTGGTCGGAGGTTCGGTTCGAGGCGGTCGCGAAGGCGATCTCGCCGGTGAGGTTCCAGGCGAGGACGACCGCGGCGGCGGCGCCTGCGAGGAGGAGGGCGCCGCGGCGCAGGTAGCGAGGCGCGAGCAGCACGGCAACCGAGACCGCGAGCACCACGACCAGGACGATCTTCGCGCCGCCCGGCGTCAACGCGATCCAGCGGTTCGACTGCTGGAGGATCGCGAGCCCGGGCGCGTTGTAGGAGATGTCCTGCCCCATCTCGTACCCGGTCGTCAGGATCAGGTAGAGCGCGAAAGCGCCCGCGAGGCCGACCGCGATCGGGCGCGCGGCGCGCCGCTCGAGCCAGAGGGCGGTGCCGACGAAGAGAAGGGGCGCGAGGTAGATCAGGTTCCGCTCGTAGGTGTAGGTGCCGAACGTCGACGACACGTACGTCGCCTTCGCCGCGGTGTACAGGCCGATCGCGATCACGCTTCCCGCGAGGACCGCGCGGAAGACGGACAGCTCTCGCGAGCGTCGCTCGCCGCGCACCGGCCAGAGGGAGGCGAGGCCGGCGACGACGGGGAAGACACCGAGTCCGATCGTCAATGCGCCGGACGCGCGGAGCCCCAAGGTGAACATCCGGTGCTTGTAGATCCGGGTCGCGATCAGCCACTCGGTGTAGTGGTGGCCGACGAAGCCGCTGACCGCGATCGCGGCGCCGGTCACGAGCACCGCAAAGCCGATCCAGTCCGAGCGCGACCACCTGCGCCGCCAGCGCGTCCAGCGCGTCCCGCCCCACACGAGGAAGCACGCCGCGAGACCGAACGCGGCGAGCAGGACGATCAGCTCGTCCCGTACCCAGAAGCCGACGACCGAGGCGGCGAGCGCAGCCCCGATCCACACCGGCTGCCGTGAGATCAGCGCCCGGACGATCAGGTAGAGCGTCAGCGTCGCGAACGGGTAGGCGAGCGGCTCCTCGACGACCATCGGCGCATACGCGAGCGCCGGGATCGCAGCCGTTCCCGCGGCGGCAAAGAGGGCCGGCCACTTGCCGACGACCGTTCGCGCGATCCCGTACGCGGGGAAGACGGTCAGCGTCATCAGGATCACGCCGAGGTAACGGATCGTGTCGTAGGCGCGATGGGCGTCATCGATCAGCCACGCCGGCGCCATCAAGTACGTGTAGAACGTCTTGAACGTATACGGGTCGCCGCGTCGGGCCGCGTGGCCGGTGTCCGCGATCGACCGGGAGAGCTGGGTCAGCTCGAGCTCGTCGCCGAACAGCCACGGCGTGCCGTGACGCCAGGCCTCCCACGTGTAGAGGACGCCGAGCCAGAAGAAGATCGAGAGCAGGGGAACCGCGGCGAGGAAGCGGTCCGCGATCGTTCGCTCACGCGCGCCCGGGGCGCGCGTAGCAACCGCAGTCACTCCACCGCAGCGCCGAGGACGACGCGGGGATCGAGGTCGGTCTGCCGGCGCACGAACCGGCACGGTACCTCGGCGCGCGCGCAGCCCTCGATGATCAGGTCGAGCCGCTCACGGGGCGCGTCCGGGATCGTCACAAGCACCGTCTCCGGCCGCGCCGATTCGAGCGCCCGCTCGATCTCGTGGATGGCACCGACGACGGGGACGCCCTGGAGTCGGCGGCCGCGGAGCCGCGAATCGTCGTCGACGAACCCGACGATCTGCTCTCCCGGCGTTTCCCGTAGTTCCCGGAGGAGGCTCCGGCCCGCGCGACCGGCGCCGACGATCAGCGTCCGGTGGCGCGAACCGCGGGCGAGGAACGACCCGAGGAACCGCACCGCCGCCCGCTCCCAGAAGCGCGAGGCTCCGATCGCGACGGTGCAGAGCACGGCGTCGATCACGAAGACGCTGCGCGGGAACGAGCCCCACACCTGCGTCGCGGCCAGGAAGCCGTAGGCCACGACTTCCGAGGTCACCACCGCCGCCACGACGCTCGCAGCATCCCGCGCGCCTGCGTAGCGCCAGACGCCGCGGTAGAGCCCGAACGGGATGAAGGCGAGGTAGCGCGCGGCGAGGACGACCGGCAGCGAGACGAGGAAGATGTGCCGTTCGTAGGTCGTGCCCGAGCCGTGCTGGCGTAGGTAGTACGCCGCCGTGAACGAGGCCGTGATCAAGGCGAAGTCGACGAGCGATTCGACGAGCCGGCGGGGATTCGACACGAAGCCGCCCAGGATCGAGCGCTCCGGCAGCGCGTCGGGATGCCGCTCGACGTCGGCGAGCAGGCTCCCGAACTGGACGAGCAGTGCGAACGTGAGCAGTACGCCGATCAGCGTGATCCAGCCGTTGCCGAGCACGTTGTAGGTGAGGCTCGTGGCGCCGAGCGCGGCCGAGACGACCGCGAGCAGGACGACGGCCCGCCGTTCGGTCAGGCCGTGGTAGACGAGCCTGTGCGAGGCATGGTCGCGGCCGCCCTGGTAGACCGGCCGCCCTTCCATCAGGCGCAGGATCGTCACGAGCGTCGTGTCCAGCAGGGGCACGGCGAGCACGAGGATCGGCAGGAGCAGCGTGGCGACCGTTGTGCCGGCGACCTTCCAGCTCGCTGTCAGCCCGAGAGCGGCGAGCGTGAAGCCGAGCACCTGGCTGCCGGAGTCCCCCATGAAGACCGAGGCGGCCGCGCGCGGCCGGAGATTGAAGGGAAGGAAGCCGGCGCACGCGAGCGCGAGCGCCAGGGAGAGCACGAGGACGCCGTGGTTCGGGTGGACGGTGACGGCGTCGATCGCGAAGAACGTCGCCGCGATCCCGGCGAGGGTCACGGCGAGGCCGTCCATGTTGTCGAGCAGGTTGAAGGCGTTTGTCATGCCGACGAGCCAGAGCACCGCGATCGTGCCGGCGAGCACGTCGTTATGGACGAGCTCGATCGTGGTGCCGCCTGCCAGGACGGCGCCGGCCGCGAGCACCTGTGCCCCGAGCTTTGCGATCGGGCCGAGCGAGAAGACGTCGTCCGCGAGCCCGGCCGCGAACAGGATCGCCGCACCGCCGACGATTCCGAGCAGCTCGCCGTTCGCAGGCGCGGCGTGGATCGCGAGCGCGCCGCCGACTCCGGCGAGGAAGCCTGCGAAGATGCCGACGCCGCCGAGCAGTGGGGTGGCGGTCGTGTGCCAGCGATCGTGCCGGGGCGCGGCTACGACGCGGCGCGCGAGCGGCGACCGGATGAGGGCCCACAGCACGACGATCGCGGTCGGGAAAGCCACCGCCACGATCGCGAACTTCATGGACGCCTCACCGACTCGTTCCTCCCACGACTCCTCCGCCGCGAACCGTAGCCCAGCGCTGTTAAAGGACTGTGTGGGCCGACTGGACGGTACAAGGGCCCGCGGACGCCCGCAGTATCCTCGTCGCCGTGAAAGCCGCAGCCCGCAGGCTGCTGCGTCGGCTCGGCATCGACGTCGTTCGCTACGCCCCGCGGAACTACCCGCACCTCCGTCGGCCGCTCCTGCTCGCCGCCGAGGAGATCGGCGTCGTGCTCGACGTGGGCGCGAGCGACGGGTCGTGGGCCCGCGAGCTGCGCGCGGACGGGTACCAGGGCCGGATCGTGTCGTTCGAGCCGCTCGCGGAGTCCTTCACGGCGCTCGAGCGTACGGCCGACTGGGAAGTGCATCGCCTTGCGCTCGGCGACCGGAGCGGCCGAACGCGCCTGCACGTCGCCGCGAACCGGCAGAGCAGCTCGCTGCTGCCGATGGCCGACCGGCACGTCCGCGCGGCGCCCGAGTCGGCCGTCGTCGGGGCCAACGAGGTCGAGGTCGCCCGCCTCGACGACCTCGGCGCCGTCCGGCCCGGAGAACGGGCGTACCTCAAGCTGGACGTCCAGGGAGCGGAGCTCGACGTGCTGCGCGGGTCCGCGCAGACCCTCGGTGCCGTGCGCACCGTCGAGGCCGAGCTGTCGGCGGTCGAGCTCTATGCCGGCCAGGCTCTCCTGGGCGAGGTCACGGAGCACCTGCGTGTGGCCGGCTTCGACCTGATCGGCCTCGAGCCCTCGTTCCGCGACCGCGTCACCGGCGACCTGTTGCAGGCGAACGGCTTCTTCCGGCGGCGCGGCACCTGACGATCGGCCGCCGGGCCGAAAGCTAGGCTAGCGGCCATGCCAGGCTCGTACGAATGGAGCAGCCGTCCGACGCTCGTCACCGGCGGCGCGTCGTTCATCGGCTCCGCGCTCGTCGACGAGCTCGTCGCGCGCGGCGCAGCCGTTCGCGTCGTCGACGACCTGAGCAGCGGGAAGCTCGAGAACATCCAGCGCCACGTCGACGAGGGCGCGGTCGAGTTCCTCAACGACGATCTCCGTGAACCGGGCGCGGCGAAGCGCGCGGTCGAGGGCATGAGCGTCGTCTTCCACCTTGCCGCGGATCACGGCGGCCGCGGCTACGTCGATCTGAATCAGGCTGCGTGCGCGAGCAATCTCGCGCTCGACGGCAACGTCTTCCTCGCCTGCCGAGCAGCCGGCGTCGACAAGATCGTCTACGCGTCGTCCGGCTGCGTCTATCCGAACTTCGCGCAGGCGGATCCGACGCAGGAGATCTACCTGCGCGAGGAGCTGGCCGACGAGCCGCCGTTCGACGCGGACAACATGTACGGCTACGCGAAGCTGATGGCCGAGCTGTCGCTGAAGGCGTACGCGCGCGAGTGGGGGTTGAAGTCGGCCTCCTGTCGCTACTTCACGGTGTACGGCGAGCGCGCCAAGGAGGACCACGCGGTGACGGCGATGATCGCCCGCGCGTTCATCGACCAGAATCCGTTTCTCGTCTGGGGGAACGGCGAGCAGGTGCGCAACTGGACCTATGTCGGCGACATCGTCGGCGGGACGATCCTCGCCGCCGAGAGAATCGACGATGCGACCGCCGTCAACCTCGGCACGATGGAGCGGACGCGCGTGGTCGATGCGGTGCGCGAGGTCCTTCGCTACACCGGCAAGAAGCTCGAGATCCGCTTCCAACGCGACATGCCCACCGGGCCCATGAACCGGGTTGCGGACAACACGCGAGCGCGGGAGCTGCTCGGCTGGGAGCCCAAGGTCGCGTTCGTGGACGGCCTCCACCGGACGATCGACTGGTACTTCGAGCAGAAGGATCCCGACGAGGTCCGCGATCTGCTCGAGGGCGGCGGACTGATCGAGCGCAAGCTCGCGGCGGCGGCGCCGCCACGCGTGGGCTTGGCTTCCTAGACCGTAGCGGCCTTCATCAGCGGCGCGAGCGCGGCGGCCATGTCGTCCATCGTGTGGTGCTCCTCGACGCGACGTCGTCCGGCGCGGCCGAGCGCGTCCGCACGAACAGGGTCGTCGAGCACGCGCTCGATCGCGGCGCCGAGGGCGTCGGGGTCTTCGTGAGGAACGATCAGAGCCGTCTCCTCGTCGCGGAGGTAGTCCCGGATGATCGGGCGATCCGTCGCGACCAAGGGCGTCGCCGACGCTTGCGCCTCGAGCAGCGCGCTGACCCCGGAGCCCTCCGATCCGTACGCGTACTCCGCGCCTCGCAGTGCCACCACCGCACAAGCAGCACGACGGTAGAGGTCGCGCAGCTCGGAGTACGGGATCCGCTCCCGCACCTCCACGTTCGCCGGCAGATCGATTCCTTCGAGGTTTCGCTGCAGAACGACGAAGACGAATTGCGCATCGATCTTGCGCGCGGCGCGGACGAGCGTTGCGTAATCGCGCGCGAGGTCTTTCCCGATTGCCACGACGAGCCGCTCTCTCGGATTGCCGCCTGGGGAGAAGAACCGTTCGTCGACGCCGTGAAGCGCTACGTGCACACGGCCGGGATCGAGATCGGTCAGCTCGAGCAGCTCGTTCCGCTGCGACGGGCCGAGGCAGACGACGCCCGCGGTGCGGCGGAGGGAGGCGGCGAGCAGCCCGCGGCGCGCCCGGCCCGCCCGTCGCAGGATCGTGTTGAGCCCGAAGTTGTAGACGAGCACGCGCGGCCGGCGGCGAATTCTCGATACGAGCGGGATCACGTTTGCGAGCGGAGTGAACACCACGTCGACGTCGTGCAGCTCCCAGGGGAGTGTGACCTCCCGGAGGTGCCAGCGAAGACGCGTGGGCAGGAAGGAGACGCGGTCGTCCAGTGCCGGCTCCCGCGCCTCGGCTTCGATTCCGAACCGCGTCAGGTGGTTGAGGCCGAGCAGGTGGGTCTCCGGCGCCGTCCCCTCCTTGCAGCCCGCGATCAGCTCGCGGCGAGAATTCGGATAGACGTAGGCGACGCGTGTGGCAGTCATCTGGGGCACGATTGTCTGCGATGACCGTCTACGGGGATCTCATCCGCTACGGCGAGCTCTTCGGCAACCTCTTCCGCCGGGACGTCCAGGCCAAGTATCGCGGCTCGCTGCTCGGCGTCGCCTGGACACTTGCGAACCCCGTCCTGCTGATGGGCGTCTACCTACTCGTCTTCTCGGTTCTCTGGAAGACGCCGTTCGGCTCCGAGGGCCACTACGGCCTCTTCCTGCTCGTCGGCCTCTCGGCGTGGATCTTCTTCGCCTCCTCGGTGCAGTCCGCCTCGCGGTCGCTGCTGGACAACGCGAACCTGATCCGGAAGACGCGGTTCCCGCGTCAGCTCGTGCCGTTGTCAGTAGTAGCAACGAATCTGATCAGCTTCGCTGTGATGATCCTGGTGCTACTCGCCCTCAACTTCGCGCTCTTGCCCCGCGTGCGCGACACGGAATGGCTGGCGCTGCCGATCGCGCTCGGCATCGTTGCGATCGCGTGCGGGCTCGCCCTGGCGATCGCGTGCCTCAACGTCCTCTTCCGCGACGTCGAGTTTTTGGTCGCGGCGCTGCTCCTCCCGCTCTTCTTCCTGACCCCGGTTCTCTATCCGCTGAGCGACCCGAAGATCTCGGAGCACCGCTGGGTCGTCGACCTGATCCACTGGGGCAACCCGCTGTCTCCCGCCGTGCAGGCGCTGCGCGATCCACTGTTCTACGGGCGGCTGCCGCGGCTCTGGGACGTCGTCTACGTGGTGATTGCCTCGGTCGCGGCGCTCGCGCTCGGCGCGCTCGTCTTCAGGAGCGTCGACGACCAGATCGCGGTCGAAGTGTGACCCGTAGCCTCGCGTCGTAGATCCACGGCTCGTCTCCTTCGAGCTGCCACGCGGGGAGGCCGGCGACCTCGGCGTTTGGTTCGAGCGGCGGCAGGAGCGACGGGCAGACCAGCGGATGGGCGAACGTCGGGTTGCGGCCGCCGCCGGCGTCGTAAGGCGCGAGCTCGCCCGGTTTGCGGCTCAGCAGGCCGCCGTCCCACTCGACCGAGCCGCCGACGGCGGCGTACCCCTCGCGGTGCGCCGCCGTCGCGCGCTCGTGCCAGTCCGGCGCCGGCTCCGCGTCGCCGAGGAAGGCCCGCGCGGCCTCCGCCGCCCGGGGCTGCACCTCCACCTCGAGCTCGGGCGCATGGTTCCCGAGCTCGGCGAGCCAGAAGCGGTATTCGTCCACGAGGTCGAACGCGAGGCGGTACCGGCCGGGCGGGATCGGCCCGCGGAGCGCCGCGTCGACCTCTCGGCGCTCGCCCGGCGCGGCCGCCACCGGAGTCCGAAGGCCGTCCCAGAGAATCGGATTGCCGCGCTCGTCGAGCCAGTGGTAGGAGAGGCTGAGCCCGCGCCAGGCGGCGGAGCCAGCGTTCTCGATCACCGCGCGCGCCAGGCCGAGCGCGCCCGCCTCGGGCGGATCGACCTCTAGCGAATGCCAGCGCACTGCCAGGGGCCCGGCGGGGACGGGGTGCTCGCCGAGACGTTCCACGGGGCTACTCTAGGCCGCCGTGGAGCCGCTTCTCGTCAGGGCGTGCCGGCGGGAGCCGGTCGAGCGGACGCCGGTCTGGTTCATGCGCCAGGCGGGCCGTTCCCTCGCCCAATACAGGGAGATCCGGAAGCGGTTCGGGCTGTTCGAGATCGTTCGTCAGCCCGAGCTGTGCGCCGAGGTGACGCTGCAGCCGGTCGAGGCGCACGGAGTCGATGCGGCCGTGATGTTCACCGACATCATGTTCCCCGTCCTCGGGATGGGGATCGACGTGGAGCTGGTCGAGGACGTCGGCCCGGTCGTCGCAGACCCAATCGCCACGGCTGCGGATGTCGAGCGCTTGCGCGTCTCCAATCCGGAAGACTCAGCGCCGTTCATCCTGGAAGCAGTCCGCCTCGTCCGGGAACAGTTAGCGGCGGAAGCCGCCGTGATCGGCTTCTGCGGCGGCCCGTTCACCGTCGCCGCTTACCTGATCGAGGGGAAGCCGAGCCGGGAGTTCGGCAAGGTCAAGACGATGATGTACCGCGAGCCAGAGGTCTGGCACGCACTGATGGACAAGCTCACCGACCAGTTCGCGCGCTACGTCGCGGGGAAGGTTCGGGCCGGCGCCGACGTGATCCAGGTCTTCGACTCGTGGGTCGGCGCGCTCTCCGTCGACGACTACGACGAGTTCGTCGCGCCGTACTCGGCGCGCATCCTGGCGGCCGTCGACGTCCCGACGATCCATTTCGGCACGGGCACGACGCACCTGCTGCCGGCGATGGCCGATGCCGGGGGCGACGTGATCGGGCTCGACTGGCGCGTGCCGCTCGACCGCGGCTGGGAGCTCGTCGGCGACGATCGCGGCGTGCAAGGCAACCTCGACCCGGCGGCCGTGCTCGGCCCGTGGGAGCGGATCGAGGCCGAGACCAGAGTTATCCTTGACCGTGCCGGAGGACGGCCGGGTCATGTATTCAACCTTGGGCATGGAGTCATGCCAGACACAGACCCGGCCGTCCTCCGGCGCCTGACGGAGTTCGTCCAGGACGCGACCGTAGAAGCACGCGTTTGAGCACGGCGGTCGTCCTGATGGCATATGGGTCGCCCGAGCGACTCGCCGACGTCCCCGCCTATTACGCGGACATTCGCGGCGACCGGCCGATCCGTCCGGAGCTGTTGGACGACCTCGTCGAGCGTTACCGGAAGCTCGGTATCGAGGAGCAGTCGCCGCTGAACGCGATCACGGAGGAGACGCGGGCCGCGCTCGAGCGCGACCTCGGCGACGTGCCGGTCTTCACCGGGATGAAGCACTGGACGCCCCGCATCGCCGAGGCCGCAGAGCGGGCGCTCGCGACCGGTGCCCAGACGGTTGTCGGACTCGTCCTCGCGCCGCACTTTTCGTCGATGTCGATTGCCGGTTACAGGCGGCAGCTGGAGGAGGCGCTCGCCGGCCGCGCCGAGCTCGCCTTCGTCGAGAGCTGGCACGACGATCCCGGCTTCGTCGACGTCCTCGCCGACCGGGTCCGCGGCACCGACGCGCACGTCGTCTTCACAGCGCACTCGCTCCCGGAGCGGATCCTGGGGGAGGGCGATCCGTACAAGGCCCAGCTTCTCGAGACGTCACAGCTAGTCGCGGAGCGCGCAGCGCTCCGCGACTGGTCGTTCTCGTTCCAGAGCGAGTCCCAGACCGGCGAGCCCTGGCTCGGGCCGGACATCCTCGACCATCTCCAGGACCTGCACGAGCGCGGCGCTCGCGACGTGCTCGTCTGCCCGGTCGGCTTCGTCGCCGACCACCTGGAGATCCGTTGGGATCTCGACCACGAAGCGCGCGAGAAGGCGGTTGAGCTGGGGATGCGGTTCGCGCGGATCGCGATGCCCAACGCCGAGCCGGCGTTCGTCGACGTGCTCGCCGGCCTCGTGCGGCGGGCGCTTGCTACCGCAGCAGTTTCGTGAAGCACGCCACGCGCAGACCGGGGACCGGCTCGATCTCGCCGGCCGGCTCGAAGCCCTCCTGCAGATAGAGGGCGATCGCCGGTGCGTTCGCGGCACCGGTCTGCACGATCGCCCGTCGAACGTTTGGGTCGGTCGCCAGGGCTGCGCGGAGGAGTGCGACGCCGATCCCCTCGCGGAAGTGTGCCGGGTGCACGACCAGCCGATGGAGATCGATCGTGTCGCCGTCGAGCCTCCAGGAGATCGCGCCCGCGAGAACGTCGTCGACGAGCGCGTCGAGGAACGTCTCTTCGCACGCCTGCAGCTCGGGGAGCGTCTCGCTCAGCGGCGGAATCTCGTTGGAGCCGACCAGATCGGCCTCAACCCGGTAGGCCTCGCGCTGGAGCTCGAGGAGTTGCGAGGCGATCGCCGCGTCCGAGAGATCGAGGCGGACGAGGTTCAACGGCGCGAGGTCCGCCTGCTCTCCCGTTCGAGGTAGTGCGCACCCGGGCCCTTCTCCGCGGCCTCGTCGCCGGGGTTCAGGAGCGCGCAGGTTCGGAGCGAGAGGCAGCCGCAGCCGATGCAGGTCGTCAGCCGTTCGCGAAGGCCCTGCAGCTTGGCGATGCGGCGATCGAGGTCTTTGCGCCAGCTCCGCGAGAGGCGCTGCCAGTCACGGCTGTTCGGCGACCTCTCGCTCGGCAGCGTCTCCAGGGCCGTGTGGATTCGCTCGAGTGGGATTCCGGCCGCGCGTCCTGCCTGGATGAACGCGATCCGGCGGAGCATGGCCCGGTCGTAGCGGCGCTGATTGCCCTCCGTCCGCCGTGCCGTGATCAACCCTTCCGCCTCGTAGAAGCGGAGCGCCGACGGCGCGACCCCGCTGCGAGTCGACACCTCGCTGATCGTGAGTTCGTCGGAGCCCACTTGACTTAAACCTTACTTGAGGTTCTAGGCTGCCGGCCATGACCGCCATTGCCACCACACAGCTCGCCCGCGCCGCATCGCTCGCGGACCTGCGCGCCGCAGGCCGCCTCGTCGTCCGCCTTGACCGGTACACGATCGCCCTCTTCGCCGAAGGGGACGAGGTGCATGCCGTCGACAACCGCTGCCCGCACATGGGCTTCCCGCTCCATCGCGGGTCCGTCGCCGACGGGATCCTCACCTGCCACTGGCACCACGCCCGCTTCGACCTCTGCACCGGCGGGACGTTCGACCAGTGGGCCGACGAGCTGCGCCGCTTCCCGGTCGAGATCGAGGGCGACGACGTGCTCGTCGATCTGAGCCCCCGCGAAGACCCGGTCGCACACCAGCGCGAGCGGCTGCGCGACGGGCTCGAGCGGAACATCCCGCTCGTCCTCGCCAAGGCCGCGATCATGCTCTGGGAAGCCGATCGCACCGGCGTCGAGATCTTCCGCGAGGGCCTCGACTTCGGCGTCGAGCGTCGTGGAGGGGGTTGGTTCCGCGGGCTGACGACGCTCACGTGCTTCATGAACCTCGTGCCGCGGCTCGATCCGGGCGACCAGGCGATGGTGCTCTACCACGGGGTCGCCGACGTCGCGGCCGACTCCTTCGGTCAGCCGCCGCACTTCGCGCTCGATCCCCTGCCGGGGACAACAGAGCCGGCCCGGCTGGCCCGCTGGTTCCGCCGCTTCGTCGAGGTGCGCGACGCCGAGGGAGCAGAGCGCGCGCTGATCTCGGCCGTCCGTGCCGGCGCCTCACCGAGCGAGCTCGCCGACATGCTCTTCGCCGCCGCGACCGACCACCGCTACCTCGACGGCGGCCACACGCTCGACTTCGTCAACAAGGCGCTAGAGGCGCTCGACCTGGCCGGCTGGGAGCGGGCGGAGACGGTGCTCGCCTCTCTGCCGGCGCAACTTGCGGGCGCCGAGCGGATGGAGGAGTCGAACACGTGGCGGAACCCCGTCGACCTCGTCGGCTTGCTCGAGCACGCGTTCGACCAGCTTCCGGAGGCGCTCGCCGACGGCGCTGGACAGCGTGGCGGGTGGGACGGCCGCGCCGAGCTCGTCCAGACCGTTCTCAACGGCGAGCCGGCGCCGGTCCTCGATGCGCTGCTCGGTGCACTGCGTGAGGGCGCGACCGAGGTGGAGCTGGCATCGGCCGTCTCCTTCGCGGCCGCCACCCGGATTGCCCGCTTCCCGACGAGCAATGAGTTCGGCGACTGGGACACGGCCCTGCACACGTTCACCTTCGCCAACGCCGTCGAGCAGGGACTCCGCCGCTCGCCCTCGCCGGAGCTCGTGCGCGGTGTCCTCGACGCCGCGACCAGCGTCCACCTCGACCGCTTCCTCAACGTGCCGGCGACGAGGCTGCCGACACCCGATCCCGCTGCCAACCCCGATGCACTCCTCGAAGAGCTGCCGCGTCTCCTCGACCGGCAGCAGCAGGTGGACGAGGCGGGACAGCTGGCTGCCTCCTTCCTCGGCGCCGGCGGCGAGCCTGGGCGCCTCGTCGCAGCCCTCGGCTCGGCGCTCGCGCGCGAGAACCGGAACTTCCACACGATCCAGTGCGTCGAGGCGGCCGCCTGCCAGCACGAGTTGCTCGCCGGGACGGACGAGGCCGTGCTGCCGCTGATCGCGGCTGCGCGCTACCTCGCCGCCCACGCGACGACGACCCGTTCCGAACGGCAGACGTTCGAGATCGCCCGGCGCCTCCACCGCGGCGAGAACCTCTACGAGGAGGACGAAGCGGCCTAAGGCACCGCTTGCGGTGCCGCCTTCAGGACGCACGGGCTTTGCCCGTGCGTCCGTCTGCGCTGAACAGCCGAAGACGATGCGGCTCGCGATGTTCACGCGAAGGCACCGCTTGCGGTGCCGCCTTCAGGACGCGCGGGCTTTGCCCGTGCGTCCGTCTGCGCTGAACAGCCG
>WNGB01002452.1_pt1 | contig 29908 bp, 26 predicted proteins | sample 5400681 | NCBI WGS metagenome assembly WNGB01 (sample SAMN13153367, study PRJNA577476) | soil metagenome | isolation source: 115 cm soil or saprolite under grassland replicate 2 | place: USA:California | collected 2016-06-15
AAGCGTTCGTGCCGTCCGACGCTGTCCGCGAGGCTCTCCGCGACGGGCGGCCGGTGGTGGCGCTGGAGACCAGCGTCCTGGCCCAGGGCCTCCCCTACCCTCGAAACGTGGAGGCCATGGATGTCATGACAGGGGCCATCCGCGCTCGAGGCGCCGAGCCGCGTGGGTCTTCGTGAAGCCAGGAGCCATCCAGGTGGGAGCGTCGGAAGCCGACCTGACCAACTTGGCCACGAACGGAAATGCTGAGAAGGTCGCCCGGCGAGACCTTCCCATGGTGATCGCGAGTGGTCACCTCGGCGCGACGACAGTGTCTGCCACCCTGTGGGCGGCGGCCCGGGCCGGTGTGGAGGTCACGACGATCGGCGGCATCGGGGGTGTCCACGTCGGGTCGGGCGATGTCTCTGCGGACCTCCTCGAGCTCGCCAGGAGCCCCGGAACCCTTGTGTGCTCCGTTCCGAAGTCGATCGTGGATCCTGTCGCCACTCTGGAGCGGATCGAGGAGCTGGGGATCGGCGTGCTCGGCTACCGGTGCCAGCGGCTCCCCTTCTTCCTGGTTCGGGAGACGGACATACGCCTGGAGCACTTCGCCGCGAGCCCGGACGAGGCTGCCGCCGCCTCACGGACGCGTCGCCAGCTCGGCATCGCCTCGGCCCTGCTCGTCTGTAACCCCATCCCGACCGACTACGCGATGGACGCTGTCGCCGTGACGGATGCCGTTCAGGGCTGCATCCGCCGAGCTGAAACGCAGGGGGTCAAGGGCAAGGAGTTGACCCCATTCCTCCTGTCGTGTCTCGCCGAGAAGACGGGTGGAGCGAGCCTCGAGGCGAACCTGGCCTTGCTGGAATCGAATGCGGCCTTGGCGGCAGATATCGCGGTCGCGCTGACCGCGTGATGGCCGCGGCCTACGAGACTTCCCACGTGTCTCCCGAGTGCAGCAGCTTGGCCAGATCTCCCTTGCCGAGTTTCTCCGTGGCAGCCTCGATCTGACGCTCCATCAGCTCGCCGTACACGGGCCGGGCCACGTCCCGGAACACTCCGATGCAGGTGGGCTGCGTCGGCCCGGAAGACAGGTGCGCCAGGGCGAAGGCCGCTCCCGGGTTGCCGGCGTGGGCGTCGTGCACGTAGACGAGCTCTGCCGGGATGTCCGCGGTCGTACCGATGCGGAGCGATCCGTCGAACTCCACGTACACGCACTTCTCCCCGTCGGAGCCGAACACCACCGGCTTGCCGTGTTGGAGCCGGATCTGGTTCTGGACCTTGGCGTCCTTTCCCGTGAGAGCGATGAAGGCCTCGTCGTTGAAGACGTTGCAGTTCTGATAGATCTCGATGAACGCCGTTCCCTGGTGCGCAGCGGCCGCCCGGAGTACGTCGACGAGATGCTGCCGATCGACGTCGATCGACCGGGCCACGAACGTCGCTTCCGCCCCCAGCGCCAGGCCTACGGGATTGAACGGATGGTCGAGAGACCCGAACGGCGTCGACTTGGTGACCTTCCCCTCCTCGCTGGTGGGCGAGTACTGGCCCTTGGTCAGCCCGTAGATCTGGTTGTTGAACATGAGGATCTTCAGGTTGATGTTGCGGCGAAGGGCGTGGATCAGGTGGTTCCCTCCGATGGAGAGCGCGTCGCCATCGCCGGTGACGATCCACACCGCGAGGTCCGGTCGCGCCGTCGCCAGCCCGCTGGCGATTGCCGGTGCGCGCCCGTGGATACCGTGGACACCGTACGTGTCCATGTAGTACACGAATCGGCCCGAGCACCCGATCCCGGTGACGAACACGATCTTCTCGGGCGGGATCCCGAGCTCCGGGAAGAACCCCTGGACGGCCGACAGGATCGCGTAGTCCCCGCATCCCGGGCACCACCGGACCTCCTGGTCGCTGGCGAAGTCCTTCTTGGTGAGCGTCCCGACGCCCTTGATGGGTCGCTCGGCAGCCTGCCCGTTTCCTTCCGTGACCATCTCAGAGTCTCCTCATGATCTCGCGTTCGATCTCGGCCGCGAAGATGGGCTGCCCCTGGACCTTGGAGAAGCTCTCCGCGTCCACCAGGTAGTCCGCGCGGACGATCCGCCAGAGCTGTCCCATGTTCGCTTCCGGGATGAGCACCTTGGAGTAGCCGCGGAGGACCTCACCCGTGTTTCGCGGCAGCGGATTCAGGTGGCGGATGTGGGCCATCGCGACCTTCTTCCCCGCATCACGGACCCGTCGGACCCCGGCGAGGATGGCCCCGAACGTGGAGCCCCATCCCATGACGAGCAAGTCGGCATCGCCGCCCGGATCGTCCACCTCCAGCAAGGGAATGTCGTCCGCGATCTTGGCCACCTTGGCCGCGCGGAGGTGGGTCATGCGCTCGTGGTTTGCGGAGTCATAGGAGATGTTGCCTGTGACGTCTTCCTTCTCCAGGCCCCCCACGCGGTGGATCAGGCCGGGCGTCCCCGGAACCGCCCACGGGCGAGCCAGATTGTCGTCCCGCAGGTACGGCATGAACCCGTCGTCGTGGTTCGGTTGGGTGGCGAACTTCGGGTCGATGGCCGGCAGCCCGTCCAGGTCGGGAAGCCGCCACGGCTCGGACGAGTTCGTCAGGAAGGTGTCCGAGAGGAGGATCACCGGCGTCCGGTACTTCACCGCGACGCGGACCGCCTCGATGGCCGCGTCAAAGCACTCCGACGGCGTCCGCGCGGCCACGATGGGGATGGGCGACTCCCCGTGGCGCCCGTACATGGCCGCCATCAGGTCCGCCGCCTCTGTCTTCGTGGGCATCCCTGTCGAGGGACCGGCCCGCTGGACGTCCACGATTATCATGGGCAGCTCCAGGGTCACGGCCAGACCGATCGTCTCCTGCTTCAGATCCAGACCCGGCCCGCTCGTCCCCGTGACGCCCAGGTGGCCGCCGAACGAGGCCCCGAGGGCGGCTCCCGCGGCAGCGATCTCGTCCTCGGACTGCAGGGTCCGAACCCCGAAATTCTTGTGCCGAGAGAGCTCATGCAGGAGCTCGGAGGCGGGAGTGATGGGGTAGCTCGCGTAGAAGATCGGCAACCCGCTCTGGACGCTCGCCGCGATCAGCCCCCACGCGAGCGCCGAGTTCCCGTTGACGTTCTTGTAGGTTCCGGGCGCGGCAGGGGCGGGCTTGACCTCGTACGTGTGGGCGAACAGCTCGGTGGTCTCGCCGAAGTTGTACCCGGCCCTGAAAGCCGCCAGGTTCGCCTTCAGGATCTCTTCCTTGTTCTTGAACTTCTTCCCGAGCCAGCTGGTAGTGACCTCGGTGGGTCTGCTGTACATCCACGAAACCAGGCCCAGCGCGAACATGTTCTTGGCGCGCTCGGCCTCCTTCTTGGAGATGCCGATCCCGTCGGTCGCCCGAAGGGTGATCGACGTCATGGGAACCTTGTAGATCTGGTATCCGTCCAGGGACCCGTCGGAAAGAGGGTCGGTCGTGTAGCCCGCCTTCTCCAGGTTCCGATCGACGAAAGCGTCCTCGTTGGCGATGATCACCCCGCCCTTCTCCAGGTCGCGGATGTTCACCTTGAGGGCTGCAGGGTTCATGGCCACGAGCACGTTGGGCGCGTCCCCGGGTGTCACGATCTCCCGGCTGGCGAAGTGGATCTGGAAGGCGGAGACACCGGCCAGCGTACCGGCTGGGGCTCGGATCTCCGCGGGGAAGTCTGGCAACGTGGCCAGGTCGTTGCCCAGGATTGCCGTTGCATTGGTGAATCGGTCCCCGGTCAGCTGCATCCCGTCGCCGGAGTCACCGGCAAACCGCACGACGACGCGCTCTTTCTCAACAACGCTCTTCGGGGCCATGGAACTCCTTGGGGCTGTTTGCCCAGACTCGCCGTCCCCTTGCCTCAACTGTACCGCGTCTCCCCGGGACTCCAGGGCGATGTGCAGACCGGCCAGTCGCGGGCGAACGGCTAGTGGAACGAATGGCCGCAGGCGCAGCCGCCCTGAGCCAGCGGGTTGTCGATGGTGAACCCCGACTGATCCAGGCTGTCGACGAAGTCGATCTTGGCTTCGTTCAGATAGGGCATGCTCATCCGGTCCACGACGAGCTTGACGCCGAACTGCTCCTCGGAGACATCTCCGTCGGCGACCTCGTCATCCAGGTACATCGCGTACCGCAGGCCGGAGCAGCCTCCCGGCTGGACGGCGACCCGCAGCGCGATGTCGGCCCGGCCCTCTTGCTCCAGGAGCTGCCTGACCTTGGTTGCAGCCATCTCACTAAGGCTGATCATCGGCCCTTTCCTTACACGAAATCGCTCCATGGATTATACCCACATGACACCGCTCTCCCAGCCCGGCTGCCCGGCGACACCCGGCCCGTCAGCCCTCTTCCTTGAAGTCGGCGACCTGGCCGCTCGTGGTGCGCAGCAGCTCGTCCGGGGTGATCGAGAACACCGAATCCGGAGTCCCCGCGGCGGCCCAGACCACATCGTACGACAGCAGATCACGGTCGACCAGGACGGCCAAACGCCGTGAGTGCCCGAACGGAGGCGTCCCGCCGATGGCGTACCCGGTTGCGTCCCGGGCTTCCTCCGGGTTGGCCCGGCGGACGTCTTCCGAGCCCAGCAGGTCGGCCAGACGCTGCTGGTCGGCCCGGTTGGAACCGGAGGTGAGCGCCAGGAACGGGCGGCCGTCGGCCATGAACACGAGCGACTTCACGATCTGCCCGATCTCGCAGCCGACGGCCCGCGCGGCGTCGGCCGCCGTCTTGGTCCCTTCGGAGAACCTCTTGATCTCCAGCGACACGCTCAGATCGGCAGCGGCTTCCTCGAACCGCTCGATGGCATCAGGCACGCGCGCCTCCCGATCCGCCAAGTTCGGCGGCCACCTCGGTCGCGAGGTCCTCCAGGAGCATTCGGGTCCGCTCCATTGCCGGCTCCACGCCGAACCTGTCGGCCAGCGCGAAGATCCGCGCGTTCGAGGGCTCGGCTCGTTTCTGCCCGCACAGCACCACCGCGGGGAGCCGAAACTCCTCGGCCATCCTGAGGACTCCGGCGGGAGCCTTCCCGTGGAGGGACTGTTCGTCGAACGTCCCCTCGCCCGTGACCACGAGATCCGCCTTCTCCACCCGTTCCGAGAGCCCCACCGCTTCCATCACCAGGTCCACGCCGGGACGGAGATGCGCACCCAGGAACGCCATCAATCCTCCGCCCAGCCCACCTGCTGCACCGGCCCCGGGGACGTTCCGTATGTCCAGCCCGAGGTCGCGGTGGATCACCGCGGCGAGGTGGCCGAGCGCCCTGTCGAGGAGAGCCACGTCCCCGGAGCTGGCACCCTTCTGCGGCCCGTAGACGGCCGACGCACCGTTGGGTCCCACCAGCGGGTTGTCGACGTCCGTGGCCACGACGAAGCCCGCCGCTCGCACCGAGGGGTCCAGCGTGCTCATGTCGATGGTGGCGAGGTCGATCAGAGCGGCCCCGCCGGGCCCGAGGTCGACCCCCCGCGAATCCAGCAGCCGCACCCCGACGACTTGGGCCATTCCAGCTCCCCCGTCATTCGTGGCGCTCCCGCCGATGCACACCAGGACTCGCTTCACCCCGGCCCGGCACGCGGCCAGGATCAGCTCGCCGGTCCCTCGGGTGGTCGTCCGCTTGGGATCGCGACGGGCCGGCGAGATCAACGCGAGCCCGGAGGCCCGTGCCATCTCCACCACGCCGAGGGGCCCCGCCTCGGTCGGAACCAGGGCGAATTCGGCCATGACCGGATCCTCGAGCGGCCCCGAGACCTGTTGTGCCAGCTTCTCCCCACCGAGGGCGGCGAGGATCGCATCCAGAGTCCCCTCACCCCCATCGGCCATCGGCACGGTCTCGATTTGGGCCGCGGGATCGCCACGCTCCCACCCTCGAGCAATGGCCGCGGCCGCTTCCTCGGCCGTCAAGGTCCCTTTGAACTTGTCCGGAGCGACCAGGACGCGCACGGGCTAGAGGGTACAATCCGCGCCTGATGACGCTCGACAGGCAATGGCTTCTGGCCACCGCGAGAGCCGAGCGGGAAGCACTGGGACGCACGATCCAATACACGCCACCCGCCGCTTGGGATCAGGAGAGCCCCAGCCCCGGGTGGCGGAACCGAGACATCGTGGCCCACCTGGCCTCGGACGACGTCGCGGCAGCCTCGGTTATCGCCGGAGAGGCCCCCGCGGAGTTCGAAGAGTACGTGAAGGGCCTGGAGGGTGAGCTGCCCACGCTGGATGGCTTCAACGAGCTGTCGGTCCGCCGCCGCGTTGATCTCCCTTTCCGACAGGTGGTCACTGAGTGGGGCCGGGCCGCCGATCTGTTCCTGGCCAGGGCCTCCAAGATCTCGCCGGAGGACTGGACGACCCTGAAGGTCCAATGGATGGCCGGGCCCATCGGGGTGAGCTACCTGGTCCAATCCAGGGTCATGGAATGGTGGCTCCACGGCGAAGACATCCTGGCAGGTGGCGGAAACCCGCCGCGCCTGGAGCATCCCCCGATCTACTGCGTCAATGACCTGGCGGTCCGAACCATCCCGTACGCACTCTCGCTGGCAGGCCTGTCTTTCCCAGGGAGGAGCATCAAGGTCGAGCTGGAGGCCGTGGGGGGAGGCACCTGGCACCGGGGCCTGGCTCCCAGGGAGACTCCACCTCCGGGAAAGGCCCCAGATGCGTTGATCACCGGTCGGGCTTACGCATTCGCCCTCGTCGCCGGCCGCCGGGTTCCCGCGGAGTACTACCTGGCCGAGGGGATCCTCCAGACGGCCGGCGACGACGCCCTGGCCGAGACCGTCCTGCAGCACCTTCGCGCCTTCGCCTAGCGGGTCCAACCGACCACTCCTCTCGTTCGTACTACTTCCCGTGGGGGGTAGGCTGCGATCGATGCGGAATCGCCGCGATGCGAAACCGGCACCGGGAGCAGACCTCATGCGGGCGTTTGCCCGACGTGACCCTCGGGCGGCCGACGAGCTCTACGCCCGGTTCGCCCCCCGCATCTATGGACTCGGAATGGTGATGCTGGGCAACACCGGCCATGCGGAGGATCTGGTGCAGGACACGTTCGTCAAGGTGTGGCGGAACGCTCGGGCGTACGACCCGTCCCGGGGGTCCGTGGACACATGGGTCCTTCTGATCGCCCGGAGCCTCGCGGTCGACATGATCCGGCGAAAAGTGCTCGAGACCAGGATCCTCGCATCCCAAGAGACTCCCGAGGTTGCGGCCGAGCCAGGCCCGGAGGAATACACGGAAAGCCGGGATCTGGCCGACCGCGCCCGCCGGGCCATGCAGTCCCTCTCCCCCGGGCAGCGAGCGGCCCTCGAGCTCGCCTACTTCGGCGGCAAGAGCAGCGCCGAGGTTGCCGAGCTCGAAGGGATCCCCGTGGGGACGGCGAAGACCCGCATTAGGACCGCCCTGATGAAGCTGAGGGAAGCCCTGGAGGTGCACCATGAGCTGTGAGGAAGCTCGGGCCCAGCTCCCCGACTACGCCTTGGGGACGCTCCCCGAGATCGAGGCGGCGGCCGTCAGGCGGCATCTTCGGGGCTGCTCCGGCTGCCGGTCGGAGGCGGCCACTCTCGACGAAGGAGTGGCGTTGTTCGCCAGCTCCGCGCACGAGACGGAGCCGCCTCCCGAGTTGAGGGACCGGGTCATGACCGTCCTCACCGAGGAGTGGTCGGAGACAGCCTCGCCTCCGCATCTCCGCCCTGGCGTGGTGTCGCGTTGGCCGGCGATGGCAGCGGCGGTCATCGTGATCGCGGCTGTGGCCCTCGCCGTCGTGTCCCAGGTGAACGCCCGGGGATTCCGCAGCGACGCCCTCAGCTATCGACAGTTCCTGCACACGCTCGGCGGGAAGGACGTTCGTGTGGCGAGGCTTCGGCCAGCGCCATCGGTCACGCTGGAGGCCAAGGCCGTCCTGTACGACGCGGAGCACGGGGGGCAGAGCTGGGTCCTGGTGCTGGCCCGGGAGCCGGGAGTTTCCGACCCGGTCAAGGTGACGCTCCGTGGGGCAGATGGTCGGTCCATCCACCTCCGCTTCCCGTTGAAGTTCGACGAGGATGGCGACGCCTGGACGAGCCTCTTCACGTCCTCGGACCTGTCGAAGTTCCAATGGATCGTCTTGACGGCGAGTGACGGCCGCGTGCTGGCCACGGGCAGGCTCCTGGAGGCATAGCGCGTCACTCGCGGGTAAAGCGAAGCTTCCCGATCTCGCGAGGCACCGCCCCGAACCGGTACTTGTACTCCAGGTCTCCCTTCAGCATGTCGAACCGTTCCCTGCCCGCCGCGATGGCCCTGCGGATCAGGTCGGCCACCAGCACCATGCCCGGGCTCAGGCGGCTGAACTCGCGGTCGAACGCGGAGTTGTACAGGGACAGGGTCTTCTTGAAAGCGAACCCGATGGCCCCGGCGGCCTTCCTCCCCTCGACCTCGATGAACGCCAGGTGGAACACATGCGGGGCAAGAAACGCCTCTCCCAGGCGGCGGAAGAAGATCTCCATGCCCGCGTGCATGAACCTGCCCTTGGGCCCGGGACTCGATTTGTGCAACTCGACGAACCGGTCCATGTCGGCGTCCAGGGTGTCCGGAGTCGAGAGGGTGATCCTGTACGGACCTACCTCCTCGATCAGGCGACGCCCCTTCCGCCTGATCTCGTGACGGAGCCTGGCGGGGAGTCCGTCCAGATACGCGTCGAAGGCGTGAGGGAGCTCGATCGACGGGGCCACTCCGTCGTCGCCCCTCTCCACGCTCAGGCCGAGGGGCGCGGCAGCTGCCTCCAGCGTGGCGAGCCACCGCCCGTCGATCGGGAGCCCCCGCAGGTCGGCCCGCTCCCATCGGACCTCGAAGGCGAGGGCCCGCATCAGCTCATTGGCCGCGACCTCCTCCAGGCCGGGCAGGGACACCGGCCCCATGTAGTCGGTGACGTCGAACCCGCCCATGAACCGCAACGTCCCCTCCACAACCTCGAAGGGACAGGCGGCGACCAGCCTCCCCTCCGCATTCACCACGAAGGCGAGGAGCAGCGTGCCCCTGCCGAACTCCTCCCACCACAGCTTCAGGTAGGCTGGGGTGTGGAAGAAGGTTCCTTCCGGATCGGCCGCAACCAGGTCGCCCCAACCTCGTGCGTGGAAGGCCGAGGCGTCGCCCGTCAGCTCAACGCGCATGGGTCTCGCGTTCGAGCACGAACAGCGTGTGGTGATACGTCATGAGGGTCGGCCACTTCGGTCGGTACGACTCGACGTGGGCGGTCTCCAGATCGTGCTCCACGAACATCGCCAACCATTCCTCCACGCCGCGGAATGCCAACGGCGTGGGGACCCCGTGGCGGAGGTTCAGCGCCTTGTCCCAGAACACGTTGAACGCGTGATCCACCCGATTGAACGGCGTGTCCTCGATGACGATCAGTCGCCGGCCGGCGAGCCTCACTGCTTCTGCCAGGACCTTCCCCTGCGCCTCGTATGGGTTGTGGTGCAGCGCAAAAAGCAGGAGCACGGCGTCGTAGGCTCCGTCCTGGGCCGGGACGTGGTAGGGGTCCTCCAGCTTCAGGAAGGGAAGATCCTGTCGCCTGTTGCGGTAGTCGACCAGGTCGGCCAGAACCGGCTGGATCCCGCGCCGGTGGGCCAGCCACCGGCTGACCAAGCCCGTCCCCGACCCGTAGTCGAGGGCACGCCAGCCCGGCTCGAGATGCCTGGCGACTCGCCTTCCCACTTCGTTCTCACGAAGGAACATACGGGAGGCAAGTATGCCAGCGGCGCCGGCGGTGGAACCGTAGACCGCTACAGGGCCAATTCCATGCGGATCGACGCCACGTCGGGGGACCCACGCCGTGGCGGCGCATGACCTTCGGTGATCGTGACGAATCCCTCGCGCTGGTAGAATCGGATCGCTCCGTCGTTTCGTGCGGCCACGTCCAGGCTCACAGACCGAAGGCGGGCCGCGAGCGCCTCCTCGACCACCCGGCGAAGCAACGCGGAGCCGATCCCCTGGCCCCTGCGCTCGGGGGCGACGGCCAGCGAGATGACGTACAGACTGTCCGAGGGGACGGACGGGCTGACTTGCGCGTACCTGATCCCCTCTCTGATCAAGCGCCTCCCGAACCGCCAACCGGCCGCCCGGACCACTACGACGCCGGTATATGTCTGCGTCTTCCTGTTCCAGTCCGCACCAGAGAACCGGATGATCTGACCGACCACCGATCCATCGATCTCGGCGACGAGCGTCCGGTCGAACCCGAACCCGCTGCCCGAAGCCCTGAACGCCGCGCCGGCCATCCGGCGCGCCACCCGGGGGTTCCCCACCAGGTCCGGCAAGCCAGCGGGCGTCATGATGATCAAAGACGCGGCAACGTCGACGTCGGCGGGCGTGGCGGGTCGGATGAGGATCTCGGAATCGCTGCCGGTCACACCTTGGCGCCGGAAAGCGCATCCTGGAGCACGTCCCAGGCCAGCACTGCGCACTTGATCCTCACGGGGTACTTGACCACGCCCTTCAGCGCGACGAGGTCCCCGAACTCCTCCTCATCGGGTTCGAGCTTGCCCTCCATCATGCTTCGGAACTCGGCGGCGAGCCTCTCGGCCTGCTCCACGGGCTGGCCCATGACCGCCTCGGTGAGCATCGAGGCGCTTGCCTGGCTGATCGAGCACCCTCGGCCCTCGAAGGCCACGTCGGCTACGCGTCCGTCCGCCAGATGCGCGTGGATCGTGATCTCGTCCCCGCACAGGGGGTTGTTCTTCGAACACGACAGCTCGGCCCCCGGAACGTCCCGCTTGTTCCTGGGGCTCTTGTAGTGGTCCAGAATGACTTCCTTGTAAAGCTCTTCAAGCGCCAAAGATGACCCTCGCCTTGTCCAGGGCCGCCAGCAGGGCGTCCACTTCGTCGGGCGTGTTGTACACGTAGAAGGATGCCCGGGTCGTCGCCGGAACGCCAAGTCGGCGCATCAGGATCTGGGCGCAGTGGTGACCCGGACGGACGCAGATGCCTTCCTGATCAAGCACTTGCGCCAGGTCGTGGGGATGGATGTCCTTGTACCAGAACGAAACTGCCCCTCCCCGCCTATCCATGTCGGTCGGACCGAACACCTTTGCTCCCGCTTCCGTGAGCTGCTCGATGGCATAGCGGGCAAGCTCCTTCTCGTGCTCCCTCACCGCATCCATGCCCAGTGCCTCGAGATAGTCGATGGCCGCGATCAGCCCGATCTCCTGGGCGATGTTCATCGTTCCGGCTTCGAACTTGTGCGGTGGGTCCTTCAGCGTCGAGTGGTCCGGGTAGACCTCCATGATCATCTCGCCGCCCCCTAGGAAGGGATCCATCCGCTCCAGCAACTCGCGTTTCCCATACAGGCCACCCGAGGCCGTGGGCCCCAACATCTTGTGCCCGGAGATCGTGAGGAAGTCCACGTCCAGCCTGGTCACGTCCACCGGGTTGTGCGGGACGAGCTGGGCCCCGTCGACCAGGATCACCGCTCCCACCGCGTGTGCCGCCTCGGCCAGGCGCTCCAGGGGAGGCAGCGTCCCGATTACGTTCGATTGCCCGGTGATCGCCACCATCCTGGTCCGCTCGGTGATGAGCGTGCCGAGGCCCGAGAGGTCCAGCGTGCCGTCGCCTCCCAGAGGGACGTACCGGAGGTGCGCCCCGGTGACCTGGGCGCAGAACTGCCAGGGAACGATGTTCGAGTGGTGCTCGACCTCGGACACGAGGATCTCGTCGCCCTCCCGGATGAACTTGCGACCGAACCCGTGGGCCACCAGGTTCACCGACTCCGTGGTCCCGCGATTGAAAACGATGCACGCCGGATCGGGAGCCCCGATGAATCGGGCCAGCCGGGCCCGAGCCTCCTCGAAGGCCGCCGTGGCCTCCTCGGCCAGCTCGTACACCGCGCGGTACAGGTTGGCGTTGTGGCGCTCGTAGTAATCCGTGAGGGCGTCGATCACCTGCCGGGGCTTCTGGCTGGTGTTGGCGCTGTCCAGATACACCAGGGGCTTGCCATGGGCGGTCCGCTCGAGGATGGGAAAGTCCTTGCGGATCCGCTCGACGTCAAGAGCCTCCGCCTTCGGCTCTACGGTCCTTGACATATCCGTCACGTCCTCACCGCGGCACGCCGCTTCGCTCTGCCGGCGACTCCTCCAGGCCCAGGTCCTTCCGCAGCCCCTCGTATCCCTTCTGCTCCAGCTCATGGGCCAGCTCTGGACCACCGGACAGCACGATCTTCCCATCCATCATGACGTGGATCCTGTCCGGCGTGATGTAGTTCAGGATGCGCTGGTAGTGCGTGATCAGCAACACGCCGAGATCCGGACCGATCAGCTGCTGGATCCCGGTGGCGACGGCCTTCAGCGAGTCGATGTCCAGGCCAGAGTCGGTCTCGTCCAGGATGGCGATATCGGGCTCCAGCACGGCGAGCTGGAGCACCTCGTTCTTCTTCTTCTCCCCGCCGGAGAACCCCTGGTTGACGTACCTGTTGACCATCTGGTCTTCCACACCCAACAGGTTCATCTTCTCCTTCAGTCGCTTGCGGAAGGCAAGCGCGGAGATCTGTTCGCCTTTGGCCGCCTTGAAAGCGGAACGCAGGAAATTGACCACCGAGACCCCTGGGATCTCGGTCGGGTACTGGAATGCCAGGAACAGGCCCTGTTGGGCCCGCTTGTCCGCCGTCCACTTGGTGATGTCCTCGCCACGGAAGCGAACCGTCCCCTGCGTGATGGTGTAACTGGTCCTGCCCATCAGGACCTGGGCGAGCGTGGACTTCCCCGAGCCGTTCGGTCCCATCAGCGCGTGGACCTCGCCCTGCCGGACGGCCAGGTCGATCCCCTTCAGGATCTCCTTCCCCTCCACCTCGACATGGAGATCCTCGATCTCCAGCATCGCCGCCTTTGTCCGTGTAGCCGTCTGCGCCATTGGGTCAGCCCTCCAATTCGATCATGATGGTGTCCCCGTCAACCTTCACCGGGAACGTGGGGATGGGCACGGTCGCGGGGAGCGACTTCGGCTGCCCGGTCCGGAGGTCGAACGTGGAACCGTGCCTCGGACACTCGATCGTCTCCAGGTCGACGTCGACCTCGCCCTCGGACAGGGAGGACTCCGCGTGTGAGCAGATGTCGTCCACGGCCAGGAAGGTCCCGTCGCCCAGGTTGGCCACGGCGATCTCGATCCTATTCACCACGAAGCGACGGGCTTCGCCCTCGGGGATGTCCGTCGTCTTGGCTACCTCGATCAGCATCAGCTTTCTCCCCGCTCGATCTCGTGAGCGATGGTCACCTCGAGTCCTTTGCGGACCTCGGGGAGCGTCACCCTGTCCAGGACTTCCTGGAGGAACCCGAACACGATCAGTCTCTGGGCCTCGTCGAAGGGGATGCCCCGGGTCTGGATGTAGAACAGGGTGTCCTCGTCGACCGGACCCACGCTGGCGGCGTGGCCGCATCGCACGGGGTCGTTGGAGAGGATCTCGAGGTTGGGGATGGAGTCGGCTTTGGCCTTGTCCGAAAGAAGGATGTTCCGGTTCGTCTGGTAGGCGTCGCACTTGTGCGCGCCCTTCTGGATGATCACGGTGCCCGAGTAGATCGTCCGCGACTCTTCCTTGAGGACGCCCTTGTACAGGAGGTCGCTGGAGGTCTGTGATCCTCGGTGATCTTGGATCGATCGGTGGTCGAAGTGCTGGTTGCCGGTGGCGAAGTAGACGCCGAGCATCTCGCTCGACCCGCCGTCGCCCTCCAGGACGCTCTCGACCTCCGCCCTGGACAGGCTCGCTCCGAACGCCACCCCGAGCGAGCGGAGGTCCGCATCCCGGTCGATGACGGCCCGCTGGACGGAGAGGTGCGTGACGCCGTCTCCCCATTCCTGCAGGGCCACGTAGCGGATCTTCGAGTTGGGTCCGGCGTAGATCTCGACCACCGCGTCGGAAAGCACGCTGCCGAGGTCGGGCGAGACGTAGCGGTCGATGTAGGTGAGCTCCGCGCCCTCCTCGAGGACGAGGACGGTGTGGGGGAACACAGCCAGGCCGTCCCGGTCGACGTACACGAGGGTCTGCAGGGGAAGCTCGACACGCGCGCTCGCCGGCACATAGACGAACGTGCCGCCGGTGCGGAAGGCGCCGTGCAGGCCGGTGAACCGGGTGCGGGCGGTGGGGACTGCCTCATGGAGCCGGGCATTGAGAAGGTCTCCGTGGGTCCGGGCAGCCTCGTCGAGCGAGGTGAACACCACGCCCTTGGCCGCCTCGGCCGGATCGAGATGGGTCGTGATCACCGTCGAGTTGTGCTGGATGGAAAGGCCGCTCCGCTCTCCCACCTCTCCGGCGGCCCCCAGGAGATCGGGCTTCACGTCGTCGAGAGTGTCGGCTCTGGGCTCCTCCGCGATCGGGGTGAACCGGGAGAGGTCGAACTCCCTGAGGTCGGTGTAGCGCCATTCCTCGGTCTCCGGGGACGGCATCGGCGCGGCCTCGAACTGCTCGAAAGCGCCCTTTCGGAGGCTTGAGAGAAATCCGCTGCCATCGCGCCGGGAGATCTCATCCAGCACATCTCTGTTGAATCCCGTTGTTGTTGCCAGCTCAGCCAAGAAATTCGGTCCTTGCCTCAGGTCCCCTGCCGCCGGGGCGCAACAGAAATTCTATCAATACGATCGGATTCGCCCTCCAACGCCAGAACCGGCCCACCAAGTTGGCCGCCACGACACCATCGGCGGCTGCCGGAACGCTAGTGGACCCTTACCCTGCAGTAATGGCATCTCCCGGGGCATAGAAAATTCACCAGCACATTGAAAGCCGCCAAGGCCCCATTGTCGCCGGAGTCGAACGTCCCCTTCGCCCGTCCACCGCCACGACCGAGAGCGAACCAGCAAACGTCGGGCTGAACCCCTCGAGGACGAGGGCGTTGCTCTGACAGATCCCGAACACGATCGTCCCGGGCTTGGCCGCCGCCACGCCGTATACGCGTCCCCAGCGGCAGTCCGCGGTCAACCTCGGCTCGAACGCAGCCCCACGGACCATCCCGAGACCAGGCTGGATGTGGTCGTCGGACTGCTCGACGAGGTTGAGCAACCGCCCGAACCGGCCATCTGGTAGAGGTGTTGGTCCAGGATGGTGTTCGTCGAGCCGAAGATCAGGCCTCGCTGCAGATCGGGATCGTCACCCCACCATACCCGGACCGACCCCTCCTGCAGCTCATTGTCCTGCGAGCCCGAATCGGTGAAGCCGAAGATCACGCTCCTGGACTCGACGGCGTCGCCCGGCGCTGGTGCCGCCGAACACCACGCCGCGGGCTTAGGCGCCGCGGGTACGACCAGGATGTCGACGGTGGGCTGGGTAGCGTGTTCGGCCACGACCCGTGCGAATCCCTCCAGCGAATCCTCGCTGTGCACCAGCGATAGGGACCAGGGTTGCCGGGGTTTGGGCAGACGCGGGCCAAGCGCTTGCGCCCGTGAGCAATGCACCCACGATGGCCAGGACGAGCCGCACACGATAGCGGTGGGGAAGGAGGCGTCGGCGCACGGTTCTCCCTCCGATCTGGTCGCGATCCGGTTGGTCAGCCAAATGTATGCAAGCCGACGCGAGGGTGGGCAAATCGGCTGACGGTTCGATTTGGACCCGACAGACATCCGAGGCCTATTCGGTCTCGCCTGTGCGCTCCAAGGGTGGCGTTTGGCCGTACACGTCCCTGCTCACCCGGTAAGCCCGCCTCTCCAACGCCAACGCCTCGGCGCGGACCTCTTCCAACGCCTCTTGGCTCAGATGCACAACCTTGACGAGTACCAGTGTTTCCCTCTCCTCTTCTTTCGAGCCCCTCCACCCGACCCGGACATTGCCCAGGCCACGAGCGTAATACTTGAGTTGGTACGCGTCGGGCTTGGTCGGTTCGAACTCTTCGGTTACCAGAACATCGTCGTAACAGCCGAAGGGCACGCAGGTCTGTTCCCCCGTGTTGTACACCCTCGCGTGGTCGACCCAGCTGATGGGCGCAGGAGCGTACCCCTGCGAGTAGCTCGGCGTTCCCAGCCGCGGCACTGCCTTCATTGAGAGCCCCGGCTTGGCCCCTTTCAGGCCGGCGATCCAGGCCGGTGCACCGACGAGCTTCCCTTGCTCGTACTCCTCAGGGTACTGGCCCAGGTGCCAGATGTTCCCGTCATCATCCTGCGCGAAGAAGGCGAGCTCTGTCTCTTCCAGTTCGCCGGCAGTGAAGTCACGATCCCAGATCACCACGGCCCGTACCCCGTTGACCACCTTGGTCAGGTCCGTAACGGTGAAGATCACCCGATGGGGAATGCGCTCGCCATCTTCAACCGTATGGCCCCGGTAGACGAACTGAGTGCCCGGTCGCAGGGGGAACCATTCGTTGTCAATGTCAGTCGAGCCGTCGAAGTGTCCAGGGTCGAAGTCCTCAGCGGTGACATCCTTCGTGGGAATCCCACTCCCCTGTGACTTCGCCGAGCCGGTGCCCTCCGGTGCCCCGGCAGTACCGGCTTCCGGTGAGGCATCACCCCCGCAGGCCGAGCCCGATAGTGCCAGGAATACCGCAGCTACCACCGAAATGGCCCGAACACGTCGCATCTCAGGTCCTCCTGACCAGAGGATGTGCCAGCTTTCCGAAACGCAGGTACAGCGAAGGGACCACGAACAGGTTCAGGAGCGTCGAGGTGATCAACCCACCGAGGATGACGAACCCCATCGGATACTCGATCTCCTGGCCCGGGATCTGTCCCCTGACCACGAGGGGGACCAGGGCCAGTCCCGTGGTGAGGGCGGTCATCAGGATCGGGGCGAGCCGCTCGCGCGAACCACGAGCAACGAGCTCGGGCCCGAACGATTCCCCCTCGTATTTCTCCAGGTACTGATAATGGCTGACCATCATGATGCCGTTCCGGGCCACGATCCCCAGCACCGTGAAAAACCCAACGAGCGAGCCCAGCGAGATGATTCGGCCACCGAAGAACGCCGCCAGCACGCCACCGACCAACGCCATCGGAAGCGTCACGAACGCGAGCGTCGCCAGGCGCACGGACCCCAGGGAGGCCATCAGGATGAGGAAGATCCCGATCACCGTGGCCACGGCAAGGCCCAGCAGACGCCGCTGGGCCACTTGCCGCTCCGTGTACTCGCCGAGTAACTCGGCGTGGTACTGGAGCGGAAACTGGACCCGATCGAGGCGCTGTCGGAACTCGTTCACGACCGAGCCCAGATCGCGCGTTCCGTCCAGGTTGGCGCCGACGTCGATGCTCCGCGATTGAGCCTCACGGTGGATCACGTTGGGGATCGCGGTGATGCTCAGGTCGGCCACCTCGTCCAGGCGGACCCGGCCGCCTGAGGGCGTTTCGATCATGAAGGCTCGGACATCGCTCAGGCTGTCCCGCGACTCCGGGGTGGTCCAGACGTGGACGTCGTACGCCTTCCCTGCCCGAAAGATGTCGCCCACCTCTTCGCTCGCCAGCATGGTCGCCGCGGCTCGGCGGACGTCTCCTGGCTTGATCCCATAGCGTTCCGCGGCATCGAGGTCGACGGCGATCTGCACTTGAGGCACGTCGACGTCCAGATCCACGTGCGCGTCGATGACGCCTCCGATCTCGGACAGGGCCGTTTGCACTTCGTCGGCCTTGGCCCGCAGGATCTCGAGGTCCGGACCGAAGATACGCACCACGATGGTCTCGGACGCTCCGGTCAGGACCTCTTTGATCCTCTCTCTCAGATAGGTCAGCACATCGCGGTAGAGACCCGGGTACCCCCCGACCACCTCCTTGATGGAGGCCACTGTCCGGTCGTAATCGACCGAAGGGTCGATGCTGATCCAGTTCTCACCGAAATCGACCCCGACGACCTCGTCTGCGAGCAGCGCCTGCCCGATGTGGGCGCCGAAGTTCCGCACGCCCGGGATCGACCGAAGCTCACGGCTCGCCAGAGTCGTGACCCGGACCTCCTCCCGGAGCGACGTTCCGGGCGGGGTCAGCCAGTGCATCAGGAAGTCCCGCTCCTTGAAGTCGGGGAGCAGCGACTGCCCGAGGAGCGGCAGCGTGAGGACACCTCCGATCATGAGGACGCCCACGGTGGCGTAGGCCGGCCCAGGGGTGCGGATGATCGGCCGCAGAACTCGTTCGTATCCTCGGTGGAGCCACCGGACCAGCGGGGATTCCCGGCGCTCCAGTGGAGCCCTGCGCAGGAGGATCAGGGCCATCGCCGGCGTCCAGACCAGGGCGACCACCAGCGAAACCAGGACGGCGAGCGCGTAGGCGAAGGCGAGCGGCCGGAAGAACGAACCGGTCAGGCCCTCCAGGAAGAAGATCGGCATCAATGCCAGCGCCTCGATCAAGGAGGCGTACACGACGGCCCCGCGGACCTCGAGCGATGCGTGGAAGACGATCCTCGCCGTCGTGGCGACCGTCCGGTCGGCACTTTGTTTCCTATGAAGACGCAGCCGACGAACGATGTTCTCGATATCCACGATGGCGTCATCGACGACGGCGCCGAGAGCGATGATCAACCCTGCCAGCACCATCGTGTTGATCGTGGCCCCACGCCAATAGAGCACTAGCCCGGCCGCGGTGAGCGACAGAGGGATCGTCACGGCGCTGATCAGTGCGCTGCGCCAGTCGTATAGGAACGCACCGAGCACCAGCACCATGAGCAGGACGCCGAGCAGCAGGGAACCGGAGAGGTTGTCGACCGCGGCCTCGACGAACGTCGCCGGTCGGAAGATCGAGGAATCGATCCGGATCCCAGGAAGCCCTGGGCGCATCTCCTCGAGCGCCGCTTCGACGCCCTTTGTGACGTCGACCGTGTTTCCCCAGGGCAGCTTCTCGACGATGAGCATGAGGCCGGGTCCATCGTTGATCACGGCGTCGCCGAAGAGCGGCTGATGGTCCTCCACCACCGTGGCGACGTCCCGGAGCAGGATCGGCCGGCTCTTTCGCTCCTCGATGACGACCTTGGACAGATCATCTGGCGTGAGAATCGACAGGACGTGCCGGATCGACAGCCGCTGATTCGGGGTATCGATGAATCCCCCCGTTCCGATCACGGCTCCTTCGGAGAAACGAAGCAATCCCGCGTCCAGGGCGTCCGCCGTCGCCCGCATGACCTGATCCAGCGTCACATCGTTCCGTCGGAGGAGTTCGGGATCGATCTGAACCTGGCGTTGCGGCAGCCGCTCTCCCCAGATCGGCACGTTCGCCACGCCGGGGACGCGCAAGAGCCGGGCCCGGATCTTCCAGTACGCGATCGTCGACAGATCGATCAGGGAGAGCTCGTCCGAGGACAGCCCGATCTTCATGACCCGGCTCGTCGACGACAGCGGCTGGATCATGAACGGGGGGCTTGCCCAGTTCGGCAAGGTGGGGGTCACCGTTTCGACCCGCTCGGCAACCACCTGCCGCGCCTCCAGGAGTTCGGTCCCGGGATTGAAGATGAGGAGGACGGACGACAGGTCAGGGACCGACTTCGAGCGGATCACGTCCAGCCCTGGGACTCCGTTGAGCGCCTCCTCGAGGGGCACGGTGACGAGGGCTTCTACCTCGGCAGAGTTCAGTCCGAGGGATGGCGTCTGGATCTCGACCCGCGGGGGGGCGAACTCCGGGAACACGTCCACCGGCATGTGGCGAAGTTGACCGAAGCCCAGGAACATCATCGAACCCGCCATCGCCAGCACGATGAAGCGGAATTTCAGGCTCGTCCCGACGATCCAGCGCATCATGGCGGGAGGCATCCCCCGCTGTTCAATGCCCGACCCCGGTCTCGATCCCGAACAGCTCGGCCGCGCCAACCGTCACGACGGTGGTGCCCGGGGGTGGACCATCCGACAGGACGGCCAAATCAGCCACGAAGTAGTCGACCCGGATGGCTCGGCGAACGAAGGTCAACGGCTCGGGCATCACGTACGTCCACGTCTCGCCGTTCGTGGCGTAGAACACTGCCCCGTACGGGACGACGGTGGCCCGTCCCCGACCCGCTTCCTGCACCGCAGCGGTTTGGATGTCGAGACGTCGGGCCGCTCCCTTCGTCATTACCACACGACTCAGGTCTGTCCCCTCGATCGGCTCGACCCTCGCCGGCTCGGAGCCGGCCGCGTCCCCTGCCGTTACCTCGCGGCACGCCGGGACGAGGAGGCCGACGACGACAAGGGCCATGAGGATCCGATGATCACGGTGCCACATCTCGTTCGCTCCTCCCCGTGAGCTCGACCCGTTCGTGCTCCGTGAGGTCGACCAGATCTTCGACGAAGACCATGGGGCCCTCCATTGCAGATCTGCTGCTGAATCGAACGTACAGAGCCGGCAGGACGAGCAGGCTGACCAATGTCGACGTGAGGAGACCTCCGATGATGACGAGGGCCATGGGACGGACGATCTCCAGGCCGGCGACCTCGCCTGCGATCCCGAACGGCAGCAGTATCAGCGTCGCGGCGAAGGCCGATACGAGGACCGGCGACAGACACTCCTGCGCCCCGCGTACCACGAACTCTGGGTCGAAGGGCTCGCCTTCGCGTGGCTCGAGGGCCTGACAGCGCCTGATCAGGACGAGGCTCTGTCGGGCCGCGATCCCCACCACCCCGAAGAATCCGGCGATCGACCCCAGCGAGACGATCCGACCGCCGATCCACGCCCCGATCGCGCTGCCCACGAGCGCGAGGGGAAGGATCACGAAGGCGAGGGTTGCCAGGCGCCAGCTGGCGAAGGCCGCTTGGAGCAGCAGGAAGATCCCGATCGCCGCGGCGATGGTGAGGCCCAGGACCCGCCGGCTGGCGGCCTGGTGCTGTACGGAATCGGCCAGAACCTCCGCGTGGTATTCGAGCGGGAACTCGACCTTCCGGAGGGCCTGTCGGACATCTTCCGTCGCGGCGCTCAGGCTGCGCCCGGAAACGCCGGCGGTGACTTCGATGTACCTGGAGACGGCCTCGTGCCGAATGACGGCAGGAGCTGGTGCGATCCTCACGTCGGCAACCTCCCCCAGGCGGACGTGGCCACCCGTCGGGGTGTCGATCAGGAGCTCCTCGATGCTGGCCACGTCGTTGCGGACGCTGGGCATGCCCCACACGACTACCTCGAACACCTTCTGCTCCTCAAAGAGGCTTCCGACCCGGATCCCGGACAACAGCGTGGTGGCCGCGCGGCGAACGTCGCCCGGCTTGATCCCGTGCTGTTGGGCGGCGGCGAGGTCGACTTCGATCTCCAGCGCCGGCTCCTCCCCAGGGAAGGTCACCAACGGATCGACGATCCCGTCGATCCCCGACAGGAACCGCCGCACCTCCTCCGCCTTGCCACTGAGGAGGTCCAGGTCCTGGCCGTAGATGCGGACGTCGATCGGGTCCCGGGGACCCGAAAGGACCTCCCCGATCCGCTGCCTCGGATAGGTCACCACGCGGCGTTCGAGCCCGGCATATCCGTGGACCGCCTCCTCGATGGAGGCCACCGTGGCCTTGTAGTCGGCCTCGGATCGGAGGGTCACCCACACCTCGCTGGCGTTGCTGCCGACCACCTGGTCAGAGAGCACGGCGCGACCGGCATGGGCACCGACGTTCTGGACTCCCGGAATCCCTCGCAGCTCCCTGCCGACCAGGGCAGTGATGCGGTTCATCTCTGGAAGCGAAGTGCCGGGTGCTCCGGTGAGCTGGATCAGTAGGTTCGAGTCCTTGAACGACGGGACCACCGAGCGCCGGAGGAACGGCATCGCGATCAGCCCGACCAGCACGATGGCGCCCGCGGTCAAGTAGGCGAGCCGCCGGGAGGCGATGAAGCGGGACAGGACCGTGCCATATCGCGGCCGGAGCCAGCGTAGGACCGGCGACTCCGAGCGTTCGACCTGCCCCGAGGACAGCAGCGACATGGCCAGAGCTGGCGTGACCACCATCGCGACCACCATCGACGCGAGAACCGTCGCCGCGTATGAGAACCCGATCGACGGAAAGAACGCGCCGAACGCGCCTGCCGTGAAGAAGGCCGGGACCACCGACACGACGATGATCACCGCGGCGTAGGCAGCTGCGCTGCGCATTTCCAGGGCGGCCTCCAGGAATACCCTCGTGGCCGGCACGCCGTCCCGTCTGATGTCGTGGGAAATGTTCAGGCATCTTGCGAAGTTGTCCACGTCGATGACCGCTTCGTGAACCACCGCCACCAGAGCGAGCACGAGCCCGGCCATGACCATCGAGTTGAGCGACGCCTGGGTGAGAGAGAGCACGATCCCTGCAGCCGCCAGCGACAGCACGACGGCGATCGAGGTAATCAGCGTGGTCCGCCACTCGAACAGCCACGCCCCGAGGACGACCAACGCCAGCAGCGCGCCGATGAGCAGGGCCCGGACCAGGTTTCTGTTCGATGTCTGGAGGAACGTCGCGGGCCGGTACATGGAGGAGTCGATGGCGACCCCGGAGAGCCCTGGCCGCAAGTCCTCAAGGGCCTCCTCCACCCCGCGGGCCACTTCGACGGTGTTGGCTTCAGGGAACCTCTCGATGACCAGCACGAGGTCGGGCCCGACTGAATCTCCGATCAGTGGTTGGTGGTCTTCCACGACCTCCGCCACGTCACCGAGAACGAGCGGATCGCCGTCCACGTCTTCGATGGGCACGCTGGCAAGGTCATCCGCCGTCGCGAGGACGGGTTGGTGTTGGACCCCGAGACGCTGATTCGGCGTCTCCAGGATCCCGCCCGTGCCGGGCGTCGAGGCCTCTGTGAAGGTCAGCGGCGACACGAACTGGGCGTTCGCCGTGGTCTCGACGATCTGGTGGAGGGAAAGCCCTCTGTCGAGAAGGCGCTCGGGATCGACCAATACCTGCAGCTGCCGTTCCCGATACCCCCAAACGGCCACGTTGGCCACGCCCGGCACGCCGAGTAGGTGCGGCATGATTGTCCAGCGAGTGAGGACGGACATGTCGATCGCGGACAGCTCGTCTGAGGAGAGTCCGATCATCATGACCCGGCTCGTCGACGAAAGCGGTTGGAGCATCTGCGGTGGTCGCGACTGGACGCCGGGCAGCGCGACTTGCGCCTGGGACAGGCGCTCTTGGACGACCTGCCGGGCCCGCAGTAGGTCCGTGCCGGGTTCGAAGACCATCTGGATCGAGGAGAGCCCCACCACCGAGGCCGAGCGGATCTCCTCGAGGAACGACACCCCGTTGAGGAGGTCCTGCTCGAGCGGAACCGTGATGAGCTGCTCGACCTCTTCCGCGGAGAGTCCGAGGGCTTCGGTCTGGACCTCCACGGTCGGGGGGGTGAACTCGGGAAGGACATCCAGCGGCGTTTCGCGGACTTGCCATATGCCGAGAAGCAGCATCCCCGCGGCCAGTCCAACCATCAGGCGACGAGCCCCTAGAGTCGACTCCACGATCCAGCGCATCATGGCTGGAGACCTCGTTGCAGCAATGTTCGCCTCCACGGAAGTGAGGGCTGAGCCGGCGCGAACCACTTAGCTCAGCCACATCTGACCGGCTCGCTTTGCTGCCAGTGCCACCACGGTATGAAGCCGACGGATGCACGTCGTCATCGCTCGCGATGAATCGTCGTCGTCCGTGGAGACGATGTGCGGCGGCGCCGGAGCCGCGTGTCTAGCGGCGTGTTGGCTGGACCAGGCCGGTGTCGTATGCGAACACCACGGCCTGCACGCGGTCGCGCAGATCGAGCTTGTCCAGGATGTGCCGGATGTGGGTCCGAACCGTGGTATCGGCCACGAAGAGCTCCGAGGCGATCTCGTCGTTGGACAGGCCCTTCCCCACGAGTGTGAGCACCCTGAGCTCGCTTCGAGTCAGCCCTTGCAGAGCACTCGCTCGTTGCGGGCGAACGGGAGGAAGCGAGACGGCGAATGCGTCCAGGAGCCGGCGGGTCACGGACGGAGCGAGCAGAGCATCGCCCCTGGCGACGACCCTGATGGCCAGGACCAACTCATCCGGCCGGACGTCCTTCAGAAGAAAACCGCTGGCCCCCGCACGCAGCGCCTCGATCACGTACTCGTCGATATCGAACGTCGTGAGGATCAGAATCCTGGTCGACTTGTCCTCGGCTGCCAGGATCCTGGTGGCCTCAACCCCATCCAGGATGGGCATCCGGATGTCCATGAGGACCACGTCCGGTCGAAGGCGTCGGGCCTGCTCGATCGCTTGCGCTCCATCCGCGGCCTCGCCGACGAGATCTATGTCCTCCTCCGCCCGGAGTGTCATGTCGAAGGCAGTTCGCATGAGCGGCTGGTCATCCGCGACCAGGACCCGGATCGTCACGACGTCCTGCCGTCCAGCGGAAGAGATGCAGCGACCTGGTAGCCACCGCTCGGCCCCGCTCCCACGTGGAGCTCGCCCCCGAAAAGGGCGACGCGCTCGCGCATGCCGAGATGTCCGTATCTCGGTCTGGTGCTGGCGAGGTCCTTGTCGGGACCTGCTCCATCGTCGGCGATCATGAGTTCCAGGCGAGATTCCCCGTACCGAACGACTACCTCGGCCCGAGCGCCACCGGCGTGCTTGACGATATTCGTCAGCGCCTCCTGGATGATACGGAAGGCGGAGAGGTCCAGGCCAGCGGGGACGGGCCGGGGGGTCCCCTCGATCCGCAGCATGACGGGGATGCCCGCTTCCCGAACCTGTCCGACGAGAGTCTCGAGGTTGTTCAGCCCCGGCTGAGGCGATCGCGTCGCCTCCCGATCCGTGTCCGTGCGGAGGAACCCCATGAGGCGCCGCATCTCCACCAGCGCTTCACGACCCATGTGTTCGATGGCACCGAGGGCGCCGAGAGCCTCCCCGGGCTGGGTGCCGAATATTCGCTGAGCCGCCCCGGCCTGAGCAACGATAACGCTCACGTTGTGCGCCACCACGTCGTGGAGCTCGCGGGCGATCACTCGTCTCTCTCCGGCCACCGCTCGTTGGGTCTGCTCCTCGCGCTCGCGCTCCAACCGGGTGGCCCGGTCCTCCAACAGAACGACCTGGCCGCGCCGGATCCGAAGGCTGTCCCCCAGGAACCACGCGGTGCCGAGAAACAGATACTCCGCCATGAGCGCGTCCGGTTCCAGCGGTTCTACCCCCATCAGGAGGATCAGCAAGATGACTGCCGCACACCCGACGCCGGCCGGTATCGACGTACGCCGCTCCCGGTACGTCGCGACGGTGTACAGGGCCACCAGGAAGCCGAACGCGGCGAGCGACCGGAAGTAACCGAGGAGAGAGAAGAGGAACAGCGCCACTGCCGTCACCGACAGGACCGGGACCGGTGCCCTCCTCCGCCACGCGAGCGGCATGGTTTGTAGCAGGATGAGGCCGATCCCCAGCGCATCGAGGCTCCGCCCCGCTGTTTCACTTCCCCCCTCCGGGATATCGACTTGGAGGTGCGTCACCACACCAACCAGGGATGCCCCGGTCAGCAAGACGGCGATCAGCGTGTCCTGCATGAGCGGCTTCGCGAACAGGTGTCTCGTCCATGGGACCGGAGGGGCACCGGAGTGCCTGGGGCTAGCCGTCCCGGCTTGACCCTGTTCGACGCCCACCATCGACGCCCACACTCCTGTCCACCACGGCGAGGTAAACAACCAGCCGTACCGTTCGCTCGATGAGCGGACGGTATACCTTTTCGAGCAGGGGGCTCAAGACGTCACATGGAGGTCGCTGACAGGCTCGTCATGCCCGTCTCCAGCGCTCGGCGATGTACCGCTATCAGAAGCCAGGCCGATCCGTTCAGTTTCGGTCCAGCACAGCCAGGACCTCCTGCCCGTACCGCTCGAGCTTCGCGGGCCCAACGCCCGAGACCGTCCGGAGATCCGACAGCGTCCGGGGGCGACGCGAGGCGATCGCCGCCAGCGTGGAATCGTGGAAGACGACGAAGGCCGGGACGCTGTCCCGCTCGGCCCGGTCCCGCCGCCACCGCTTCAAGGCGTCGAAGAGTGGGTCGCCGATAGGTGTCGCGCCCTTTGCTCGAACAGCGGCCTTCGGTTCAGCCGCCGATGGCGAAGCGAGGCGCGGCTCGGATGACGGTCTCCACGTCAGCTCGTCGACGAATGGACTGCGGCCGCCCCGGCCGTCGGCGGCCCAGGTCAAGAACACGAACCGCTTCGCTCGTGTGATACCCACGTAGAGGAGCCGCCGCTCCTCGTCAACCGGCGCTCGGTTCCGGCCCGAGCGGTACGGCAGCTCGCCGTCCAGCAGTCTGGGCAGGAACACCGCCTGGAACTCCAGGCCCTTCGCCCGGTGATAGGTCATCAGGTTGACGCCGCGTCCGGACTCCTCGGCGGAAAAGCGACGGTCCAACTCCTCGAGGAACTCCCCGATCCCTGCGTCCGGTCGGGCCGCTGCGAATTCCCTGGCCAGGCCCCGGAGTCGGGCCAGGTCGGACTGTCGGGTGGCCTCCTCCTCCGAGTCGGGTTCGGCTTCCGGGTCGAACCCGAGCCCAGCCGTGACTCGCTCGGTGGCTTCGGCAACCGACCCGGTGGTTGCGCCCTCCCGGCGAAGGCGTGCCAGGGCCGCGCGGGGACCGGGGCGCCGAAGGAACGCCCCGTCGCGGACCTGGAAAGGTATGCCCGTATCCGCCAGCGCTTCTTCGAACTGCTCCGACCGGGCGTTGATCCGATACAGCACGGCCATCTCCTCGAACGAGACGCCCTCCGAAGCGTGCAGCCGGCGAACCTCGTCCACGACGAAGCTCGCCTCCCCCTCTTCGCCCGGAACCGGCCGGATCACCGGCGCCGGGCCAGACGGGCGGGTGGCGCGGAGGGTTTTCCGGTATCCCCCCAGCCGACCGCTCAGGCGGTTCGCCGCGGCCAGCACCTCCGGCGTCGACCGGTAGTTCTCCTCCAGCCGCAGGACTCGAGCCGCGGGGAAGCGATCCTGGAACGCGAGCAGATAGGAGGGCGTCGCGCCGGTGAACCCGTAGATCGTCTGGTAATCGTCCCCGACCACGCACAGCTCGTCCCGCCCGCCCAGCCAGCGATCGAGGAGGGCGTGCTGCAGCGGATTTACGTCCTGATATTCGTCCACCGTGAAGGCCTCGTAGCGAGCGCGGATCGCGTGCGCAGCCGCGTCGTGCTGGTCGAACAAGCGCACGGCCAGACCGAGCATGTCCTCGAAGTCGAGCTTGCCCATGGCCCGCTTCCGTCGCTCGTATCCCGCGTACACCCGTTCCATCAGCTCGACGGGGATCGGCGGCACGTGGCTCGCGGCGACCACCTCGGCCAGGTACCCGTCCGGCGGGACCATCCGGTTCTTGGCCCACTCGATCTCGGAGGCGAGGTCGCGACGGGGAACGAACCTGTGCGGCGGCGGGAGCGCGCTCGCCAGCGAGGCGATCAGCGGGGCCTTCGATTCCAGGATGTCCCCCACCGGGGTGCCCGTGTGCTGCGGCCACAGCCGGGAGAGCTGGCCCAGAGCTGCTGCGTGGAAGGTCCTGGCCTCCACGCCTTCAACCCCCAGCCGGGCGAGCCGGGCCTTCAGCTCGCCGGCCGCCTTCTCGGTGAAGGTCACGGCGAGGATCTGGCTGGCCCGGAAGGCCCCGCTGGCCACCTGATATGCGATGCGGTGGGTGATCGTGCTGGTCTTGCCCGTGCCCGCGCCGGCCAAGATGGCGACCGGGCCCCGGGTCGCCGTGACCGCCTGGCACTGGGCGTCGTTCAGCCCCCCAAGAATGGCGTCGAGCCGCTCTGTCCTCACCGGCCCGATGGTACCGGGCGGCGCTGACGGATCGGACACCGATTCGCCGACGGTCGTTCCCTCCCGGTGAGCCGTTCTCTATCATTCGGGCCGATGGCCATGGAGTCCTTCCCGGTCACCGTCGACCGGAGCCACCTCATCGTGATCGGGGAGAAGCTCTACGCCCGGTCGCTCGAGCTGGTACGCGAGCTGGTGAACAATGCCTACGACGCCGACGCCACCGAGGTCTCGGTCCAGGTTCTGCAAGACGAGGTCGTCGTCCAGGACGACGGCTCGGGCATGGACCGCGATGGCCTGCTCCGCTATTTCCAGGTCGGTGTACCCGACAAGCGGGAAAACCCCATCTCCCCAAAGCTGAAGCGCCATCGGATCGGCCAGTTCGGGATCGACCAGTTCACCACGCTGGCCGCGTGCCGGCGGTTCGAGGTCTGCACGCGGCGCCACGGGTTCTCGGCCAAGGTCGTGTTCGACCGGGACGAATGGGAACGGGGCGAGGGCGGCTGGCAGCTCCCCATGGAGATCGACCCGCAGCCGGGCCGGCGCGGGACGGAACCACCGTCCGGCTGACGAAGTCAGATGTTGCCCGGCGGCTGGCGTGTGACGCGTCCATCAGGCGCGTCGTCATGGCGGGCCCATCGGAGCCACTCGACGTCGGACGTCGAACACCCGTGATTCACCCGGCCATGCGGCGTGCCGTTATAGTCAGAGATCGCCATTGCCAGTTTCTCGGCTGCGACCGGCCGCATCTGTGGTGCGATGTCCACCACGTCGTTCACTGGGCCGACGGCGGGCCAACGGCGCTGCCGAACCTCCTGTTGCCGTGCCGGCGCCATCACCGGCTGGTCCATCAACCTGGCGGCTTCCGAATGGAGCTGTCGGAGGGGCGTCCTGCCTTCAGGCGGCCGGATGGGTCGGTGTTGGAGGAACGAGCGCCACCGTAGCAGCCAAAGGATCGGTCTCCCCCAGCAGCTACCCGATCGCGCCTTCCATCTGGAGCTCGACTAGGCGATTGAGCTCGACGGCGTACTCCATGGGGAGCTCGCGGGTGATCGGCTCGATGAAACCGTTCACGACCATCGCGGTGGCCTCGGCCTCGGAGAGGCCCCGGCTCATCAGGTAGAAGAGCTGGTCCTCGCCCACCCGCGAGACGGTCGCCTCGTGTCCGAGCTGCGCGGTCTGCTCCTCCACCTCCACGTACGGGTAGGTGTCCGACCGGGACTGGTCGTCGAGGATCAGGGCATCGCAGCGGACGATCGACTTGGCATGGTGAGCATCGGGCTCCACGCGAATCAGGCCGCGATAACCGGTCCGGCCACCGCCCTTGGACACCGACTTCGAGGTGATCACGGAAGACGTGTACGGGGCGACGTGGATGGCCTTGCCACCGGCGTCCGTGTGCATCCCCGGCCCCGCGTAGGCCACCGAGAGCACTTCGCCGCGGGCGCCCTTACCCAGTAGATAGATCGAGGGGTACTTCATGGTCACCTTCGACCCGATGTTCCCGTCGATCCATTCCATGACCGCGTCCTCGTAGGCCGCGGCCCGCTTGGTCACCAGGTTGTACACGTTGGTCGACCAGTTCTGGATCGTGGTGTACCGGACTCGAGCTCCTGGCTTCACGATGATCTCGACCACCGCGGAGTGGAGCGAGTCGGTCGTGTAGATGGGAGCGCTGCAGCCCTCCACGTAGTGCACGTACGAACCCGGCTCGGCAATGATCAGCGTTCGCTCGAACTGGCCCATGTTCTCCGCGTTGATCCGGAAATAGGCCTGCAGCGGGATGTCCACGTGCACGCCTTCGGGGACATAGACGAACGATCCGCCCGACCACACGGCGGAGTTGAGGGCGGCGAACTTGTTGTCGTTCGGCGGGATGATCGTCCCGAAGTACTGCTTGACGATGTCGGGGTGCTCGCGAAGAGCCGTGTCCATGTCGGTGAAGATCACCCCGATCGAATCCAGCTCCTCCTTGATCTTGTGGTAGACCACCTCGGACTCGTACTGGGCGCTGACGCCCCCGAGGTACTTCTTCTCCGCCTCCGGGATCCCCAGCTTGTCCCAGGTCCCCCGGATGTCCTCCGGCAGGTCCTCCCAGGACTTGGCCTGCTTCTCCGTCGACCGAATGAAGTAGTAGATGTCGTCGAAGTCGATGTCGGAGAGATCCGCGCCCCACCACGGCATGGGCCTGGCCCGGAAATGCTTGAGGGCCTTCAGCCTGAACTTGCGCATCCAGTCCGGTTCGGACTTGAGATGGGAGATCTCTTCGACGACCTCTTCGGAGAGACCCTTCTTCGGTGTGAACACCGAATGGCTGGGGTCTTTCCAGCCGAAGCGATATCCCTTGGTCAGCTCTCTGAGGTGTTCTTCCTGGGTGATAGCCATCGCA
>WNGB01002455.1_pt1 | contig 29889 bp, 31 predicted proteins | sample 5400681 | NCBI WGS metagenome assembly WNGB01 (sample SAMN13153367, study PRJNA577476) | soil metagenome | isolation source: 115 cm soil or saprolite under grassland replicate 2 | place: USA:California | collected 2016-06-15
TTCGAAGCAGTGATCCAAAGGTCGGCTACAGGCTTTCCGCAGCGGTGGCCACTGCCTCGAGCATTCTTCCAGGTCCTCGCCCTCAAGACCCTGTACAGGGCCTGTAACGCCACTTTTGGGCTCTAGCTTAGCTAGGGGCCCAAGAACCATCGTGCTCGGAGACCTTCGGGTGGAACACCCATAGGTACAACTGCCCCGCCGTGTGGGCGAGCAACCATTAGGGTCCTAAGGTGTTATCCAATTCGAGTCAAACCGGGAGTGCACTACCGATCCGGGTCATGTAAGAGGACCGAATCTTGGTTAGGGTTATGCCCAGCGTTATGCCCGCGACTGCCTCCCCGCTGGCCTAAGTTAGCCCTCACGAGCCTACACCGGCACAAAACCCCTGCGGTATGTTACGAACTTAGCGTGCGCCCCTAAGTCGGCAGACGTACTTCTAAGCCGAGGGTCGGGGGTTCGAATCCCTCCGGGCGCGCCACTATTCCAAGGACTTACTGACGACTGGGTTTCTTCACGCCGGCGTCTCTTATGCCCGCGGTCATGCCCGAGTCGCCGTGTCGCATCCTTGAGTTTCGCCGGGCTCACGATGCGATATCGGTCAAAGACCGATCGTGGCTTGTGAGCCGTGACCTTCATGGCCACACGCTCGGGAACGCCCGCATTGACTATGACTGGACCGCTGAAGTGTCCGTCGAGCGAGGGAACTGTCCGCCCTGATGCTAGCCGAATAAGGCCTGAGCGGCCTGACCGAGCATCGACACGCCGCGCACCTCCTGATCGAACAGCGGCACGATGGCCCGGACGCTGCCGTCGAACTTCTCCCAGATCGTCTTCATGTGGTCGTCCTGCATCTCCATCCTGTTCAGGACGAACTCGGGGACGTCCTTCCCGAGAGCCTGCCGGTCCAGCACCATGTTCACGATCACGCCGCCCACGGGGATGCCGAAGTCGCGGAACCAGCCGATGAAGCGAGTGATGACAGCGATGGGGAGGGCCTCGGGCAGCGTCACGAAGAAGAAGGCGGTCTGCTGGGCGTCGGTCAGGAGCAGGCGCGCCTGCCCCATGCGGGTGCGGAATTGGAGGAGGTACTGCAGGAGCGGGTCCTCCTCCTTCTTCTTGGTGAAGGAGAGCATCTCGCGGAGCGTGCGCGCCTCCTCGCGGGACTTGAGCATCTTGTCCACCCAGAGGGAATAGACCTTGGACATCCCGAGCAGTCGCCGGGCGTTGGCGGTAGGAGCGGTATCGAACACATAGGTGTCATATTCGTTCTTGAGCATCATGTCGACCATGTTCTCGAACATGGCCGACTCCTCGAACGCGGGGTTCATCGTGGCCGACTCGACAAAGTCGTCAGCCTTTGTCGAGATGTCCGCGAACTTGAGGAACCACTGGATCTTGTCGCGGATCTCCTTCTTGGAGCGCTCGATGGTCTCCCGGGTATCGATCTCGTAGGCCCACAGGTTGGGCGCGCCGGTGATGGCGGTGTGGCCGCCGGAAACGTCCTGTCCGAGGAGGCCGGAGAGGCTGTGGACCGGGTTGGTGGAGGCAAGCAAGGTCCGCCGGCCTTGTCCGGCGAGCCAGAGCGCGCTCGCCCCCGCCAGCGCCGTCTTGCCCACGCCGCCCTTGCCGCCGAAGAAGAAGAACTTGAGCGAGGGGTGCTCGTGGAGGTAGACGCGCATCGGAGTAGTGACGGCGGCTTGAACGCTCATGCCTTCGACCCCTCCTCGAACAACCGCTTGGCCAGCCGCTCAATCATCGGGAGCCCTGTGATGTCGCGCTCCATCTCCGGCACGTAGGCCAGGATCTGGGCGCCGAAGACGGACTGGATCTCCTTCATGTACCGCTGCTGCATCGTGATTCGGTTTCGCAGGTACTCGGGAATGTGAGCCGCCCCCAGGTCCGGCGGGAGCACCCGGTTCACCACGTATCCCGAGAGGGGCACGTCGAACTTGGCGAACAGCTCAGCGGCTTTCTTCGTGTCGAGGATGATCATCTCCTCCGGCACCAGCACGAAGAAGAATGCGGTCTGGCGCTTGTCGGTCAGGATCCGGGAGGAGGCGTTGATGCGCTCCTTGATGTAGGTGAGTTCGCCGAGGATCTTGTCCTCCTCCATCGTTTCCTCGCGCCGCATCGTCGCCGCGACCCGGTCGTACTGGCGCATCTCCTCCCGCAGCTTGGTGATCTTGTTGATCCACTCGTCGTACACCTTGGCCATGGACAGGTAGTAGAGCGCATGCCCCAGCGGGACCAGGTCGTAGATGTAGTAGTCGTAATTGCCCTGGACGATGATGTCCACGACCGCGTCAAAGATGGCGCTCTCCTCCATGGCGGGCTCTGCGGAGGCGGCGGCGATGTAGTTGTCGATCTCCTCGGGGACACGATCGAAGCCGTACATGTCCAGAATCTTCTTGCGGATCTCCTCCTGGTACTCCTTGATCCGGCGGTCGGCGTCCACTTCCTGGGCCCAGAGGTTCTGTATGATGGGCACCGGTCCCTTGCCAAAGATGTCCTTCTGGAAGATGTCCGAGAGGCTGGCCTGGGGATCGACGGAGAAGAGGAGCACGCGCTTGCCCTGGCTGGCCAGCCAGAAGGCGCAGGTGGCCGAGAGCGTGGTCTTCCCGAGGCCGCCCTTGCCGCCGAACATGATGTACCGCCGGTCCGGCTGGCTCTCAAATACGGTCCTGAGCGACATGGTCCCTCCTTGGGAAACCCGCCCCGCTGACGGATGGGCGGCCGGTTGGGCCGGGCCGGTATCTATCCCAGGACGTCGGTGATGTCGCGCTCCCGCAGCATGCGGCGCTTCCAGGAGCTGATCTGGGGCGTCACGTACGGCAGGAGTCTCAGCGAGTAGTAGGGCGGCAGAATCGGGACGCCCAGGAGGTCGCCCATGGTGATGAGGATGAACAGGTGTTCCATGCTTGCCCGGGAACGGACTGCGTGCCGGGTCATTTCGTGGGAGGACATCCCGTACACGATGTCCTTGAACACGCTCAGGATCCCGCCCTTCTTCGGTTTCTTCTCGTCAGTCATCGCTTTCTTCCTGTCCGGGATTAGACGCCGTGCATATCATACTCTTCCTTCTCCCAGAACTCTTTCCGCTTCGCCACGTGGCGCTTCCACGTGGCGATCTCGGGCACCACATAGGGCAGCAAGCGCAGCGAGTAGACGGGCGGCAGAATCGGCACGCCGATCAGGTCGCCCAGTGTGACCACCATGAAGACCGCCTCCAGCTCATGGCGCATTCCAAGGGCGTGACGGGCGAACTCGTGGCCCGTCAGCCCGTACATGAACTGTCTCACCGCCGCCCAGCCAGTGGAGAGGCGGTCCATAAGTCCTCGAGTCGACATGGACGCTTGGGTTAGCGCCGTGGCGGCGGTCGCCGGGGAGGCTATCGCTCCCCGGCGCCGCAGTCCGCTTAACCCCGGGCAGGCGCCGGCTTCGGGGTGGGCGTCGGCCGCCGCAGGTACTTCATGAAAGCGCGCCAGCCGTCGATCCCGATGAACACCGCAGCGATCACCAGCAGCAGCGCCATTAGGACCATGAGCCCGGAGCCGACCATGGGCAGCATGCGGCCGGCCTCCCGGTTGGGCTGGTAGACGTTGAAGTAAAGGTTGTAGGCGGTCACCAGGAGCGAGGCCACCGTGGTGACATACATGAAGAGCATCGGCAGCCCCGCGTAGAGCCAGTTCTTCCCCACGGACGCCAGCCACACCGTCACCAGCAGGAGCGCCAGGGCCGCCATGAGCTGGTTGGCGCCCCCGAAGAGCTGCCAGAGATAGACCCAGGTCCCGGTCACCACCAGCAGGAGGGCCAGCAGGACGCAGACGAACGAGGAGACGTGCTGGTTGCGGCAGGGCGGGATGATCTCGCCCAACCACTCGGTGAGGGTTATGCGCATGACCCGGAAGATGAGCTGGGTCACCACGAGCACGATCACGATGAACGCCGCGAAGGCGAGGGACACGGCGTATTGGGTCGGGACGCCCCAGACGCTGATGAAGCCGCCGAGGCCGTTGGCGAAGGCAGCCACTGGCGCCCCCTTGGCCCCGACCGACACGGCCAGCAGGGCCAGCAGCCCGAGCAGGAACTCAGTGAACATGGAGCCCCCGCCAACCGGCAACATGTCGGCCTCGTTCTCGATCTGCCGCGCCGTTCCCACCGCGCCGAACAGCGCGTGCCATCCCGAAATCGCGCCGCACGCGATGGTCACGAAGAGCATGGGCCAGAGCGGCATGATCCCGGCCGGGCCAAGCTGAGGATTGAAGCCCTTGAAGGCCGGGATCTGGAACTGGGCGACCTCCGGCTTGATGAAGCTCGCCACTGCGGCGCCGCCAAGGCCGAGCACCATCGACAGGGCGGTGATCCAGAAGCCCACATAGACCACGGGCTGGGCCATCCGCCAGATGGGGAGGACCGAGCCGGCGTAACAGAAGACGGAGATCGCGATCGCCCAGAAGAGGAGGCTCGGCATGATCTTCGCCTCCGCCCCCTTGAATCCGGCCAGCGTGGGGTCGAAATATGTGACCAGTGGCGCGCCGCCGGTCAGGCCATTGAGCCACTCGTTCACGCTTTGGAAGGCCGACCCGCTCCATGGGCCCGACAGGATGGCAACCAGGGTGACGCCGACGGTGAGGATCGTGGCGCCCACCAGCCCTGTCTTCCACCGATAGAGCATCTGGCCTAGAAGCAGCCCCATAACAACCAGCATGATGATGCCGAGGTGGGTCCGCGGCTGAGAGTCCATTACCTGCGCCATGATGCTGACGAAGGCGCCGGTCACCAGCAGGAGATAGAAGAAGATGAACAGCAGCAGCACGGTCCGGGTACGGGACGAGACCAGCTTGTGCGCGACGGCGGAGAGGCTGTTCCCCTCGTTCCGCACCGAGATCACGATGGCGCTGTAGTCGCTGGCCCAGCCGATGAACGAGACCCCTAGCACGAGCCAAATGATGGAAGGGAGCCACCCCCAGAGGCTCGCGGCCACGATGGCGCCCACGATGGGGCCGGCGGCGGCGATGGACTTGAAGTGGTAGCCGAAGAGGATGTTGCGGTTGGTGGGCATGAAATCCACGCCGTCCATGTACAGCGTGGCCGGGGTGGCCCGCTTGGGATCCGATTGGATGACGTGGCGGTCGATCCGGCGGGCGTAGAGCGTGTATGCGAGATACACGGTTACGGCCCCGATGATCACGGCCAACAGGGTGTTCATTCTGCCTCCTCTATGTGTGGCGGTCTGTCACCACCCGATTCTCATCCACGACGAGACGCCTGGCCTCCCTTCCGGGCGCTGGGAGATCCCGGCCTTGGTCGCGAGCCCGTCCGTTGCGCTGCCAGGCTCTCCGAGATCAATGCGTCCACCTTGACGAAATCGTTCCCCACGTACTTCCTGCCGTCCACGATGAATGCCGGATACCGGTTGAGGCGGCGGACCAGGGACTTGAAGAAGCCCTCGATGGAGGCGGCATCCACAAGCCGTACCGTGACGCGCGAACCGTACCGGTGAGGCAGCCCGTGGGCCCACTGGGAAAGGGAGTGGAATTCAGCCGCAAGGTCGTCCGGGAGCCCGGCATCGAGCTGCTCCCGGTGCACCTTCTGACCCAACCCGGCGACCTGCCAGGTCACCTCGCAGTGCTGTCAGTGCTGATAATGAGTCGGAACGTACGTGACGACTTCAATGCGAACCGGTCGCTCTAGGGAAGAAGTGCGCATGGCCTATCCCCCTGTGTCCCGTTGACGCAGTCCGGGAGCATCCTATACCCTCGGTTGGGCAGAGCGCAATGCTCCCGAGGCTTCCGGAGACCAGGGCCGATGAGAGATTCGGAGTGGCTGGACAAGGACGACGCCGCGCTGGAGCAGCTCCTAGTGGAGCGCTGGCTTTATCGGGGTGGGATGCTGGCGGTCATGCTCCTGTCGGCCGTCGTCATCACCTATCTCGGAATTCAGGGCGTGACCACTTTGGCCGACATGCTCACGATCGGCGCCCTGCTCGGTCTCGCCATCGCCGCGGCCATCGTGGCCTTCGTGATGCGGCTGGCAGACCGGAAAATCCACCTGGAGATGAGGCGGCGGAGGCGCGAGCGCGGCTGAGCACGTGACTCTTTGGAGGGTCCAGCCCCGCGGCCAGTCTCGTGGTGTTCGCTCATGCCTCGCTCCGTCCGATGCTCCGCGGCGCACCGCGCCCGTCGACGATCGCGAGCAAATCTTTCAAGCCCGCGAGATGGTAGTCCACTGCGGGCTCTGGCACCGCCGGGCGCTCGGGGGCGAGCCACGCTGTCCAGAGCCCTGCCGCCTTGGCGCCGCGCATGTCGTTCGAGAGGCTGTCGCCCACGAAGAGGGCGCGCTCGGGCGGTGTCCCAAGACCGCGCAGGGCTTCCCGGAACGGCGTCGGATGGGGCTTCGCCCAGCCGAGGCTCCCGGAGATCACCAGCGTCGTGAAGTACGGCCGGAGCCCGAACCGCTCGAGCGTGTCCAGGACTAGCCTCGGGAAGGGATAGTTGGCGACGAGGCCCAGGCGGTAGCGGTCGCTCAGCGCCGCCAGCACCTCGGCGGCGCCGTCCATCGGGTGAGTCCGGGCGAAGAGCGCGTCGGCGAAGCGTGTGACCAGGCGATCGATCGCCACTGCCTCCACCGCGCAGGTGCAGCCCGCCCGCCGCAGGGTCTCCTGCAACCGGTCTTCCAGGCGATGCTCGCGCCCCGTCCGGCTCGAGAGCGCGAGCTGCTCGGCGCACACTGCCTCGTAGGCGGCGCGAAAGCGCTCGCAGTCGACCTCACCCCCCAGGAGGCACAGGTGCTGCCCGCTCACCTCCATGCTCTGCCACAGCTCATCCACACACTCCAGATGACGCGCGGGGCTCGTGGTGTAGCCGGGGACGTAGACGAGCGTGTCGCCCCAGTCCAAGAGGATCGCCTCCCACTCGCCCTTTGGTGCCACGCCTTCACACCGCCAGGTGGTTCTTCAGGGCCACGCCCGCCTTCATGACGAGGCAGATCCTCGCGGCCTCCGCGAGCAGCCGAATATCGTCGAGCGGGTTGCCGTCGACGATCAGGACGTCGGCCACCTGGCCCGGCTCGAGCGTCCCGAGCTCCGGCCGCTCGATACACTCCGCGGCGGTCTTCGTCGCCGACACGATCGCTTGCATCGGTGACATGCCGAGGTGTCGGACCATGAACTCGAGCTCGATGAGGTTCTGGCCGGTCAGGAGGCGGTGCGACTGATCCGTGCCGAAGGCGACCTTGAGCCCGCGTGCCACCGCGTCCTTCCAGAGGGGAACCTGCGTGAGCTGGCGCTGGTAGATCTCCTCCTCCTTCAGGTCCTCCGCCGCGAGCTGTGCCCTGTCCCACGCCTTGTCCTGTGTGCGGCGCTCGCGCGAGAGGGGAACGAGGGCGAGGGTCGGGACCCACCACGTCCCCTGCTGCAGCATGAGGTCCACGCACTCCTCGTCCATGAACCAACCGTGCTCGAGCGAGTAGACGCCGGCCCTGAGCGCGTTCCGGATGCCGGCGAGACCCTCGGCGTGGACGGCAACCCGTTTCTTCCGCGCGGCCGCCTCCCGGACCGCCGCCTGCATCTCCTCCACCGTGAACTGGGTTTCGTCGTAGTCGTCGGTGACCGAGGTGATGCCGCCGGTGGCGCAGAGCTTCAGAAAGTCGGCGCCGGCCATCAAGAGCCGGCGCGCAAGCCTCCGAACTTCCCCGGCGCCGTCGGCGATGTTGTCGGGCAGCCACGTCCGCCGGGGCAGCCGGAACCCGGCGGGGACCCAGGAGTCCCCGTGGCCGCCCGTCTGGGAGATCATGACGATCGACACGAGGAGCCGCGGCCCCACGAGGACCCCCTCCTCGAGGGCCTTGCGGAAGCCCGGGTCGGCCCCGCCCATGTCGCGCGCGGTGGTGACACCGCACTCGAGCGTGTCGCGCAGGATCGGGAGGGAGCGGAAGATGTTGTAGGTCGGCGGGTTCAGGAGGTGGCGGCGCACCTCCCGGGAACGGTAGGTCGAGTGGAGGTGGCAGTCGATGAAGCCGGGGAGGATCGTCCGACCGGCGGCATCGAAGACCTCGGCGTCCTGCGGCAGCGTGAGGGCGGTCTCAGGGCCCACGCGCACGACCCGGCCCTCCTCGACGACGACCATGCCGCGGAGGATCGGGTCCCGACCGGATCCGTCGATCACGGGGCCGCCGAGGATCACCCGGGTCATGCCGTCTTCTCTCCGCTGCGTTCGTGGATCTGACGGCCGCCGCCGATCGCGTTCATGGCTGTCACCTGGGGATGGTAGCCGAGCTCGCGCGAGAGCTTCGCCGCCGCGTCTGCCACGAGCGTCCCCAGCTGGCGCAGCTTCTTCTGCAGTGCGCGGGCGCGCGAATGCCGACGTAGGAGTGGACCCGGACGGAATGGGCGCTGGAGATCTCGTCGCCCCACTTGGGCGTGCTGAGGGTAAAGGCTTCGAGGACGTTCAACGCTTTGTGCAGGCTCGAGAACACTCCATGCTCCCTTGACTCGGCCCCGCCGATCATATCCACTTATGGGAAGCCGTTCAACATTGTTGAACAACGCACCAGTGCCCAGAATCAGCGAGAGGGTGGCATGGGATGGACGCTTCGCGGTGAGTACGTCGAGAACTGCAGCTGCGAGCTTTTCTGCCCCTGCCTCCTCGGGCCGCGCGATCCCGTCCGCAGCCTCCCGACGGCCGTGCCGACCGCCGGCGCCTGCGACATCCCTGCCGTCTTCCACGTGGAGACGGGGCGCTTCGACGACGTCGCCCTCGACGGCGCCACCGTATTCCTTGCCATCCACATTCCGGGTCGGATGGCGGAGGGGGGCTGGCAGGTGGCCCCGTATCTCCCTTCGGCCGCCTCCGAGGAGCAGCAGCGTGCCCTGACAGCGATCTTCCTCGGCCGGGTGGGGGGCCCCATGGCGCGCGTCGCCGCGGTCGTCAGCGAGTGGCGCCCGCCCGCGGTCGTCCCGATCGCCTATTCCGCGACCGGGTTCCGGCGGCGGGTCGAGATCCCCGGAGTCCTCGACCTCGAGGTGGAAGCCCCGACCGGTGTCGACGGCACCTCCGAAATCTGGATCACCAATATCAAGCACATGGCCTGTCGTATGATGGCCTCCGCCATCGGCCGCCGAGGGGATTACCGGGGCCATGGCTGGCGCTGGAATCACGCCGGGAAGAACGCCCACTACGGTCCCTTCGAGTGGGCGGCCTGAGAGGGGGGCGACGTCAATGGCGCGGATCGCACTGGTCGACCCAAAGGCGGCATCCGGGCGCGTGGCGGAGATCTTCAAGGAGATCGAGGCCGTACGCGGCCCCGGTCGGGTGCCGAACCTCATGCGCGCGTACGCGCATCACCTGCCGAGCCTCGAGTCGAACTGGGCCCGCCTGAAGGGTCTCTTGAAGAGCGGCCTTCTGCCCACCCGCACCAAGGAGATGATCGGGCTCACGATGGCCTCGCTCCACCACTGCGGCTACTGAGTGAAGTTCCACACGACCGCCCTCCGGGCCGAGGGCGGCAGCAGCGAGGAGGTCGAGGAGGTGCTCGGCGTGCCGGGGCTCCGCGGGACGCGGCTCACGCGCCGGGAGACGCTGATCCTCAAGTTCTGCCGCCAGGCCGCAGCCGATGCGAACGCCATCTCGACCGCCCAGGTCGCCGAGCTCAAGGCCGAGGGCCTGAGCGAGGCGGAGATCGTGGAGATGATCGAGACCATGAGCTTCACGACCGCCCACACCAAGATCGTCGACGCCCTGGCCATCGAGCCGGACCCCTGGCTCGAGGGGCCGGCCCAGCCATGAGGAGAGCCTTCCGATGCAACTCAATCCCTTCATCCTGAGACCGATCGTCGAGGCGGCGCTCCGGGAAGAGATCGGGCCGGGCGACACCACGGGCGGGTTCCTGGTGGGGCCGAAAGACACGGCGAGCTGTCAGATCTACGTGAAGGAGCGCGCGGTGGTGGCGGGCCTGCCGGTGGCCGAGATGGTGTTCAAGACTCTCGACCCCGAGTGCCAGGTGATCCACGAGGTCCAGGACGGCGACGAGGTCGAGAAGGGCACCGTGCTCATGCGGATCACCGCGCCCTGCTGGGTGCTGTTCGCCAGCGAGCGGGTGTCCCTCGACTACATCCAGTACATGTCGGGTATCGCCACCAAGACGCGTCGCTACGTCAGGCTCCTCGAGCCCTACAAGGCCCGCATCACCGACACCCGCAAGGGTGTTCCCGGCTGCCGCGTGCTGCAGAAGTACGCGGTGCGGGTGGGCGGCGGCCACAACCACCTCTTCGGCCTCCACAACTGCATCCTGGTCAAGGACAACCACATCAAGGCGGCGGGCGGCCTCACGCGGGCGGTGGAGATCCTCCGCAGCCTCGCCCAGCACACCTTCAAGATCGAGGTCGAGTGCGAGTCGCTGGACCAGGTCAAGGAGGCGCTGGCGGTCGACGTCGAGATCATCATGCTCGACAACATGACGATGGAGGACATGGCAGCGGCGGTGAAGCTCATCGACGGGCGCGCGCTGGTGGAGGCCTCGGGCGGCGTCCGCGAGCACACGGTCGTCGAGATCGCCAGGACCGGCGTCGACGTCATCTCGGCGGGTGACCTCACCAACAACATCCAGGTCATCGACGTGAGCCTGGACGTCGGGGAAATAAAGTCCTCGGCTATCCGCCAGATGACGCTGGGCCGCGCCCACTAGGCCGGGCGAGCCACACGCCATGAGCCGCGCGGTCGCACAGTTCGAGAAGCGCTCCCACGGCATCATCTGTGCCTGCGATCTCGACCGTCTGGCGGACGTGGCCCGCCTCGTAGAGGCGATCGACCCCGTCGAGGGCATGGTGGGCTACAAGCTCGGCTCGCTCCTGAGCCTCCGCTACGGGCTCGCCACGGTCGTGAAGGCCTTTCGCACGATGACGGCAAAGGCCCTTCTCTACGACCACCAGAAGGCGGGACTGGACGTGCCCAGCATGGCCGCCGAGTATGCGGCCGTGTGTCGCGACGCGGGCGTGGACGCTCTCATCCTGTTTCCGCTGGGTGGCCCCACGGTGGTGGAGGCGTTCGTGGGGAGCACGCTCAAGGTCGGGCTCCTACCCGTCGTCGGCGGCGCGCTGCCGCTCGAGGACTACCTGGTGAAGGGTGGCGGCTACGTGGCGGGCAGTGCACTTTCCCGTATCAGCCTCCGCGCCTGGGAGCTTGGCGCGCGGGACTTCATCATCCCCGCCACGGACGGGGGCGCTATTCGCGCTCACGTGAAGCGCTTCGCCCGCAGGGGGCCGACGCGGCTCTTCATGCCCGGCATCGGCCCGCTGGGCGGTGACATCAAGAAGGCGTTCGCGGCGGCCAGGGGCCTGTCCGTGTACGCGATCATCGGGCGCGCTATCTACGCCGCCCCCGAGCCGGCAGAGGCCGCCCGTCGCCTGGCCGGGGAGGCGCTGGCGTTGACCGGCTAGGCCGGGACGGAGGACTGCATGGAAGCCAAGTGGCGGTTCGAGAAGAAGCTCGACTTCGGGAAGCTCGACGGGCTCGTCCCGGTCGTCATCCAGCACGCCGATTCAGGCGTTGTCCTGATGGTCGGGTTCATGAACGAGGAGGCCTGGCAGAAGACGCTTGCCACGGGGCAGGTCACGCTCTTCCGACGCACCCTCGGCCGGGTCTGGGTGAAGGGCGAGGACGACGGCCACTACGTGGAGGCGACCGAGATCCTCGTGGACTGCGACGACGACACGGTGATCGTGAAGGCGCGACCGACGAGTAACCTCTGCGGCCACGGCTACCCGGGCTGCTTCATTCAGCACGCGAGTGCCGCGGTGTAAGGTCAGACCAGCCGGGGCAGGACCTTCTCGCCGGAGAGCCGCATGGAGTTCACGACCCGGTCGTGGGGAACGCCGCCGCGATTGATGGCGACGTTAGCTGGGCCAGCACTAGCCTCCGGCCTTGGCGCTGGGCACGGCCGCAGGGGCGAGATGGCCGTCGCCGTCCGGGGCGCAGGCCGCGGCGCCACCCTCGCGATGAATCGAGAGATCGGTGATGCTCGGATGCTCGCCGCACACCGGGCACTTGGGATCCCGGCGCAGCTTGACTTCGCGGAAGCGCATGCCGAGCGCATCGTAGGTCAGGAGCCGCCCGATGAGGGGCTCGCCGATCCCGAGCAGGAGCTTGATGGCCTCGGTCGCCTGCGCCACACCGATCATGCCTGGGAGCACGCCCAGGACTCCGGCCTCGCTTCAGGAGGGCACGAGGCCCGGCGGCGGCGGCGTGGGATAGAGGCAGCGGTAGCAGGGGCCCTTGTTCGGGGCGAAGACCGTCGCCATGCCCTCGAACTGGAAGATCGAGCCGTGGACATTAGTCTTGCCGGCCAGATAGCAGGCGTCGTTGACCAGGTAGCGCGTGTCGAAATTGTCCGATCCGTCCACCACCAGGTCGTAGTCCTTGATGATGTCCATCACGTTGTCTACATCGATGCGGGTCGGCAGCTTGATGATGTTCACGTCCGGGTTGAGGGCCTGGATGGTCTCGGCGCCCGACTCCACCTTGGGCCGTCCCACGCTGGCCGTGGTGTGGAGGATCTGACGCTGGAGGTTCGAGACGTCGACGACGTCGCCGTCCATGAGCCCGAGCGTGCCGACGCCCGCGGCGGCCAGGTAGAGCGCCGCCGGCGAGCCGAGACCTCCCGCGCCGATGAGCAGCACCTTGGAGCGGAGGAGCTTGCGCTGGCCCTTCTCGCCGACCTGGGAGAGAAGGAAGTGGCGGCTGTAGCGCTGGATCTGCTCCGAGCCGAGCGGCGAGTCCTTGACCACTGGGAGCCCGGACTGCGCCCAGCGCTGGAAGCCGCCCTGCAGGTTGATCACGTTCTGATAACCCAGATCATGGAGCGCCTTGGCGGCCAGCATCGATCGCAGGCCCGTCTGGCAGTAGAGGACGATCGGCGTCGAAGGATCAGCAGCGACCGAGCCGACGCGGAACTCGAGGAAGCCCCGGCTGATATTGGCCGCCCCCTCGATCGAGCCGTCGCGATACTCGTCCGGATCGCGCACGTCGATCACCACGACCTGCTCGCCGCCTTCCAGCCGCTTCTTGAGCTCGGCCGGCGGCTGCTCGGGAATGACCTGCCTTGCCTCACCCAGCATTTCCTTGAGCGTCTTCATGCTCTCGCTCCTGGCTCAGGTTCGACCAATAGAATCAGCCGGTTCATATTATCACCATTCCCGGTCGGATCAAGTGACAACGGGGTCTGGCCCTGTCGAAGCAGGGTCAAGACTGCTATACTCGGCCGAGAAATGAAAGGATTAATCCCCTCCGGAAGTCGCGAAACCCGGCTCCGGTCCGTCACCCACAGCTCGGTCAAGCCACTGCCCTGATGCGACTCAACGACGACGCGCAGCGGGTTTTTCAGATCCAGGACTATGGCGCGCAGCCCGCCATCCAGGGCGTCGAGGTCGTGGACCTGAAGCGGTTCGGCGACGACGGCGGCTCCTTCATGGAGCTCGGGCGTCTGAGCGCGGGCATCCACGCCGCCTTCGCGGACTTCGAGTGCAAGCAGATCAACTACAGCGAGATAGACGCGGGCGTGATCAAGGCCTTTCATCTCCACCGGCAGCAGACGGACATCTGGTTCGTGCCTCCGGCGGACAAGATGCTGCTGGTCTTGCTGGACGTGCGCGCGGGCTCGCCGACGGAGAAGGTCGCCCGTCGGTTCGTGCTGGGCGAGGGCGCCTCGCGCCTCGTGCGGATCCCGCCCGGCGTGGCGCACGGCGTGAAGAACCTGGCGACCGCGCGCGGCCGCATCATCTATCTCGTGGACACCCACTTCCAGCCCGACCCCGAGCAGTGCGACGAGGGCCGGCTCCCGTGGGACTTTGCGGGCGCCGGTATCTGGGACATCGCCAAAGGCTGAGCGCGCGTGAAGATCCTGGTCACCGGCGGGGCAGGATTCATCGGCTCGAACTTCGTCCGCCATGTCCTGGCGGCGCATCCCGACGACGCGGTCGTCAACCTCGACAAGCTGACCTACGCGGGCAACCTCGAGAACCTGCGTGATATCGAGAAGGATCCGCGCTACCGCTTCGTCCACGGCGACATCTGCGACCGGGCCCAGATCCGCGAGACGATGCAGGGCGTGGACGCGGTCGTGCACTTCGCGGCCGAGACGCACGTGGATCGCTCCAACACCGGTGCCGCCGAGTTCCTGAGCACCAATGTCACCGGCACGTTCACCCTGCTCGAGGCCGCGCGCGAGCTCAAGGTGCGCCGCTTCGTGGCGATCGGCACCGACGAGGTCTACGGCAGCATCGCCAAGGGCGCGGCGCGGGAGCTCGACCCACTGAACCCCTCGAACCCGTACTCGGCCTCGAAGGCCGCGGCCGATCTCCTCGCCAAGGCGTACTGGACCACCCACCGGCTGCCCGTGATTGTCACGAGGAGCAGCAATAACTTCGGGCCGTACCAGTACCCGGAGAAGGTCATCCCGCTCTTCATCACGAACGCCATCGAGGACAAGGCGCTGCCGCTCTACGGCGACGGCAAGAACGTCCGCGACTGGCTCTACGTGCTCGACAACTGCGCCGCCATCGACCTTGTGCTCCGGAAGGGCAAGGAAGGCGAGATCTACAATATCGGCGGCAGCCACGAGGTCGAGAACATCCTGCTGACGCGGCAGGTGCTCCACCTGGTGGGCAAGCCCGAGACGCTGATCACGCCGGTCGCCGACCGCCCAGGGCATGACCGTCGCTACGCGCTCGACTCGAGCAAGATGCGAGGGCTCGGATGGAAGCCCGCGCACACGTTCGCCGCCGCGCTCGAGGCCACCGTGGAGTGGTACAAGGGCCACGAAGCCTGGTGGAAGCCGATCAAGTCCGGCGCCTTCCGCGCGTATTACGAGAAGCAATATTCGCACGTCGAGCCGAGACGCTCGCAGTGAGCGACGAGGCGAGGGCTGCGTAGAGAATAGCCCATGCATCGCTCCCTGGTCGCCGTGGCCGCTCTGCTCGCGTCGCTTCCGGCCCTGCTGGCGGCGGCTCCGCAGGGTGGAGAGCCCAAGCCCGACCCGAACCGGGTCTCCGCGCTGCCGAGCTACGTCCAGCGCGTGGCCCCGGCCATCGTGGGCCTGCACGTCGAGGTGCCGGCTGACCGTCCCTCCGCCGCGACGCTCGGCGTCACGCGGGGAGGCAGCGGCGTGATCTTCGACCAGGCCGGCTACGTCCTGACCGTGAGCTACGTGGTGCTGGACGCTGCGCGCATCGAGGTGACGCTGCGCGACGGCCGCAAGGTGCCGGGCAAGCTCGCCGGGCTCGACCTCGAGAGCGGGCTCGGTGTGGTGAAGCTCGAGGGGCCCGGGCCCTGGCCCGCGGCCGCCCTCGGCGATTCGACCAAGGTCGCCGCGGGAGATCTCACTGGCACGGTCGGCATCGACGAGGACGGCGATCTCGTGGTCGTCCAGAGCCGGGTACAGGCCATCCGGCCCTTCTCGGCGTCCTGGGAATACATGCTCGACCGCGCGTTTCTCGTCGCGCCCCACAACCCGGCCTTCGGGGGCGCGGCCCTCGTCGATCAGACTGGCGCCGTGGTCGGCATCGCCTCGCTGCGCCTGGGGCAGTCGCCGGTCGTCAACCTGGCCATCCCGGTCGAGAAGTTTCTCGCGGGCAAGGATGAGCTCATCGCCAAGGGGCGCGTCGAGAGCCGTCCGCCACGGCCGTGGCTCGGTCTCTACACCCAGGAGCGGCCGGGCGGCGGGATCGTCGTGGCCGGCGTCTCGCCTGCAGGCCCGGCGCGCAGCGCGGGATTCCGGCTGGGCGACGTCATCGTGCGGGTGAACGGTGAGCAGGTTTCGACCCAGGAGGAGTTCTACCGGCGTCTCTGGGCGGGCGGGATAGGTCAGGAGGTCCAGCTCGTGGTCCTCCGCGACCAGCGCTTCGAGGCCATCTCGGTGCGCCCCGTGGACCGCTACCGCGTCTACCGCATCAGCGATCGCTAGGAGCCCCGACGTGCGCGGCGTGGACACCTACCGGGGGCGCGGGCTCATCGCCGACCCCATTCACCAGTACATCCTCTACACGCGCCCCGACGGGCTGCCGGCGGAGGCGACCGAACAGGATCTGATGGACTCGGCCTGGATGCAGCGGCTCCGCCGCGTGCCGCAGCTCCAGTCGGCGCGCTGGGTCTTCCCCGCTGCGGAGCACAGCCGCTTCCAGCATTCGCTCGGGGCCATGCACCTGGCGGGACGCTTCGCGCAGCAGCTCCATCCGTCGCTCAAGGCCGAGTTCGCGGACGCTCCATCGGCGGCGCTCATCGAAGAGCTGCTCCGGATGGCGGGCCTCCTCCACGACATCGGCCACGGTCCCTTCGGCCACTTCTTCGACGACAACTTCCTCGTGGATTTCGATCTGACGCACGAGAAGCTCGGGCAGCGGATCATCACGGAGCAGCTCGGCGACCTGATCCGGGGCCTGCGCCGGAGCCCCTCCGGGTCCTTCGAGCCCGGCGAGGCGATCGACCCCGAGTGGATCTGCTACCTCATGGGCAAGAGCTACACGCGGCCCGAGTCGGCGCATCCGCGCTGGCTCGCGCATCTCAAGCCCCTGCTCTCGGGCATCTATACCGCGGACAACATGGACTACGTGCTCCGCGACTCCTACATGTGTGGCGTGGCCGTGGGCCCGATCGACATCGAGCGCATCATCTACTACTCGTTCTTCAGCGACAAAGGGCTCACGCTCGATCGGGGCGGTATCCAGGCCTTCATCATGTTCCTGAACGCCCGGTTCTACATGTACACCAACGTCTACTACCACCGCACCACGCGGGGGATCGACCTGCACCTGAAAGAGATCTTCCGCGACACGATCCGGCTCATCTTCCCGCACGATCTGAGAAAGGACATCAACCCGTACCTCCACCTCACCGAGTGGACGCTCCTCGAGGAGGTCGCCCGCTGGCAGGACGCCGACGACCCCGAGCGCAAGGCCCTGGGACAGGAGTGGCGGCACATCCTCGACCGGCGGCTGAAATGGCGGATGTCCCACGAGGTCGTGCTCGACATCGTCGAGCCGCGCCGGGGCCTGGGCTTCCTGCAGGCCGAGGAAGTGGAGCGCCGGGTCCGCGACCACCTGCCGGCGGCCCTCAAGGATTTCCCGTTCAAGATCGACATGGCGCAGCAGGACCCGCGCCCGCTCAACCCGATCGGCATGCAGGACCGCCAGATCTACGTCTATGACTCGGCGTCCCGCACCGTCTCGGCCGAGCCGCTCAAGGAGTTGCTCAAGTACCTCCCGGGCAAAGTGGCGCAGTGCCGGATCTTCGCGCAGACGCACGAGCACGACGAGCATCTGGCCCACGCGCTCAACCAGGCGCTGGGCGAGGATCGACCCGCGCACCCGACCAACCTCTAGTAGAAGGGATACGGCGATGGAAAGCTTCCGCGGCGTGGACTACTACGGCATCGAGGCGTTGTTGAGCGAGGAGCAGCGGATGGTGCGGGACGCCGTGCGTGACTGGGTGGAGAAGGAGTTCATGCCCATCGTCGCCGCGCACCACCGGGACGGCACCTTTCCGCTGGAGGTCGCCAAGCCGCTCGGCGAGATGGGAGTGTTCGGCGCCACGCTCAAGGGCTACGGCTGCGCCGGGCTCGACAATGTCGCCTACGGGCTCATCATGCAGGAGCTCGAGCGGGGAGATTCGGGGCTGCGCTCCTTCGCCTCGGTCCAGAGTGGCCTCGTCATGTATCCGATCCACGCGTACGGCTCGGAGGCGCAGAAGGAGAGGTGGCTCCCACGGCTCCAGTCGGGGGAGGCGCTCGGCTGCTTCGGGCTGACGGAACCCGACCACGGCTCCGATCCCGGCTCCATGGCGACGCGCGCCATCAAGAAGGGCGCCGAGTACGTGCTGAACGGCACCAAGCTCTGGATCACCAATGGCTCGGTCGCCGAGGTGGCGGTGGTCTGGGCCAAGGGCGACGACGGGGAGATCGGCGGCTATCTCGTCGAGCGCGGCACGGCCGGCTTCTCGACGCTCGACATCCACGGCAAGTTCTCGATGCGCGCGTCCATCACCTCCGAGCTCGCCTTCGCGGACTGCAAGATCCCGCTCGAGAACAAGCTGCCGGGCGCCAAGGGGCTCAAGGGACCGCTCGGATGCCTGACGCAGGCGCGCTACGGTATCGCCTGGGGCGCCATCGGCGCCGCGATGGGCTGCTACGACTGGGCGCTCAAGTACGCGCAGCAGCGCATCCAGTTCGGCAAGCCCATCGGGTCGTTCCAGCTCGTCCAGCAGAAGCTCGTGTGGATGATCACGGAGATCACCAAGGCACAGCTCCTGTGCCTGCGTCTGGGCCAGCTGAAGGACGAGGGCAAGGCGCGGCCGCAGCAGGTCTCGATGGCCAAGATGAACAACGTCCAGATGGCGCTGGACGCCGCGCGCATGGGGCGCGACATCCTGGGCGCCGCGGGCATCGTGGACGAGCACCCGATCATCCGCCACATGATGAACCTCGAGACCGTGAACACCTACGAGGGCACGCACGACATCCACACGCTGATTGTCGGCCGCGACATCACGGGGCTCGACGCCTTCGGGATCTGAGACCGCCGCGGCCGCGCGCCTCGCCGAGCGCGGGCGCGCGTCAGACCCGAAGGTCGGCGTAGATCTCCACGGTGTGGCCGTCCGGGTCGCGGAGGCAGAAGGCCGGCGACTCGCCCTCCATCTCCCCGAAGGGCTCGTGCCCCGCGCTCTCGGCATCCCGGCGCGCGGCGTCGAGCGCAGCGCGCGTGCGGCCGACGCAGAAGGCGATGTGATAGAGGCCGGGTGACCCTGCAGGAGCGGGCGGGACCTGGGCGAGCTCGAGGGAGACATCGTGATGGTGCGCGCCGGCGGAGAGGAACACGATGCGGCCGCCCTTGCCGCGCCCCGCCTCGTGCAGGCCGAGGAGATCGCGGTAGAAGCGCGCGGACCGCTCGAGGTCACGGACGAAGAGCGAGACGTGGCCCAACTCGGTGACCTTCACGGTGCCGTTAGTGTAGCATAGAGACCTATGACTCCTGACTCGAGCGCCCCAACCGTCGCGCTGCCGCGCGCCGCCGTCGCCGCCACGAGCGAGAGAGCGCGACCGAACTTCAAGCTGCTCGGGCTCCTAGCGCTGGGACACCTGATCATCGACACCAACCAGGGAGCGCTGCCTGCGCTGCTGCCGTTTCTCAAGACGGGGCTCGGCCTCACGTACACGGCGACCGGCGTCATCGTGCTCATGGCCAATGTCACGTCATCACTGATCCAGCCGCTCTTCGGCTTTCTCGCCGACAAGACGTCGCGTCGCTGGCTCCTGCCGCTGTCCGTGTTTCTCTCGGCGGTCGGCATCGCGTTCACGGGCGTGGCGCCGTCGTACTACGTGGTGCTCATGCTCGTGACGCTGAGCGGCTTCGGCGTCGCGGCGTACCATCCGGAGGGCTATCGCACGGCGACCCAGGTCGCCGGCCCGCGCAAGGCCACGGGTGTCTCCATCTTCTCGACCGGAGGAAATGTCGGGATCGCGGTCGGCCCGCCGCTCATCACGGCGCTCGTGACCACGCTGGGACTCCCGGGCAGCCTTGGCCTGCTCATCCCGGGGCTCTGCGTGTCCGGCCTCTTGCTGGCGGTGCTGCCGGGTCTCTCGCAGCCTCTGCCCGCGCGCACGACGAGCGCGACGCTGGCGCCGAAGACCATGGTCGGCGCCATGACGCTGCTCATCCTCGTCGTCGCGATCCGCTCGTGGACCCAGCTCGGTTTCACGACCTACGTGCCCTTCTACTACCTCGAGGTGCTGAAGGGCGACCCGCGCATGGTCGGCACGCTGCTGGCCGTCTTCCTGGGAGCTGGCGCGGCCGGCACGCTCATCGCCGGGCCGATCTCCGACCGCATCGGTCACCGGCGCTACATGGTCACCGTCTTCTTCCTGGCGACGCCGCTCGCGGTCGCCTTCATGCTCGCGAGCGGCATCTGGAGCTTCGTACTGCTGGCGGCGCTCGGTGTCGTGCTCGTGTCGACCTTCACCGTCTCGGTGGTGCTGGGCCAGGCCTACATGCCGCGCAATGTCGGCATGGCCTCGGGCCTCATCGTGGGCTTCGCCATCGGAGCCGGCGGCGTCGGCGCCACCATGCTCGGATGGGTTGCGGATCACTGGGGTCTCGCCTCGGCGCTGTGGATCTCGGCGCTCATGCCGATGCTGGGCTGCCTCGTCGCGCTGACCCTGCCCGAGCCGCGGACGCGCTGAGGAGTCCGCCCGGTGACCGTCCTCAACCAGCTCCAGGATGGCGAGCAGGTCCTGCTGATCGACCAGCGCGGCAATCGCCACCTCCTGCTCCTGCGCAAGGGCGAGACCTTCCACTCGGACCGTGGCTGGATCCAGCACGAGGTCATCATCGGCCAGCCCGACGGCTGCTGGGTCCGCACATCGAAGGGGACGCGCTGCCTGGCGCTCCGGCCGACCCTCGCGGAGTACGTGCTCGACATGCCTCGCGGCGCCCAGGTCATCTACCCCAAGGACCTGGCCATGGTCCTCTTCTGGGCCGACATTTTTCCCGGCTCACGCGTCCTGGAGGCGGGTATGGGCTCCGGCGCGCTGACGCTGGCGCTGCTGCGTGCCGTCGGGCCGTCGGGCAAGGTCATCACGTACGAGCAGCGAGAGGACTTCGCGCGGCGCGCGCTCGCCAACATCCATCTGCGGATGGGCGAGGTGACGAACCTGGCGGTGCGTCTGCGGCCCGTGGAAGAGGGCCTGGCGGAGGAGGAGCCGGTGGACCGCGCCGTCTTCGACCTGCCGGAGCCCTGGCATCTGGTCGAGCCCGTGACGGGCGTCCTGCGCTCGGGCGGCATCTTTCTCTCCTACGTGCCGACCATCATCCAGTCCCACCAGCTCTCCGAAGCGCTGCGGCGCCATCCGGGCTATGCCCTCGTCGAGACCTTCGAGACGCTGATGCGGCCGTGGAACATTGACGGCCCCTCGGTCCGCCCCTTCCACCGGATGGTCGCGCATACGGGCTTCATCACGGTCGCGCGCCGGGTCGTCCCCGAGGATGGCGTGCCCGCTCGCCCGATCGAGACGGGCGAGAGCTACTGAGGCGTGCTCGAGCGCTGCTTCAACCTGTCCGGTCGCGGCGCCACCGTGAGCGTCGAGATCCGCGGCGGGCTCACCACCTTCGTGGTCATGGCCTACATCATCTTCGTGAACCCGGCCATCCTGGGGTTCGCCGGCGTGCCCGCGCTCCAGGGGCAGGGCCCACCCTTCGCGGCCACGCAGGCCGCCACGTGTCTCGTCGCGGGCGTCATGACGATCGCGATGGGCCTCGTGGCCAACTACCCGCTGGCGCTCGCCTCCGGCATGGGGCTCAACGCGGCCGTCGCCTTCCAGCTCGTGGCCGCCATGAAGCTGCCGTGGCAGGCCGCCATGGGCGTAGTGCTCCTCGAAGGCCTCGTCATCACCGTGCTGGTGCTGACGGGCCTCCGCGAGGCCATCATGCACGCGATCCCGGGCTCGCTGAAGCGCGCCATCGGCGTCGGCATCGGGCTCTTCATCCTCTTCATCGGGTTCAATGCCGCCGGCATCGTCAAGCCGGGCCCGCCCGGCGTGCCGCTGACCCTGGGTGATCTCACCGCCGCGCCGGTCACGGTCGCGCTCTTCGGGCTCCTGCTCATGCTCTGGTTCCGGGCGCGCGGCATGCCGGGCGGGCTGCTGCTCGGCATCATTGCGAGCACGGTGCTGGCGGTGGCCGTCAACGCGTGGACCGGCGGTCGGGCGTTCCCGCTCCCGGGGCAGGCGGTCATCCCGGCTGCGCTCGTGGCCTGGCCGGATTTCTCGAGCCTGGGCGCGGGGCTCGATCTCTCTGTCTTCGCGCGCGTGGGCGTGCTGACGGCGCTCGTCACGATCTTCTCTATCATGCTGTCCGACTTCTTCGACACGATGGGCACGGTGATCGGGATAGGCGCGGAGGCCGGGTGGCTCGGCCCCGACGGCCGCCTGCCGCGGCTCAACCGCGTTCTCCTGGTGGACTCCTTGGCGGCCGTCGCGGGCGGCGCCGCGGGTGCCTCGTCCGCCACGACCTTCGTCGAGTCCGCGGCGGGCGTGTCGGCCGGCGCCAGGACCGGACTCGCGTCCATCGTGACGGGACTCTGCTTCCTCCTGGCGCTCTTCTTCGCCCCCGTGGCGGGTGTCGTGCCGGCCCAGGCGACGGCGCCGGCCCTGATCCTCGTCGGCTTCCTCATGACCGCTCTCGTCCGCGACATCCCCTTCGGCGATCTCGAGGAGGGGTTCCCGGCCCTCCTGACCGCGACCCTCATGCCCTTCACCTACTCGATCACGGACGGCATCGGGGCGGGCTTCGTCGCCTACTGCGCCATCAAGCTCTTGCGCGGGAAGGGCGGAGAGGTCCACGGGATGATGTACGGGACCGCGGCCGCCTTCGTGATCTACTTCGCCATGCCCCTCGTGCGGACGCTGCTCCGCGCCTGAGCCCGGCTTCTGGCTGTGGTACGCTAGTTGGGCTGCCGTCGCGACCGCTGAGCCATTCAAGGAGGCCGATTCGTTGATCAGTGCCATGCGGGACTACTTCAGGGGGCTCAAGTTCATCCTCCTGGTCGTCATCGTCGCGTTCATCGCCACGTCCCTCTTCTTCTACGGCTCCGCATCCAACCGGGGCGACGCGTCCAAGTCCTTCGAGGTCGCGAGCGTGAACGGCGAGGAGATTCCGATGGCGCGCTTCCAGCGCGTGCAGCGGAACTACCTCGAGTTCTACCGCCGCACGTACCAGCAGAACCTCACGGCCGAGATGGCGGAGCGGCTGGGCCTCACTCGTCAGGTGATCAACGACCTCGTCCAGGAGGCGCTCATCCTCCAGCAGGCCAAGCGCGAGGGCATCACCGTCTCCGACGACGAGCTTCGGCTGCGTGTCCAGTCGATTCCGGCCTTCCAGGACAATGGCCGCTTCTCCCGCGACCGCTACCTGATGCAGCTCAAGCAGATCAGGATCGAGCCCAGCGAGTTCGAGACGGAGGTACGCCGCGAGATGGTGCGCCAGAAGATGGACGCCGTCGTCAAGGACGGCATCAAGGTCTCGGACGCCGAAGTCGAGCACGCCTATGGGCTCCGCAATGAGCGCGTCCGCGCCGAGTGGGCCTACATCGAGGTGGCGCCGCTCATGGCGCAGGTGACGGTCAGCGACGCCGACGCCGAGGCGTATCTCAAGAGCCGCGAGGCGCGCTTCAGCCGCCCCGAGCGGCGGAAGGTGCAGTATGTCCTGCTCGCCCCCAAGGCATTCGCTCAGGCCATCTCGGACAAGGAAGCCGAGACCTATTACACCGAGCACAGCAGCGCCTTCGAGCGGCCGAGGCGGCTCAAGACGGCGCATATCCTCGTCCGGGTGCCGCCGACGGGCGGCAGCGAGGCCGAGAAGAAGTCCAGGACCAAGGTCGAGGAGGCGATCCAGCGGGCCAGGAATGGTGAAGACTTCGGGAAGATCGCCAAGGAGATCTCCGAGGACACGGCCACGGCCGGGCAGGGCGGGGACCTCGGATTCGTCGGCAAGGGCGAGATGGTGCCGCAGTTCGAGGAGGCGGTGTTCTCTCTGAAGAAGGGAGAGATCTCTCCGGCCCCCGTCAGGACGCCGTTCGGCTACCACGCGATCAAGGTCTCCGACGTCCAGGACGGTGGCGTGCAGCCGTTCCGCGACGTCGCGGCCAAGATCAAGGAGACGCTCGTCGCCGAACGAAGCGAGCGCGCGGCTCAGGCCAAGGCCGAGGAGGTCCGCCCGGCGCTGGCGGCGGCCACGGACTTCGCCGCCGAGGCGAGGAAGCTCGGGCTCGAGGTCAAGGACACGACGGTGGCGCGCGGCGACGGGCTCGAGGGCATCGGGCGCGACCCCGGTCTCGAGGAGGCGCTCTTCGGCCTGGCGGTCGGGGGCGTCTCCCCGCCGGTGAAGACACCGGGCGGTATCGTCGTGGCCAAGGTTGCCGAGCAGCTTCGGGCGGGCGTGCCGCCCTTCCAGGAGGTCAAGGACAAGGTCGTGGAGGCGGTCAAGCGGGAGCGCGCGCAGGTCACGGCCGAGGAGCGCGCGAAGAGCCTCTCCGCTGCCGTCGGCACGGCCGATCTCCTCGCGGCAGCCAGGCGCGAGAAGCTCCCCACCGGAGAGATCCCGCTCTTCTCGCGTGCCGAGCCGCCCAAGGGCGAGACGCTGCCGGGCGCCGTGCTCCTCGCGGCCCTGCAGACGCCCGTGGGGAAGCTCAGCGATCCTGTGAAGACCGGCGCGGGAGTCTACATCGTGCGAACGCTCGAGCGGCGGCCGGCCGATCCGCAGGGCCTCGACCAGGCCCGCGAGCAGCTCCGGGCCCAGGTGCTCGAGCAGAAGCGGGCGTCCGCCTGGGAGCGGTGGGTCAAGGCGCTCTATGCGGGCGCCAAGATCAAAATCCAGGGCGAGACGGTCGCCGTCGACTGACCGGCAGGCTGGTGAAAAACCCGCAGGCTGCCGTTTTCAGCCGGCTGCTAGGATAGGCGCATGTCGACCCAGCGCACCCCCATGACCCGCGAAGGTCACACCCGGCTGAAGGACGAGCTCGAGCGCTTGAAGAGGATCGAGCGGCCCGCCATTACGAAGGCCATCGCCGAGGCGCGCGCCCACGGGGATCTCTCGGAGAACGCGGAGTACCATGCGGCCCGCGAGAAGCAGAGCTTCACGGAGGCTCGCATCAACGAGCTCGAGGGCAAGCTGGGCGCGGCCGAGATCATCGAGCCGCCGACTTCGGGCGACCGGATCACCTTCGGCTCGACGGTGAGGGTGGAGGACGAGACCGGAAAGGAGAGCCGGTATCAGATCGTCGGCTCAGACGAGACGGACCCCGCGCGGGGCCGCATCTCCATCATGGCGCCGCTCGCGCGCACGCTGATCGGCAAGAAGGTCGGCGACACGGTGACGGTCCAGCTCCCCGGCGGCAAGAAGACCTTCGAGATCCTCGAGGCGAACTTCCCCTTCTAGCAGCCTGCGGCTTTTTGAGCAGCCTTTGGAAGGGCCAGCCGCCTACCTGAGCGCGTCTCGGAGCTCACGCGTCAGCGCCTCGACGGTGCCGCGCGTGCCGCCCTGGAGCTTGTTCTTCCACTCGCCCTCGGTCTCGAAGCGCCGGTCTTTCAAGCGCTCGCTCCAGGGCTTGACCGCCTCGCGAATCGCGTTGTGATCGAAGGCGTCGCGCTTGAGCTCGCGGGCGCGGGCCATCACGTCGGGTGCCACCCGGATGAAAGCGCGGAGCGCCGCGCCGGTCTTGATGGAGTACTTGCGGCCCGCCCACGCCGTCGGGAAGACGCTCGACACCGCCTTCATGTAGTTCAGGAAGAATCGCTTGGCATTCTGGCGCAGCTCGTTCATCCGCGCCCCGCCGCCGATCTTCTCGACCGTCTCGAGGAAGTCCACGATCTCCTCGGCGAGTGGCGCCTGGGAGACTCGGCCGCGCCCAGTGCCGAGCATCTTGATGTCGCCGGCGAGCGGCGAGGTGTCGTCCTCGTTGAGCGAGCGGATGACGTCGTGGGCCAGGGCCTGGTTTGGATCGGGGTAGAGCTTGCGGCCGGCCAGGCTCACGATGTGCGAAGGGTTGAGCCGCGTGTGCTTGGCGTTGATCGTCACGAAGAGCTCCACGATCTGCCGCGCGTCGAGCCTGTCGAAGAGAACGGCCGGCACCTCGATGCCGAGGTTCTCTCCCGACTGCGTCAGCGCGTGGAGCGCGAGGAGCCGGTGCTGGCCATCGAGGACCCGAAGCACGCCGTGCTCCTCGGGGATCTGCAGGAGTCCCAGGTCGTGCTGGCTCGCCATCGGCGTAAAGGTGAAGCGCTTCTCCGACGTGATGATGACCGCGCCGGGAATGGCGGGCAGCGTGCCCGCGTCCTTGCAGTCGCGGTAGTACTCGACGAGCTCGTCGATCTTGCGGCGGATAACCGGACGCTGGTAGGCGGCCTCGCTCTCGCCGATCCGCTTCTCGAGCGCCTCCCAGTTGACCCGTGACCGGTTCGCCCGCTTCGCCTTGATTGGAGGAGCGGCGGCGCCCGCGTATCCCAAAACCTCGAACTTGACCAGGCGGTCGATATCTTTGGCCGAGAAGGAGGCCTGGAAGAACTCCACGCCGAATTGTTTCACGCGGTGCGCTGGGACCGTGATCATGAACGCCTCCGCCTCTTACAGATGAGACTCAACGACCTGGAGTTCTTCGATAATCTAATAGATGGATAAACCCTTGTCAACATGTGCTTTTTCGCTGACTGCCCTGCTTCAGAGGCACCCCACCCGGTGTGGTCCGACGGAATCCTGTCCACGATATGTGGGTAAGCTGGGGATGGATTTCGTAACTCTGCGGAAACATTGTAAAAAATAAAGCCACATCGGTGGAGAACAAATACCGGATTTCCCGAGTGAAATGCCCCCACCCCAACGGGTCCGATCAGCGCTGACTAGAGGAGATCTTCCTCAAGAAATCGAAATCGCAGCCCTCGTCGGCCTGGAGCACGTGCTCCATGTAGAGACGGCGATAACCCCGATCCGGCTGCCTCGTGGGCTCGAGCGCGGCGCGGCGTCGCGCGAGCTGGGACTCGTCGACCAGCAGGTCGAGCCGCCGCTCCTTGACGCTGAGCCTGATGCGATCGCCGCTCTGCACGAGGGCCAGCGGGCCGCCAACGGCGGCTTCCGGCGTGACGTGGAGGACGATGGTGCCGAAGGCCGTTCCGCTCATCCGCGCGTCCGAGATCCGGACCATGTCCTTGACGCCGGCGCGGGCGAGCTTCTGGGGGATGGGCAGGTAGCCCGCTTCCGGCATCCCCGGGGCGCCCTTGGGGCCGGCATTCTTCAAGACGAGGATGCTGTCGGGCGTGACCTCGAGCGCGGGGTCGTCCACGCGGCGTGCGAGATCCTCGAGCGACTCGAAAACCACGGCGGCCGCCTCGGTTTCGAAAAGGCGAGCATCGGCGGCCGAGCGCTTGAGAATGGCGCCGCCGGGCGCGAGCGACCCGAAGAGCGCCACGAGCCCGCCCACGGGCATGATGGGCTCGCGCCGCGACCGGATGACCGCCCGGTCGACATAGCGCGGCGCCGCGTCGAGCCGCGCGCCCAGGGTCTCGCCCGTGACGGTCAGGCAGCCCAGGTGGAGCTCGGACCGGAGCTCCGCCAGCACGGCGCCCAGTCCCCCCGCATTGAAGAGATCCTCCATGTAGTGATCGCCCGAGGGCTTGAGGTCCACCAGGACTGGCGTCTCGTCGGAGATCCTGTTGAGCCACTCGAGAGAGATCGGCACCCCCACGCGCCCCGCGATGGCGGTGAGGTGGATGATGGCATTGGTCGAGCCGCCGATCGCCAGCAGGACGCGCACGGCGTTCTCGAAGGCTTCGGCGGTGAGGATGCGGTCCGGCGTGAGCCGCGAGGAGATCAGCCTCACCGCCGCCTCGCCCGTCGCTTCGGCCGCGCGGAGCCTGTCGGCGTGGACGGCGGGGATGGCGGCGGTCCCGGGTAGCGTCATCCCGAGGGCCTCGGCGAGGCAGGCCATGGTGCTGGCCGTCCCCATGACGGCGCAGGTGCCCGAAGTCGTCGCGAGCCGCCCTTCGATGCCCTCGATCTCCTCCTTGGAGATCTGTCCCGCGCGGTAGCGCGCCCAGAAGCGGCGGCAATCGGTGCACGCGCCGAGCCGCTCGTCCTGCCAGCGCCCCGTCATCATGGGCCCCGCCACGAGCTGGATGGCCGGGACGCCAGCGGACGCGGCGCCCATGAGCTGAGCGGGCACGGTCTTGTCGCAGCCACCGACCAGCACCACCGCGTCCATCGGCTGGGCGCGCACCATCTCCTCGACGTCCATGGACATGAGGTTGCGGTAGAGCATGCTGGTCGGATCGAGGAAGACCTCGCCGAGCGAGATCGTCGGGAACGGGACCGGCAGCCCGCCCGCGGCGAGGACGCCGCGTTTGACCGCCTCGATGAGCTCCGGCAGGTGACGGTGGCAGTTGTTGAAGCCCGAACCCGAGTCGGCGATGCCGACGATGGGCCGGGCGAGGCTCGCCGTCGAGTAGCCCATGGACAGCGCGAAGGAGCGCCTGAGGTAGAGCGCGAAGTCCCGGTCGCCGTAGTTGGTCAGCCCGCGAGAGAGTCCCTGGCTCATGGCTGCCACTCCGTCAGAAGAGGCCGGCGGCGCCGGCCAGGGCGCCGAGGCCGAAGAGGAAGAAGAGGCCCGCCGCGACACGACGCACCCAGCGCATCGGCACGGCGCGGTCGAGCTTCGTCGCCGCGAACACCGCGACGCCGTCGGCCGCCAGCATGCCGAGCGTGGTGCCCGCGGTCACGACCGCGGCCGAGGCAAACCGAGCGCCGAGCGCCACGGTGGCGAGCTGGGTCTTGTCGCCCATCTCGGCGAGGAAGAAGATGACCGAGGTCGAGAGCAGCGGTCCCCAGCCGGGCTGCTGCATCGGCTCCTCGATGGTGTCGGGCACGAGGGTCCAGAGGCCGAACCCGATGAAGGTGAGCCCGAGGATGGTGGCGAGGGCCCGCGTCGGAACGAGCCGCTCCAGCCATACGCCGGTCGTCGCGGCCAGCGCGTGGTTGAGCAGCGTCGCCAGGAGAATGCCCAGCATCACCGTCCACGGCCGGCGGAAGCGCGTCGCGAGCGAGAAGGCGATCAGCTGGGTCTTGTCGCCCATCTCGGCCAAGGACACGACGGCGAACGAGCTCCAGAGCGCGATCATCCGCTGGATCATATCGTGCCGCGCAAGGGCGCGGTCAGGCTTGAGGCGGAGCGAGGAGGGCCGTGAGGTCGCGGATGTCCTTGAGGCGGTCTACGCCCTCGACGATCTCCACGACCTCCCCGGCGCGGGTGTCGCCGAGCGGGCCGCAGGCCAGGGCGAGAAACTTCGCGACGATCTCGTCCGGGGCTACGGGGTTGGCGGCGTCGCCGCGTACAACACCGGTCGTGCGCGAGAGCACCCGGCCGTCGAGGAGCGTGATCCGCACCTCGGCCGTCGGGTAGTCGGCGCGCTTGAGCGCCATCTCGGGGTCCGCCCCCACCTCGACACGCCCGGCCATGGCGCGAATGCGCGGGTCGGCGATCAGCCCTTCCTCGAAGGCCGCGACGTCCGTGCGGCCGAGCACGAGCGCGGCGGCGGCGGCATAGGGGATGGAGAACTTGGCGCCGAGCATGCTGCGCGGCGCCGTCTCCGTCATGCGCAGGCCGAAGGGAATGGAGGTGATGCGCACCCGCGCGACCTGCTCGGGCGTGATCGTCGCCTCCGCGCGCATCGCCATGATCGCGTCGAGCGCCGGGTGGTTCATCCGGCAGCAGGCGTGGAGCTTGAAGTAGTTCTGCTCGATGCGATAGGCCTCGCCGAGTCCTTCGACGGCCTGGCGGGGCTCGAAGCCATCGGCGAGGATGGTGCCGTAGACGTCCGACGGCGCATCGTCGAGCGCCGTGAAGCCGGCGCGGTGCAGGTCCACGGCCAGGATGCCCTCGAGCCCCGAGCGGCCGGGATAGGCATTCCTGATGGTGGCGCCCTTCAGCGCCGGCGTCCACGTGTTGGCCGGGCTCATCGACGCCGAGAGGTTGATGACGTGCCGGATCTCGTCCGAGGTCAGATGATTCAGGCGCGCGACAGCCGCCGCGGTGCTGATGGTGCCCCAGGTGCCGTGGGAGTGGACATTCGGCCTCGCCTGCGTCGCCCCGCCGAGACGCGAGCCCACCTCGTAGCCCGCGACGACGCTTTCGAGCAGCCGGCCGCCGTCCGCGCCCATCTCCTCGGCGACCGCGAGCGCTCCGGGGACGACGTGGATGGCCGGATGGCCGCCGCCCAGCCGATTGCCTTCGTCCATCTCGAGCGCGACGCCGGCCGTCGCGTTGGTGAAGGTGGCCAGCAGCGTGTCGGCCTTCAGCGCGTGCCCGAGAA